>Ga0209702_10000018_pt1 | contig 312082 bp, 309 predicted proteins | sample FRY01_FD_187210 | JGI IMG/M metagenome (GOLD analysis project Ga0209702, IMG submission 187210) | Freshwater microbial communities from Lake Fryxell liftoff mats and glacier meltwater in Antarctica - FRY-01 (SPAdes) (version 2) | ecosystem: Environmental > Aquatic > Freshwater > Ice > Glacier...
TCTCGCACTACTGAACGAACGGATTGTCGCCCGTGAATAATAACGATAATTGCTAGCACGAGGTACATGATGCCGACCCCTAATCGTACCCACCCAGCGAGATCGGAAGGAAAGATCACACCCAAAAGAAACTGGGATACGAAAAGTCCTAAGAGCCAAGTTGCTTCGCGTACGCTCAATTTACGACTGACCAGCACCGCCACCGCAAAAGCCGACTGGGCCGCGGTCAAAAAGAGTTCTTCGCGCTGGCGCACATCGATCGGCAAGCCCGACACCGCGCCCCCTGCCACTATGAATACCAACGGCAGGCAACCTACGAGCAGAGTCCACTGATTGACTTTTGATGAAAGTAATACCCCTAGTCCGGCCGATGATTTGAGATGGTAGGCAAATAATCCCGCCACTAACAATTCGGGCGACTCGGTTGCGAGTGGCGCCACCCACTGCACGAGAAGAAATGTACTAATCCCCGCAGATTTTCCGGTGGCAATAAGTGATTCGGCGAAAGGTCCGGCACAGAGATAAATAATAAATCCGGAGTAGGCGAGCAGCGCGCCAACCGCGACCCGCCGACTGGTCTTAGTTAGTGCGCCGAGTAGTTGAGCGGGGCCTTCTAATTCGGGTTCGCCCGCGGGTGCATTCCAAATACGCGAGACGTAAAAGCCGTAAAGCCCAATCAAAATCACCGCGTCGTAGATAGTCACATGGTCTTTGAGGGGAAGGCTGAGTGAATACAGCGTGGCCAGAGCCAGAATCACGATTTCAATCGCTTGTGGTCGAGCGAGGGTGACTTCGGTATCGACCGCGCCGACGTAGTTATTCCGCCGAGCAATTTTTTTCAATCGCCACGCGCCGATGAAAACCACGAGCGGCCAACCAATGCCAATGAGAAGCCGGTTGCTTCCGGTCATGTTGGCCAACGCGAGCGGGGCGTAATCGAGATTGCTGCCAGCCTTGTAAGCAAAAGTAAAGTCGACTGCATATTCGGGCAGTACGGCAATCAAGGCCAGCACGCCAATGGCGAGACCACGCGAAACGTCGAGCTCAAGGGCCTCGGCGGCCCAGGTGAGCAAAAATGCCGATCCGACGATGCCCACGCCAAAGATCACCGCAGCCAAAATATTTTCGGGGTGCATTCCGCCGAGCCGCACAACTAGCGCGGGCCCAGTGATAGCCGCGGCCGCGAGGATTGTGGTTATTTTTCGTGAGCGATATTCGACCGGCATCAGTTTGAGGCTAGTAGTTGGTCGGTTCAAAGTGACTTTTTTGTTCTAAGCAAACATTTAGAGAAATAACGATTACAAAAATGGGAATACTCCGTCTATTTCTCCGGTTGTCTAGTAGTTCTGTATTTATTGCCGACGCCAAGAGCAGGCCAAGAAGACGCCATAGGCATGCGCTAGTGAAAGGAACTTATGGTCACCGATTACGAACATTCGCAGTGGCGGGACCTTGCTAAGTGCCGAGGGGTCGATCCCGACATCTTTTATCCCGTGTCTGAGCAAGAAGCGACTGCGGCCCTCGCAATCTGTGCCGAATGTTCGGTACGGGCGGTATGCCTCGAACACGCTTTGGCCCTTGAAGAGCGCGACGGAGTCTGGGGCGGCACCACTCCTCGCCAGCGCCGAGAATTTCGACGAGCACAAACCGCTTAAAGCGATTGCTGCTATCTCCGGTAACCTTGGCGGGTGGTTGATTCTGTTGGCAATAGTTCCGTCTGGCCCGACGCCCTAGGGCGTTTGGTAGCGGGTGACGATTTACCCGTTGCCCTGCTCGAAGCGGTATTCACTCAAGTATTAGAGGGTGCGGCGACCGACGCTCAGATCGCGGCCTTGGCGCTCGGCTTGCGGGCTAAAGGCGAATCCGCGCTCGAACTGGCCACCTTGGTACGTACGGCGTTGAGTTTTGCCGAGCCACTAGAGATCTCGTCGGACTCGCCCCTAGTCGATACCTGCGGAACTGGCGGCGATCGGGCGGGTACCGCCAATGTTTCAACCATGGCCGCCATCATCGCGGCGGGCGCGGGTGTGCGGGTAGTAAAGCACGGCAATCGCGCGACCTCGTCTTCGTCGGGTTCGGCCGACGTGCTCGAAGCGCTGGGAGTGGTGATCGATCTGGGCCCGGCGGGGGTGGCGCGCTGTGTTGATGAGGTCGGCATCGGATTTTGTTTTGCTCCCCGCTTTCACGGAGCATTTCGTTTCGCGGCCGCCGCTCGCCGCGAAATGGGCGTGCCGACAACATTCAATTTTCTCGGTCCGCTCGCTAATCCGGCGCGAGTCAAGCACCAAGCATTAGGCGTAGCCGACGCAACAATGGCCGAAAGAATGTTGGGAACACTGGTCGAATTAGGATCCGAACATGTTTTGGTATTTTTTGGTCACGATGGACTCGACGAATTGACCACTACCGCGCCGTCGACAGTTTTCGAACTAAAAGCGGGGAAAATTGCGAGTTACGAAATAGATGCCGCAACTTTCGGTTTGGCGCGTGCCGAAATCAGCGATCTTTCCGGTGGCAACCCCGCGGCCAATGCCAAAATTACCCAGCAAGTCTTAGCAGGGGAGCCGGGACCAGTACGCGATATTGCTTTGCTTAATGCCGCGGCGGCCTTAGTGGCGGCCGACCACGCCGACGATCTGGTGGTTGGCATCGAACAAGCGACTGCGGCCGTCGACTCGGGCGCGGCCGCGGCCGTGTTGGATAAGTGGATAGCTGTCAGCGTGGCGGCTCGTCAGGATGGTGGATAATGGCGCGCGCTATTCGTTGTGGTGAATGTGGCGCAGCTAACCCTTTGAGCACTCAGGTGGGCGAGACTACCCAAGGGTGTCAAAAATGTGGCGTGACCATAGTCATTCCACCGGGGGCCCAATCGCGACGGGCAAGCGATCGCCCCGCGCGACGAACTCCTCCACCCGCGCCGGTTAATAATCGTTCACCCCAAAAAGTACAAGCGCCACCGGTTGCCGCAACGGTTGCGACCCCAGCCGGTCCGCGTAGCCGCCCGTGGTGGCTGCGAATCCTGGCGTGGGTTATTGCCCTGCCGCTGGCGTTGATAATTGTTGGTATTCCTGCTCGCGCTGCTGGCTATTTGACTAGCCAAAAACTTCTCGATGTAATCATTAAGCGCGACTTAAGTCGCTTCTTTCCGGTATTGCTGATTATTTTGTTGTGGACGATAGCGACCGTGATTTTAGTGACGCTTATCGTAGAAATTGGAAGTGTGCTGTTGGCTAAGCGCCGTACTAAGCGCACCAACAACTACGCTGCGGCCCCTAAAAAACAAATGAGTCGAACCCGCTAATACCGTTTATTCGTTTGGGCTTAAGTAGATAGTTATTCCGATAGCCTCGGCTCGTTGTATTAAAGCAAACATCACTTCAACCGTGGCGCGCGCGTCGGCGAGCGCGCGGTGCGCAGGCTCGGTCGCTACTTTCAAGTATCGAGCGAGGGTATTCAATTTGAAATCAGGAACTTCGTGTTTGATCAGTTCGCGCGCGATAGCGAGCGTGTCGACTTTCCCGTGGGTGAGGCGCTCGCGCTCGTTTGCTTGAAGTGCGGCGTCGAGAAAAGAAATGTCGAAACCGACATTGTGCCCGCCGACAACGGAGTGCGATTTGGAGCCAATGAATTCGAGTAACGAGGGAAGCACCTCGTTAACCATTGGGGCCGAGTCGACCATGGCATCAGTGATTCCGGTGATCTTGGTTATCGAATGAGGTATCGCCATTTGGGGATTAACTAAAGTTTGGAATTCGCCGATGTATTCGCCGCCGATGTATTTGACCGCGGCAATTTCGGTGATGGCGGCCTCGGTCGGCGAGAAGCCGGTGGTTTCGAGGTCGATCACGACCACCGCGGCCTCGGCTAGCGGCTGGCCCAACTCGTCGGAGCTGCCCGGCCGCGAACCGGTGCCCGAGTGAGAGACAAACGCCAGCTGCGACATACTCCTTCCACCATAGCGAACAGGTGTTCGAAATCCTCGGACCTCGGGATACACTCGCCCTATGACCTCCCGCTACCGCTGCGCCGCCTGCGGCAATCTGACTCGCTTTAATGTAACTGTCACTCGGCGCACCGCCGAGTTCCATCACTTCAGCGTGGGTGGCGATTTGGAAGTTGAAGATCAAGAACTTTTAAGTGAAAAAGTTGAAACAGTGCAGTGTCGCTGGTGCGGTGCCAACGCGGTAGAGCTAGTGGTAGAGGCGAGTTCGTGAGCCTGCCACCCGAATCAACTGTGTCCAGTTTTGATGCTCCGCCTATTCCCGAGGCGCTGCTCAGTCCGTTACTCGACACCGCCGCCGATTCGCTCAGCAGTTTTGATGCCGAGTTGCCCGCGGTGTTGCGACCGTTAGCTGGGTTTGATCGTCGCGGATTGTCTCACGGTCCCGCTCGGCAACAATTGCAGCGAGCTATTGAAATCGATCCGGCGTTTCGTGATTTTGTTTCTGACTCATTTATCGGCCGCGAAGCGGTCGCGCGCGTAATTGATGCGTGGGATCTTGATGCGGCGGCGGAGATTATAGACGACGCCATGGCTCGGTCCGATCTCGCGCTTTTAGCCTCGGCACTTTACGCGGTGCGCCCCAACGGTTGGGAATTTGGTTTAGGAATGATTGTCGCTCGGGCCGGACAAGTTCGTTCCGACGAAGAACGAGCCGACGATACCAAGGCGCATCAAACTGAGGTTGCCGCGTTAGCCGAGGCCCGACGGCGAGCCGAAGGTGCTCGGGTAAGCGCGGAAAATAAAATTAAGAGTCTTGAAGATGAACTAAAAGAAGAACGACGAGCACGCCGAGAACGGGAGTTGGTGGCCGATCGGTCGGCCGCGGAAGCAGCTAAAAAAATTAAAGCGGCCGAAGCGACCGAAGCCGCGGCGGCATTAGCAATAAAGAAAGCCGAAAGTTTGACTGAACGCGAAGCCGACCGAGCTCGTAACGCCGAGTTGGCGTTGCGCGATCTGCGCCGCGTCACCGGTGCCGCCGCCACTCCACCAACCGCGGGGTTGTCGTCCGAAAATGCTCATGTTCTGGCCGAAGCGGCCAATACTGCTCGCCGGTTAGCCACTCGACTTGAAGGTCTAACCACGGCGACCCAAGTTGAGCTACGCGCCACAGCCGCGCTCGCGGCCGAAGAAAGCGGCGATGTTGTCAATCGCCGCTCGCAACCGGTTTGTCCACCGGGACTCACTAGCGATTCGGCGGCCGCGCTCGACGCCATGTTGCGCACTCGGGGCGTGTGCCTAGTGGTCGACGGCTACAACATTTCGATGAACGCGTGGTTCGATGCCTCGATCGCCGATCAACGCGCTCGACTCTTGGTTGCCCTCGAACGACTACACCAGCGCTTGCGCTGTGATGTGGTGGTGGTGTTCGACGGGTCGGATGCGGCGGCAACGATTCCGCCCAAACGCTCAGGAGTGCGAGTCTTGTTCTCTACCGGCGGTGAAAAAGCCGACCCCGTTATCGTGCGGGAAGTCGGCAAAATGGGTGTCAATATTCCGATAATCGTGGCCTCGTCCGACCGTTGGGTGGCGGAGCACTCCGAAGACCTCGGTGCGATTGCCGTCCCCGCCGCTTCCCTCGTAGAGGTAATCCGCCACTAGCAATCTCTGGGGGGCGAGTTGCCCGCCGGGGAGGGAATTGCTGCCCGAAATAGAGGTTTCTTAATTGTCACACCTCAGCGCGAGGCTCTCAACATGGAAATCAGTTGCAGTGATTGCGTTGCTCAAGACACCGAAGTCTGTAGCGATTGCGTAGTTATGTTTATCTGTAACCGCGAACCGGGCGATGCACTAATTATCGACGCCGATGAGGAACGCGCGGTGCGGGCGTTGGCCCGCGCGGGTTTAGTGCCCGAGTTGCGCCATCAGACTCGTACCGCGCCTAACTGACAATCAGTTCAGCAACCGCGATTAGTTGGGAGTTTCGGCTCGCAGAGCGGCGACCGTGCTCTGTTCGCGACTGCGATGAAGGAACGGATCGAATTGATAAATTCGCATCGCGTTCTCATAGGTCATCTTGGCAATTTCATCAGCCGGCACATCGCTGAGTTGCTTCCACAGAAGTTCGGGCGAGTGGGGCCAAGTTGAATCAGAGTGCGGATAATCGCATTCCCAAGTAATCGCATCAATACCTACTTTGTGGCGTTCATCAATTCCCGCTTGATCACTAATAAAGCAGTAGTTAAAGTGCTCGGCCGCGACTTGGCTCGGCAACTTGCCGCCAAAGTCTTGACCGGTCCAGAAGTGATGCTGTTCGTAGACGTAATCAATGCGCTCTAACCAGTAAGGGATCCAACCAGTGCCGCCTTCAGAAAGCGCAAACTGCAAGTTGGGATACTTGCGCAACACTGGTGACCACAAAAGATCGGTAGCCGCGTTCATGGTGTTGAGCGGAGTAAGCGTGATCATTATATCCATCGGTGCGCCCGGTGCTATTTCGATCGTGGTTGACGAAGATCCAATGTGAAGGGCAATGATGGTGCCTTCTTCTTCGCAGGCAGCGAAAAACGGATCCCAGTGGTCACCAAAAATATGGGGCCAACCTAACTTGTAAGGATTTTCGGAGAAGGTAACCGCGTGGCAACCCTTCTTCGCCACTCGGTGCACTTCGTCGGCCATGAGTTGGGGGTCCCAAATGGGGGGAATCGATAGCGGAATAAAACGCCCGGGATAAGTGCCACACCATTCGTCAATGTGCCAGTCGTTATAAGCCCGTAGCAATTGGAGGCTGGTATCAAGATCGGATGATTTAGAAAACAACTGACCGCAAAACTGAACAAAACTAGGAAAGCACATGGAGGCCAACACGCCGTTGCGATTCATGTCGAGCACTCGCTCGTGAATGTCGTAGCAACCTTTACGAATCATGTCGTAAGAAGTGGGTTCAATGTTATATTCCTCGGGCGGACGTCCAGCGACCGCGTTGAGCCCGATATTGGGAATTTCGATTCCTTCAAAAACCCATACATCGGTGCCGTCGGCTTTACGCACACTTTTGGGTGCGGCATCTTTCCACTTCGCCGGCAGGTGGTTATCAAACAGATCGGGCGGCTCGACTACGTGGTCGTCAACACTGACAAGAATCAGATCTTCGGCGCTAGTCATGGCTGCTCTCCTTGAGGATTGGATTATTCGTTAGCAGGATTTCCGTTTTGAGCGCTTATGAGACGGGGTGGGGTATCCACCACTAAAGATGACACGGGTGTCAGACTAGCGGAAGTTCGGTCGGGGTGATTGTCGCACTGGCGGAACCACCTTGCCGTAATTTAAAAATCCCGACCAGTACTCCAAGAGGAGACCGCAATGCCTAGCTATTTGCTCACTGACGGTACGGACGCCCTGAACTTCGCTTGGGCCTTGATCCATGTGTGGCTAGGGGTGATGATTTTTGCCCACGGCTGGAAGCACGTTAAAGCACTACGGGCGGGTCCGGGCATGGCGCAGTGGTTCGAAAGTCTGGGATTGCGACCAGGTGTGCTCCACGCTCGCTTAGTTACCGTCACCGAACTGGGAGTGGGCGTGGTGTTAATTCTCGGGTTGGTTACCCCTCTCGCCTACGGCGGGCTTTGCGCGCTGATGATCGTGGCGGCCATAACCGCTCACCGCGGCAACGGGTTCTTTATCGACAATCAGCCGCCGGGTTGGGAATACGCCAGCACGTTGGCGGCACTCTCTATCGCGTTAGGAACATTAGGACCGGGTCAGTGGTCACTCGACCATGTACTCAAATTGGAATTTCCGTTCGACCCAAATAAAGCGCTGGTGATCACTGCGGTGGTCGGAATTTTAGGAGCGGCGTTATTCTTGCTGGCCTTTTGGCGACCGGCGAAGAAAGCGTCGTAATGCTTCTTCGCCGGTCGTAACCAAAAGTATTTACTTAGCCCAGAGTGTCGGCCTTAGCCTTGGCGTACTCGGCGTCGTTTAGCGTGCCGGCATCGTGCAGTTTCTTGAGCTTTTCGAGTTCGTCGGCTGGGCTATAGCCCGCCGCGGTTCTCATCTGCGCACGAGCGGCGTCCATTGCTTCTTGGTTGCGCTTAGCCATACCCCGTCCTTCAATAAGGATGTACAGCAAAACTCCAAACCACAGGAAAATAATTACTGCGGCGGCCCAGAGAACCTTGACGCCGCCACCAATATCGTGACGCCGGAACAAGTCACTGAAAACGCTTACCAATAGCCAGAACCAGATAACGAACATGAAGATCCACAAGACTCCCAGCATGAAATGCCCGAAGCCGAAGTTGAAGTTGTCGTCGGCCAATATTGATATCATCTATTTCCTTTCGATTAGGAAAACACAGGGTAGCCGATTATGAATCCGGTTGCAGAATCAACGCAAGTTGATCGGTAAGGCAGGGCAGCACTTCTCGCCAATCGCCCACGACGCCGATGTCGGCGGCCGCGAATATCGGCGCGGCGGGGTCGGAATTAATCGCGACTACGGTTCCGGCCTGACCGATTCCAACCGCGTGGTTGAATTTTCCACTGCTGCCGATAGCGATAAAAAGTCTCGGCGCAATTGACCGACCGGTAATACCGACTTGGCGCGAGCGGGGCAGCCAACCGGCATCGGTGACTTTACGAGTAGCCGCCAGTGGCGCGTTCAGTAGCGTGAGCAAAGGGTCGAGCAAAGGGCAATCGTCAGGATCGACGCCCATACCGACGCCGACCACGGTGGTTGCGTCGGCGAGCAAATTGAGATCGTCATTGCGAGTGCGGGTCAATACCTGCACGCGACTTTCGGGCGCGACGATTTGATCGGTTACGGTCGGCGTGCTGGAGCGGGGGGTCCACGGCCCGAGCATCCCGCTGCGCACGGTCGCCATTTGTATTGGCGAGGTGGCAGTGATTGCCGCCACAAGTTGGCCACCGAACGCAGGTTTCCACGCTACTAGACGGCCGTCTTCAACCTCAAGCATCACTGCATCGCTAGTTAGACCAGCGCCCAGTCGGGCCGCACTGCGACCAGTTATTTCGCGACCCCACGCGGTACTGGGAGCAAGAATCGCCCACGGGTTAAAAGTTTGTGCCCACTCGGCCACTACGCGTGCGATGTCTTGCTCGGCTATTCCAGTGGTGGCGACGGCATTGAGCAGGTGGGTGGGCGGTTCGCGGTAAGTAAAATTAATAATCGAATCGGCACCGGCGGCTCCTAGATCTGCAGTTCGATCAGTGGCACCGAAGTTAAGGGCAACCACCCAACCCGCTAATTCCGAATCCGCTAATTTTTGGGCTAGACCAGCCGCGGCACCCAACAATTCGTGGGTAAGTTCTTGGCGATCGGGCTCTACTAACACACCAATAATCGGGCCCTGGTCAGAGGCCGCGACCCGATCGGGAACAACTGGCGACAAGCGCGCCGTCGAAGCGTCCGCACGACCGAGGGCGTCGCGTCGCTCAAGCAACTTAATTATTTGGGCTACTTGTTCGTCGATAGTTCCGACTCCGATAATTTTTTCCCGAGCCACAATGTGAGCACGAATTTCGCCTACTCCCGTAGGGCTAGCTGCGGCACCCCACGGGCCGGGGCCGAGTTCAGCCGTGCCGATGGTTTCGATCAATTCGGGTGCTACTTGCGCCCCTCTGGTTTCGTCAACTTTGCACGGGTCAATAAGTCTTTCGGCGCAAGAAATTAGGGCTGGCATTTCTATTCGCAACTGCGCCCAACCGTCGTCGTGTTCACAACGCAAGTGAAGAGTTGATCCCTTTACGCTTAGATAGCGCACTCCGGTGGCAAAAGGGAGATCCATTAGTTCGGCAATCTCGGGCCCCACCTGACCGGTATCGGAGTCAACCGAATTGAGCCCCGTCAAAATGAGATCGAACGGACCGGATCGAGCGAGCGCGGCGGCGAGCGCGCGCGCGGTCGCGAGGGTGTCGGAGCCAGCAAAAGCGGCATCGCTGATCAAAACACCGTTAATGATTACCGCGTTCTGTTCTCCCCAGGCAATGGCTTCTCGCAACACCGCTTCGGCCGCGGGGGGTCCGAGGGTAAATACCGTCACCGAACCGTCGCCTACCGCGGCCGCGAGCTCAACCGCTTGAGCCACGGCTCGACGACAATACGAATTCATCTCGAGTTCGACGCCGTCCCGTTGCAGTCGCCCGTCGGCACCTAACTGCAGTTCGGTGAAAGCCGGTATTTGTTTAACCAGCGCGGCGATGCGCATTCGTACCTCGGTCTCGGTTGCTGGTGGGCCAACCTGACTACCATGTCAGGTTCTTAGGATATTTACTGGTAACGCTAGTTTGCTCCAGTTGATCGACATTCGAGGGACGCAAACGCCAAATAAAGGAGTCGAAGTGGAAGTTAGAGAAGCGGTCATTATCGATACCGTCAGATCTGCTATTGGGAAACGCAAAGGTGCGTTGTCGGGTTGGCACCCAACCGACCTGCTGGCCCACACGCTGAACGCACTGCTTGACCGCAACGACCTCGATCCCGGTCTGGTCGACGATGTAGTAGGCGGCTGCGTTTCGCAAGCGGGCGAGCAGGGCTGCAATGTCACCCGTAATGCGTGGATTGCTGCGGGCCTACCGCCTCATGTTCCGGCCACCACGGTCGATCGCCAGTGCGGATCTTCGCAACAAGCCATGCACTTTGTTGCTCAAGGGGTGATGGCGGGTGCTTACGATATCGGGATTGCCGGTGGAGTTGAGTCGATGACGCGCGCGCCGATGTCGAGCAACGCCCGCGGCGGCATTGGTCCGTTCTCGCCCGCGTTTCTTGAAGCGTGCGGGGGAGTTTTAGGTATTCAGTTTTGGGTCGCGCAAGTTTTGGCTGACCGGTACGGAATTACCCGCGAAGAAATGGACGAGTTTTCTCTTGCGAGTCAACGACGAGCGGCCGAAAATACCGACTCGGGTTTTTTTGCTAAAGAAATTGTTCCGGTGCCGATCCGAGATGAAAACGGTGAAGAAACTGGAGAGATTCTTGAGCACGACGAAGGTATTCGTCGTTCGACCACTATCGAAGGACTCGCGGGATTAGCGCCGGCATGGGAATCCGAAGATCAACCCGCCCCCGCCATTACTGCCGGCAATGCTTCGCAAATGAGTGACGGCGCGTCGGCCATGCTCATCGCCGACCGCGCTACCGCCGAAAAACTCGGGCTACCAATTCGGGCGCGGTTTGTTCACTTTGCCGTATTAGCCGACGATCCGGTTCTGGTTTTGTCGGCTCCTAATCCGGTAACTCGAAAATTGCTCGATCGCACGGGTATGAAGATTGATGATTTCGATGCTATGGAGTGCAACGAAGCGTTTGCGGCGATTGCGCTCATGTGGGCTAAGGAGTTTAAGCCCGACCCCGAAAAATTTAATCCTCGGGGTGGCGCGATAGCAATTGGTCATCCACTGGGCGCCAGTGGAGTAAGACTAATGACCACCATGTTGAATCATCTGGAAACAACGGGCGGTCGTTACGGATTCCAAACTATGTGTGAAGGCGGCGGGCAAGCTAACGCCACCGTCATTGAGCGCCTCGGCTAAAAATGATAAATCTCAACGCCGGCGACGCGCGGGTAGTGGTCGACGAAAAAAAGGGTGGTCGCATTCTCCAATTCACGATTGGTGATTTTGATCTGTTGGTTACTCCTGAACTTGATAACCACAATCACGGTTTGTTTCCGATGGCACCGTGGGCCGGTCGGGTGCGGTTCGGAAAGTTTTCTTTCGAGGGGGTCGAATACCAGTTGCCGTGCAACAAAGCTCCGCACGCGATTCACGGCACTGTGCGCGATCAATCTTGGCAAGTAGAGAGTTCGGATGCGACCCGAGTGGAGTTAACTACCGCTCTAGTTAATCCGTGGCCTTTCGGCGGGCGAGTGGTTCAGCGCATCGAACTAAGTCCCACCGAACTGGTGCTCACGATGGAAGTACACGCCGCCGATCGAGCGATGCCGGTTTCGTGTGGCTGGCATCCCTGGTGGCATCGGGACCTCGTCGACGATGATCCAGTAGAACTAGAGCTTCACGCCGACCAGATGTACCACCGCGACGGCGACGGCATTCCGAGCGGCGAGTTGGTTGCGATTGCGCCGCCGCCGTGGGACGACTGTTTCACCGTGGTGGGTAATCCGATGGCAATATTGCGTTGGCCCAATACCGGATCACTGACTATCGAATCAGATTGTGCGGATGTGGTGGTTTACACCGAACCCGAACTGGCACTTTGCGTGGAGCCCCAATCGGGTCCGCCCGATTCTTTTAATCTCGACCCTCAGATCGTCGTTCCGGGTGATCCGCTGGTAATCCACGCCACCTTTCGATGGTCGGCCGGCGCCGAAATCTAAGCGGGAATCAACGCCGACAACGCGGCGAGTTGTTCGCAGTAGTGATCTATTGATCGATGCACGAATCGCAGAGTTAAGCCGGTCGCGCCCGCAGTGATCCATTCTTCAAGTTGTTGGGTAGTTGCGGCCGGATCGCCGATCGGATCAAGCGGGGGAACCGGCTGTAGAAATATCTCGATAGGCTGCGGACGATTTTCCCAGGCGGCGGTTAGGCGGGCAGAGTCGAGCAGGGCGCGTACCTCGCTCGGCGATAATCCAAACGGGGCCCACGCATCACCGAAGGCCAGCGCGCGATTGAGGGATCGAGTCGATTGACCGCCAATCCAAATCGCCACATCGGTGCGCGGTGCGATGGGAGCGACTACGAAATCGGAGTAGTCGAAAAACTCTCCGTGGTATTCGGGTTGCGTTTGACCCCACGATGCCCGCAATGCCCGCAATGCGTCGTCCGCGCGCGCTCCTCTATCGGTAAACGGCGCGTCTAGTAATGCGAATTCTTCTTCGAGCGAACCGACTCCAACTCCCAGAACTACCCGTCCGCCACTCAGCGCGTCGAGAGTGCCGTAGCGTTTCACAATTTCTAAGGGATGGTGATAGCCCAAGACTAAAACGAAAGTGGCTAAGCGGATTTTGTGCGTTACTCCGGCGATGTAACCAAATGTTGATAGCGGATCCCAGTAGGTAGCACCCCGCAATTTGGCCTTATCCTTCGGAACCGCGATGTGCTCGCTACAAGTGAGGTGGTCGTAGCCGAGTCGCTCGGCTTCAATAGCCACTCGACAAATTTCTTCGATACCGGCATCGGCTTCCCAGCGGGCGTGAGCACGCGGCAGCAGAGTAACAACCGGAGTAACGATTCCGAGTTGCACCGATTATCGCGTTAAGTGCGAGGAAAGATTGCGCGGTCGGCGATGATATTTTTCTGGACCTCAGTTGCACCGGCACCGATGGAGGTATAGCGCTGAAAACTGTAGAGCCGAGTCCAGCTACCGCCGTCAATGGCACCCGGTCCACCTTTGGCCAACAGACCGGATGGCCCGAGTAAATCAACTGCCAGTTCGGCCAAAGTTTGCGCCAGATGACTCCACTGCAATTTGGCCAGCGGTACTTCAGGCCAGTTCTTTTGGCCTTTGATGATTTTGGTTAAAGCCCGATAGTTGAGCAATTTAGTGAACTCAATATCGGTATGGGCCCGAGCAATGCGTCCCCGAATTTCGGGGTCGTTAAGCGAATCGGGGTTTACTGCCCGCGCCGCCGAAATCATTGCCCGCAAGTCGGCGGCCATAGTTATGGCGAGACCCGCGGTACCGACGCGTTCGTGACCAAGAGTCCCCATCGCTACTTTCCAGCCCGCGCCTTCTTCACCTAGACGATGAGTGACCGGAATACGCGCGTCGGTAAACCAAACTTCATTGAACATTTCTTCGCCCACGAGATCACGAATGGGCCGACATTCAATTCCAGGAGTTTCCATGTCGATGATGAACGCAGTTATACCTTCGTGCTTAGCCCCTCGCTCAATAGCAGTGGGGTCGGTGCGTAAAAGAAATAGTCCCCACTTAGCGAGATGGGCAGTAGAAATCCAAATTTTTTGTCCGTTAACTACATACTCATCACCGTCGAGTATCGCGGTAGTGCGCAAGTTGGCGAGGTCGGAACCAGCCTGAGGCTCGCTGAATCCTTGGCACCAGTGTTCCTCGGCGGAAAGAATTCCCGGTAGCCACTGATTACGCTGCTCTTCAGTACCCCAGTGAATAATCATGGGACCGATTTGCCACAGACCGTTGGCGTTGTAAATTCCCGGTGCGCGTACCCGCGCCATTTCTTCGGAGTAGATGACATTTTGCACCGGAGTGGCGGCGCGTCCATGCCAGTCGGTCGGCCAATTGATTGCCGCCCATCGACCTTCGTCGAGTCGGCGCTGCCAATCCTTGCGGCGCTCCTGAGTACGGGCGATGCCAGATTGTCGACCGCCACCCGGATCGTCGTCGCCACCCCAATCGGCTAAAAATTTCGGCAGATTGGTATCCAGCCAAGTGCGCAGTTCATCGCGAAACGCCTCGTCTTCAGGGGTGTCGGCGAAGTCCATAGTGGCTCCTGTTCGATCGGGTGGAGATTAAGGGGTGATACCTAGATTTCTGGATTTCTGGATTTCCGGTTATCGTTACAATAGCAAGGTCAGCGGGCATTGACTAACGTTCGTGTCAGGTTTCAAATCGACTCCATAAGCTTGACCCAGCAACCTCGACCCAGCAACCTTGAAAGGAACCACCCCATGGATTTCACTTTCTCCGACGACCAAGACGCTTTGCGTGAGTCGGTCCGCACCTTTCTCGCCAATGAGGCCGCCGGTCCGTACAGCCGAGCCATGGCCGACGATGAACGGGGTTTCACCGACGAGATGTGGCGCAAGATCGCCGATTTGGGTTGGCCGGGTCTGTTGATCGCCGAGGAGCACGGTGGTCTTGGTCTTGGGCTTGTCGACATGGCGGTTGTGATGGAAGAGATGGGTCGTTTGCCGTTCCCCGGACCGTTTTTTTCTTCCTCGGTGCTGGCCACACTGGCTGCCCAACGCTTAGGTGCGGACGATTTATTGGCCGCCTTAGCTTCGGGAACTTTGCGAGGCACAGTGGCGCTAGAAGAACAAGGTCACGGCGATCCGGTAAAGCGAATACGCACTCGCGCCCGGCGCAAAGGTGCCGACTGGGTTTTGTCGGGAGAGAAATTATTTGTTCTCGACGGTCACACCGCCGACTGGGTAATCGTGGTGGCGCGCACCGAAGAGGGAGTCGGCTCGTTCTTGTTACAGGCACCCAACGCAAAAGCAGTTCCTACTCTCGATCCCACTCGCGTTGCTGCGTGTTTAGTTCTTGACGAAACTCCAGTCGAAGCAATTGGGCCATTAGGCGACCATACGGAAATTTGGAACCGCATTGTTGACGACGGCGCAGTAATGCTTTCGTCCGAATTGGTTGGCGCGTGCGACGCCGCAGTTAACTTGGCAGTTGAATACGCCAAAGTGAGAGTGCAATTTGATCGTCCAATCTCTTCGTTCCAAGCCATTCGCCACAAAGCAGTTGACATGCTGCACCGGCTTGAGTTGTCGCGAGTGGGTTCGCACTACGCCGCTTGGACTTCTGATGTTGACGACCCTGCTCGCGAACAGGCCGCGGCGATGGCTAAGGGATTTATTGGCGAAGCAGCCATTTTTATTTCCGCCGAAGACATTCAGGTTCACGGCGGTGTCGGCTTCACTTGGGATTGCGACGCGCACTTCTATTACAAGCGAGCCAAGCAGAACGATATCTTGCTGGGTTATCAGGGTTATCAACGCAATCGCTTAGCTAGTCTTTTGCTTGACTCCGCTTAAGCAATAATAAGAGCGTGCCAATGACTGAAAAGGTTGTCTCGCTCCACGATGCCGTAGCTGAACATGTACGCGCGGGCGACTCTCTCTATCTCGGCGTAGGCCACTCGCGTTGGACTGCCGCCGCGAGTGAAGTTGTCCGGCAATGGTGGGGACGCGATCCTGGTTTCGAGTTACTAATGCTCTCACTGTCAAGTTTGGGAACCCTATTTTTTCGCGGGGGATTGGTGCGGCGAGTCCTCACCGGATACTCCGGCGATACTTTTCCTAACTTCACTCCCAATCCCATTTTCGCCGCGGCCTACGGCAGCGGGGAAGTAACGGTGGAGCATTGGTCGTTCTTGGCGTTTACGCAACGGCTGGAGGCCGCCGCTCGAGGTTTGCCCGCGATTGTTACTCGATCTATTTCCGACTCGTCGATGGCAACCAATTCGGCGTTCACTCAAGTAAAGACCGAACTGGGGGAGATCAGTTTGCTAGCACCGTTATTTCCCGATGTGGCGTTATTGCACGCGCCGGTAGCCGACCGCGCCGGCAATGTGGCTCTGCATCCACCCCTACTCGAGAGCCCGTGGGGCGCGTTGGCCGCTCGGCGAGGAGCAGTGGTGACAGTCGAAAAAGTGGTTGACGATTTAAGCGAGTGGTCGCATTTAGTGCGACTACCGGCTCATCGAGTTTTAGCAGTGTGCGAAGTTCCGTTAGGCGCTCATCCGGGTGGCTTGTTTAGTGGCACTTTGCCAGTCGAGAGTTACGGCGAGGATTACGATTTCTGGATCGAGCTGCGCGCGGCAACTCGCCGCGATGATTTTGACGAATGGATTCAGCACTGGATTCTCGATGTTAAGAGCCCCGCCGACTACCTCGATCGCCTCGGCCCCGAACGAGTAAAACAGTTGCGAGCCAAAGCCGATCCTGAATCGTGGCGACAAGAAATTATCGAGTCGCCTCCTGATCTCACCGCGCCGATTAACAAATGGGAAACGGCCGCAGTGTGGGGGGCCCGCCATTTGACCGAACGGGTTTTGGCGCTTGATGCTGACGCAGTATTGGCGGGGGCGGGAGTGGCTAATTTGGCCGCGTGGCTAGCGGTAGCTCAGGCGCGCGCCGCGGGTAGCGCGGTGCAACTCACCGCTGAAATCGGACTGTGGGGTTACGACCCAGTGCCGGGCGATCCGTTTGTGCTTAACCATCGCAACTTTCCGCGGTCATTGATGCTAAGTGATGCCAATACCGTGCTCGGTAGTTTGGTAGGTGGACAGGGAACCAAAACGCTGGCTTGCTTGGGCGGAGCCCAAATCGATCGGCAAGGAAATGTGAACTCAACCATGATTCCCGATGGCGCTTTTTTGGTGGGATCGGGTGGGGGCAACGATGTAGCTTCGGTGTGCAGTGAAGCGATTGTGGTCGCGCTACTTAATCCCGCGCGCACTCCCGACAAATGCGGCTACATCACTTCACCGGGTCGAGCGGTGCGGGCACTAGTAACCGATTTAGGAATTCTTGAAAAACTCGAACCCGGCGGTGATTTGATCCTTACCGCGGTTCCCGCGGGTCCCGATCCTTTGCCCGAACGAATTGCCACTGCAGTAGCGGCGTGCGGTTGGGAACTGGCCGTAGCTGAAGAAGTGCGAGAACTCGATGCGCCTACCACCGACGAAGTGAATGCATTGCGCACCTGGGATCCCCACGGGTGGTTCTTGCGCAATCGCTAGCCGAAATCGCTCGGAACCGAGTTATTTAGTGACGATCACCACCGCGGCATTGGCACCCCGACCGACGGTATGCGCCATACCTACTTGAGCATTATCAATCTGACGAATACCACTCCGTCCGGCTATTTGATTATTTAGTTCAACTACTTGGGCGAGAGCCGACGCACCGAGAGGTTCACCCTTAGAGAGCAAGCCTCCGCTTAAGTTGACAGGCAACTTCCCCCCCCTAGCGGTAATTCCGTCGCGCACCAACCGAGCCGAATCACCCCGAGCGCACAGCCCAAGTTCTTCGTAGGCCAATATTTCGCGCGCCGCGTCAGTATCTTGGCACTCAACTAAATCGAGATCGTCGGGTCCGCAGCCCGCTTCTTCAAACGCGGCGAGAGCCGCGATAGTGCTAGCGGCGGGAATGTTTTCGTCGGGCCCGCCGCTTAAGGGAGTGGATTCGCCCAAGACCGAACCGGGTAAATGCGAGCGGAGCTGAGCCGCGGCGATTTTTACCGAACCGCGGGGCGCTAAATCGGCGCGTTGCACAACAATCGCGGCGGCGCCTTCGTTGGGCGAACAAAGCATGTGGAGATGCAAAGGTTCGCAAACTAATCGTGAGGCCAAGACATCTTCCACTGTTGTCGGGGTGCGGTACATCGCGATTTCGTTATTAACCCCTTCGGCTCGATTCTTTACTACAACCCGCGCGAGATCTTCCTTGGTGATACCCGAGTCGCGTAGTAAGCGCGTAGCCCGCAAAGCAAAATAGGCGGGCGTGGCCGCTAAGCCGGCTTGTTCGCGCCACGGTTCAAAAAATGATGAACGGATAATCCCGCGCGGCATCTTTTCAATACCGAATACCAAAACCGTATCGTGCTGTCCCGATCGCACTGCGTTAGTGGCCAGCATCAACGCCGCACCGCCACTCGCACAACCGGCTTCTATATTCACGATAGGAATACCAGTTAGGCCCAGTGCGCCCAAAACTTTGTGTCCCGCGGCCACTCCCGAGTACACAGTGGCGCAAAAGGCCGCCTGAAAACTGGGATTGCCCGCGGCGGATAAGGCTTCTCGCACCGCAGTAACTCCCATTTGGGTCACCGTGCGGTCGAAGCGACCGAACGGGTGGAGGCCTACTCCCGCGATTGCGACCGGATTGCTCACGATGCTTCCGTGCTAAAGGCGTAGGTAATTACCGCTTCATCATTTTCGTCGGTTCCCAGTGGATGCGCAACGAGATGAACGGGAGTTCCGTATTCAATAACTTGGGCGGGAGCAATAAGAGTGATAATTCGTAATCCGTGAGCAAGTTCGACCACACCAAAACCGTAAGGAACTGCGCCAATGTAACCCGGCGGCGCATTGTTAACAACGGTCGATAACCAAATTGTGCCACGATCTTCGAGGTCAATAATTTTCTGGTCATCCGAACCGCAGCCGGAGCAAGTTTCTGCGGCCGGAAATTGCCGATTTTCGCACTCGCCACATAGCGAACCCAACAAAACTATGCTGCCGTCGGAATTAAGTCGGAACAGTCCGTCGTGAATCATGCGCGCGGTCACAGCACTCCTCGCGCGGTCAGGTCGTCAAGCTCGTTATCGCTCAGCCCGAGGAGATCGTGCAAGACGCTGCGGGTGTGTTCACCAAGTTTGGGCGCGCCGCAGGGAATAACCGGATCGGCACCCATCACGCGCGGATGAGGCGCTTGTTGTTGCACTCGACCGAGAACCGGATCGTCAATACCGATCAGATCGTTCCGAGCCTTGATGTGGGGGTCGGCAAAAATGTCGGCGGCAGTTGCCGCGGTGGCCACCGGAACATCTTGAGCGACACAACGAGTTTCGATCTCCGCGGCCGAAAGCGATCGGGTCCAGTCGGCAACGAGATCATTTATCTCTTTATGATTCTCGACTCGGTTAGCTAAACGCGCGTATCGTTCGTCAGTTATTAATTCGGGCCGTTCCATCGCTTGGGCTAGGCGAGCAAAGTTGGCGTCGGATCCCGCAACTATGCACACATATTTGCCGTCAGCAGTGGGGTAGTTATCGAGCGGGGCCGAATTGGCGAGTTGGTTTCCTTCTCGACTGCGTATCGTGCCCAACTTGTCGTAGGCCACCAAAGTCCATTCGAGTACGCGCAACGATGATCCGTACAGGCTGGCATCAATAACCACGCCCTTATCACCGCGCGTGTCGCGCCCGTAAAGAGCGGCCGTGGCCGCGTGGGCGCAGAAAATTCCGGTCAAATAATCTGAAATAGTCACGCCAACTCGTACCGGCGGGCGATCGGGGTAGCCGGTCAAGTTAAGGAGTCCGCCAAAACCAATACCGACACGATCGAGACCAGGTCGACTCGATTTTGGTCCCGTTTGACCGTAGCTACTTATGCGTACGGTGATGAGGCGTTCGTTGAGATCGCTCGGACCGATGTTCCATTTTTCTAGCGTTCCGGGACGAAAATTTTCTACCAATACATCAGCGGTAGTGGCCAATCGTTTGAGCAGTGCCTGCCCGTCGGGAGTACGCAAGTCGATCGTTACGCTCTTGCGGCCGCGACCTTCGACCGACCAGAACAACGAGTAGTCGTCACCATTTTCGTCGGGCGCAAACGGACCAATCTCACGCATGAAGTCGCCGGTACCAGGCTGTTCAATTTTTATTACTTCGGCACCCTGTTCGCCCAATAAGCCGGCACAAAACGGTGCCGCAATACGCGTGCCAAGGTCAAGAACCCGGAGTCCCGATAACGGTCCGGTCACGGACAAATTCTCACTCGCCCGACTGTTCGCGCTTGACCGCATCAAGTCCGCCTTGTTCGCTAGTGGCTTTTTTGCGATCGCTCATCGCGTTGAGCGCAGTATCGGTATTGCTAACAAACTGATGAACCATGAAGTGGTAACGCCACGCTTCTCGTTGACCCTGAAGGTCAGTGGTGTGGTTGATGGTTTCTTTTATTGCTTGCGCAGTAATCGGCGGCACCAGAGCAATTTGTTGCGCCATCGCCTCGGCTTCATCGGCCAATCGGTCAAGTTCGACCACTCGATTTACTAAACCGAGTCGTTGGGCTTCATCAGCGTTGATAGTGGTCGCGCACAGCAAGAATTCTTTTGCTTTACGGGCGCCCATTTCCCACGGTTCTATTAGTAACTCAACCCCTACTCCTGTCATACGCGCCACCGGATTAGAGAACTGAGCGTTATCGGCGGCCACGATCAAGTCGCACATAGCCGCCAGCATCAGCCCGGCAGCCGCACAGGTTCCTTGTACCGCCGCGATAGTGGGTTTAGGAAAATCGCGGAGTCGTAAACATTTTTCCCAGTACATAACAAACTCGTGGTGCAGTTTGCCTTCAGGGGTAGCGCGCATGCGGGCCCATTCACTGGAGTCGGCCAAGATTTCTTTTAGATCGTGTCCGGCACAGAAATGCTTACCATCAGCCGCGAGAATTACAACTCGAACGGCATCGTCGTCCGCAATCGAATCGAGCGCGTAATCGAGTTCGTCGATCAAGATTGAGTCCATCGCGTTGGCGGCTTTGGGTCGCGCCAGAGTGATCGTGGCTACGGAGCCAGCAACCGCGAGGCGAATAGTGGTGAAATCTTTTGCAACCATAGGTTGAATCTAGCGAAGTGGGCGACTAGGGCGGTGGCTCAGTTTGAGGATTGACCCTGCGCGGCGATCGAGTCCTACCCGTGGTCCCTCACGCAGATCGTCGAGCTTCTCGACTGAGACCAGGCTCGATACAGTGAGCCCAATGGAAATCCGTTGTGCCGACTGCGACTGTCTCGTCGATAGGGGCGTCTGGATCTCCCGGTGTGAATCGCCCGATACTTGTTGCTGCCGCGATCTCCCGTCTCGGGAGGAACCCCCCGCCTCAAACTGAGCCACTACCGCGACTAGCGGGTACGGGCCGGTTCTTTAGGCAACCCCAGCACTCGTTCGCTAAGGATGTTGCGCTGAATTTCGTTAGTACCAGCCCAGATGGAAGACGCTTGGTAATAAAGCCAAGATCGTTGCCAAGTACCACCGCCGGGGTTTTCGTCGGCCCCGATCCAAAGTGGCGCCGCGGGCCCGAGCACGGCCATAACGGTGTCGTGCATTCGCTTACTCATTTCACTCCAGTAAAGCTTGAGCGCACTACCTTCGGGGCCCGGTGCTTCACCTTTGGCTAAACGCGACAGCGTGCGCCAGTTATGAAGTTGAAATAGTCGCACCTCGACCGCGGCTTGAGCCAGACGAGGACGCAGACGAGGATCGTCGAACGCACCGTTTTCAATCGCCATCTTTAGCAATTCTTCAATCAATTGAATATGAATTACTAGTTGACGAGGATTTATTCCCCGCTCGTGGGTGAGAGTGGAGTTGGCTACCCGCCAGCCTTCGTTAACCGGACCAATACGCTGTGCATCAGGAATAACTACATCGTTAAAAAATACTTCGTTAAATTCTCGTTCGTCAGTAATTTGGTGCAGCGGACGCACCTCGACTCCAGGCGCGTGCATGTCGACTGCGAAGGCAGTAATGCTTTTATGTTTAGGACCGTCCTTATCAGTACGGGTTAGACACAGTCCCCAGTCGGCGAATTGTGCGTAAGAGGTCCAGACTTTTTGGCCGTTAAGGATCCAATCGTTTCCATAAGGTTCGGCGCTAGTGCTAATAGCCGCGAGGTCGCTACCAGCACCCGGTTCACTAAACAGTTGGCACCAAAGATGGTCGGCGGGAGGGATCATTGGCAGCCACCGTTGCTTTTGTTCATCGGTGCCATGAGCCAACAGAGTGGGGCCGACGAGGTTGATTCCGATCCGGCCGACGAGCTCGGGCGCGCGTGCTCGCGCCAATTCTTCAGTGACGATGAAATGCTCAACCGGGCCCGCACCGCGTCCGCCGTATTCGACTGGCCACGGCACTCCCACCCAGCGTCCTTGGGCTAATTGTGATTGCCAGTTTCGCCCGAAAGCAACTTCTTCTTCGAGAGTCTCAAAGCGGGGCGGCAGCCCGCTACCGTATTCCCACGGCAAGTTTTCTTGCAGCCAAGCACGAACTTCACTACGAAGTTCGGCTTCAATCGATGACGGCGCCAGATCCACGGCGCGAATCTTAGAGGCGTTGGTCGATGGAAATGTATTTACGTTCGGTTTCACCAATGTAAATCTGGCGCGGCCGACCAATTTTAGTGCGAGGGTTTTCCATCATTTCTTTCCAGTGGGCGATCCAGCCCGGTAAGCGACCCATCGCAAACAGCACTGTGAACATATTGGTAGGGAACCCCATGGCTCGATATATGAATCCCGAATAAAAGTCGACATTGGGGTAGAGGCGATTTTCAATGAAGTAATCGTCGGCGAGAGCAATTTCTTCTAGTTCTTTGGCTAGGTCAAGTAATGGATCGTTGCGGTTCATGCCGGCCATTACGTCTTCAGCAACTTTTTTAAGAATCAATGCTCGCGGGTCGTAATTTTTATAGACCCGATGCCCAAATCCGGACAGGAGAAAATCGTTATTTTTATCTTTGGCCATCTTTACATAGCGAGCCAAGTCGCCACCCTCGGCTTGTATTTTTTCTAGCATTTCGATCACGGCTTGGTTAGCACCACCGTGCAGCGGGCCCCAAAGTGCGTTGATGCCGGCCGCAACCGACGCAAACAAGTTGGCATCACTCGAACCCGCAAGCCGCACAGTTGAGGTTGAACAGTTTTGTTCGTGGTCGGCGTGCAAAATTAGCAGGACTTTCATAGCGTGCACCATGGTCGGCGTGGCTACATAATTTTCGGAAGGAACCGCGAACATCATCGTGAGGAAGTTCTCGATGAGGTCGAGGTTGTTGTCGGGGTAAAGAAGAGGTTGGCCGATTGAACGTTTGTACGCGTAGGCGGCAATGGTGGGCAGTTTGGCCATCAAACGAATCATGGCCAATTCGAATTGCTCGGGGTCGTGGGGGTTGTTCGAGTCGGGGTAAAAAGTCGATAGGGCGCTTACGACCGAAGACAGCACTCCCATGGGGTGAGCATCCTTGGGGAAGGCATCGAAGAAACGCCGAGCATCTTCGTGCAAAAGCGTGTGTTTGCGAATGGCACGACGGTAATCGTCAAGTTCGATTTGGGTAGGAAGGTTTCCGTTAATGAGAAGAAATGAGGTTTCTAAAAATGAGGGCTGGTGCCCAGAAACCAATTCTTCAATAGGAATCCCTCGATAGCGCAGAATGCCTTTTTCACCATCAATGAAAGTAATGGCCGATTCGCACGATCCAGTATTGACAAATCCGTAGTCGAGAGTTATCAGACCACTTTGCGACCGGAGTTTGGAGATATCGATGGCTTCTTCATTTTCAGTGCCCCGCACGATCGGGAGTTGGATCTCGCGGTCGCCAAAGCGCAACGTAGCGGTTTCGTTTTCTGCACTCTTCGCCATTACTCGATGGTCTCCTTAGATCGCTTTGAGCATATCACGAGCCCATTATTGGCAGCCAGTCATCGGATACGATTACTCGGAAATGGACTTCGAACTAAGTGATGATCAGATTGCCTTGCGAGACGGAGCGCGTGAGCTTCTCGATGCAGTCGCTTCTCCCGCGGCGGTGCGGAAAAGTTTTGATGGCGCGGGAGGAACCGAAGCGGCGCTTTGGCGAGCGATGGTTGACCAAGGTTGGCCGGCTTTAGCTCAACCGGAATCGAACGGCGGTCTGGGGTTAGGCGTAGTTGAAGTTGCGGTAATGCTCGAAGAGATTGGCCGACACGCCGCCCCCGCTCCGTTCGCGTCGACCGTACTGGTACTCGCGGCGCTAGAACTGATCGATCAATCCGAGTTTCCGTTCGTTGCGGAAATGACTACTTCATTGATTGCGGGAGAGTCCTTGGCTTGCGTAGCTTGGAGTCGCAACCCTGATGCGGTACGGGCAACCCCTGAGGCCAAGGGGTGGGTTCTAACTGGTCGTCCCGACCCGATCCTCGATGCACCCGGTGCAAGTTTTGCTCTAGTGGTGGCGACCACACCTGATGGACTGGGACTGTTCGGAGTAAATCTTGCGGTCGACGAAATTAAGGCCGAACCAGTTATGGACCGCACTCGATCTTTAGGTTGGTTACATCTCGACGCAACTCCCGCGTGGAGGGTTGGTGGCGAAGACGCGGTGATTCGTTTGATAAATATGGGCGCAGTATTTTCGAGCGCAGAAATGCTTGGTGGCGCTACTCGAGTTTTAGACATGGCGGTGGAGTACGCCAAAGATCGAATTCAGTTTGGTCGACCAATCGGAAGTTTTCAGGCAATCAAGCACCGTTGCGCCGACATGTTGGTGGATGTTGAAGGAATGCGCTCTAGCACTTACTGGGCTGCGTGGTGCCTCTCCGCCGCCGATCCCGAATCATCAGTAGCCGCGTCGACCGCGAAAATTTGGGGTGCCGACGCCTCGAAACGAGTCATGGCGTCCGCGCTGCAAGTGCACGGCGGTATTGGCTTTACTTGGGAGCACGACTTGCACTTCTTTATGAAGCGAGCCCAAGTTGACCAACTGGTCTTTGGCGATGCTTCTTACCACCGTGAACGCCTCGCGAAACTATTACGCGCTCGGATAGAAAGTGGCGCTCAACTTATTTAGCGACAACTACAAGTGCGTTAGTGCTGCCGCGCGATTTCGCAGTTCTCCTCGATCCGGCTTACCGGCCGCTAATAACGGAAACTCGTCAACTCGCACCACTCGTTCAGGAGTAGTAAATCGAGTGGCACCTGATTTTACAAACCAATCGCGACAGGCATCAAGATCGAACGGCTGGTCCGCGATCACAAACGCGCAGACCCGTTCTCCTAATCGTTGGTCGGGCTCACCAACCACCACCGCGTGTTTAACCGCCGGATGCAACTCAAGTATTCGCTCAACTTCACCAGCAGATATATTTTCGCCACCCCGAATAATTACGTCTTTTATGCGACCCGAGATGGTGAGCCAACCTTCGTCGTCTATTTGCGCGAGATCTCCAGTGCGGAACCAACCCCGCGCGATACTCGCTTTGGTGAGTTCAGCATCGGAGTAACCGGCAAAAAGTTCGGGCCCGCGTATGAGTAATTCGCCAATAGCACCCGCCGCCTGCTGGCGACCCGTTACGGGATCAGTAATCTTTAATTCCGCCGCGCCCACCACTCGCCCGTCGGTATTTGCCGATCGGTCGAAGTCGTCGGTAGATCTGCTGGTGGTCACAGTAGGGGCTTCCGTAGAGCCGTAGGTGCGCTTCACTTCGCAATTGAGTTGTTGACGAGCTTCGACAACAAAGGCGGGGGTAATGCCCGCGCCACCGCATGAAACCAATCGCAGGCTCGCAACCCGTTTAGTGGTGAACTTTTTGGCCGCCATCAACCCTAGGAAAAAAGTTGGTGGTCCAATCATAAAAGAAACATTTTCAGTTTCTATTCGATTAAGGGCAACTTCGGGGTCCCACGCACCCATGATTCCCGACTGCATACCTACTGTTCCAGGAATTAACACGGCGTTAAGCAACCCGGAAATGTGCGCGAGTGGTGCCGGCATGAGCACGACATCGCGTGGTTCTAAGTCGTGTGCTCTAGCCATGGTTATGGCTTTGGTGGCGAGACCGCGTTGAGTATGCAGGGCCGCCTTGGGCAATCCGGTCGAGCCCGAAGTAAATAAAGCCACCGCAATATCCGCACCTTGCGCCTTGGATTTGGTTATCGACTGTCCGGAGTTAAGCAGAGAGTCGAAACGCGCGTTAGGCCCGCGCACATCTTCCTTGGCTAAAAACAAACGGGGCGATAGCGTTGCCAACGCGTGATCAACGTGAGCGGCGCCGGCCTGATGATGAATGGGTCCGGCGATGGCGCCTAATCGCCAACAGGCTCGGTACAGAACAATTAACTCCCACGAGTTGGGCGACTGCCAGGCCACTACATCGCCGCGCCGAACGCCGATTTCGTTTAAGCCGCCCGCTAACGCGGCAACCATTGTTTCGAGTTGATCCGCGTTTAGGCTGACACCCGCGTCAGGTTCGAGTACGAGCGGACCCGTTGATTTTGTTTGCCCAGATCGGAAGAGCGCGTCGAGAGTGGGTACATCCCATGCACCACCCACGGCGCGGTAATTAGCCGATCCGGGGTGGGAGTAGGTGGCGGAGAGTCGACGGTTAACCAAAGGATTGCTAATTGATTTAGACGGAGTTACCCGGGGCTCGAGTTGCGCCAACCAGCACTGGCGGGCGCGGCACCCCGCAGAACTTGAGAGCCAATAAAGTTGCGTTGGATTTCAACCGTTCCTGCGCCTATGCACAACCCCCGAATATCCCGATAGACCCGCTCTACGGGGTATTCACGCGAATATCCGTAACCACCGAGAAGTTGGATCGATTCATCGCAGACAAACTTGGCCGCGAGATTAGCGGCTGCTTTAGCCATTGCGGTTTCGAGTGCCGGAGGAGTTCCGTGGGGGCCGGCTAAATGAACCGCGCGCAGCATAAGCAATCGAGCGCCTTCCAGTCGGGTTGCCATATCAGCAACTTTCCATTGCAGACCTTGCAATTCGGCGATGGGCTTACCGCCAATTGTTCTTTCGTTCATGTAATTAACTGCATACTCCAATGCTCCTTGCGCCGCGCCCACGCACATAGCCGCGTTTCCACAACGCTCGTGGTTGATATGAGCGATAAGAGTCTTGAAAGTGTCGCTAGTAGCTACATCACCAACACTAAGAATATCTTCGGGTTCGATGCGCACGTCATCAAAAGCAAGTTCGGCTTCACTAGTGCCGCGCAGCCCCATTTTCACATGAGTACCGGCCACGGTAACGCCGTCTGATTTGAGATCGACTAGCACCGCGCCAATACCTTTGGCCCCTTCACTGCCGGGAAAACGACACCACACTAAACAAACTCGAGCGCGATGACCACCGGTTACATAATTTTTGTAACCGTTAAGTCGGTAACCATCACCATCCGAAGTAAGACGGGCCCGCATTTGGGTTACCGCCGAACCGGCTTCGGTTTCGCTAATGCCAATGCAAAACAACGCTTCACCCGACGCGGCCATTGGCAGCCATCGTTCTTTCATAGCTTCCGAACCGAGGTGCTGAATCGCCCGCGGGGGACCGTTAAAAGTCAGTTGCGCGAGAATGGCGCTGGATACATCGGCGCGGGCGAGTTCTTCCAATACGATTGCGGCCTCAATATCACCAAATCCGTGCCCACCGTATTTTTCATCGACGGTGATTCCGAACAAACCGGCTTGGCGAATTGCCTCCCACGACGCTTCCGGAAATTCTTCCGTTTCGTCCCAATGACGAGCTTTTGGAGCGAGATCGCGCGCCGCCACTTCGCGGGCCAAGGTTCGGAGCGCTTGCTGATCTTCGGTCTCGGCAAAAGGATTGTTCACGTCCCGCAGCGTAGTGGCGCACGCGGTAGTGGGTGAACGGGCTAGTCTCACGCCAGTAAAGCCAGCAGTAAAGAAGGTGGGCAACATTATGACTATCGACACCCCGTCCGGTCGGTCGGCGTCGGCGGATAATAGCGATGAGGGATTTAAATATCAGGAAGTCGATTTCTTTACCGGCCAGCCCTATGCCCAGTGGGAACAGGCGCGGCGAGAGTGTCCAGTTATCGGAAGTAACCCCGATCAAGAGTCGGGCTCAATGCTTAGTAGCCCGGATAGACGAGCCTTTCAGATAACGCGTTGGGACGATGTTGAACACATCTTGCGTGCGGGTGAAGTGTTTTCTTCTTCTATTAACGCCGAGCACATCGGCCAGTTCATGGGCGAACTAATTCTCGCAATGGATGGTCAAGAACACCGGTCGTATCGCAATCTGGTTTCGCACGCATTTCGAGCATCGCAGTTAGAAAAATGGCGAGAGACCGCCATCGCGCCAGCAATCGATACGTGTCTTGACGAAATTGCTCCGCTTGGTCAAGCCGATCTCGTGCGCGACGTCACCAGTCGTTATCCAGTAAGAGTTATCTGCGCAATTGTCGGAGTACCCATTGAAGACAGCGCTCAGTTCCACGGCTGGGCGGAAAAAATCAATACCGGTCCGTTTGATCCTGAAGCCGGCATGGAAGCTTCGCGCGCGATGCGGGCTTACTTAGAGCCGCTAGTAGAGGCGCGGCGAATTGAAGCTCAGGGCGATCTACTGAGCGATCTAGTTAGTGCAGAAATCGACGGCGCGTGTTTAAGCGACGAAAAAATTTACGGTTTCCTTCGACTACTACTTCCCGCCGGCGCCGAAACTACATTTCGGGTTATGGGAAACGCGCTTACAGCCTTATTGACGGTGCCCGAAGTAATGGCAAAGGTAAATGCCAATCGTGCTTTGCTGCCCGCGTTGATTGAAGAGACTCTGCGGTGGGAAACTTCGGTCACTCAGGTATCGCGCGTGGCTAAAGTCGATACTGAAGTAGCCGGTTGTCCAATTCCTAAGGGTTCCGCGCTAAGTGTTCTCACCGCGTCAGCCAATCACGACGCGTCTCGGTATGAAAATGCCGAGGACTTCGATCTCGACCGGCCCGCGCAAAACCACATGGCGTTTGGTACTGGTCAACACCAATGCCTGGGAATGCACTTAGCCCGACTCGAACTCAGCATAGGACTCAACACAATTCTCGACCGCTTGCCTAACTTGCGTCTCGATCCCGATCAACCCGCACCGATTATCGAAGGACTCGCGTTCCGAGGACCGCGCGCTTTGCCGGTGCTCTTTGATGCTACGAATTAAAACTCGTTAATAACTTATTTAGAATCCCGCGCCCATCATTGATCGCCACTGTTCAAGATTGGGTATTCGAAAAACGTAGTTATGCGCGCGGGTGGCGCCCATAGTTGCTGACGGTTCGGCCGAGTAGAGATGGCCCGGATACAAAACTGCCGAGTCGGGAACACGCGCGAGTCGCTGAGTCAGACTTTCGTACATCTCGTCGGGATTGGCACCGGGTAAGTCGGTGCGACCACAGCCGTCAAGAAAAAGAGTGTCGCCGGCAACTAGACAATCGTTCACTAAAAAACATTGGCTACCAGGGGTATGGCCGGGTGTATGGATAAGGGTGACGGGAATATCGCCAACCATTACTTTGTCGCCACTGTCGTGAACGACCAGATCGGATTCGGATACACCGGTAGTGCGGGTCACCCACTCCACTTCGGCTCGCTGCACATGGACTGGTGCCGCTATTGAAGTCATGCCGGCCAGTTCGCGAATTCCGTCAATGGGATAGCCCATGAGGTCGCCGCCTATATGGTCGGGATGCCAGTGAGTGGCGAGTACGCCAGTGAGGCGCAAGCCTTCGTTATCGATTATCTCCACCAATTCCTGTACGCCGTAAGCAGGATCGACTAACAGCGCTTCGCCGGTTTCGCGGTCACCGATTATGTAGACAAAATTGACCATTTGCTGAGCCACCGGGTTATCGATCGCGAAATCTCTGCCCGAAAGTAACTGGCGAAAGTAGAAGCGGTCGTTCACTGAAATGGCCCTTCGGTAGATTTAGTCTTGGTCAGCATTTTAAACCTTGGTTAGCATTTTAAGCGGAGGTAACGCGTGAGCGGTACTCTTGGGCCATGGCCAAGAGGATTGAATACCGCACTTGCCCCTTTTGCGAGGCGACCTGTGGTCTCGAACTCCATCTAGAAGATTCTGAAATAACTTTGGTCCGGGGCGATCGCGACGATGTTTTCAGCAAAGGTTTTCTTTGTCCTAAAGGCACGGCGATCGGCCACCTAGAAAAAGATCCCGACCGTTTGCGCACGCCCCAAATTCGCGATCGGACGACCGGCGAATGGCGTTCGGTGGACTGGCCCGAAGCGTTAGCAGCCGTTGAAAAAGGCTTGGCTCCGATTTTGGCCGAAGGTGACCGTAACGCGGTGGGAATGTATTTGGGTAATCCCAGCGTGCATTCACTTTCCACTCTTATTTATAACCGAGTGCTGATTTTGGGCCTCGGCAGCGAAAATATTTATTCGGCCAGTACGGTCGACCAAGTTCCTAAGCAAGTTTCGTCGGGATTAATGTTCGGCGCTTCTTTGACTATTCCGGTACCCGACATTGATCGCACCGACTATTTACTCATACTGGGCGCTAATCCGTTCGTTTCTAACGGGAGTCTGTGTACGGCTCCTGATTTCCCTGGGCGCTTACGCGCGTTGCGAGCACGAGGTGGTCGGTTCGTTGTCGTCGATCCGCGCCGAACCAAGACCGCCGAAGAAGCCGATGAGCATTTATTTATTCGCCCCGGCACTGACGCCTACTTCCTTTTCGCCCTAGTAAATGTTTTGTTTGACGAAAACTTAGTGGCGGTTGGTCACCTAGAAGATCACCTAGTCGGATTAGCTGAAGTGCGCGAATTGGCTAAGGGGTTTTCTCCCGATGAGGTAGCCGCGGTATGCGGAATTGATAGTGAAACTATTCGTCGCACCGCGCGCGACTTAAGCTCGGCACCACGCGCCGCGGTTTATGCCCGTATCGGTACTTGCGTACAAGAATTCGGAACTCTGGCTTCGTGGTTAGTCGATGTCCTTAATATTCTCACCGGCAATCTTGATCGAGAGGGTGGGGCCATGTTCCCCAATCCGGCTGCCGGTGGTTCACCTCCCGCGGCCAAAAGTCGTACTGGCCGGGGAGTTCGCTTCGGTCGCCGCACGAGTCGAGTGCGAGGATGTCCAGAAATCTACGGTGAATTTCCCGCGGCGTGTTTGGCGGAAGAAATTGATACTCCGGGTGCGGGTCAGATAAAAGCGCTGATTACGGTGGCCGGAAATCCGGCGGTCTCTACTCCCGACAGTGACCGGCTCGAAGCGGCGTTAGCCGATCTCGATTTTATGGTCAGTGTTGATATCTATCGCAACGAAACTACCCGTCATGCCGACGTTATTCTTCCGCCTCCGTCACTTTTGGCCCGCTCACATTACGACATTGCCTTTTATCAACTTTCGGTTCGTAATGTCGCCAACTACTCACCGGCACTAATTCCGTTAGGTGACCACGAGATGCCGGAGTGGGAAATCCTTGTTCGCCTCGGAGGAATCGTTTCGGGCCTAGGAGCCGACGCCGACCCGTACGTGCTCGACGACGGACTTATAAACATGCTCGTCGAACGGGGTATTCAAAAGGTCGATTCGCCCATCTCGGAATTATCAGTGGAAGAAGTTTTGGGTCATCTATCCGGACGAAAGGGTCCCGAACGAATTCTCGATTTGATGCTTAGAGTCGGCCCTTACGGCGACGCGTTCACTGGCGACGGGCGACTTACCTTGGCGCAGTTAGAAGCCAATCCGCACGGCATCGACTTCGGACCGTTGCAACCGCGCATCCCTGAAGTTCTGCGTACACCCAGCGGTAAAATCGAATTAGCGCCGGCGGCTATTGCCGCTGACGTGGCTCGGCTCCAAGCGGCGTTGAGTGATCAACAAAACGGCGCGTTTGTCCTGATTGGTCGGCGTGACTTGCGATCGAACAATTCATGGATGCATAACCTCGATATTCTTGTCAAAGGCAAAGATCGGTGCACGCTTCAAGTTCATCCCGACGACGCACAAAAAATCGGAGTTGCGCCCGGACAAATAGCGCGGGTCAAGTCGAAAGTAGGAGAACTCGAAGCGGCGGTTGAAATCACCGACGCATTGATGCCGGGAGTAGTGAGCCTGCCCCACGGTTGGGGTCACGGCTCAAACCGAATTCAGATGGGCGTCGCCCGCGAGCGAGCGGGAGTCAACAGCAATATTTTGACCGACAGTTCGTTAGTCGATCCACTATCAGGAAATGCAGTACTTAACGGAATACCGGTCGAGGTTTCGTTAGCTACTTGACGCGGCTCCAGTTTCTTTTTCTCGAGCCGCGATAGTCATAGTGCCTATGGTTGAAATGAACTGATCGATATTGTTAGTTTTACCTACCACGATGTCGCGTTGACTCCCACCACCAGGGAATTCGGGCGGCGCAAAAAACTCAAAACCATCAGTTTCAAGTGCGGTGGCAATGCTGGCCGCGCAATCACTAGCGGGTACTAGCGGTCCGGAATAAATCGCAGCATCATTGTCGGGTAGATCCCAGATTTCAGTTTCAATTGGACCCGGCAGTATCAACTTAACTTCCACTCCGGTACCCGCGAGATCAATAGCCAGAGATTCACTCCAGCCGCACAGCGCGAATTTGGATGCACAGTAGGCCGCCTCGTGCGCGATTCCTATTCGGCCTCCCAGCGACGCAACGTTCACAATGCACCCCGACTTACGGGCTAGCCAATGGGGTAGTAACGCCAGTGTCATGTCGACGGGGGAAGCAAAGTTGATTTTCATAACCGAATCAATATCAGCGGGAGTTAAGCGGTCTACTGGTGTGCGTTTAGGGATAGCCGCGTTATTGATCAAGCAATCGAGTCCACCAAAATGTTGCCACGCGTCAAGTGCGATCGATTGGGCCTGGTCGCGATCACTAAGATCACCCTGCCAAAGTCGCGAATCAGGCGAATACTCACGACATTGTTCGAGTACTTTTTCTAAACGATCCTGTCGCCGCGCCACAATCCCTACCGTTGCACCGCGTTTAGCGAGTAATGGTGCTAATGCCGCGCCAATCCCTGAAGATGCACCGGTAATAAGAATTTTTGATTCTTTTATCCTCAACGAATTCCTCTCTTGCCCTTGAGTTGGTGACGCTATCATCAGCGCTCATGCATGATGTTGTGGTACTCGGGGCCGGTATGGCGGGAGTTACCGCAGCACGCGAGTGCGTTCGCAATGGTCTCGATGTAGTTGTGCTTGAAGCAACCGATCGAATTGGCGGTCGCATGCTCACCGCTCGCGATTTTGCTAATGGTCCAGTTGAGTGTGGAGCCGAATTCGTTCATACGAAGGATGCCGATACTTGGACCGAGATCAAAGCTGGCGATTTCGAAACTCGGGAATGCAACCCCGCTGACGGCTACCTCATGTCGATAGACGGAGTTCGTTCTCCGGAGTTGTATCAAGATCCCACCCTCGGCCAATTGGGAGATCTTTTAGGCGAGTTAGAAAATTTCCAAGGACCCGACATCACTGCCGCCGAACTTTTGGAGCGTAAAGGCCTAACCGGAGTGGGGCGAATTGTGGCCGAACAGATGCTTACCGTTCATCCCCTCGGCGACCTCGATCAGTTGAGCGTGCAAGGAATACACGACGATCGGGTTGTCGAACTCGAACGGGGTCTCGACTGGAGGCTGGCCGCGGGCTACGACGCGCTACCAACTTGGATTGGTAAAGGTTTGGATATTCGCTACGAAACCTCGGTAGCGGAGATTCGCTGGAGTGAAGACCGCGCCACGGCCGTGAGCCGCGCGGGTGAAGAGTTCGCCGGTCGGTCGATTATCTGTACTGCTCCGGTCGGCGTATTGAAGGCGGGTGCGATTCGATTTTCTCCCGATTTACCCGCTTCAAAATGGCAGGCGCTCAACGGTTTAGAGATGGGTTCGGTAATGAAGATCCTGTTTCGTTTCAAAGAAAGATTTTGGCCGGCCGACCTAACCATGTTGGGTTGTGATGGACCGGTACGGCTCTACTGGACGCCCCTTTACGGTTGGGGCGACGACGCCACTCCCGTTTTAATTGCCTATGTTGGCGGGTATCGCGCCCGAGCACTTTCGGCTCGCACTGAGGCCGATGCGATTAAAACCGCGCTGGCCGATCTTGATCGAGTATTTCCTGAAATCAAACCTTCGCAACTCATTGAGGAATCGCGGCGAATTGATTGGTGCACTAACGAAAATACGCGTGGAGGATACAGCTTTGTCCGTATCGGTGGAGCTGGATCGCGTGGCGCCCTGGCTGCTCCCGACACGGGGGCATTGTTTTGGGCGGGCGACGGAACTGCGACCGAAACTATTGCCTCGGTAGTGCACGCCGCTTACGCCAGCGGATTGCGAGCTGCCGGTGAAGTTAGCGGTCACCTAGGTTCTTAATCTGGAACTTCCGATCTGGATCAAGTTTATTTAAAGATCGGTAACAGCCTCCGAGTCGTTCATCGCAGCTCTAAATATTCCCTTAGCCATGAGTGAAGTTTCCTCTTGGGCTCGCTGACGATAAATCTCAGTATGGGCGCGAGCAACAACGCGAGCCTTGTCATTGGGAGCAGTAGCAACAAATGCCCACTGCACAAGCTGAGCTGCGGTGCGTAGATCGCCGGCTTTAGCCACCGCGAGTGCCCGCTTAGCCAGTGCCTCAGGCCCGCCCGCCATAGTGGCAATTTCAAGGGCCAAAGTTTTATCGCGCGGGGGTTTCAGTCGAGCAGGATTTCCATCAAACCAACCGCCGTACTGGCGCCATAGATTATGCAAAATAAATTCGGGGTCATCATAAACCGGTCGCAAGTAGGGTCGTTCCAGCAGACGGTCAGGGGCGCGCACGGTATGAATTATGTCGTCAAGAGTGGCTCCCGCGTTCATCATTATTAAAGTCTCGGTGTGTAGATACTCGAGTAATTCGGCGCTCTCTTCTAAGGCTTGGCGCACCCGATCGGCCCCCATCACCGGCAGACCATGACCCGGCAGTAGCACCTCAGCATTCAGCGCCGCTATTTTTCGCAGGGCGTGCGCCCACTCAATGGGGTAACGCTGAGTTTTTTGAGGATTACCGCAATTGGGCGCGGCCCAAATAAATAAATCTCCTACACAAACCGCGCGCCGTTCTGGAGCCCAAACCCAAGTGTGGTCGTCGGTTTCGCCGCGCGCGTGGTGAAGTTCGAATTGCTCACCACCTACTTCAATAATTAATTCATTTTTGTATGTCTCATCGGGATAGCGGTAGTCGTGAGGCCAAACAAAATCGGTTAATCCAAATTGCCGGCGGTTTATTTTCTCGTTGTAACCACCGGTGATTCGATAGCGGTCGAATCGGTCAGTAATGGCTTCGTGAGCAACGACGCGTGGCGCGAGAACTCCCGCGCTGGCGTTATCGGCGTCGTAATACTCCACTCCAAAACAGTGATCTATGTGACCGTGAGTAAACACGGCCGTATTTAGTGGAGCGTCACTCCACCTTCGTACTGAATTGTGTATGAGTTCAGCCATGGCGGTACTGCCGGTGTCTACCAGCACTAATCCGTCTTCGGTAAGCAGGGCGTTGACATTGGCAAAGCCGTGTACGAAAAGAGTGGTGTCGTCTATCGATGCGCTGACCCCTGGGTTATCAAACGCGTTGTAACGGATATCGCCGCGCCAGAGGTCGTCGGCTAACGCGAGCAAGTCCATAACGCCAATAGTGTCAGAGGTGATGAGGATCCGTCGGGAACTCCAAGAAGCGGCCGGGGCACTAGCGAAGGCGGATAAGGCAATGCGACAAACCATTGCCCGCATTGGGCCACCCGATTTTGCTCGAGGAAAGCGGGGCCAAGATCATTTTGCCCATCTCGTGCGAGCGATATGCGGTCAGCAACTCTCCGGTGCGGCGGCCACCACTATCCACGCCCGAATAGTCGCAACGGTAGGCGGCACGATTACTCCCAAAATTATTGCCACGAGTTCACTTGAGCAGTTGCGAGCCGCGGGGCTATCACGGGCCAAAATAAACGCGGTGCACGATTTGGCTGAGCATGTCATTTCGGGAGAGTTGCCACTGGACCGAATTGCCCGTCGCTCCAACTCTGAAGTCATTGATGCATTAACGCAAGTACGAGGAATCGGGCCTTGGACGGCAGAGATGTTCTTGATGTTTCAACTTGGGCGACTCGATGTGTGGCCGGTTACTGACCTTGGTGTGCGTAAGGGTTACGCGTTCATTCATGGATTAGCAACTGCTCCCGACTCGCGCGCCCTCGAACCCCTTGGCGATCGCTATCGACCGTACCGTTCGGTGGCGGCATGGTACTGCTGGCAAGCGCTCGACTCGCAGTAGTTGCTCTAAGGCCGCAATAAATAAGTCCGACGATCGACCGTCAGTCTAAGGTTTAGTAAAATGTCTCTTCATCAGCCCGGTCCCGAAGATATAACCGACGCCTATCTTGATGGTGACCGAATATTCGTTCGCGGTACGGCCGGGGCGGCGTTAAAAAACCGCGCGTTCCGCATCGTTTGGTCGGGTATTTTTGCTTCCAATATCGGTACTTGGATGCAGAATGTTTTGCTCGGTGCTTATGGTTTTGCGCTTACTGGGTCAACTACCTACGTGGGAATTTTATTTTTCTGTCAGTTAGGTCCGTTACTGTTTCTTTCAAATATTGGCGGCGTACTGGCCGATCGGCTCGATCGGCGAGCGTTCTTGCTGATATGCCAAATTCAACAGTTAGTTTTTTCGGTCTTATTAGCCCTACTAGTGGCTTCGGGCGATCCCAGCGAAGTTGTCCTCGCTCTATTTGTGTTGGCTATCGGGTTTGGCAACGCACTAGGAGCGCCGGCCCTAAACGCCATCTTGCCCACGCTGGTGCCGCGAGCCGATCTGGCGGGCGCGGTGGCGTTGCAATCCGTGCAAATGAATCTCTCGCGAGTTATTGGACCTGCCATTGGTGCGGCTATTTATGTTGTCGCCGGACCGGCTCCAGTATTTTTTCTTAACGCCGCGACCTACCTTTTTGCCATAGTGGCATTAGTCGTCGTTCAATATCCTCGTCGTCCAGCCGCGGCTAACCCGCTGGGAGTGTTTAAACAATTAACCGAAGGCTTTCGGGTAGTACACCGTGACCCCGTTTTGCGTCGAGTGCTCGCAATTCTCGTAACTCTGTCGTTTTTCTCGTTGGTATTTGTTGGCTTGATGCCCGCACTCGCGGTCGAGAATCTTGGTATTAAGGCGCGATCGATTGAATACGGAGTGTTGTACGGAGTATTCGGTCTTGGTGCCACTATCGGTGCGGTCAGTGTAGGAACCCTGTTGGCGCAACACTCAAAGGCCCGCTTGGTGCGGCCCGGTTTGGTTGTGTTCGCGATTTTATTGGCGGTCTTTGCTTTAGTGCGATCACCGTTGGCTGCGTTCATTGTGGTTTCAATTTTGGGTTACGCCTATTTCTTGGTGATCACGTCGTTGTCAACGGTGTTGCAAGAACGGGTCGACGATGCTTACCGCGGTCGAGTAATGGCGCTATGGGTCATGGGTTTCGGCGGTACGGTGCCGCTGGGGGTATTGATAGCGGGACCGATAGCACAAGCCACATCTATAACCGCGGTCGTTCTGTTTGGTGCGGCAGTCGCGGCCGGATTGGCGTTGTGGTCGGGACTGGTGAAAGCCGGCGCGCCCGGCTGATGACAGCCAACCCCGACGATTCGCAGTGGTCGTTCCCCGCACCCACTCGGGGAGAAGATTTAGTCGGCGTGGGCGCCGACTTGGCGCCGGCTACTTTGCTTAACGCGTATCGGCACGGACTGTTTCCTATGCGGGTTGCTAAAAACGGTCCATTGGGCTGGTGGTCACCCGACCCGCGTGCGGTGTTGCCGCTTACCGATTTTCACCGAGGTCGTTCTTTACGCCGAGCCGAGCGGCGGTTTGGGCTAAGTGTCGACAAAGCGTTTGAAGAAGTGATGCGTAGATGTGCCGACCCTCGTCGCCCTCACGGCTGGATCGACGAAGAATTCATTACCGCTTATGTGCGGTTACACGAGATGGGGTTTGCTCACAGCGTCGAGGTGTGGTCTAACACAGAGGCGCAACCTCACCAACTAGTGGGTGGTATTTATGGAGTCGCGATTGGGGGTCTTTTTGCGGGCGAATCGATGTTTTCTCTCGCTAGTGATGCCTCGAAAGTTGCTTTGGCAGCACTCGTAGACCGTTTACGCACTGGCGGAGGAAAACTCTTTGATGTCCAGTGGCTAACTCCGCACCTAGCATCTTTAGGAGTCATCGAGATAAGCAGATCAGAATATTCGACCGCACTAAAAACTGCGGTAAAACGCCCACAACTTCGACTAGCCGACTAGTTCCTCTTGGTTGACCGCATCAAACAGCGCGTATTCAATTTCGGTGTCGGGCGCATCTTCATAATCAATTACACCAATTTCGGTGAAACGATCGCGCAACCAACCGTCGCCGGCATCAAGTAGACCGAGTTTTTTACAATTTGGAACAATCTTCGAAAATAAGGCAGCCTGAAATGGATTAGTACCAGTTGATTGAAAAGCCATAAACATTTCAGTAACTGTTTTTCGGCTGATTCCGCATTTCTCCCAAACGGTATGCATCATCAACCGGTCGCGCATGCGCAGAGCCGACTCAAAAGCAAACTCTTGGCGTTCTTTTATCTCGTTGTTGTCGAGACCCTGATAAAACTCTTGTAGCGACAGCACGCCAAAAGCGACATGGCGGGCTTCATCGCTCATGACGTAGCGCAGCAGTGACTTCAATAACGGTTCGGTCGTAATTGCGTGCATCATTCCGAATGCGGCCAGCGCTAGCCCTTCGATCATGATCTGCATACCCATATAGGTCATGTCCCAGCGGCTATCGAGCAAGATATCATCAATTAGTAGTTGCAAGTTGGCGTTGACGGGGTAGTGACCATCAAGTTTGGTATCAAGATAGCGAGCAAACACCTCAACATGACGAGCTTCGTCGACCACCTGAGTAGCGGCGTAATACTTTGCGTCGATCCACGGAGTGGTATTAACGATTTTGGCAGTACAAAGCAGTGCGCCTTGCTCGCCGTGAAGAAATTGGCTCATGCGCCAATTGAAAGCTTCGGTAGCAAAGACTTCCCATTCTTTATCACTCCATAATTTGAGTGGTGAATTAGGTATAGCGGTAAAACTGTCTCGCATACCCTGGAATGCCACTTGCATTTCGCGGGCAACTTTTTCTATATCGACTTCAATCGACCAGTCGAGGTCGGTCGATACATTCCACTGCGAAGTCTTAGCGCGTTCGTAGAGCTTTGATAGTCCTGGTCGGGTGCGCTCGTAGTTCCAAGTGAAAACGGTGTCGCCGCCTATGGGAGTGGAGTGCTCGTCGGTGCCAAAATCGATAGCGTCATCAGCCAAAATCGAGGCAATGCTGTTGACGTCAGCTCGACCAAGTGCTTCGAATTTATCCATTTTCAAATCCTTAGCATTCTGGTTCAAGACTTTAATTGCATATTACCTTAACGATCAATTTCAGAGTAATCCCATCAGCAAGAATACTCAAGTATAAACTGAAACAAGAAAACTCGCAGACAGGAATCTTATGGCCAGTACCGAACTCGACCTAGAAGCTATGCGTACTGAAGTGCGGGAGTGGATAACCAAGTCGTGGGATCCCGAATTGACGGTGGCGCAGTGGTGGCAAATCCTCAGTGACGGTCGATGGGCGGTTCCGACATGGCCGGAAGAAACCTTGGGCCGGGGTTATCCCTTTGCTGCAGCCCGAGTGATAGCGGAAGAATTGAAGGCCGCGGGTGCGGTGGGTGCGCCGGCCGGATTAGGAACGTTGTTAGCGGGGCCGACTATTTACACTCACGGCACGCCTGAGCAAAAAAGTCGTTACCTCGTACCGATTGTTAACGGACAGGAAGCCTGGTGCCAGTTATTCAGCGAGCCGAGCGCGGGTTCTGACCTCGCAAGTTTGCAAACCAAAGCGGTACGCGACGGCGATGAATGGATTATTACGGGACAAAAAGTTTGGACATCCGGGGGCGCGGTAGCCGATCTCGGAATGTTGTTGGCCCGCACCGACTCCGATGCGCCGAAACACAAAGGCATAAGCTATTTCGCGTTTTCTATGGATCAACCTGGAGTCGAGGTGCGACCGTTACGAGAAATGACCGGGCGCGCGTTATTTAGTGAAGTATTTATTGACGGGGCGCGCGTTTCAAACGATGCCCTAATCGGTGGGCTCAATAACGGCTGGGCGGTTGCCAACACGACTTTGGCTTTCGAACGGTCAGGGCTCGGCGGCGGAGGTAGCGGCGCGGGGGGAGCGGCGTTCCCTGGTCCTAAAACTGGAGTTCTCAATACTCGAGTGGGAGATTTAGTAAAAGGGCGGGGTCGTTCAGTGCAACCGAGCGCGTTTGGCGGATCGTTCGATTTATTTCGCAACTTGGCCGAAAAAGTCGGTCGCGCTAATGACCCCACTATCCGTCAGCATTTGGCTGAGCTCTATACGCTCAACGAGATTGGACGGTACACCTCGCTACGAATCAAAGCGGTCCGATCGAGCGGTAAAGGCATTAATGCGGCGGGCAATCTCGCAAAGTTGTTAATGAGCCGCATCACTCGGCTAAGTCGCGACCTTGGTCCCGAGATTCTTGGCGCGGAAGCTATGTTGACCGGCGAATCGACCATTGGCGGCGGGGTTATTCAAGAGATGACACTGTTTGCTCCGGCTCCGTCTATCTACGGTGGGAGTGATGAGATCCAAAAAAATATTATCGGCGAACGGGGCCTGGGCCTACCCAAAGAGCCTTTTGTGGCGGTCAATGGTCGGGGCGAACCCTTGAATACTTGATTCCGAGTTAAGATCGCGCTTTATAAGCTGCACAACTATTTACTAACGGTATGGGAGTAGTGATGAACAGTAAAAAAATCGCATTGAGTATTTTTTCGGCATTTTTGCTTGTCGGTGTGTTGAGTACGAGTACCGCCACCGCGTCGTATTCTGGATTTTCAAACAAAGATAAAAAACAGTAAGATGCCGTTTGCGTGGATGGAGTGAAATCAAGTTTTCCGACTTTATCGGCCGCGCCGGCCAAAAATTATTGTACTTGTGCTTGGACAGTCATCAAGAAAAACTTCACCAAGAAGCAAATCCAGAAGGGGAAGAAGAGTACCCTTACTCGTCTTCAAACCTTAACGGCTAAAAATTGCGCCGATAAACTGGTCCAGTAGCCGTTAGTTAAGCGGTGAAAGTCCGCTAAACCCACGCGGCGATTAGGTGAGATTTATTCGATCTTGATTTTAGGTAGGAAGCGGTCAAGAGTCTTAGGAAACCACCAGTTGCTTTTACCGAGGATCTCCATTACCGCCGGCACCAAAACCATGCGCACCAGAGTTGAGTCGAGAGCTACCGCCACTGCCAAGCCTAGACCAAACATTTTGATTAATGGTGTGGGGTTAAATACGAACGCCAAAAACACCGTAATCATAATTAGCGCGGCGGAGGTAATCACGCGCGCAGTTTTGGAAACGCCCGCCACTATTGCCGCACGGGTGTCATTTTTCTGATCGTATTCTTCGCGTATTCGGGTAAGTAAAAATACTTGGTAGTCCATAGACAGCCCGAACAGCACCGCGAACATCATCATCGGTACAAAAGAAACAATCGGGATAGTGGTTTGTAATCCAATGAGATTTATTCCCCATCCCCATTGGAATACGGCCACAGTTATTCCGTAAGCCGCGCCTACTGACAGAAGGTTCATAACCGCCGCGGTAGCGGGTATGACGATTGATCTGAAGACCATCATCAGCAGTAGGAAACTCAAGAACACTACGGCGAGAATAAAGAACGGTAGGCGGTTCGCTACTCGGTCCCCGATATCGATGAAAGTTGCGGTAGCTCCACCAACGTACGCTTTAGCATCGCTGCCTTTAAGCGCGTTGGGGACTACGGAGGACCGTAAATTACGAACCAAGTTGGTAGTGGCCGCCGAATCAGGTTGAGCAGCCGGTATAACGGTAACAATAGCGGTGTTGTCGGCGGGATTAATACTCCCGCTCTGGGCCGACGGTGGGAACACGCTCGCTATGCCGGGCGTATTTTTCAGATCTTGAAGTAGGTTCGGCGGAATCGCGCCGCCGTTGGGGTAAGTGACAACGATCAACAACGGGCCGTTAAATCCGTTACCAAAACCTTTAGCGATGGTGTCGAAGGCGATGCGAGTAGTAGTACCGGGAGGCTGAGTGCCGTCGTCGGGTTGGCCGTAACGAATAGATAAAAATGGTACCGCCAAGGTTAGAAGAATAAGTAAAACCGCCACCCCGTAGGGCCACGGATGCCGGGCTACGTGGATGGCCCAATTCTCCCAAAATGTCGGCTTGCCGTCGGTCACCTTTTCTTGGCGATGGAAAATTTTGGGAACCTTGCCGCGGTCAATACGATCCCCGAGTGCACCCAGCAAAGCGGGAATCAGAGTAAGGGCCGCGATCATCATAATGAAAACCACAAATGCAGTAGTGAAGCCGAGCATCGAAACGTAAGGAATTCCCGCGATGACGAGCCCAGTGATGGCGATTACGACGGTAAGACCGGCAAAGAGCACTGCTTGTCCTGCGGTGCTCACCGCGCGACCGATTGAATCTTCAATCGTCATCCCCGCGGCGCGACATTCGCGATGACGAGTGACGATAAATAATGAGTAATCAATTCCAACGCCAAGACCAATCATCATGGCCAACATCGGCGCAACCGACCCCACATCGATAAATGCCGAGAGCACGGAAATGCCAGTTATTCCAAAAGCAAGACCGAATATCGCAGTAATAATCGGTAGGCCGGCGGCTACGACCGCGCCAAAGGCGAATATCAAAATGACGATCGAAAGCAGGAGTCCGATTAGATCGGCCGGTGAGTTGGGCGGACTGACGGCGTAGTCAGTGAGCTGACCACCAAAACTCATATTAAGACCGGCGGCTTCGGCGGGTGCGGTGGCTTTGACTAGTTGGGCATAACCCGATTTTCCTACTTGCGAAATAGATCCGGAATACTGAACGTTAAGAAGTTCAATACTGGGATCAAGCGGCGAGGGTGTTGGCTCGACTCTTGTCACGCGGGGAAGTTTCTCAATGTTGGCCACGGTTTCTTCGATAGCCGCGGCGGCCGGCGCGTCGGTTACCGAGCCCTTAGGCGCAACAACTACCACTGAAGCGCCCACTCCAGATTGGGCGGGAAACCGCTTTACCAGCAGGTCTATTGCCGTCTGCGATTCGGTTCCCGGAATCGTGAAAACATCAAGATAAGCACCACCAACTGAAGTTTTAATAACTCCTAGGAGGATTACGGCCAGAATCCATACCGCAATCACCGCACGGTGATGTCGCGCGGCTCCGCGCCCAACGCGTTCCAAAAGCATTCGGTTTAAACTACTCCAATATCGGCGGCGATTGTGCAACCATGAGGATGTGGAAAGCCCGCCGTGGTCTCTAGTCGATTGCCCGCCCGACGCTCGACGAGTGGTGCGAAACCGAAAAGTTCGGCTCGGCGATGTCGGGTCATCGGGATATTTACGCCTCGACGCGCTCGCGCGGTATTTGCAAGATGTGGCTGCTGATGATGTCGACGAAGCGGGTATTGAGGGAGCTTGGGTATTGCGGCGTACGGCGGTTGTGGTCAAAGCGCGTCCAAAATTTTCTGACGAAGTCGAAATGGCGACCTTTTGTTCGGGAACGGGGTCGCGTGTGGCCGAACGACGAACCACCCTTAGTGTGGCGGGTATTCCATTTATCGAGGCGGTTGGGCTTTGGGTATTTATTGACCGTGACGGTCGCCCCGCAGAACTAGAGAATCGGTTCTTTGATGTTTACGGAGCCAGTGCGCAAGAACGCAAAGTGCGAGGACGCCTGCGATTGCCTCACCCCCCGCCCGAGCTGGTGGCCCGACCTTGGATAACGCGGGCCAGCGATTTCGATGTGCTGGGTCATATGAATAACGCGCTGGCCTGGGTGATGATCAAAGATGCCCAACATCACATGGTCCCGAATGCTCGGATCGCCAGTGCTTTGCTTGAATATCGTGTACCAATAGGTCCCACTACCGAAATCGGAGTGGTTAGTGAACTAAACGATGACCATCTCGCGGTATGGATTACCGGTGGCTCAGAGACTTTTGTTGCTGCTCGGCTCGACCTCAATTTGCCGGCACAGGTCTAGGACCGCGCCCCGATAGCGTTAACGCGAATGACTAACGACAGCCCTACTCCTAAAAATGCGCTCAGTTCCAACCAGTCGCCTGATAGTTCTTTAAGCGCGGCGGGCTCGTTGAGCATCGTGGTGCCGATGTGGAATGAAGAAGAAAGTTTTCATCCGTGCACTTCCGCGATGCTCGCCGAACTCACTGTCCTCGCAAATAGTGGGCTTATAACTCAGGGTCAGTTAGTAATAGTTGACGACGCTTCTACCGATTCCACTCCGAGTCTTTGCGACGCGTTAGCAACAAGCGATAGTCGTGTGCATATAGTCCATCATCCCGAGAACACCGGTCTGGGCGGGGCAGTGCGATCGGGAATACTGGCCGCCGATGGCGATCGAGTTCTTTACACTGATGCCGACCTGCCCTTCGATCTAAACGAGATCGGTCGCTTAGTAAGGCTGGCCGCGGCCTACGAGGCGGGAATAGTTTCGGCGTATCGCTTTGAGCGCAAGGCTGAAGGATTTAGACGCATGATCTATTCGTCTATCTACAACGGGTTAGTTCGCGTCATGTTAGGAATAAGAGTGCGCGATGTTAACTTCGCCTGTAAGTTGATTAGCAGAAATGTTTTGCGCGATATCACAATCAAAAGTGAAGGATCGTTTATCGACGCGGAGATTTTAGCCCGAGCCGAACGCAGTGGATACGGAATCATTCAAGTCGGACTCGATTTTTTTCCTCGCACAGTCGGGCTTTCCACTCTTTCTTCTCTGCGCACAATTAGCAAAATTTTACGAGAGATGTTCGGTCAATTTCGAGAAATTCGTCGCATTAAGCCAGTGACTACTAATAAAAAATGATAACGGCCAAGCGATTGCTAGTCGTCAATGCCGACGACTTTGGCTTAACCGAAGGTACCAACCGGGCAATTATTCGCACTGTCAACTCCGGTGTAGTGACGAGTACATCGGTCTTGCCTAACGGCGCCGCCTTTTTGACGGGCGTGCGCGAGTTGCAAAATATTGCGGTGGGAATTGGCGTGCACTTGACTGTGGTCGGTAGCGGTGCTCCGATTTTGAGTGCAACCGAGATCCCGTCGTTAGTTGACAAGCACGGCAAGTTTGCCAAGGCGTGGCCGACCGTGACCCGCCGAGCGGCGTTACGGCTTATTAATCCCGACGACTTGCGTCGAGAGTTTGCGGCTCAGATTGCGTTATTGCGCGACTCGGGTCTAGCTCTGACTCATCTTGATACTCATCAAAATGTTCACCTTTGGCCCATGATCGGAAAAGTGGTTACCGATCTGGCCGTGGCTGAAAATATCGATTTCGTCCGGATTCCCCGAACTCGAAGAATTACCCCACTTTCACTCGGAGTTGACTATCTATCGAAGCGATTAGCGCGCCGTCTGGTAAGAGCAGGAAGAACGCTTACCGATATTTCGGCTGGTTTCGATGAAGCAGGCGCTCTCGAAATCAACCGTCTTAAAAAAGTCATCGGTCGGTTGGGTAATTCGTCGGCTCAACAAGCAGACATCGTTTGTCATCCCGGTGAGGCCGACGATCCCGATCTCGGCGCTTACTCGTGGGGATTTCGTTGGGCCGAAGAGACTGCCGCGCTAACCACACCAACTATTAGGCAGCAAATTGTCAACGCGGGGTTCACTCTGGGCACCTACCGTGATCTGGTGGGGAAGGTAAGCAGATCGTGACGACTTCAGTAACCGAGCGTCTGGAACGCGTCGATCGCGTTGTCGTCAGTCGCGCCGCGCTGGCTTACTTGGCCATCGCCTTGGTATTAACCACGCTAACGATATTGGCTAATTCTTATTCGGGTGGCGATGCCGGTTTAAAAAGCATTATCGACCGTTTAGGATTGGTGGGCGGCTGGTGCCGTTTCGATTGCGGATGGTATGTCGTTATTGCCGAGCAAGGTTATTTTTATAACCCCGGTTATGAATCGAGTGTGGCATTTTTCCCTGGTTATCCCATGGCGGCTCGTGGGCTCGGAAATATTATTGGCGATATTCCGCTCGCGGTAATCATCACGAGTTGGCTATCGGGATTTGGTGCTGTCATCGCTTACGCGGCTTGGTGCACGGGGCGACTTGACCGACGGGTAGCAACATGGTCGGTAGCGGTTTTATTGCTTTACCCTTACGGGTTTTATTTGTTCGGTGCGGGTTACGGAGACGGTTTATTTCTCGCATTAGCGGTTAGCGCATTTTTATTACTCGAGCGGGATCACTTATTCCTCGCGGCTCTGGCGGGTGCTTTAGCCGGCGCCACTCGTTCTATTGGAATTGTAATTTTCGTAAGCATGGTTTTAGTGATAATCGACCGACGGGGTGGTATGCCCATGCGTGCGCCCGATTCGGGTTGGTTGGCCAAACTTGGCCTGCCCGCGTCGGTGTCGTTGAAAGTTTTACGCGGGCGTGATGCGTTTTTGTTTATTGCTTTGCTCGGTCCTATTGGCTGGTCATTATTTCTAAATAATAGATTTGGTGACGGGTTTGCTTATGTAGCCGTGCAAGAAGCATGGAAGCAAAAAGCGGGTCCAGAGACTTGGCTGAAGTTTGATTTATTCCGTGAGATTGCCAATGGGCAGGATATTTATTACGTAGGCTCCCGGCTTATCCAGGCCGGGCTGCTAGTCGTGCTGTTGGCCCTATTGCCGCTGGTAGCCAAAAAATTAGGGCCCGGTTACGCGGCGTACAGCGCCGCGGCGGTTCTGTTGGCCGCGTTGAGTAATAAAGATTTTCAGAGCGTGGGTCGTTACGCTATCGCCGCGTTTCCGATATTCGTCGTCGTCGGCATCGAGCTGTCAGCCCGCCCCCGCTGGGGCCGATGGGTTTTAGTGCTGGGCGCGATATTCTTATGTGCCGGAGCCTTCGGATTTGCGCGGGGTTTTTACTTGTCGTGACCGGATACTGTTACTAATTGTTTGACACCAAATAATGGGAGCGAAATAACGGGAGCGGCAAATGAGTGAAATCAATGAGTTGGACGCGCCGCCGGTAGCCCGCGACTTTTCGGGGCGCGCGGCAATGATAACGGGAGCGGGATCCGGTTTAGGTCAAGCCGCGGCGATGCTTTTGGCGAATCGCGGGGCAAATGTTTTGGTCGCCGACATCAACGCAGTAGGCGGGCAAGCCACGGTCGACCTTTGTCGCGCGGCGGGTGTTGATGCCTTCTTTATGCCGACCGATGTCACTCAAGAAGCCGATGTGGCCGCGGCCGTAGTGGCAGTGGTTGACCGTTGGGGGAGCCTTGACCTCGCGATTAATAATGCTGGCACCACGGGCCCGTCGAAGCCCACCGCGGATTACACCCTCGAAGAGTGGAACCAGGTCGTGGCGCTTAATCTCACTTCAGTATTTATTGGTCTCAAACATCAAATCCCACCGATGGTTGCCCAAGGACGGGGCGCGATCGTTAACACTTCGTCCGGTGCCGGCTTGATGGGTTTCGCGGGGCTGCCGGCTTATGTTGCTACTAAACATGCGGTGCTAGGTATCACTAAAGCCGCCGCGCTCGAATACATAAAAGCCGGTGTGCGCATAAACGCAGTGTGCCCTGGGAGCACCCGCACGCCGATGCTCGAAAGTTGGATGGGCGGCAATCCCGCTATCGAAGCGGCAATGGCTAACTCGGCTCCGATTGGTCGGTTGGCCGCTCCTATGGAAATCGCCGAAGCAATGGTCTGGTTACTTTCCGACGCAGCTTCGTTCATGGTCGGTCACGCATTAGCCGTCGATGGCGGCGCGGTAATTATGTAACTTGCGCGCCACTGCGGTTAGTATTTTGCTTTATGGCGATTTATGCATTGGGCAAGTTTGAGCCAAAAATCCATCCGGATGCGTTCGTTCATCCCGACGCGACCGTGATCGGCAATGTTGAGATTGGTTCTGAGTCGAGTATCTGGCCTCAAGCAGTGCTGCGAGGCGATATTGGTAAAATTATTATCGGCGCCCGTACCTCGATCCAAGACGGTTCGGTTATTCACTGCACCGCCGCCCATCCCACCATTGTCGGCAACGAATGCGTGGTGGGCCACCTCGCCCACCTTGAGAGTTGCACCATAGAAGATCTGGCTTTAGTTGGGACCGGTTCGATCGTGCTCCACCGTTCTATTGTGCGTACCGGCGCGTTGGTCGGTGCCGGCGCGGTAGTTCCTAACGATATGGAAGTTCCGAGCGGCGCGATGGCGTTGGGCGTGCCGGCCAAGATTCGCCCTGATTCGGTCGTCGACGGAGTAATTGCCATGATCGTGGCCGCCTACGTCGAAAACGGTAAACGATTTCTAGCGGAGTTGCGCCGCCTTGACTGAGATTTAAGCTTTCCGGTAAAGCAACTAGCCAATCCCTATCGCCATTGCGGGATTAGCATCAATCGATTTTTTACTAGGAATTCGATCGGGCCCGTAGTGTAAGTAGCCGTCGGCGCCAAGTTGCGCCGGCGGTGCGACTCGCACTCGCTCTATCGCTAACGCTGATTGCAGTTCTTGGGCGCGATCGGTGCCCAGAAATTCGGTTACCAGATCAAGCAATAAGCGGGCAAAAGATGGTCCGTGGTAACTGAGTTCGGGTTGTGACAACAACGCCCAGTGGCCTAATTCGTGGAGTACAACATTTTTAGATCGATATTTGCGGGGCAGAGTGATGGTTGCTTCCGAATGCTCGGCTTCCGCGGGGCGAAAAAATGCACTCCGAGCGCCGTTGCCGGGGCGCAACTTAGGAAAGTCGGCCACGGTGTGATGGGGAAAACGGATGGCCCACCACAGACTTCCCGCGACTTGTTCGCCAAACTTCTCGCACGCCAGCAGCCCAGGGAGCGGACTAACCGATATTCGCATTTCGGCTCGATAGAGCCGAGACTTTTGCGTATCGCGCGGCGGTCTAGGCATGAAGTCTGGGGTATGAAATCCGAATTATAAAATCTGGATTAGCGGGGAAGCCGCATTGGATTTTCGGTAGAAATTCCCGCCGGGGGTTTTTGGGGGCGAGCGGCTTTCGATTTCATAATTCCTTGAGTGTCGCGTAAATCAGCCATACCTACATTGTTGCCGGTGTATGCGGCCGGTTGACGGAGCATCCATAAGATTCCTTCGGCGGCTACTTCGGGGGGTTCCCAGTTGGAATGGTCGAGGTCGGGCGCGTTGGCCAGAAAACCTTCTGACGCCACCGGTATATCGATGCGAAAAGTATTTACGGCCACGTTGAAACTTTGGAGTTGGGCGGCACAATCAACCGTGAAGTGTTCTAGAGCGATTTTAGAGGCTCCGTAACTCATGAGTCCGGGGAAATAATTAAGCGCGGCCAGTGATGAAACATTAATAATCGACCCGAGGCGTCGCGCTTTCATTCCGGAAGCAACTTCTTGCATAGCCAACAACGGTGCTCTCAGATTTACTGCAAAAGTCAGATCATTGCGCGCCATAGGGAGGTCGAGGTCGCCGGGAAAAGTGATAGCCGCGTTATTAATCAAGATATCTACCCGACCGTAGGTGGCAATGGTGGTAGCAACCATGGCAATCACCTCGGCGTCAACGGCCAGATTGGTGGGCACAGCAATTGCTTCGCCCCCTTCGGAACGGATCTGATCCACGGTCAAGTCGAGCGTTCCCGGCGTGGACTGGGGGTTGGTGGCCGTCGACCGCGCCGCGCACGCCACCTTCACCCCCGCGGCACCGAGCGCACGCGCGGTAGCAGCACCTACTCCTCGGCTCGCGCCGGTGACTATGGCTATCGTTTCTTCTAGTTCCATGGCTATGAACCTAGATGATAAAAGTAGTCTCGATGATGAAAGCCGCCTCGATGATGAAAGTAGCCTCGATGATGAAAGCCGCCTCGATAAACATCGATTGGCGTAATTAACAGAAGCGGAATTTTTAACGTGCTGCGAAGAGGAATAGGGAGACTGGCCTGGTGGGCTTGGTCGCGGGTTGGCAATTGGGCAGCAATTGGCCCGCGTTCGTCCAAAGCGCGCGCCTTTCGCGAGTTCGGTGATGGCAGCGCGATCTGTTTTCCGGTAGTAGCGCTATTTGGTGAGCGTTATATTCGAGTGGGTACCGGAACGATCGTTGGCCCTTACTCAAGTTTGTCGGCGGGAGTTTCACCCGAACACATTCTTGATGTTGAAACGATAGTCAGCATTGGCGATCGCTGTTTAATCGGTAAAGGCAGCGGCATCGTCGGTCATCAATCGGTAGTAATAGGAAACGATGTATTTACTGGTCACAATGTTTACATAACCGACGCGAACCACGGTTATATTGATATTGAGCAATCAATTGGTAAACAGTTTTCTCCACCCGATCCGGTCACCATTGGTGATGGAAGTTGGTTAGGCCACGGTGCGATCGTTCTTCCCGGATCGAACATTGGAAAACATGTAGTAATCGGCGCGGGTGCAGTTGTGACTGGCGATATTCCTGATTTCAGCGTGGCGGTAGGAAATCCTGCTCAAGTGGTTCGGCGTTATTTTCCTGACCAAGGGTGGGTAAAAGTAGATTCGGTTTAAGTTGCGGCGATAAACGCCGCTACCACTTCGGCAACTTGAGGCCCAGCATCTTCTTGAAGAAAGTGTCCGGCTCCCTTGATGACGGTGTGATGTTGATGATTCGCGCCCGGAACCTCGCGTACGAACGGTCTTTCACCACCAGCAGTAACCGGATCGTGATCGCTAAAAGCGCATAGGAATGGTTTGGTGAACGCGCGTAAAACTTCCCACGCGGCTCGATTGGCCGAGCTGGCAGGGTTATCGGGCGTAGTGGGAACCAGAAGGGGAAACTGTCGAGCACCCTCTTTGTACAACTCATCAGGAAACGGAGCGTTGTAAGCCGCAACTACTGCGGCCGAAAGTTTGCTGGTGCATCCGCCGTTGATTATCGAACCGATAGGAAATTCTTCCGATTCTTGTGAGAATTTTTGCCACGCCATAAATGCATCGCCGGGAGGCTTGTCACCCGTGGGCAAAAAAGTATTGGCAGCAATAACGCGGGCAAACAGATCCGGCTCATCACCAACGACTCGTAATCCGAGTAAGCCGCCCCAGTCTTGGCCGAACAAATTGATTTCGCTAATGTCAATCGCCCGTATCGTGGCGCCGAGCCAATCAACATGATTTTGGTAGGTGTAATTAGCGCGCGCCGCGGGTTTATCGGAACGTCCGAATCCAACTAAGTCGGGAGCAATGGTGCGTAAGCCGTGGTTATTGAGTACTGGAATCATCAAGCGGTATAAGTACGACCACGAAGGTTCGCCGTGGAGCAGCAATACCACGGGACCCGACGCGGGGCCTTCATCTAAGTAGTGCACGCGCAGATTGCCACCTTCACCGTCGGGGATTTCAATGTAGTGAGGAGAAAAGTCGTAATCGGGAAGATCGTTAAATCGGTCGTCGGGGGTACGAACAAAATTCATTAGGCGGTCTCCCAGATAAGGATTTCAGTATTTTCGTCGTTGGCGACCAATTTATGAACCCCCGCTTGAGTCAGCCGAGCTGCATCACCGACTTTTAACTGAGCCTCGGCACCAATTTGGGCGGAGCCACGGGCAATATAAATGTGCACAAACGGCGCGTCGGGAGTATCCACCGAATCGCCGGAGTCGAGCTTTCCCACCCATAGAACCGCATCTCGTTGGTGAATAGCTACCGCGTCGGGATGGTCTTTACCGGAGGCGATAGGAACGAGTTCGTTGCGAGTTAGAAACTCTCCGAGTGATTTTTGTTCATAACTCGGTTCGATACCTTTGGTATCGGGTAATACCCACATCTGAATTAAGTGAACATCGTTCGTGCTGCTCGGGTTTGCTTCCGAGTGACGCACTCCTGTTCCGGCGCTCATGCGTTGGGCTTCGCCCGGCTTTATTATCCCAACAGTGCCCAGACTGTCGCGATGTTCGAGTTCACCGTCAAGAATCCAAGTCACGATTTCCATATCGGCGTGGGCGTGAGTACCAAATCCAGTTCCCGCCCTTACGACATCGTCGTTATTAACTACAAGTTGCCCGTGGCCGGTATTGTTGGGGTCGTAGTGCGAGCCAAAGCTAAACGAGTGCCACGAGTTCAGCCAATCAATATCAGTATGGAATCGACTTGATGATCGTTTAATTTCTATCGAATTGTCCACCGACTCAAACTAGACCAGTTGAGACCGAACCCCGTCGGTGTATTCATACCGTTACGCTAGACATAACTATGAGTAACTCCGATTCGTCAATTTCCCCGTCGTCTTCATCGCCCGGTGGCGCGCGTGCCGCGCGTCGTCATAGTCGTAGTAATCGATCACGCCTAGTCGTTGGTGGAGCAATCGCGCTAGTCGTGGCGGCGGCGGTCGCCGCGGGGCTCTTGACTCGGGGCGACGGTTCCTCGTCGTCGCGATCAGCGTCCAGCACAACCTCGCCCAGCACAACCGGGCCCAGCACAACCGGTCCGGCAGTAACTACTCCGCCAACCGCAGTACCGCGTTCGGCCGATCCGGTTGTGGCGCTAGCTCAGCAGTACGACGGTCGCTACGCAGGGACTTTTACTAATACAACTTTTTCAATTACCGGACCCGCGAGTTTAGAAATTCGTGTCGACCCCGCCGACAGCACGGCGACTTTTGATGCTGATTTTGATGGTGATATTTTTGGTAAAGGAAAAAGCTCTCTTCGCCGTCTAAGTGGAAGTATAAAATTGAGCGATCCGACCGCAAAGACAACTAAAGCAACTAAAGCATTCGGTTCGGTTACTGGCCGGTTGGGCGAGAATCTTTCAATAATTCTTACCGCCGCCGATGTTCCGGATGATCAAGTCAAGAACTTCGAGATGGTCGGACGATTAAGAGCCGGCAACACCGGATTCGATGCTACCTACACCGTAGGTTTTCGCGACGGAACCACCGCGGTTGGAACAGTAACGCTAAACTGTGACCCTGCGGGCACTCGACCGAGCGAAGTGGTTACCATATGTGCCGCTTCGGCCGGTCGTTAGCCGGTCATTAGCCGGTCATTAGTATCGACTATTTTAACTTAATGACCCAGAACGATTCCAACCTCCATCATTCGAGTACCGATTCGTTGTGTGTAATTTTTTTATGTACGGGTAACGCCGCTCGTTCGGTAATGGGTGGAGCGATTACGCGCACCCAGGCGATCGATATCGAGATAATCACCGCCGGAACGCACGTCATTGAAGGCATGCCGGTCAGTTGGCGCACCCGCGATGCGCTGGCGGCCGTGGGAACCACCCCCGGATCTCATCGCAGTTATCAGTTGCGTGACGACGATGCCGTTCGAGCTGATTTGGTGGTGGCCATGGCGGGGGAGCATGTCAATTACGTGCGCCGAGTTCACCCTGATGCGGCCGTTCGCACCGTTACCCTTAAGCGGCTGGCCCGCTATCTCGAACCGGGCCCGGTAGGTTTTCGTGACCGGCTACAAAATCTGCGCCTCGCTGAAGTCGAACTTGAGCCGTGGGAAGATGTGGTCGATCCCGCTGGTGGCGATCTGGCGGTATTTGAAGCGTGCGCCCGAGAAATCAACGATCTTCTGGGCGAGGTATTGCCGAGAATAACGGGCGGGAACGGCTCGTAGCCGTATCTGGTTAAGAGTCGGGTTAAGAGTCGGGTTAAGAGTCGGGTTAAGAGTCGGGCCAAAATAAGGCGAACATTGACGTGTCGTTCTCGGGTCGGATTGGCGCGTATGCTCAACCTATGGCTGAGTTCCCCAAAATCATTTCGGTCGACGATCATGTTGTCGAGCCCGTCGATGTTTGGACATCGCGGCTTCCCGCTAAATATGTTGACACGGGACCTCGAGTAGTCCGAGAAAAAATTGCCGAGATGAAATACATCGGCGGAGTTTTTTCTTATCGGGGAGTTGAAGACAACGAAGACGGCGACTGGTGCGACTGGTGGCTTTACGACGACTTGCGCTATCCGATGACTCGAGTGATGGCCGCGGCGGGTTACCCCCGCGACGAAGTAACCATTTCTCCGATCACTTACGACGACATGCGCCCTGGTTGTTTCGAATCTAAAGCTCGTCTTGTCGATATGGACACCAACTGGACGGAAGCCTCGCTGTGTTTTCCAACTTTTCCTCGCTTTTGTGGCCAAACTTTTCTAGAGCGCGAGGATAAAGTTCTCGCCGATCTTTGTGTTAAGGCCTACAACGACTGGATGTTCGAAGAATGGTGTGCCGGTAGCAATAATCGTCTGATCCCGTTACCCATAATTCAATTGTGGGATGCCGAGTTAGCCGCGGCCGAAGTTCGCCGCAACGCGGCGCGTGGCGGTCACGCGGTGTGCTTTTCCGAGATTCCCCCGTTCTTAGGGTTGCCGTCAATTCACGACGCCGACAACTACTGGGACCCATTTTTTATTGCTTGCGCGGAAACCGAGACAGTGGTTTCTATGCACATTGGTTCGTCATCAAAGATGCCCTCCACTTCGGCCGACGCACCACCCGCCGTGGGCTCCACTCTCACCTATATGAACTCGGCAATGTCGCTGACTGATTTTCTGATGTCGGGAATTTTTGAACGCATTCCTAAACTTGAAGTGGCGTATTCCGAAGGTCAGATCGGTTGGATTCCTTATGTGCTCGAACGGGCCGACAAGGTTTGGCTCGAAAACCGAGGCTGGGGTGGAGTGGCCGACAAAGTAACTAAGCCACCGAGTGAGTCTTACTACGGTCATGTCTACGGTTGTTTTTTTGATGACGAGCACGGCCTTGAGTCGCTCGATCGCATCGGAGTCGACAACGTTGCCTTTGAAACCGATTACCCCCATAGTGACTCAACTTGGCCCGACTCTAAGAGCATGGCTGAGCGTCACTTAAAACACCTCGACGACGAAACTGTCTACAAGTTGATTCGAGGCAACGCTATTCGCATGCTGCGGCTCCCTTTCGACCAGTAGCGCCAGTAGTTACCGGTTCGCGTCCCCACTAATGGCCGCCACCGATATCGACCAGTGGAAAGAAGCTGCGGCTCATCGGGCGGTGGCTGATTTCATCCGTTCGGGAATGGTCGTCGGTTTGGGTACCGGAAGTACCGCCATCCATGCCACTCGCCGCATTGGCGACGCGCTTAAATCGGGCGAACTTTCCGACATAGTTGGTGTTCCGACTGCCACCAGCACCAAAGAAGCTGCGCAACAAGTTGGTATTCCGTTGCTGGGTGACGATATTCCGTGGGAGATAGATGTAACGATTGATGGTGCTGACGAGGTAGATCCCGATCTGAATTTAATTAAAGGCGGTGGCGGGGCCCTGTTGCGAGAAAAACTTGTCGCTCAGGCAACTGCGACCGAAGTAATCGTGATCGATGCCACCAAACGCTCGCCTTGCTTAGGCACCAACTTCAAACTTCCGGTAGAGGTGGTGGAGTTTGGGTTGGCGTCAACTAGCGAGTTCTTGGCGTCAGTAGCGGGGGTACCGCAACTTCGGAACGGAGGTAAAAAAACTCCCTACCGAACCGATCAGGGAAATTTAATTTTGGATTGCGAAACTGGTGCGATCGACGACCTCTATGCCCTCGCGGCAATGCTAGAAGCTCGGGCGGGCGTAGTTGAACACGGTCTTTTTTTGGGATTAACCCAAGTCTTAGTCGTCGCCGGAGGCAACGGGGTGGAGTTAATCACTCTCCCCGAGTAGTTACAACAACGCGTGGCTAAGCGATCGATAATCGCGCATGACGGCCGCAATGTCGTTTATTGGCAGTACCTGAACGCAGACATGATCGGCACCGGCGTCCCGATGGGCTCGTATTCGGGTAGCCACGGTTTCAACGTCACCCCACGCAACTAACGCGTCAACGATGCGATCGCTCAGTGGTTCGGTTAGGTCTTCTTCGTTAAAACCCAGCCGGCGGAGATTATTGGCGTAGTTGGGAAGACTCGGTAGATATACCGCCAAACTCTCGCGGGCAACTTGACGAGCGATGACGGGATCGGTTTCGAGCACCACCATTTGTTCGGGTGCAAGTAGTGGACCTTCACCGAGAATAGTACGAGCAATTTCGGTGTGTTCGGGTGTGGTCAAGTAAGGGTGGGCGCCTTGGGCGCGGTCGCGTGCGAGTTCGAGCATCTTGGGTCCGAGCGCAGCTAAAACTCGCTCGGGCTCATCAGTTGGTGGTGCTGCGAAATAAATCGCCGCGTCCATGCGGTCGAGATAATTGCGCATGGTGGTTAAAGGCGGTCCGTACTCTTGGCCGCGGAATCCTTCAACTGACGGTTGGTGACTAACACCTAATCCAAGAATGAACCGACTGGGAAACGCCTCGCTGATGGTGTTCCATCCCGCGCGCATAGCCATTGCGTCGCGTGCGTAGATATTGGCAATGCCCGTGGCGATAACTATTTTCTCGGTGCCAGTTAACAGCAAAGTAGCGTTTACTAATGCGTCGCGGCCAACTGCTTCAGGAACCCAAATGGCACCCCAGCCCATAGCTTCGAGCTCGGCGGCTAGTTCTTGGGCGCGTGCGGCCGGCTGTTGATCAAGAGCAAAAGTCCATACTCCGAAGGGTCCAAAATTCGCAGCCATAGTGAAATCGTAGATCAACGATCCGGCTGCCGTTGCTAGCGGGGCTGGTGTTGTCTAGAATTGCCTAAATGGCTTTCCGATCGCGCGGGTTCGTCGCGCCTATTTTGGTTTTAGTGGGAGTTTTGATCGCCTCGATAATTCCGGCGGGAGCCCAAACCGATCCATTCGATGCCGAAATTTCGAAAGCTCAGACCCAAGTGGTGGCGACTCGAGCAGAGGCGCACGCGGCCGCCGGTCGGTTAGAAGCAGTGGCCCAGCAACGCCAGGAGGTAGAAGTCCGAGTGGCGGCGGTAGAGGCTCGGGTCGCGGAGTTGGCGATACAAATTCCGGCCCTTAAAAAACAAATCGAAGAATTGCAGCGAGTGTTGCGAAGCCGGGCTGCGGCACTTTATTCGAGAGGAGGTCCGGCGGCACTCTACGGGCCAATTTCGTTCGCGCCATCGTTACAGGCGGCTCGGCGTCGCATTCTTGCGGATGCCGTGGCTCGTCAGGACAACTCAACGGTTACCAAAATCAAAGCGGCGCTAGTACAACTCGGTGAACTTGAAAAACAGTTGGCTACCGAACAATCCGATTTGACAACCAAGCGAACCGAACTGAGCCAACTCGAAGCAAGTTTGGTGGCACAACAAAGTGAGCTGAATCGTAAAGTTTCTGCGGCTAATGCTGCATTAGAACGAGCTCAGATCATCGGCGCACTACGAGCGCGTGGTGAACCACTAATGGGCCCGACGATTTTAAGTGCAGCCCAGATGGCCGCGTGGGTGCGAGCCAAAGGCTACCGATTTCGTCTCCAGACCTCTATTGATGATCTCGCGGCTATTTATGTTTCGGAAGGAACCGCCGAAGGACTCCGTGGGGATCTTGCGTTTGCGCAGTCGGTTATTGAAACCGGTGGGTTTGCCTCGGCTCCCGATAATAATTTTGCCGGCTTGGGTTGGTGCGATAGTTGCGCCTACGGAACTAGATTCCCTACTCCGCGTGACGGTGTTCGGGCTCAGGTCCAACACTTAAAGAATTACGCCGATAAGAGTTCGCGTGCCGCTACGCTGGCCTATCCTCCGTCACCCTATTGGTATAGCCCTGATCCAGCAACGGCCGCGCGTAAGTTTGACACTTTTTTTGCCAAAGGCTGGGCCCCAACCTGGACCGATATGGGAAGTGGCAACTGGGCTACCGATCGCAATTATTCGGGGAAAGTTTTACGAATTTATGCCGATATGGTGGCTTTTGCGCGCACCGGCAGTCTTTAGCACCGAAAAGTAATTAGGTGCCGCGATTCCAAGCGGCGTGTAATTTTTTTTCACGAGCTACTCGCTGAGCGGAGACCATTTGACCATTAAGAGCGTCGGCCTCTGACGAAGTTGCGCACCAAGCAATTACCGCCGCCGGTACCGACGGTGGGGCGCCAGGAAACTTTCCTTTTAATCCGAGCCGTTCGGCGTTAACTTCCATTCGTTCAGTCACGACATAACCCGGCTCAACATTAAAAAATCTCAACTCGGGGTATTCGACAGCCAAGATACCGGCGAGCCGGTGCAACGCTCCTTTCGACATTGCGTAAGCGGCCCCCCATCCGCCTTGACCCGCGGGCGCGAGCGGATCGGTTACTGCCACTGCAGAAGTTACGTTGATGATGGTTCCAGTACCGCGTTCGACCATCAAAGGCAACACCGTCTGAATCAAAATCACCGGCGCAATCACATTGGCGGCCAACTTGGTTTCGATCATTTCGACTGATGTGTCGGCCAGAGTGCTCATACTTCCTGGTCCGGTATGAACCGCGTTGTTGACCAGCAAATCAATTTGGCCCCACTCGCTTACGGTTGTAGCCACGGCGGCCGTCAGCGAATCCTTATCGAGTAGATCCATTTCGATAGTTAGTGCGGTTCGTCCGCGGGCTTCAATGGTCGCCGCGGTGCTTTCGAGACTGCCAGGAACCGGCCTTCGTTCTGAGTCAGAATCGTCAATACCGTCACCTTCGCGCACGGTGCGGGCAGTGATGGCAACGTCGTATCCCACCTCGGCGAGCGCAATAGCAGTGGCTTTGCCGATGCCGCGGCTGGCCCCAGTCACCAGAGCGATGCGTTTAGTTAGAGTCATCGAGTAGAACGTACTTCGGATTCTCTATGGGAGAATCCGATCCAATAAAAACTGGTAAATTCTGGCCGATGGTCGGGGAGTGAAATCCTCAAGAAAGGTGTTGGCGTGCTCAACGGAATGGATGGACAGGTAGCTATCGTGACCGGAGCCGGGCAAGGCTTGGGTCGAGCCGAAGCCTTGGAACTAGCGCGGCAAGGGGTGCGAGTAGTCATTAACGATTTCGCACCCGGCGGTGGAGAGAACCCCGCCGAAGCAGTAGCGGCGGAGATTCGCGCCGAGGGTGGACAAGCTACGGCCCATGCGGGCGATGTCGCCGACTGGAATAGCGCTAAAGAATTAGTCGGAAAAGCGATTGAAACCTACGGCAGTCTCGACATCCTTATCAACAACGCCGGCGTTTTACGCGACCGTATGATTTTTAATATGAGCGAAGAAGACTGGGACTTAGTTATTCGCGTGCACCTTAAAGGCCATTTCTGCACCTTGCGTCATGCCAGCGAGTATTGGAGAAATAAATCCAAAGAAACCAGTGCGCCGGTTAATGCGCGAGTCGTAAATACTTCATCGGAAGCAGGCTTGCTAGGCAGCGCGGGTCAATCCAACTACGCGTCGGCTAAAGGTGGAATCTTGCAACTTACTTTAGCGGTAGCGCAAGGTTTACGGGCCTACGGAGTAAACGTCAATGTCATTGCTCCTCGGGCGCGTACGCAAATGACTGAAAGTCTCGGCGGCTTCGACGCGATGGACGACGACTTTGCCATCTTTGCCGTCGAAAATGTTTCTCCATTGGTTATATTTCTTGCTTCGCCCCAAGCAGCCGCGATTAGTGGACAATTGTTTATTGTTTACGGACGAAAAATAACTGTCGTAGCGGGGCCGGCGATTGATGAAGAGTTCACCGTTGATGATCAGTGGACGCCCGATAATGTCGCTAGCGCGCTAGAGCCGTTCTACGAAAAGCGAACCCCGCTTTCAACTGGCTTCGTAATGAAATATGAGTCCGTATCATGATCGAGCCGTTTCGGATTGATGTACCCGACGCAACCTTGGTTGATCTCCAAGAAAGATTGGCGCGTACTCGCTTTCCGGAACAGTTACCCGATGCCGGCTGGGACTACGGAACCGAACTGGGCTATCTAAAAGAATTCGTCGGGTATTGGCGTGACCAATACGACTGGCGAACGCGCGAAGCGCACATGAATACTTTTGATCAGTTCGTTACTGAAATCGACGGAGCCAAAATTCATTTTATCCATGTGCGTTCGCCGGAAAAAGACGCGCTGCCGTTGTTGCTCACCCACGGGTGGCCAGGATCGTTTGTCGAGTTTCTCGCCGTTATTGGCCCGCTCACCGATCCGACTAACCACGGCGGTAGTGCGAGTGATGCATTTGATGTAGTGATACCGAGTCTTCCGGGTTACGGGTTCTCGGGGCCTACTCACGATCGAGGCTGGCACCCCGGGCGCGTGGCGCGCGCGTGGGCCGCGTTGATGAGTGAACTGGGTTACGACCGTTATGTCGCGCAAGGCGGTGACTGGGGTTCGTTCGTAACCAGCCAAGTCGCGTTAGCCGACTCTGAACACTGCGCGGGAATCCACATCAACATGGTGCCGCCTATACCGATGACTGAGGACCACACTCCCGACGAAGACGCCTGCTTGGCTCGCATGAAGTCGTATGAGGATATTGATTCGGGGTACTTCAAAGAGCAAAGCACCAAACCGCAAACTGTGGGTTACGGCCTTGATGATTCACCCGCGGGATTGGCCGCATGGATTATCGAAAAGTTTCGCACTTGGTCAGATTGTCAAGGTAATGTCGAGTCGTCGTTCACTAAAGATCAACTGCTCGACAATTTGATGGTCTATTGGGTTACTGCCACCGCCCATTCTTCGGCCCGGATGTACTACGAGTTCAATCGTGGTCTGCACTCAGGGGATATTGACATTTTTTCTCCGATTCAAATTCCGGTGGGGTATACCCGTTATCCCGAGGAGATTATGCAGACCTCGCAGCGATGGGCCGAGTTGCAGTATCCGCTGGACCATTTTTGTGATCAGCCTCGGGGTGGACACTTTGCCGCCTTTGAGGTTCCCGAATTGTTCGTTCCCGACATTCGTGCCTGCTTTGCGTTGCGCCGATTACCGATGACCGATGACCGATGACCGATGATCTTGCGGGGTCGGTAGCAGTAATAACGGGAGCGGCGAGCGGAATCGGTCAAGCGCTGGCTCATCGGTGTGCGCGTGAATCGATGCATATAGTCATCTCTGATGTAGAGACGGGCGCATTAGCCGATGTTGAGTCCGAATTGGTAGCGACCGGAGTTGAAGTTTTGGCGATACCAACCGATGTCAGCAATGCTGACGCAGTCGAAGAACTCGCCCGTCGAACCTTTGAACGCTTCGGAGCGGTTCACCGGTTATTTCTCAATGCCGGAGTATTTCAAGCCGGAGTTTCGTGGCTCCGCAGCGAGGCCGATTGGGAATGGGTATTGGGAGTAAACCTTTGGGGACCAATCAACGGAGTGTGCGCATTTATTCCGCGCATGCTTAACCAAAATGCGCCCGCGCGTGTGGTCATAACTTCGTCTTTGGCTGGATTAACAACGGTGGCGTATTCGAGTCCGTATGTTGTTTCAAAATTCGGTGCCGCCGCCCTCGCAGAATGTTTGGCGCACGATCTCGCCGCCGAAGGTGCACAAATTGAAGTTTCGTGTTTGGTGCCCGGTTTGGTTGCTACTCAAATTGCTTCGTCTGATCGAAACCGACCTGAAGGAATGGGCGACGCCGCCGCGTCCGATCATGTTTCGATAGCGGCCGCGCTCAACGAAATGGTAGAAAAGGGTGCCAATTCTGCCGCCAGTGTTGCCGATACGGTCTTTGCCGCAGTAGCAGCGGGCGATTTTTGGATTCCTACCAGCGACTCTTTTGAAGGAATTGTCACGCAACGGTACGAAGCGTTAAAGAATAAGAGTCGGTCGGGGTCGGTCGGATTCGATTGAGCCTGCCGTAGTTGGGTTATCGGTCTGGGCGATAAACTGTTGCCATCGAAATAGGTTTCGAAATAGATTTCGAAATAGATTTTTAGGGGGAAATTGTGCACGATTTAGTGATTCGGTCGGGATTGGTAGTCGATGGCACCGGCGCTACTCCGAGTCTGGGAGATGTCGCGATCGACGATGGCCGAATTACTCAAGTAGGAGTAGTAGAAAGCGCGGGTGAAGTAGAGATCGATGCGTCCGCCATGATCGTTACTCCGGGATTTGTCGATATTCACACGCACTACGACGGCCAAGTGACTTGGGATCCGTTGTTAACTCCATCGATTTGGCATGGCGTTACTACGGTCGTGATGGGAAATTGCGGTGTTGGTTTCGCACCCGCTAAGCCCGATGAGCACGAGTGGCTGATTGGGTTGATGGAGGGAGTTGAGGATATTCCGGGCGCGGCACTCTCCGAAGGGATTAAGTGGGGTTGGGAAACTTTTCCTGAGTTTCTTGATTATTTAGAAACAGTTCCGCTCGCGGTGGATGTCGGTACTCAGGTTCCGCACGGAGCGGTGCGGGGATACGTAATGGGTGAGCGGGGCGCGCGTAACGAACCAGCTACGCCGGATGATATTGCTGCGATGGCGTACATAGTGCAAGAAGGAATCGAGGCCGGCGCACTGGGCCTGTCTACTTCGCGAACGATTGCGCACCGAGCTATTGATGGTGAACCCGTTCCCGGAACCTTCGCCGCGGAAGATGAATTGTTTGGCCTCGGACAAGCGTTGGGTGCGGCCGGTGCGGGCGTATTCGAGTTAGCGCCCGCTGGTGTAATGGGTGAAGATCTGGCCGCGCCGACGCGCGAAATGGACTGGATGCGGCGATTGGCTGAGTCGACGGGTCGGCCAATGACTTTCGCGTTGTCGCAGCACGACCAGGCTCCCGACCAATGGAAAGAGTTACTCGATCTTTCACTCGACGCGTGGAATGCCGGTATCCCGATCCGACCTCAAATCGCCGGTCGGCCTACTGGATTACTTCTTGGCTTACAAACTTTCCACCCGCTCCGCGGTCGACCGAGTTACGAAGCAATCGCGGAATTGCCGCTTGATGAACGAGTGGCCCAGATGCGTAAGCCGGCCGTGCGTGAAGCAATCTTGGGCGAAAAAGCTATTGCCGACGATCGAATGGCATTTATCGGTATGGGTCTTGACCGAGTGTTCCCGATTGGTGACCCGCCCGATTACGAACCCGCGCCCGAACAAAGCGTCGCGGCCCAAGCCGAGCGCGCGGGTCGCGACCCCATGGAATTTTTCTACGACCAACTACTTGAAGACGAAGGCTTGGCCTTGCTGCTGCGGCCGTTGCTCGGCTATTCGAACTTCAGTTTTGAACCAATTCGAGAAATGCTTTTACACCCAACCACCGCGCTCGGATTGGGTGATGGCGGCGCCCACGTAGGTGCAATCTGTGATGCCAGTATTGAAACCACCATGCTGGTGCATTGGGCTCGGGATCGAAAGCGGGGCGCAACCCTGCCGTTAGAACTGGTAGTACAAAAGATGACCAGCGATACTGCATCGCTCTACGGTCTTAACGATCGAGGCGTATTGGCTCCTGGTTATCGGGCCGATGTAAATGTCATTGACTTTAAGAACCTTCGGTTGGATCAGCCGAAAATGGTTCACGACCTTCCGGGCGGGGCTCGGCGTTTGCTGCAGACAGCCGACGGTTATCGCTCTACTATCGTCGCCGGTACCGAAGTTATGCACAACGGTATGGATACCGGCGCCCGCCCCGGTCAACTGATTCGGGGCGCTCGTTAATCTCTCAGCCTCTAGTCTGTAAGACATTAACTATCAAGACCTTAACTATCAGGACCTTAACTATCAGGAGAGGACTTACCTATGGCAAAAGTTTCGGTAGTCGCGAAATTAACAATCAAGGCCGACAAGGCCGACTCATTCCCCGCGGTGTGGGACGCGCTGCTGGCGTTCATCGACGAAAACGAGCCCGGCACTGAGCACTATGTGCTTCACCGCTCTACTACTGACCCCACACTATTTTTTGTCACTGAGGTTTACGAAAACCAAGCCGCGCTCGACGCTCATATTGGTAGCGACGCGTTCGCGACATTCGGCGGTTCACTGGCTGACTTCATTGAAGAGTTCGACATGCAATTCTTGGCTCCGGTCAAGGCGGCTAAAGGTTTGCTCTGAAGCCGGAATCGATCGCCGACGCGCACTCGGCGATTACCCACATCGTTTTCGGTTACGCCGAGTGCATTGATAGAGGAGATCTCGCGGGAGTGGCCGCGTTGTTCGCGCGGGCTAGTTACCGCGGCGCGGGACCTGACGATCCCGGAGTTAAGGGGTCGGCGGCGGTACAAGAAATCTTGGAAGGAATTGTTAGACGTTATGACGACGGCACGCCCCGCACGCAACACGTCACGACAAATTTGATGATTGATGTAGACGATTCTACCAACGCTACGGCGCGGTCTTGTTTTACCGTTTTGCAACAAGTCGAACCAGGTTCCATCAACACAATTATTGCCGGTCGTTACCAAGACACTTTTGCGCGAGACGACGAAGGTTGGTACCTGACTGAACGGGTTATCCTTACCAGTTTGGTGGGCGACTTAAGCAAACACTTGACTGTCGATCCATTTTCACTGGATTGAAATAAGAGTTCTGCTCATGCTTAGGGTCGAAGATCATCCGCGCGGTATTCGGGGAGTCAGGTTGGTCACTTTTTGTCGGCCCGAAGCCCGCAATGCTTTCAACTCCGAGATGTACGACGCGGTCGCCGTCGCGCTTGATGAAGGCGATCAGAGTCAAGAGATTTCTGTAGTTGTTCTTACTGGCGAAGGTTCGGCCTACTGTGCGGGGCAAGATTTAGCCGAGATGAATCAGTTGGGCGATCCGCACTCACAGCGCGACGAGAAGTCGGGTTCCCACGGATTTACCCGTTTCATTGCTACTATCGAAGCGTTCTCTAAACCTTTGGTAGCCGCAGTCAATGGAGTCGCGGTCGGAGTGGGTACCACTATGTTGCCGTACTGCGATTTAGTACTAGCCGCCGACACCGCCCGGTTTCGGTTGCCGTTTGCCAGCCTGGGAGTAGTCCCCGAGGCCGGCAGCTCCTTCACCCTGCCCGAGGTAATGGGCTGGCAAGGAGCCGCGCGGGCGTTGTTCACGGGTGATTGGATCGATGCCAATACCGCACTGAACACTGGGTTGATCGGTCAAGTAACTGCGGCCGACGACCTTATTATTGAAGCGTTGGCACTGGCGGGAGCGATAGCCAAAATGCCGCTGGTGGCTTTGGTAGAAACCAAGCGATTAATCACCGCGGGTCGAATCGATCTAGCTCGCGCCGCTCGAACTCGAGAAGAGGCCGTCTTTAAGCGCCTGACCGGCGCCCCCGCTAATCGGGAAGCCATCGCCGCGTTCTTGGAAAAACGGGAGCCGGATTTCTCGAATTTGCCCGAGGAGTAAGATTTCTGATGATCAAACTATTCCAAAATATTTTAAGGAGGCGAAATGGGCTGGAAAGTAGTCGTAGATTTTGATGTCTGCGAAAGCAACGCGATCTGCATGGCAGTAGCGCCGGAAGTTTTTGAAGTACGCGACGATGATTTTCTCTACTTGCTCAACGAAAATCCGTCTGACGATCTTCGTCCGAAGATAGAACAGGCCGTTCGGCAGTGTCCGAAGCAAGCCATAGCCATCGTTGAGGAGTGAGCGACGCCCCGAACATCGTTGATGGTCACGGTACCGATTCGAATCATCCCCTCGGACCGGAGTTACTTGAGGTAACTGAGCAATTACGGCGACTTATCGAGTTGACCGTGCGAACAGCCGCGTCACCCGACGCGTTGGCGACTGCATCTAAAGCACTAGCTAAAGTCGAGACTGTGTTGGCAGAAAACCTTCCTCCGTGGAGTCCATCGGTAGGTCTTATGCCCGGTCCTAATCTCAATCCAAATGATTATTTTCCGTTCAGTCCAGTAATCGGCCGTTACAACCCGTTGTCAGGACCGGCTGAATTTGAGGCCAAAGACGGTATCGTTACCGGCCGAGCTAATCTCGGTGCGGCGTACGAAGGTCCACCCGGATGCGTACACGGGGGAGTAATCGCCGAAATTTTTGACGAATTGTTAGGCGTGGCCAATATCTCGGCGGGCGCGGGAGCCATGACCGGGACGCTTACCATTATCTATCGCAGTCCAACGCCGCTCTATACCGAGCTGACTCTCGCGGCCCATACGATAAGTATTGATGGCCGCAAGGTGAACACTACGGGAACTCTTTACGCCGGAGACCGCTTGTGCGCCGAAGCGCAGGGCATATTCATACTCGTGTCGGGTGCTGGTTTCGTTGAACACGCAATAAATCATGGCGGCCCGTCCAAGTGATGGCCGATCGCAGAGTAATTCTTGAGGGTCCAGTTAACTTTCGCGATCTGGGTGGCTACGAAGGGATAGATGGCCGACCGGTTCGCTGGGACCAGCTTTACCGTAGCGATTCGCTGCACCGGTTAACTGCCGCCGATGGAAAACAGTTGGCGCAAATGGGCATAAAAACCGCGATCGATTTTCGGGCTCACGATGAACTCGATCGTATCGGTGTCGGACCGTTAGGAGAACTCGATCTCCAACATGTTCACCTTCCTACGGTTGATCGAGCTATGGATACGGTGCGGCCCGAGGGTTACCGACCGCCTACCACTGCCGCCGAGGTTTATCGAGGCATGTTGCAACACGGTGCCCGCGCTTACGCCGAAGGGTTACGCACTCTGGTTGCTCCCAAGACTTTGTCGGCGGTTTATTTCTGTATGGCCGGAAAAGATCGCACCGGAATATTCACTGCTTTAGTGTTGGGTCTGCTCGGCGTCAGCGATGTCGACGTCATCGCCGACTACGCGTTAACCCACGAAGTAGTTGATCAAATTCACGACCGGCGCAGAATGGAGTCACCGTCGGTTGAAGATCTGTGGGGCAAACTCCCTGAAGATTTACTGGGCGCCCACGCATCGGCAATGGAAACCACTCTTACGAATTTCTACACTGACCACGGCTCGTGGATGGCCTACGCGTCCAGTATCGGTGTTGACGAATCGGTAGTAACTCATTTACGCGAAAAACTTCTCGAAACCAGTTAACAATCAAACTCGATCAGATCGCGCGTTCTTTGCCTTCCCAATAAGGATCGCGAAGTTTGCGCTTGTAGAGCTTGCCGTTAGGGTCACGAGGCAGTTCGGTGGTGAAGTCGATTGATCGCGGAGTCTTGAATTTAGCGATGCGATCTTTTGACCACGCCAAAATTTCTGCCTCTAGTTCTGGTCCAGCCGTAACCCCGTCTACCGGTTCTACGACGGCCTTAACCTCTTCGCCCCAGTCGGCGTGCGGAATACCGAATACGGCTACGTCAGCCACTTTCGGATGCATGATGAGCTCGCTCTCGATTTCGGCCGGATAGATATTGGCTCCACCCGAAATGATCATGTCGGTTTTACGGTCAGAAAGGAATAGCCAACCTTCGGAATCGAGATAGCCGACATCACCTACGGTAAAAAACTTTCCCTTACGACTTTTTTCAGTTTTGTCGGAATCTTTGTAGTACTCAAAGTCTCCGGTCATCATGTGCATGTAAACGGTGCCAATTTCGCCGGCGGGTAATTCCTGATCGTCGTCACCCAGAATCACAATTTCCGAAATAGGCCACGCCCGACCAACGGTGCCAGGATGCTCCAACCATTCTTCGGCGAACACGATCGTTCCTCCGCCTTCGCTCGCGGCGTAGTACTCGTCGATTACTGGTCCCCACCACTCAATCATTTGCCGCTTTATATCCGGCGGACACGGGGCCGCGGCGTGCACCATGTGACGCAGGGAAGAAACGTCGTGCTGAGCTCGGATTTCTGGAGCCAGAGTAAGTAAACGCACGAACTGGGTTGGCACCATGTGAGTATTGGTCACTCGGTATTTATCAATTAAATGCAGCATCTGTTCCGGAGACCACTTGTTCATTAGCACCACGGTGTGGCCGATATGAATAGCCGATCCCGCGAATACCAATACCGCGGTGTGGTAGAGCGGCGATCCGCAAATGTGAACATTGTCATCAAATGGTTGTAGGCCAAACAAGTACAACATGCCCCCAAAGCCAGCACCACCAGTTTCAGGATCAACGCCAGGCAGTTTGCGCCTAACTCCTTTTGGCTTTCCGGTTGTTCCCGAGGTGTAGTTCATCACCATTCCCATAGTCCGGTTCTCGGGTGCGGTCGCCGGCTGGTCGGCAGTCAGTTCGGCGTACGGGCGAAATCCGGCAATTGAACCGCCGACAGAAAAACGAGCCGCCGCAGGAAAATTGATTTCGTCGGCCGCAGACGTTGCAGTTTCGGCCAAGTCGGCATGGACGATGAAAACCTTGGCCTCGCTATCAGAAACTATGTAAGCGATCTCTGGCCCTACTAGATGCCAATTGATCGGCACCAAATAAAAACCCGCCTGACCAATTGCTAGGAATAGTTCCAAAACTTCGGGGATGTTCGGTAGCAGCATTGCTACCGAGTCGCCTTCTTTGAGTCCGAGGGCCCGTAACCCGTGCACAACCTGATTACAGCGAGCCAACAGTTCGCCGGCACTTGTCTCGCGTTCGTCGGGGTCTACTAAAGCGAGGCGATCGGGGTTAGCTTCGGCAATTTTCCAGAAACCGAGTTCCATTGGTTCTCCGATGAGTTGAGTCGACTGAGTATTGGTTACGCCTTATCCGAAGGACAAGGTTAGACCTCGTTGCCGGTGGCAATCCGCTTGGCCCAGCGGTAGTCAGGCTTGCCGACAGCAGTGCGGGGGATCTCGTCGGTTAAATGCAGTTCTCGGGGCAGTTTGTAGCGAGCGAGCGAGTCGCGGCAGAATTCCTGCACCTCGGCTAAATCAAGCTGGGCATTGTCGCGGGTGGTGACCACCGCCGCGACCCGCTCTCCGAATCGTTCGTCGGGTACGCCCACTACGACGGCATCAAATATGTCGGGGTGGGCCTTGAGGGCGGACTCCACTTCTTCAACGTAAATTTTCTCGCCGCCAGTATTTATACAAACCGATCCTCGACCTAACAGCTTGAGCGTCCCGTCTGATTCGATAGTGGCGTAGTCGCCCGGAATCACCCAACGCACGCCGTCGGGGTCGGTTACGAAAGTTGCCGCGGTTTTAACTTCATCTTTGTAATAGCCGATGGGAATATGACCCGAACGAGCCAATCGGCCGACTTCGTCGGAGCCGGGTACTACTGGACGCAAGTCGTCGTTGAGAACATTGATGGTTTCGGTCACCGTAAATCGAGGACCGGCTGCGGGGCCATCAAAATCCATTACCGTTCCCGCGGCGCCAGTTTCTGATGCACCAAAAGAATCGGCAACGATTACACCGGGAATCAATTCTCGTAGTTGTTCTTTAACGACTTTAGACATGATTGCGCCTCCCGAACCAATCATCATGAGATCGGGCAATTCGTAACTCGTTGACTTGTCTGCCAGTGCATCGGCAATCGGTCGGGCCATGGCGTCGCCCACCACCATGATTGAGAAAGCTTTTTCGCGCTCCGCGAGCCGCAGAACCCGATCGGCCGAAAAATGGTGATCACAATTAAGCGTGGCGCATCCACCCGCAAAGAAATTAATAAAGGTAGTCCATTGACCACCGCCATGCATCATGGGTGCGTTAATTATCCCAACGGTGGGCGCGGCAGCTTCAACGCGCGCTCGCAACTGCTCGGGTTCGGTAATGGGCGGCTGTCCATAACCGCCACCACCGAGGGCAGCAAAAAATATATCTTCTTGCCGCCAAATAACACCTTTGGGAAGTCCAGTAGTGCCGCCCGTATATAAAACATAAAGATCGTCAGGTGACCGCGGCCCAAAGTTGCGCTCGGGTGAAGCCCCAGCCATTGCAACTTCGTAAGGCACTGCTTCTAACTCAGCCAGTGCAGTTTTTGTTTCTTCATCCTCATTTTTGGTTTCGTCATCTAAAACAATAAAGTGACGCACTTTTGGACAGTCATTTTTAATTTTCGCTAACAGGGGAGCAAAAGCCCGCTCAAACACCACCACCACCGAATCTGAGTTTTCCAGCATGTAACGCAGCTCTTCAACGACATAGCGGTAATTAATATTGACTACGATTCCTCGCGCTTTATAGATACCAAGTTCGGCTTCTATCCACTCGACTCGGTTCCAGGCGTAGATTGCCACCGCTTCGCCAGCGCTTAGACGCGGGCCCGCTTCGGAGTCGAGTAGGTGATGGGCAAACCGGTTCGCCCGTTGGTCGAGTTCTCGATAAGTACGACGCTCATCACCCGCAATCACCGCGGTGCGGTCAGGGGCGGTATCAGTGGCGATCTCGTAGAGATCGGCGAGATTGAATTCCATCAGTTCCTAACTACGAGTGGATACGGCTCGATTCGGTTTAAGCCGGTCGGGGCCATAGACCGCGCCTACGGCGCGGATGAGTAAAGATAACCGTCGTGGCTGATTTATCAAAAGCGGATTTTCCCTCTTCCTACAGTTCGAATTTGCTTGATGGGAAAGTCGCGGTGGTGTCAGGCGTGGGGCCCGGACTAGGTAGTGCAATCGCACGGGGTTTAGCCGACGCGGGGGCCGCAGTGGTGGCTTCGGCCCGAAAAGAGTCTTCGTGGGCGCCAACAGTTAAAGCAATTGAAACGGAGGGTGGTCAGGCTCGGGGTATTAATTGCGATATTTCTGATCAACAACAAATCGCCGATCTGGTTAAATTCACCGCGAGCGAGTTCGGCGGAATTGACATACTCGTCAATAACGCGTTCACCGAAGAAGACTGGCGCGAACCGTTCGTCGGGTTTGATCCGGAACGATGGCGGGCACCGATTGAAGTAAACCTCTTCGGAACCTTGACTCTGAGCCAAGCCGTGATTCCTTATCTTCGCGAGCGGAGCGGTGGATCGATCGTGATGATCACCACTCTTTCGGTTAAAAATCCGGTTCCGCTATTGGGCGGCTACGCCGCATCCAAGTCGGCCTTAACCACCGCGGCGCAAGTAATGGCTAAAGAACTCGGATGCCATCGGATACGCGTGAATTGTGTAGCTCCCGGCCACATCAAGGGAAATTCGCTCGAAGAGTATTTTGATTGGATAGCCAAGCAACGAGGGGTAACGGCCGAAAGCGTGGCCGATGAAATTGCTAGTGAAAATCCTCTCGGTCGCTTAGCATCCCCAGAAGAGATTGCTCCCGCCGTAGTCTTTCTGTCGTCACCGCTAGCGCGCATGATTACCGGACAGACTCTTAATGTGAATTGTGGTCGTACGCTCGGATAACTGTTACAAGATAGTGCCACCTGAAGGAAAAGAGGAGACGTGCTATTAGAAGGCAAGCGTTGTATCGTGTCGGGTCTTGGTCCGGGGTTGGGGCGCGAAATTGCTTTACTGTTTGCGCGTAATGGTGCCGACTTGGCCATCGGTGCGCGAACCGAAAAATATCTTAATGAAGTAGCCCAAGAGATTGAATCCTTAGGGCGCTCAGTAGTGGCTATTCCTACCGATATAACTGATGCCAGCCAGTGTGACGCGTTAGCGCAAGGCTGTGTCGATGCGTTGGGCGGAATTGATGTCGTAGTTCACAATGCCTTTGCTCCTGACGTGTTCCAACTCTTCGAGGAAGTCGATCTCGATGCTTGGCGTCGTATTGTCGATGTAAATCTTTTCGGATCCTTGCAACTCACTAAGTCGGTTTTACCCACTATGACTGCACAAAAATCTGGCTCAGTGGTTTTCGTAAACTCAATGATTGTGCGTAAAATCCTTCCTCTCCAGGGCGGTTACGCTATTTCTAAGGCTGCGCTTATGACTGCCGCCCAAGTACTGGCTAAAGAGTTGGGGCCCCACGGGATTAGGGTTAATTCGATTGTTCCGGGTTGGATGTGGGGGCCATCAGTTGAGGGCTACTTCAAAATGATGGAAACTCAAACCGGAAAATCCGTTCAAGAAAGTTATGACGAAATTGCCGGACAAATCACGCTAGGTGAGATTCCTCCTGACGAAGACTGCGCAAATGCCGCGTTGTTTCTCGCTTCCGATATGTCGCGGGTGATTACTGGCCAGTCCATCGACGTAAATGGTGGTGAAGTATTTCACTAGTTGAGCAAGTTGTTGCTGGCTTAAATCAAACTGCCGATCGTCTTGGTCAAGAGCTAGGGATTGATGGTGCGGCGTGCCTGGTCGAGCGATCGGAGATTTTGGGAATTGCTCCCGTTGGCCCAATTTCTGCTGGAGGTACCTGTCGCTTATTGCTGGCCGCTGATAATCGGTGGTTCGCAATCAACTTGGCTCGATCTCACGACCGCGAGGCAATCGGTGCCTGGATGGGAAAAGCACTAGCGGGCCCGATTTGGGACGCGGTGGCCAGTCATGCTCGTACGGTTAGTGCCCATGAAGCAGTGGCGCGCGCGCGACTTTTAGATATTCCCGCGGCGGTAGCGGCGGCTCCACCGAGTGCTTATTCGCCCGTATCCGTTCACTCCGGTGGTCCAGTTACGAGTCACTCGATTCCGGTTGTCCTCGACCTTTCGGCGTTATGGGCGGGTCCGCTATGTGGGCGAATTTTGAGTCAGAACGGCGCGCGGGTAATCAAAGTTGAGTTTTCTGATCGACCCGATGGTGCTCGCTCAGGCGCACCACAATTCTGGGATCAACTCAACGGTGCTAAAGAACATTTAGTAATTAATCGCGATTCGGCACAACTCCAACAATTGCTCGACAGTGCCAATGTGATCATCACCTCGGCTCGGCCGCGTGCGGTTGACGCGCTGTCGTTAGACCTAACGCGGCGAGTTAAGGACAACGGCTTGTTGTGGGTGTCAATCACGGGTTACGGCTATTACGGTAACGATGGCAATCGAGTCGCGTTCGGAGACGACGCGGCAGTGGCAGGGGGATTGGCGGTAGCCGCCGGCGGTTTGGATACTCCAATTTTTGTTGGCGACGCGGTTGCCGATCCGCTGGCCGGGCTCTTTGCTGCTCACGCGGTGGTTTCCCGTACTGAGAGTCGCGGCGCCATGATTGATGTGAGTATGCGGGACTCGGTAGCCGCCGCTCTAAATACTTTTCCGCGTTCTTCGAGAAACGGATCAACGACAGGAGCGCTGCGATACGCTACGACTAAGCAATTTAATTCAGTAGAGGTATAACGATGGCGCGATTAGATCTACCCGCAGGCGAGTCTCCCGAAATTGAACGAGTGTGGAGGTTGCGACCCGAAATGGGCAAAGCGGTACAAGAACTCTCAATTGCGGTTTATGCCAACAGCAAGTTGCCGCCCCGAGTACGCGAAGCCGCGCGTATGCGTATCGCCGAAATAAACGATTGTTTAGTGTGTCAAGGCTGGCGAGTCCCCGAACTGGCTAATCATGGTGTTACCGAAGAACTTTACGCTCATGTCTCGGAATACGCTGATCACCCAGAATATTCTGACGCCGAACGATTAGCGATTGAATACGCCGAACGCTTCGCGCTCGATCATCGTTCTATCGACGACGAGTTCTTCGCGCGGCTACACGAACAGTTCACTGATCCCGAAATACTGGATCTCTCTATCTGTATTGGCAATTGGGTCGCTTTTGGTCGAATAACGATGCTGCTTGATCTCGACCAAGCCTGCGGAGTGCTTCATCGTCCCGAGTGATTGCCGAGTGATTTCTGGGTGAAAGTTCTCGACGGAAAAGTTTGTGTAGTTACTGGTGCCGAGTACGCGCTAGGTGCGGGGCTGGCCGCGGGGTTAACTGATGCGGGGGCCGCGGTCGCCTTGCTGGGTGATGTCTCGGCCTTGACTCCAGTAGTCGCCGATCTCGAAGCAACCGCTGCACGAGTGGCGGCAGTCGAATGTAGATTTGATTCTCGAGAGTCGATCGAATCTGCGTTTTCCGTAATTCCCGACGCCTTAGGCTCCGCGGCTAACGGAGTGGTCCACGCGTGGATGCCCGCTACTGCTTACGAACCAATGGACTTAGTAGCGGTCGACGACGCGCGGTGGAACTCGGTGTGGGAAGGTGCGCTCAATGCCACTCGCTACGTTTTGCAAAGTTCATTTTCAGTTTTATCTAACCGTACTGATGACTCCAACGGCGGTCGGATCGTCGTAATTACCCCAACCGTTGCGTTGTCAGGAGCGGCGGGCTTGGTGCCTTACACGACGGCAGTTGAAGGTATGCGACTGATGGCTAAGTCGGCCGCGCGACAGTGGGGTCCGAACGGAATCACCGTTAACTGTTTGGCTCCCGCTCCCGAACAGGTTCCTATCGGCGTCGCGTCGATGGCGGTCTCGCTGGCTCCGCCCGCCTTGGGCGGGCCGGGAGATGTTGTCGTCGACTTGGCTCCGATTGTCGCGTTTTTGCTGTCCGACGCGGCTCATGGTTTGACCGGAGCGACTCTTTGCGCTGATGGTGGCGTTTGGATGGCGCCGTGACTGACAATCGCTTAGCTGGACGCACGGCGATTATTACCGGCGCCGGGCAAGGAGTAGGTGAAGGCATCGCGCGCGCGTTGGCCCGCGATGGCGCCCGCGTGGTGATAGCGGCGCGGCGATCCGAAACGGGCGAACCGGTAGCCGAAGCAATTCGGGCGAACGGTGGTGAAGCGATGTGCATCGTTACCGATGTAACGAATCGCGAATCTATGGCTGAGTGCGTGAACAAAACCGTAGCCAAATTCGGCGGGCTCGAGATCATGGTCCACAACGCGTTTCGCGGTGGACGACCCCACCGCCTTGAAGAGCTTGATGATGAACTCTGGCAACAGAATTCTCGTACCGCAGTATGGGGTTCGTACTACTCGGCGGTTCTTGCCTTTCCGTACTTGAGCGTCGCCGGAGATCGCGGTCGTCTCATATTTATAACTTCACCAGCGGGAGTAGAGGGCAGCGCTAATTTGCCGGCTTACGGTTCGGTAAAAGCGGCGCAGCGAGCTATGGCTAAAAGTTTGGCCCGAGAGTGGGGTCCGTTGGGTATAACAGTCAACTGCGTAGCACCGGTAGCAGAAACTCCCGCGCTCACGAGCGCATTTTCTCAAAACCCTGCACTCAAGTCACTCATCGAAGACCGCACTTCTTTGCGCCGCATTGGTGACCCCGAGCACGACATTGGCGCGGTGGCCAGTTTCTTGGCCGGCGATGAAGCCAGTTATGTAAGCGGTCAAACTCTTGTATGTGACGGCGGAAGTTTTCTCGGTCTGTAGTCTTGTAAATCAGGCTTCTAATTCGAGACGAACTTGTCGGTGCAGTACTTTTCCGGTATCGGTTAACGGCAATTCGTCTCGCACCACGATCATCGTGGGAGTTTTAAACGAGCCGATACGGCTCTTTATCCAGTCTCGGAGTTCGGCGATGATGATGGTCTCACCACGGCGCGTCACGATCATGGCGCCAATATTTTCACCCCATTCTTCGTCGGCAATACCTACTACTACCGCGCTTTCGATGACGGGATGAGCTAACAGAATATTTTCTATTTCGCCCGGGGATATGTTTTCGCCCCCTCGAATTATGGTGTCGTCGCCTCTACCTTCAACAAAAAGAAACCCATCGCGATCAATAAATCCAGTATCGCCGGTGGGCAACCAGTCGGAATTCTTACGGGCAGCTTCGAGATAGTCACCCGAAACTTGATCACCCTTTACTTCTATTTCACCGATTTCTTCGGCCGCGCCTTCACGCCCGTCAGGTAAAACAATTCGCAATTCGATGCCGGGCACCGGACGACCGGCCGAACTCAACCGCGCGCGCAAAATCGGATCGGAAGCACCATGGGCGGCTCGATGATCGGCGGGATTAAGCATGGTTACCGTACTGCTGGTTTCAGTGAGGCCGTAAGCGTTGACGAATTCGGTATTAGGAAAAATATCTAGCGCTCTCTCCAGTACGGGGGTTGGGATACGGGCGCCACCGTACGAAAGCCGTTGCAATGTAGACGGAGCTTCTTCACCGGATTCTTCGAGCGCGCTAACAATACGAGCCAACATGGTCGGAACTAAAAAAGCGTGGGTTGCGTGCTCTTGCCGAGCAAGATCCAGCCACGAGCGTGCATCGAATTGGGGAAGCGCGACTACCCGTCGTCCGGTGTAGGTGCTGGTTAGCAGAGCGGTAACTCCCGCTATATGAAACGGCGGCACTGCCAGCAGGTTGGTCTCGTCTTCCTTAGCACTACCAAATTCAACCGTATTGAATTGGTAAGCCAGTAGTTGCGAGTGTTGGAGTAGCGCAGCTTTAGGATCAGCTGTAGTTCCGCTAGTAAACAGAATGACCGCGGGGTTTTCCGGCGAGTCGACGAATTCTTTTTCTTGTTCCGCTTCCCCTAACCAGCTTTCGTTGACCAGTTCGGCGGGCTGTAGTCGATGGAGCAATTGATCTTGGGCAACTGCAGGAAGGCGGTAGTTGAGTGGAGCGTAAGTAACTCCCGCCCACGCGGCGCCAAATAGTGCGATAGGAGTTAGCGCGCTGGTTTCGCGGCTAATGGCCAAAGTTTTTAGTGAACGAGGGGCGAGTTGTTCCGCTACCTTGCGTGCCGCTATGCGAAGGCCGGCGTAGGTGAGATTCTGATCTCCCGAACTAAATGCGACTCGATCGCCAAAAGTGTCGGCCGTCATTTCTAGCAGCATGGCGATATTCATCGTCGAGCCTCGGCGGCTTTAATGAGATTGTCATCGAGATCGGAATACGCAACCACATCGTCGACTAATCGCCAGTTATGAGCCCTACTGGCATCGATCACGGTTCCGTCGAGCAAAAGTTCGAGAACTCTATTGGACCCACTCCGAGCAGTCATAGAGACGGTGCCACCCGCGCCCGGTATCAATCCCAGTCGTAGTTCCGGCAGACTAATTTGAGTGTTGTCGGCCGCGATGACGCGACTGGCAAACGCGGGGATTTCGATTCCCGCGCCCATGCTGGCGCCATGGATGCCCACCACCAATCGAGGGGCAAGCGAGTGCGCCAACCACGCGAGCGATCGGGTTATGCGAATGACATGAGCCTGAGCGGGGTCGGGTGCCGTTCCAAACGAATAGAGATCGCCACCCGAACAAAATGATGGCCCGTTACCGCGCCATACGACCGGTTCATCAGCCACCAGTGCAGTAGCGAACGCGTGATAGAGGGCATCGCGCAGCGCGGGGTTAAGAGCATTGTGCCGCTCGGGGCGATTTAGAGTAATGATTCGAATTCCGGCTCGCACTTCAATTTCAACCAGTTGATCGCTCTCTGCGGTTGTCGAGAGGGGAGAATGAGTCGAACGCCAACGGTTAAACATTTCGCCCGCCAGCAGGGTTGAATAGGCCGTCGATTCAGCCGTAATCCCACCCCAAATGCTGGTCGAAGGATCGCGAAGTAGCAGCGCCGCGGTCCAAGCCGCAAGGGGCGACTTTTCGTATCCCGCTATCCAGCGTTGTCCTTGTCCCAAATCCGTAGTTACGAGATCAAAAAGTTTGGCTTGCGAATTTAGCGCACCGACTCCAATAGTCAGGGCCGGAAGAGTGCGAATAAAAGATTCGAGGTCGGCCGCGTCGGAAGTGGCGGAGAAAGAAATAACCACCAAGTTGGGTTCGCCCGCGTTAGCCTCCAAATTTTCTTTAATTACAACCCCGCCGGGCCCGAGTTGACTGGCTTCGATATTTATTACCGCCACCGGCGTCAGTCGGAAGAGGGGAGAGGTTTAGTCGTGGCTACTTCCATAGGTTGGCCATGGCAAACCAATTCGCCATCGCCGGCTTTAGTGACGAGGACTAGTGCTTCGCACGTTGAGCACTGATAACGCTTACCCATAAGGTTGGCCATAATCGCTCCTTGATTAAGTTCGTAAAATCCTAAGCTCGCAATACCATGGGTTCGCCACAACATTCGATTTCGGCTTCACCCGCTTTAACCACGATTAATTCAGTTTCACAATGCGGGCACCGCAGCCGACTTCCGATGGATCCTTTAGTCATGGCGTAATCATGGCGTAATTTTATCCACCCTTTTATCCACTCTTTTATCCATCTGTCGATTCGCTACTGGCCGCAGGTAATCCGAGCAAGTCGGCCAGACAACGAGTTACCGCGTTGCTCGTCGCAAAAGTCGTGGCGGTATCGGCGTCGAAGATGCCAAAATCTTCCAGCAGCGCGGCGAGACGCATCATGACTACCGCGAAACGCAAGCCTCCAAATATTTGGTAGAACTCCAAGTCGCGGGTTTGGCGACCGCTAGTTGCTTCATAACGAGCGATCATTTCGGATCGAGTTGGGAATCCTTCCATCCGGGGTGCGGGCATACCTTCGTGAAAGTGGTAGTCAAGAAACAGCCACCAGCCCAAGTCCATCATTGGGTCGGCGAGAGTGACCATTTCCCAGTCCAATACGGCCAAAACTTTATAGTCGGGGCCAAAAATTTGGTTGTTAATCCGCGCGTCACCCCAACACAAAGTTATTTCTGGATTGATTTTAGGCGCGTGTTCTTGCACCCACTCAAGCGCGCGTTGAGCAATAAACGGTGCCGGTCGTTTTGGATCAGCCCAAATAAAAGATGCTTCGTAGTAACGGAGTTGCTGTTCGAATCCGAGAGTTCCGTATTGAGGTTTATCGAGAAAGCCGAACTCCAATTTCTCCCAATCGACGGCGTGGACTGCGGCTAAGGCGTCGAGACCACTTTCAACGAGGGTGCGCCGATCGGCGGGCGAGGTTTCTTCTAGCAACCAACCCTCTTGGGTATAAGGCGGATTGTCTTGGGGTACCCGACCGTCGATTCGACCCATTACGAAAAATGGTGCACCAAGAAAACTGGAGTCAGCCTCAAAAAACTTCATTACCGGCACTGGCACTTCCGAGTTTTCCCCCAGTGCCCGTAGTACTGCGTACTGCGCATCAAAGTCGGATTCCATGAATACGGTGTGCTGGGTCGGCTTAACTCGAAGTACAAAACCTTCTTCACGCGATTCGCCGTTTTCTTTCCACGCGGCATCGAAGATAATCGTTTCGTTAGAAAACCCAGTTGTTGCGGGTCCGGCCAAGGGACCAATTTCGATATCGGTCGCAGCAGGAATACGACTGGCGAGCCACTGGCCAATTATTCCGCGTGCTTTCTCTAAATCTCGTTGCTCAGGTATTGGCATTAGACAATGATGCCACGAGTGATAAGCGGTTCGATCTCGTTAGAAGCGAAGCCCCACTCGCTCAGCACTGCTTGAGTGCGTGATCCGGGGTGTTCGGGTGCCGCCGGTGGCGCGGCAGGAGTATTTGAGAAACGGGGTGCGGGAGCGGGTTGGGGCACTCCGCCGATCTCAATGAACGAGTTGCGGGCTTTGTTGTGAGGATGGTGGGGAGCTTCTTCGGGGGTCAAGACCGGAGTTACGCACGCGTCGCTTCCAGTAAATCGACTTTCCCATTCGTCGCGAGTACGAGATTTTATTGTGCTAGCAAAACTTTCTCGCAAAGCCGGCCAACCGGACTGATCGTGTTGGTCGGGCAATGAGGCAGGGTCAAGTTCAAGGCCCGCGAGCAGCGCCGCGTAGAACTGAGGTTCTAGCGCACCAACTGCCAACCACTTGCCGTCGACAGTTTCGTAGGTGTCGTAGAACGGGGCACCGCTATCGAGAAGATTGGTGCCTCGTGGTCCCCACGCCCCGTTGGCTCGCGCGGCGTAAAACGGCGTGAGCATCAACGCCGCACCGTCGACCATGGCGGCATCGACGACCTGTCCTTCGCCGTTACGCTCGCGCGCGAATAACGCGGCAATGATTCCGTAGGCCAGCAGCATTCCTCCACCGGCAAAGTCGGCTAATAAATTTATTGGTGGAGTAGGTGGTAGTCCGGCGCGTCCCAAAGGTTCTAAAGCGCCCGCGATTGCTAGATAATCGATGTCGTGGCCCGCTCGATCGGATAACGGTCCGGATTGCCCGAAGCCAGTAAGTCGACCGTAAATAAGTCTTGAATTACGCGCGCGGGCTATGTCGGGTCCGATTCCGAGTCGCTCGACTACGCCCGGCCGAAATACTTCGAAGGCGGCATCGGCGGTATCGCATAGCCGTAAAAATATTTCTACTCCGGTGGGATCTTTTAAGTCGAGGCCGATGGATTGCTTCGATCGATTCATGGCGTTAGTAGCGGGTTGGGTTTGATCGATAGCCCGCGCGGCATCTACCCGATCTATTCTCAGCACTTGGGCACCGAGGTCGGCCAGCATCATTCCGCAAAATGGTCCGGGGCCGAGACCGACCAACTCGATCACTCGCACCCCCGCGAGGGGACCGGTAGCCGGTGGGAGGTTGCCTTTATTGGGGCTTAATGACGGATTCATGCTTGTCGTGCATCCTAAAGTACGGTGAGTACGGTTCGTAAAGAAATCTTTTCCGACTAACTAGTGGAGGAACACTGTGGGTAATCCCGTCATCGTAGAGGCAGTACGGACGCCGATTGGCAAAAGAAACGGCTGGCTTTCACCCCTCAAGGCCACCGAGACACTGCGGCACGCACAGCTTCAGGTGGTCGAACGGTCGGGAATTGATCCGATGTTGATCGACGAGGTCGTCGGTGGTTGCGTTACTCAAGCAGGCGAGCAGGGCTCGAATGTAACTCGTAACGCGTGGCTAAGCGCCGGACAAGACCGTCTCCCTTACCAAACTGCGTGTACCACAGTCGATGCTCAGTGCGGATCTGCTCAACAAGCCAATCACTTCGTCGCGGGATTAATTGCCGCGGGAGGTGCCGACATCGGAATCGCGTGTGGTGTCGAACAAATGAGTCATGTTCCACTCGGTTCGAACGTGATCAACGGTCCTGGTCATTACAAAACTGATCCGTGGCCGTGGGACGATCCACCCAACGGACAATTCGGTGCCGCGGAACGCATTGCCGATAATCGGGGCATCACCCGTGAAGATCTTGACGAGTGGGGCTTTCATTCGCAACGCAAGGCCAAACAGGCTTGGGACGAAGGACGCTACGAGCGCGAAGTTGCTCCTATTGAAGTTCCGGTAGTTGATACTGAGCAAAATCGTACCGGCGAAACGGAATTAGTTTCGCGTGATCAAGGTTTACGCGACACCACTATGGAAGCACTCGCCAATCTAAAACCGGTGGTAGAGGGCTACAAACATACCGCGGGATCATCTTCGCAATTATCTGACGGCGCCGCCGCGGTTATGTGGATGAGCGAAGAGAAGGCGGCTGAGCTAGGGCTGCGGCCGCGCGCGCGGCTCGTTCACCAACTCGTCACTGGTACTGATCCTTACTACCTACTCGACGGTCCCGTCGACGCCACTGCCAAGATGTTGAAGCGTTCGGGCATGGCGATGAATGATTTCGATGTGATCGAAATTAACGAAGCGTTTGCCGCGGTAGTTTTGAGTTGGGCGCGAGTTCATAACCCTGACCTTGACCGAGTCAATGTCAATGGCGGGGCAATCGCCTTGGGTCATCCAGTTGGTTCAACGGGGTCGCGGTTGATCACCACCGCGCTACACGAACTTGAGCGCACCGACGGGGAGTTTGCCCTAGTGACGATGTGTTGCGGAGGATCGCTGGGCACCGCCAGTATTCTTCAGCGCCTATAAAACCGGGATCCAAAACCGGGATTCAAAACCGGGATTCAGGCGCGAGCGGTGAACTCGGTCCGCAAGAAATTTCCTATTTCTTTTACTGCGGTCTCGGCTTCAGGCACCAAAGCATCCATTCCAATAAAACCGTGGATCATCCCGTCGTAGCGAATAGTGGTTACCCGATTACCAGAATTGCGTAATTGATCCGCGTACGCCTCGCCTTCGTCGCGCAACGGATCGAATTCGGCGGTAATCACTAGTGCGGGAGGTAGCCCCGAGAGATCGCGGGCATGGGCAACCGATGCTCGCTCGTCAAACTGACGATCGGGGTTGGTCCCGAGTTCAAGTCCTAAGTACTGCTCCCAAAACCAGCGCATGGTCTTGGCCGTCAAGAAATACCCATTACCGTTTTCATCAAATGACGGCGTAGCGCACTGGGCGTCGCACACAGGGTAAATCAAAACCTGCGCGGCGAGATCGGCCGATTCTTGGCGCAGGACAAGAGCCGCGGCCGCGGCCAAATTCCCGCCGGCGCTGTCGCCTGCTATTGCCACCCGCCCAGAGTCGCCACCCCACTTAGCGCTCACTACGGAATTTGGGTCAAGTGCGGCCCGCACTACGGCAAGACAATCATCGAGCGGAGCCGAGAATTTATTTTCGGGCGCCAATCGATACTCCACGTTTATTACTACGGCGCCAGTTTCGAGCGCGACCCGTCGACAAATGGAATCGTGGGTTTCGATACCCATAAAAACCCAACCGCCACCGTGAAGGTAAATCACGACGGGTAATTTCGTGTTGGGCTCAGGATGGTAAACCCGAACCGGAACTGCTCCCGCGGGACCAGCAACCGCGGCATCGAATACCCGCGCAACCGCGCGCGGTTCCTTGGATCCAATTTTTCCCAGTTCGATCGCGCTAGCGCGAACGGTCTCGAGTGGTTGATCTTCTACTGCAGGAAGATTGGCCGCCGAACTGGCGTCGAGTAACGCCTGAATAGCGGGGTGGGGTGCCACCGCTATATTGACCCCGTGGCGATTTGGGCCGCCCATCGGTAGTCGGGCTTCCCACTAGGAGAACGCATGATTGTTTCGACAATATGAACTTCGCGAGGAACTTTGTAACGAGCGATGCGCTGTCGGCAATCTTCTTGAATTGATTCGAGCGAGGGTGGAGTTGCGGCCACGCGTGGTTGCACCACGGCCACAACTCGTTGACCCCAACGCTCGTCGGGGATGCCAACCACAACGCAGTCGTAAACATCGGGATGACCTTTAATGGCACCTTCGACTTCTTCGGGATAAATCTTTTCGCCACCCGAGTTAATAGAAATCGATCCTCGACCGAGCAGAGTAATAGTCCCGTCGGCTTCGAAGGTTGCATAATCACCGGGCACCGAATAACGAACTCCATTTTTATCGGTGATAAAGGTCTCGGCTGTTTTTACCGGGTCTTTGTAGTACTCCAACGGAATATTTCCGCGGCGTGCAACTTTTCCGGTCACTCCCGAGCCCGCCACTACGGGCTCGAGATTTTCGTCCAGAATTACCGTGTCGCGAACTGGAGTTACAGTGGGCCCGCCCTTCATGGCGGTCTTACCTTTTTCGATCATGGTGTAACCATTAGATCCACCTTCGGACGAACCGATGGCTTCAGTTATAAAAAGATTAGGGAATCGCTCCATGAAGGCTTCTTTAACCGGTGCCGAAAATAATGCCGCAGTGCTGGCTAGGGCTATCCACGACGAGAGGTCGAGGTCGGCGATACTCGGATCGGCTGCGGTTTCGATAAGCGGTCGCGCCATGGCGTCACCAGTGATCATGATTGCGTTGACGCCTTCTTCGGCGATGAGTTCGTAAATCCGTTTTGGATCAAATTGTGGAACCAAGATGATGGTGTTGCCGATAAAACTTCCCCCCATAACCCCCCATTGCGTTGCTCCGTGCATTAAGGGGGCAATTGGCAGCATCACCATTCCGGTTGGGTTGGCCTGGCCTTTTTCAACCATGGCTTCGGGGTTAACAACCCGTTCACTATTGGTGGGATCGATACCTCCGCCGAGGGCAAAGAAAACATCTTCGTGACGCCATACAACACCTTTAGGCATACCGGTCGTTCCGCCGGTGTAAAGGATGTAGCGATCATCGGCCGATCGAGGGGAAAAATCGCGTACCGCCGATTGCGCGGTCAACACTTCTTCGTAAGCAACCGCGGTATCGGTGTCGACATCCGAGCCGTCTTCAATCACGATCGAATGACGCAACCGGGGAAGGCTAGGCAACACATTGGCGAGGCGCGGAGCGAAGCTGCGTTGAAAGATCAGAGCATCAAGGTCGGCATTATCGAATAGATAAGAAAGTTCATCTTCAACGTAGCGATAGTTGATGTTGATCCAAACCGCGCGTATTTTAAAGATCGCCCAGAGTGATTCAACCCATTCGACTGAATTAAGCGCGTAAATGCCGACATGATCACCCGGACCAATCCCTTGTTCTTGGAGATGGTGGGCGAGTTGATTTGCGCGTGCTTCCATTTCGGCGTAAGTGCGGCGCTTGCCATCGCAGACCAAATAGGTACGCTCGGGAAACGCGTCGACGGCGTTTTCGAATAAGTCGGCGAGGTTGAATTCCATGGGGTTAATTTAGACGATGTTCTAGTCGTTTAGGAAACCAAGTCGGCGAGCAGGCGCATAGTGGTGGGGTCTTGGCCACCAATGAGCAAAGTGGTAACCGGAGTAGTGCGCCAAGCCTCAAGTCGCTCAGCAATGCGAGCAGGTGGACCAACCAGGCTTATTTCATCGGCGAAGGCATCGGGAACGGCCAAAATTGCTTCGTCGCGTTTACCCGCAAAAAATAGATCTTGAATTTTGTGAGCTTCGTCCTCGTAACCCATTCGAGCCATCAATTCGGTATGAAAGTTTTTAGTTTTGGCTCCCATGCCGCCGATATAAAATCCGAGCGTGGCTTTTACGGGCCAGAGTGCTTCCGAAATATTCTCGTTGACATTAACGAAAACATTTACCGCAACTTCGAAACCGGGTTTAGCGGCCACGAGGTTCGCTTCGTACACCTCAGGCCGATAAGGCGAGTAGTAGAGCGGCAGCCACCCGTCAGCAATTTCGGCCGCGAGAGCAACATTTTTCGGCCCCTCAGCTCCGAGCAAAATCGGAATATCACTGCGTAATGGATGAGTAATTGAACGCAACGGTTTTCCTAAACCGATGCTTCCCTCACCACGATACGGAAGCGGATAATGCGGACCGTCGTTGCTTACTGGCACCTCCCGTGCAAGCACCGCGCGCATTATTTTTATATATTCGCGAGTTCGAGTTAGCGGTTTAGCAAACGGACGCCCGTACCAACCTTCAACCACTTGTGGGCCGCTAACGCCAATACCAATGACGGCCCGACCGTTAGACAGACCATCGAGGGTGAGCGCGTGCATAGCCATGGCAGTAGGAGTTCGCGCGGCGATTTGGGCAATTCCGGTGCAGAGTTTCACTCGACTAGTGACGGCGGCGACTGCGGCGAGCGGGGAAAACGCATCGGAACTCCAAGATTCTCCGGTCCAGATCGAATCGAACCCGAGATCCTCGGCCGCGACCGCGGCATCGGCTAGGTCGCGCGCCGAACGGGGTTCGGCGGTCCAGTATCCGAATTGAAGTCCTAGTTTGAGGTCGTTGGCCACGGCTGAAACCGTAGTCTGGTCTAGCTTGACGCCAGTACTATCGGGGCTGATTGACTGACGCAGTTGTCAGTATTTATCACCACCAAATCGGTGGTTTTGAATCGAGCGAAACATTGCTGAAGAAGGCGGCCAAGAAGGCGGCCAAGAAGGCAACCAAGAAGGAGGACAGATGGCAGATCGCACACCGGTAATAGTCGGCATCGGCCTGTCGGACTATCCCAAGACTCCTCATCTCGACGGCGTTGCTCATCATGTGCTCGCAGCCCAACGAGCCATTGCCGATGCCGGAATCGCCAAGTCCGAAATTGATGGCTACGTAAACGCGGGTGGCAACATGATGATCGACGATCCGGTCACGATGGCGGAATATTTACGCATAAATCACCGCTACATCGACGGAACCATGACGGGGGGCAGCTCGTTTGAGTTTCATGTTCAACATCTTTCGGCGGCTATCAAAGAAGGTCTTTGCGATACTGCATTAGTTACTTACGGCTCTGATTATCTTTCTCGCATGGGTCGTTCACTCGGTACCGGTGGATTTCAACGACCGGGGCAACGAGTAGCTGGTCCAGTGCAGTACGAAGCTCCTTACGGCAATTCTTTAGTCGGCGCTTACGCGATGTACGCCATGCGTCACATGCACGAATACGGAACCACTTCTGAGCAACTAGCCGAAATAGCGGTAGGAGTACGCGAATTCGCCACGCTCAATCCCAACGCGATTTATCGTGATCCAATAACTGTTGATGATGTAATTAATTCGCGCATGGTTGCCGACCCGCTTCATAAGCTCGACTGTTGCGCCATAACCGATGGTGGCGGCGCCTTCATTATGACTACGGCTGAGCGGGCTAAAGATCTTCCTAATGATCCGGTCTACGTGTTAGGTGCCGCCGGTGCGCAAACCCACTGGAATATTTGTCAACAAACCAATTTTTCTTCGTCGGCGGGGGTGCAGGCGGGTCCCGAAGCATTTGCTCAGGCGGGTCTTACGCCAAGTGATGTCGATATGATTATGTTCTACGACTCGTTCACAATTACTTGTTTGATACTGCTTGAGAGTCTTGGCTTCGTGAAACCAGGCGAAGGGGGTCCGTTCATTGCCGAAGGCCATTTGCGCCGCGGCGGTTCGTTGCCCCTTAATACCGATGGTGGTGGCTTGTCCTCGTGTCATCCCGGCATGCGAGGGATATTTTTGATTCTGGAAGCGGTGCGGCAATTACGCGGCGATGCGGGCGCGGCGCAGGTGCCCGACTGCAATATCGCTTTGGCCGCCGGTTCGGGCGGCTGGTTGAGTTGCATCGGCGTAGCCATTCTCGGGAAGGAAGCACCCGCATGAACCAGCCCGAAGTTAGAACGCCCGAAAAGTTTCTTAAACCTCTTCCTCGCCCCGATGGAGTTAGCACTGAATATTGGCGTGCTGCCGCCGACGGGCGATTACTGATTCAAGAGTGCCCGGGGTGCGGTCATCGCCAGTGGTATCCGCGTGCCTTGTGCACAAATTGTGCGGCTAATACCGATTGGCTTGAGTGTGCCGGAACCGGAACCGTGCATACTTTTACGATCATTCGCCAATACGGCATGGCTCCATTTAAAGATGAACTGCCTTACATCGTGGCCATGATCGAACTGACTGAAGGACCGCTAATAATGGGAAACATCACTGATTGCGATGTCGAATCAGTGCGTATTGGCGATCCGGTATCAGTTTGGTTTATTAAGGCTGATAATGAGATTGGCATCCCTTATTGGCGAATAAATCCTTAAAAGTCATCCAAACCACCATGGATAGCCTGCCGTTAATTTGTTCAATGAAGTTATTAACTTGATTACATTCCCATCAATGGAGGTAGAGCTCATGCGTAAAGTTTTGACGGTAGTCCTGATAGCGGCAGTAGCCGGACTAGTTAGCGCGGTGCCGGTTGGTGCCTCCGCTCCAGCTGAGACTTCGGCTAAGCCTTCGGCTTTTTGTTCCGCTTTTACTAAAAATTCTCTCAGTAGCACCAGTTCGACCAAGCAAAACAAGAAGTGGGCTAAGAGTTTGAGCAAGGCGGCTAAAGGTGCGCCAAGGGATATCCAAGACGCGATTAAATCAATGAAAAATAGCGTTAACTCATTTAGCGGTAACTCTAAAAGCTGGGTTGCATCTCCTCAAGCGCTTGAGTTTGCCACCGCATCGTTAACGGTCAGCGTTTATGCACTAAGTGAGTGCTTGGCAGACGTCTCCAGCAATTTAGAAGACCAATTGAAAAACCTCGGCAAATAACGATCACCGCGGCCGCACTCCGTCGCGGGGAGCAATAAAAACTATTTTGGCTTCGGCCAAACGCTCACCGTGGCAATCTGATGTGCCCCACACGAAGATCTTGCGACCTTCTACTCTTTCTATCCCTGCTTCGTATTCAATTCGTTGACCGAGGGGAGTGGGGCGCAGCATTTTTACGGTTAAGGTTCCGGTGTAGCCGGCTAATCCTGAAATAATTTGAGCCGATCCCATCAGGTCATCGAAGGCGGCGGCAACAAACCCTCCGTGCACATTTCCTGCGGGCCCTTCGTAAGCAGGTGTATAGATAGCCCAGCCAGTGGCTTTCGAAGTTCCCAATGTCCATTGCACGGGTGCGGCGAGAGGATTAGAACGGCCACTTATTCCGCTGCGCTCAAGCACCGCGCCGTCGTCGCCACCCACCGAGCCCAAACCACCGTGCTCATGCAGACTCGGAAGGAGCGCGAGTCGTTCGGCGATTGCATTCACTAGTTCAGTTATTTCGTCGACCGTTTCGACCTCAATATCGTTTACATCGAGGTGAGCAGTTAATTCGATTACTTCTTTTACTGCTCGCACTAAAGAATGTTTGGCGGCCCGCTCAGCATTTTCGACGGGGTCGTGGGGATCGTAAGTGCTGTGTGCGTCAAGAGGAAGATCCACGGCGCGAAGGTTAGACGAGTAAATGGTTACGACTTGAGCCAAGTTTCCTGAGCCACTATTCGCCAACCCGCGCCTCGGTCGATGAATTTTTCAACATCGGCAGCAACTATTTCTCGCCCCGCATCGGAGTCGTAAAAATGGTTTTCAAGGTCATCAAGGGTGACGAAATGAAGTTCAGCGATCGCGTCAACTTCGGGTGTCTGGGCGGTCACTGGCTCGACCACAACGTTCTGTACATACCGCCAAAGTTTTGGGTGGTGAACGCGAGCAAGAGGCCAGTGTTCGTCATGCCAGTGGCGGGCCATCTCGGTTCGTGTCAATTCGGGCTTTGCTTTTATAAATGAGATTCGGCGCACGCCCGGGGAGACAATTCCGTCGGGCCAAGCTCGGGAGTAATCAACTAGCACTGATTCGTCAACGCGGTACGCGTGGGTCTCACAATCAGGAAACCAAGATTGGAGATCAACCGAAGCGCCATCATGAAGCCAGATCATGGCGATTCCGGTGACTTCGTCAGGATGTTCGGTTGTGGCATCAAGAGTTTTTTCAAACGGTCGGTGAACCGAATATTTGGTCAATCCTCCAATCTCAGGAATAGTGTTAGTCAATTGACCATTTCGCACTTCGGCAATGATTTTCATAAATACCGATTCGTAATGGGCTTTACGGTTCGATCACTACTTTGATAGCCCCTGCCGCGCGGTCGTTTGCTACTCGAAAAGCTTCTTTAGCATCGGCAAGCGGGAATCGGTGAGTGACGAGAGTGGTCGCGATTTCTGAATTGTTAGCAAGTAATTGAGCTGCGTCTTGGAGGTCGCAACCGTGTTCGTGTTTTCCGTAAGTGAACGACCAGCGAAATCCCAGCTCTTTCGCCATAGCGGTAAAGCCGGGGATTGGCACCGGATCCCAAAGTGTGCTTAAAAAAAGCACTAAACCGCCCGGTCGGCATAGTTCGGTGGCCCGCTCAAGGGCCGAAGTGGTGCCGGCGCATTCGATCACGACATCGTATTCACCGGTCGCGTCGTGAGCTCCTAAGCGTTCACCGGCAATTTGTTGGTGGCGGTGGCGAGCAGCTAATCCCACTTCACTTGCTCGCGGTCGGGCCGCAGCCACTGCCGCGAGTCCAATGCTCCCCGCGCCAACTACCGCTACTCGTTCGCCACCGACCAGTTGAGCCTGACGCATTCCGTGTGTCGCCACTCCGAGAGGTTCTACTAAGCAGGCATCTTCTATACGCAGGGTCGGGGGTAACTCGATCAGTGCGGATTTACGCACCGCCACCGAGTCGGCCATTCCACCATCAGCGCCAATTCCCAGAATGCGGTGAGTGGCGGTACGGCAACGATGGCCGAAACCGCTATCACACTGATCGCAAGTTCCACACGGAACATTTGGATCAACGGCTACCGCTTTTCCGTCGGCAGTCAGTCCCGCAAATTCGTGGCCCAGAGTAAACGGAAGCGCGCCAAATTGAAGCAGGTGTATATCTGATCCACAAATACTGGACGAACGCACAGTTATTGAGGTTGAGTCGGCAGTTAACTCGGGGTCGTCTACCTGGGCAACCACTATCCCTTCGGCAGTATTGCGCACAGCTCGCATTAGTTGGTTTCCCCTTCGACTTCGAGATAATGATCGAGATTGTGATGGAGTTGACAAATTCTTATTTCTTCGGTGGGAGAAAGAGTGAGATTGGTAAACCCTGGTTGATGGAGCCCGCGCTGCACTCGTTGTAGGTTGGCAATGTCTTGGTTGAATACCGCTCCGACATCGGCAGTATCGGCATCGAGAACAACATCGATCGGTCGGATTCTTTGTCTTTCTGGCGGTACTCGTTTCAGAAAAAACAAATCAATAAAACAATCATCAGGCGTAGCACCCGGTCGCGTTCGTACTACCGCCAAAGTCTCAATCAGAAATACGGGCGAGATGTTGGGAAAGCAGTTGTACTGATGCAGGTCGACAACTTGAGCGTCAGAAAAGTCGCTCATGTCGAGCCCATCCGATTCGGACCGGATCCGAATGAGCCGAGCAATTAAATCTCTTATGGTTTCGCCATCAACTCGTTCAGGGATTGGTCCCGGTTCGGCGGGCTGGCCAACTCGTTCACCTTGAGTTGCACAAAACGAAATCCAGATCTCTTTGTCGGTCGCGCCATCGCGCAAACGGGGACTGGCGACTCCGTAGGGTTGATTAAGTCGGCCATGGCGCCCCCATACTTTTTGCGGACCATTCACATCGTCGGTCGATTGAAGCATTTGTCGGTGAATTCCCTGCACGTGGTAAGTCTCGCTAAAGGCGTCAATGCCAGATTTCCAGTTGCACGGGAGCGCAATCGTCACCACCGCTTGCGTGGCGTATTCGTCTGGTCGCAGCCACGCGGTTTCCTCTATCACTGGAGCTAAAAATTCGTGTAGTGGTTGGGCAGTTAAATCAAGATTGATAAATACCAACGACCCCCATGTGTCGACTTGAACCGATAAAAGGGAGTAATCGTCTTCGGCTAAAACACCAAACGCGCGACGCGACGGAATTTCTTGAAGTTTTCCTTTAAGGTCCCAGCACCACCGGTGATAAGAACAACGAATTTCTTCCAGATCGCTACCCGAGCCCGAACATAATTCATTGCCCCGATGTCGGCATACATTTTGGAATGCTCGTAATTGGCCGTCATCACTCCGCACGACGATCACCGATATCCGACCACAAACGTATTCATAGAAATCGCCGGAGTTGACGAGGTGATCGGTGGAGCAGGCCAACTGCCATACTCGGGGCCAAAGCCGTTGAGCTTCTCGGTCGGCCCAATCGGCCGAGATGTACCGCTCAACCGGTATCAGCACCGGGGTAAGGGCTTCGGGCATGACGAAACCATAGGCGGATAATGGGCGCGCGGCTTCGTTGGCCAGATCTGGCAACGCGGTTCTAGGTCTTGCAACGCGGTTCTAATCTAGGGCATACTTTGCCACGATTGAAATTCAGGTCGCAACGATAGAGGGGGAAATCAATGGGGGCAGCAGCCGCGCGTCGTGGAAAAGCTGGACGAAGCCGGTGGGCCGCGTTAGCGGTAGGGCTGGTTTTGATTGTGGGCGCGAGCGCTACGGGCGCGAGCGCGTCGAGTGGTCGCGCCGATAAGCCGGTAAAGACCGATAAACCCATTGCTACCGATGTCGGAATTACTGACAAAGAGATTCGAGTTGCGGTTATCGCTGATGTCGACACATCGCTTGCCCCCGGTCTTTTTCAAGGTTCAGTTTACGGCGTTGAGGGCTGGGCTAAGTACGTAAATAAAAATGGTGGATTAGCAGGTCGTAAAGTCGAAGTTGATTTTTACGATTCAAAATTAAATCCCAACGACACTCGTAACGCATTTATTGAAGCCTGCAAGAACAATTTCGTAGTAATCGGCGCCTCGGCGCTATTTGTAAACAATGTTAGTGATATTGAAAATTGTCAAGGCGCTATCAATGGTGAGCCGGGAACCTATCTCGGTTTGCCCGACTTTGCCGTAGTAACTACCGAAGTTGATCAGCAGTGTTCAAAGACAACGATCTCCATCAACTCGCCTCAGATTCTTTGTGAAACTAGAAATGAAAACCCTCAGACTTATCAGGCGAATGCGGGTAGAGCGGCTTACTACCAGAAAAAATTTGGCAAGAAGCTCCACGGAGCGTATTTGTATTCAAGTGATCTCAAAGCGGCCAACAACGCCAACCGTTCCACCATGACCGGTATGCAAATAGACGGAATTAAGGCCGATCAGGAGGTCGATGTCTCCAGTCGTGCACCGCAGAGTGCTTTTACTCCGATCGTGCAAACAATGAAGCAAGACGGTTCAAACTACGCCCAGAGTGGTGGGGCACAAAACACCACCGTAGCGTTGCGTAAAGAGGCGAAACTCCAAGGGTTGCAAGATGTGACGGTCTGGGACTGTACCTTGCAGTGTTACGACCGGAAGTTAATCGAACAGGGCGGCGTTGATGTAGAAGGACAGTTTGTTTCGCTGCTGTTCTTGCCGTTCGAAGAAGCCAAGCACAACAAAATGTTGGCTAATTTCTTGAAATACACCGGTAAAGATAAAGCTGATGGATTTGGTATTCAGGCTTGGGCCTCAGGGCTTTTGTTCGCCGAAGCGCTTAATGCCGCGGTGGCCGAAAACGGTGTTAATGGGGTGGATCGAGAGGCGATCTTTGAGCAGGTCGCAAAGATAAATTCATTTGAGGCAGGGGGCATACTGGGTAAAACCAACATCGCGGAAAAAGAAACAACCCCTTGTTACGTGCTCATGCAAGTGAAAAGTGGGAAATTCAAGCGGGTGTGGCCGACCAAGGTGGGCACTTTTGATTGCAAGCCGCAAAATGTCGTTCAGTTAAAGCTTGATCTATTGAACTAAAACCAGTACTGCCGTTCTAACGATCGACCAAATAGGGGGGGGCTTTGCGGTTCAAATGGAGCGCGCACGCACTGCGAGCCATAGTTATCGCTAGCCTCGCGGCTTCGGTGGTATTTAGTTTTACGTTGCCGGCTAACGGTCTTAGCCCTCGCGGTCCCGGCAGCCCTAACTCAGAGATTGGTATTTCTAAGTCGCAAATACGCATTGGTGTAATGGCCGATGTCGAAAATCCTTTTCAACCAGGACTATTTGAGGGATCGGTTGTGGGGATAAAAGCTTTTGCCAAATACATCAACAAAAATGGGGGTATCGCGGGACGCAAACTGGTGGTCGATTTTTATGATTCTAAACTTACCGCTGACGCCTCTCGCAATGGGATTGTGCAGGCTTGCGCCAAAGACTTCGCGCTCGTGGGTACGACCTCGTTATTTGTTAATAATATTTCAGATATGACGAGTTGTGTTGATCAGGCGGGGGCACCAACCGGATTGCCAGATTTCCCCGTGCTCACCTCGGAGCCAGTGCACCAGTGCTCTCCGGTTTCTTATCCCATAAATCCCCCCACGCTAGATTGCGCTACTCAGGGTGACGCCGAAGAAACTTACCGAGCTCAAGTTGGCCCAGCTCGCTACTACCTAAAGAAATATAAAAAATTATCGGGTGCCTATATCTATCCATCAGATCTGAAAGCGGCCAAGAATTCGCAAGTCCCGCTGTTCACGGCCTACCAAAAGCTGGGGATTAAGGCCGATGTAGATGCCGATGTATCAGCACGGGCGCCTCAGAGCGTATATACCCCAATTGTTCAACAAATGAAGTCGGCGGGCTCAACTTATGCTCGCAGCGGATTAGGCTTCAGTTCAACGGTATCGCTACGCAAGGAGGCGAGCCTTCAAGGGCTTGATTCGGTGAAAGTCTGGGACTGTTCATTGCAGTGCTACAACCAGTCATTGATATCTGAAGGTGGTACCGCCGTCGAGAACCAGTACGTCTACACCGCGTTTTTGCCGTTTGAGGAAAAACAAAAGAATCCGATGTTGGCCAATTTTATCAAATACACTGGCGCCGATAATGCTGACGGTTTTGCTATCCAAGCCTGGGCCGCGGGGCTGTTGTTTAAAGCCGGAGTTGAAGACGTAGTGGCGAGCGCAGGGAAAAACGGAATCACTCGAGCAGCACTCCTAAAATCTATGGCCGGTATCAACAACTTCGATGCTTCGGGAATAATCGGCAAAACTAACGTGGGGGCGCGTGAACCAAGCCCGTGTTATGTGCTGTTGAAGGTGAAGAACTCAAAGTTTGTGCGAGTCGCACCTAAAAAATCCGGAACTTTCAACTGTCACGCAAAAAATATTTCGACCATAAAGTTGGCACTGATCGATTGATGCGCACAACATCTATTAGAGAAATAAAATAGCCGTGAGTAACGTAACTACCCGGCTCCGTAACCGCCGCACCGCTGGTGTATTTGTCGCGTCGATTTTGGTTGCCGTATTCGCGGGGTACATAATTCAAGCATCACTACGGCCAGGAGTGGAATTCACTTTCGATTCAATTTTATTTTTCCTGGTGGTCGGGATAACTCTCGGATCGATTTACGCGGTTGCGGCGACGGGACTAGTTGTCACCTATACCACATCAGGGGTATTCAACTTCGCCCAAGGGGCGATGGGAATGTTTTTGGCCTTTGTCTACTGGGAACTAAAAATAAATTTAGGAGTGCAAACTCTAGTTGCGTTCCTAATCACCGTTTTAATTATTGCCCCCATTCTCGGAGCTTTAATCGAACGAATTTTGATGCGCCGACTTACTACCGCACCGTTAGTGGCTCAACTGGTGGTCACTATCGGTCTAATGCTTTTCTTCATTGGTCTTACGGCGACCATCTGGAGTGCAAACGAAACTCGTGCCGTCGGAACCTTCTTTGGCTCTGATGGTTTCAACATTGGTCAGACTTTTGTTCCGTGGTACCGACTAATAACGGTAGTGGTCGGCCTCGGGCTTGCCTTAGGAATACGGCTCTTGCTTTACCGCACTCGTTTAGGAATCTCGATGCGGGCAGTAGTCGATAACCGCGACTTGGCCGCCCTTAACGGGGCTAATCCGGGTCGCACCGCAATGTTTTCTTGGGCCCTCGGATCATCAATGGCGGCGTTTGCGGGAATATTTTTAGCGGAAGAACTCAGTACATTGAGCATCGAAACATTGACACTGCTAATTATTGATGCGTTCGCCGCCGCAATTATCGGTCGCCTAAGGAGTCTACCCATGACTTATGTGGGTGGAATGATCATCGGTTTGGCGATTTCATTTCAATTGAACTTTTTTGATTGGTCGGGGCGCTGGACCAGTGCGGGGCTAGCGATCCCAGCAATTATTTTGTTTTTAGCTTTGCTCTTTTTACCGCAAGCTCGCATTGAAGGCCGGCGAGTCGGAAAAATTATTGCTCCTCGCATGCCCACGATCAAGCGTTCACTCTACGGTTTTGCGGTGCTTATGGTCACAGTGTCTCTTTTGGTCGGCATTATGGAACGCCCCGATGCTCGGCGCTTGGGTTTAGCGCTGGGTACCGCGTTAGTGATGTTGTCGCTAGTCCCGCTAACTGGATGGTCGGGGCAGATCTCTCTGGCCCAAATAACTTTTGTGGGTATTGGCGCTTGGGCGACATTCGAATTCGCCCATGGTATTGGTGGTCAAGTATTTGGCTTTACCTTATTTTCTCCGGGGAGTCCGTGGCTGCTACTAGTTGGCGCGCTCGTTGCGGTTCCCTTTGGAATTCTGATGGCGCTTCCCGCACTGCGATTACAAGGGCTTTACCTCGCTCTGGCTTCGCTGGCGTTCGCGCGCCTAGCCGAATTTATAATCTTTGATCAACCCGAAGTATTCGGGGGGCAGGGGCGACGAATTGAAGATCTTAAGATTTTCGGACACAATCTTACCGACCCTTTTGATATCAATTTCTTAGGTTTGCACTTTCAACAAGATGCCGGATTCATCATTACTATCGCATTCTTTTTTTGCATTTTCGGATTATTTATCGTGGCGCTTCGACGGGGGCCGTTCGGGAGACGACTACAAGCAATGCGCGATAGCCCGGCCGCGTGCGCCACACTGGGCGTTAATTTACTTACAACCAAGGTCTTGGTTTTCGCACTGGCGGCGGCGATCGCCGGATTTGGCGGATCGCTGCTCGCCACGCTCGCGGGCTCGGCCGGAACTGCTGATTTCCAAGTTTTACAAGGACTTCCGTTCGTAATTCTTCTTGTTGTGGGCGGCGCGTCGGCAGTTAGCGGGGCGCTGTTCGGGGGCATTCTTTTCCAGAGCTTTCCGTTCTTGGTCGACAAGTCGGGAGGATGGTGGCCGATTGTTTGGTGGAGTCGCATGGGTACGGGTCTGTTGGGCATTGGCATTGGTCGCCAGCCCGAAGGCGTGATTCCTGGAGTTAGCAGCGAAAGGGAAGAAAAGCGCCGTAACAAGAAACAGGCGAGTGAAGCGTTATCTAAAAATGTTTCCACCGAACAACCCGCGATTGACCAAAAAATTAATCCGGCACCAAAATTAGGAAAGTCGCCATGACGTTGCTCAAGGTAAATAACGTTTCGGTTCGTTTCGGTGGCCTTCAAGCGCTTAGCGAGGTCAACATCGATGTTGACAGCGGCTATGTAACCGGACTGATTGGCCCTAACGGTGCCGGAAAAACAACTTTATTCAATGTGATTACCGGTCTCCAAACCCCGACTACCGGTGAGATCGTCCTAGACGGGGAAGACATCACGATTTCCAAGCCGCATAAACGAGCGCGCAGTGGAATCGGTCGTACTTTTCAACGACTAGAAACTTTTGGTTCCCTTAGCGCACGCGACAATGTTTTAGTTGGTGCCGAAATGCGCCGAAGTTGGTCGCGTGAACGCTTTGATCCGCGCGAGTTTACTAATGAATTAATTGAGCGGGTTGGATTAAGCGAAGTAGCCGACGAGATCGTTGATACCCTCCCTACGGGAACTGCGCGGTTGGTTGAGGTGGCGCGAGCGCTAGCGAGTAAACCCAAGGTTTTGCTGCTCGACGAACCGTCGTCAGGCTTAACTGCCAGCGAAACGACCGAGTTGACCAAGTTGCTAAGAGAGATTTCGAGTAGCGGTGTGGGTGTGTTATTGGTTGAACACGACATGAGTTTTGTAATGGGAACCTGCGAGCGGCTTCACGTGCTCGACTTCGGTCGCATTATTGCTACCGGTACTCCCAAGGAAGTGCAATCAAATTCGCAAGTACGGGCGGCCTACCTTGGTGGTGGAGACGAGGCTCCAGTAGCGAAAGCTAGAGAACTGAGCACAAGAAAAGAGACTTCCGTCGCCAAAAGAGTTTCTGCCGATAATGAATCTGATTCGAGTCCGGCCGCGTTGAGCTTGCAAGCCGTAGACGCGGCCTACGGTCTGATCAATGTTTTGAGCGGCGTGAATCTTGAAGTTCAACGAGGGCAAGTTTTTGCGTTATTGGGCCCTAACGGCGCGGGAAAATCAACCACACTAAAAGTTGCCAGCGGTCAACTAAAAGCAACTGCCGGAAAATTCGAAATCGATGGCGTTGATGTAATTGGGCGCAGCGCCGACTGGATGGCTCGAAATGGTGTTTGTCTGGTTCCGGAAGGTCGGGGGGTTTTCCCTAATCTGACAATTATAGAAAATCTTCGCATGGCTACTTTTTCTGGTACTAGCTATTCCGATTTAGTCGAAGCCGCTTTTACTCGTTTCCCACAGCTTAAAGAACGGAGTAAGCAGATAGCGGGAACGCTCTCGGGTGGGGAACAACAAATGCTCGCCATGGCTCGGGCGTTGGCAACCAGCCCGAAGATTTTGTTACTCGACGAGCTTTCTATGGGGCTCGCGCCATTAATTGTAGAAGAATTGTACGAAGTCGTTAGAGGAATTGCTGATGATGACGTCTCGATCATCATTGTGGAGCAGTTTGCTCACGAAATACTTACCGTTGCCGACACCGCGGCCATCATGCTGCACGGCCGGATCGAATTTACTGGGACTCCTGAAGAAGTAGGAGCTGCATTAGAACAAGCTTACTTAGGTGGTTCGGTTAATGGCGCGAAACCGTAAGTAGATTTTTTATCTCTAATTAGAAAAAAGATCGCACCGAGCAGACAAATTCCCGCGCCAATTCCTAGGGCTAGCGGTGCGCCAGCAGCATTGGCAACGGCGCCCATCCAGATACCACCGAACGGAATTAGTCCGCCCCATGCCACTACAAACAGCCCCATGATGCGACCTCGTTTTTCGTCATCAGAAAGATGCTGCAACAAGGTGTTGAGCGAAGTAGTGACTGAGAAATAGCAAAAGCCCATTATTGCGATTAGCAATAGCGAAAGATTCCAGGTGGTTGAGAATGCGAAGGCAATTCCGGTTGCTCCGAATCCGGCAACCCAAGCGCTAGCGGTGCCGAGGGTAGGATCAGTGCGACGAAATCCGGTTGCCAGCGCACCGACCACTGCCCCTACACCTGAAGTGATAACGAGAGCGGTGAAGTCGGCACGCGGGTGACCGAGCACATCGGTAGCAAAAACTGGAAGCAGAACGACATGAGCGGCGCCAAAAATAGAGAAAATACCCATAAGCGCCAATGCCGCTACCGCCGGCGGACGACTGCGAGCATAAATAAGACCTTGTTTCCAACGGTTCCAGGTTGATCCCGATTCAGAGGTGCTGAGTTGTGAAGTTAGACGAATCGGCAGCAAGGTGAGGAGCACCGCCCAGTTGCTAATGGCGTAAATAACAAAGGCCCACTCTGCTCCCCAAACCACCAGAATTGGAACCGCGAGCGCGGGGCCACCGATACGAGCGAGATTATTGCCCGCGCTTTGGATCGAGATTGCGCTGGTGAGATCACTCGGTGGTACTGAATTTGCCGTTGCTGCTTGTTGGGCGGGAGCCATAAACGCGAACATCGTTCCCATGGCAAAACCGAAAGCCACCAGAACTCCGGGCGATTCGAGATGAACAAAAACCATAATTCCCAGCGAAGCCGCGAGAACTCCTATTGCGCCTCGAGTAATAATCAACATTAATTTTCTATCAATACGATCAGCAATCACTCCCGCAATCGGTGCGAATAAAAGCATCGGGATAAAGGTGGAAAAGAACAGAACTCCAAGCCAGAGCGACGAAGTGTGAGTGATGCGCGCCATTTCGGACTGAAGCGAAATCCAAGAAATCCAAAAGCCAATATCGCCTATTGCGTAGGCGGTAAAAAGCAAACGAAATTCGCGGTTATTAAAGGCACGAAATGGACGCCTTCGTCCTCGACCTATTAGCGGTTCATGGGGTATTGATTCACCGATGCTGGGGCCAGGTAGGCCAGCTTCATTTTCGGCTAACGGAGGTACGAATCCATCAGTCACGGTTGATAGTTAGGGTGTGTAAGTTCCGTCATCACGTCGAGACCAGCCTGATGCGGCGTGGCTTCCACCGTCTACGTGCAGCACGGTGCCAGTGATAAATCTAGATAAATCGGAAGCAAGAAAAATTATTGACCCCGAAGCATCGTCGATAGTTCCCCAGCCGAGAGGAATTTTACGATCGTAGGCTTCCCGAGCGCCTTGAGTGGCGGCATCTCCTAAACCTTCATCGCCAGGAGTTGGTATTGCGTCGGGGGCAATCGCGTTGACGCGTATCTGGCGATGTGCAAGTTCGAGAGCAAGAGTTTTAGTAAGACTTTCAACCGCAGCTTTCATGGCCGCGTATATTCCAAAACCAGGTGCCGCCCGTGATGCCTCAATCGAAGTCACGTTTATTATTGATGATCCCGTCGCCATCGTTGGAACAAAAGCCCGCACAAAGTTAGTAACGCTGGTGAAGTTTTCATCGACCAACGCTTGTTGACCTTTGGCCTTAGTTTCTAAAAAAGCGGCGTAGAAACCGCCACCCGCGTTGTTGACGAGCACATCAATCTGGGGATAGTCAGAGTTGAGTTGTTTACTCCAGTCAGAAACCGCGACGGCATCTCGCACATCGAGAGTCGCACTCTCGCACCGGCGGCCTTGACTCTCGACGAGGGCGATAGTTTCGCTCATGTCCTGCCGGTCGCAGATCGCCAAGTCGGCACCGAAGGCCGCGAGCGCGGCCGCGGCCGCGGCGCCGATGCCTTGAGCGGCTCCGGTTACTAGGGCGACTTTCCCATTTAGGCGGGCATGGGCAGGAGTGATCACAGGGCTTTTTACTCTACGCTGAAGGGCAATGTTCATTTGCGTTGATCTGACGATTCACCCACCAAGGGTTTCGCTCGAAGAAGCGGCCGATACCAAGCGTTTCCATGTTTCGGTGCAAGGCTCAGCGGCGCCCGCAGGAGAATCCGGAGCGCTGGTCTACGGAGCGCTGGTCTACGGAGCACTGGTCGATGCGGCCGCCGGACGGCTGGAAGGGGAGCACGCTTGGATAGCGGTCGACGCCGTGCGCCGGCTGGCCGGCGATCAAGTTGGACCAAGTTGGGATTCCGATTTGGCCGCCATGATTGATTACGCCCGTAGCCGTGATTTTTATGATGCACCGGGCAACACCTTGCGAGCTCAGGTGGAGTGGTCATGAACCACGAGCCCGATGCTGAACTTCTTGAGACTTTCACCACATTTTTTACTAAGGAGTCTCCGGTGGCACGGATGCGAGCTACTGATAACGCGGGTGATCAGGTATCAGGTTTCGACGCCGAACTTTGGGAACAAACTCGCGCTCTAGGAGTGCCGGGCTTGGCAGTGGAAGGGGCAACTTTATTAGACCTAGTGGCAATTGTGGAGTGCGCGGGCAAACAACTTGCGCCGATCCCGTTAGTAGAGACACTCGTTAGTTTGCGCTTACTGAATAGTTTTACCGATAAGTCAAAATCGATTCTCGCAGAAGTCATTTCGGGTGAGGTGATTGCCACTATTGCGCTTACGCCCGCAGTCGGCGGAATAGCACACTTAGTTCCTAGCGGTGCGATCGGCGAAGCGGTGCTTGCCCTTGATGATGATGAGTTAGTGATGACGAGGCCGGAACCCGCTTGCGAACCTATTTCGACTATTGCTCCTGCGGCTACTGCCAATGTTCCCCTCACGGGCCAACGCACGGTTTTAGCCGACGGCAAAATAGCGACCGCGGCTTACGCCGCCGCGCTAATTGAGTGGCGAATTTTGCGGGCCGCGGCGCTAGTCGGTTTAGGTCAGGGCGTGTTGGAGTTAGGAATTAAATACGCCCAAACCCGAGAGCAATTCGGTGTACCTATCGGTTCTTTCCAAGCGATTCAACACCGATTAGCCGACGGGGCGACCACTCACGAAGGAGCGCGGCTGCTGGCAAGAGCGGCCGCAATCGAGACCGACCCGCAGCGTAAGGCCGTTCTAGCCCGAATGGCATTTTGGTTTGCCGGTAAAAGTGCTCGGACGCTAGCGGGAACCGTTCTGCACGTACACGGCGGTTACGGTTTCATGCTCGAATACGATCCTCAACTATTTTTCCGTTTTGCTACTGCTTGGAGTATTGAATTAGGTGATCCTGATGCCGAACTTGAGGATCTGGCTAACGAACTTGACGAAAAAGATTGGAAAGTTTCCGATTCACAGTCATCACCATTTGGCGCGGAAGTAAAAGAGTTTTTAGCAAAGCATTGTCCGCCCGCATTGGTAGAAAATGCCCATCGTTCAGGAACTATGCACGACTGGGATCTCCACCGTGCGCTTGCTCAAGAAGGACTGTTAGCGGCCGATTGGCCGCCGGAAATGGGTGGGCAAGGTCGCGATCCGTGGGAAATGTTTGAACTTAACGAAGAACTGGCACGGGTTGGCGCGCCGATCGACGGATGGGGGATATCTAACTTGGTGGCTCATACGCTGACGCGCGTAGGCACAGAAGAGCAGAAGCGCACCATTATTCCTAAAATATTGGCCGGAGAAATATTGTGCTCTCTGGGCTACAGCGAACCCGACGCGGGTTCTGACGTGGCCGCAGCTAATACTTTTGCGCAACGCGACGGCGACGACTGGATAATAAATGGGCAAAAGGTATTTACTACTTTGGCCCAAGAATCGGATTACGTATTTCTTTTGGCCCGAACAAATCGAGATGCGACTAAACACCGTTCCTTGACGATGTTTTTAGTCCCTACCGATGCACCAGGAGTCGATATCACTCCTATTGAAACTCTGGGCGGCGAGCGCACCAATATGACTTTTTATTCCGATGTACGAATACCTGATGGTGCTCGAGTAGGTGAAGTAGATGGTGGCTGGGATGTTATGGGCGTGGCTTTGGCTTATGAACGCAACCCCGCGATGGTGGGAGAGTTGGGCCGGCTCTGCACTCGTTTTGCTAGTTGGGCCAAAGAATCGGGGGTGATTGTTCGGCCGTCAGTAAGAAGTCGGTTAACTAAAGCCATTGTTGACTATCAGGTGGGTCGATTACTGGGCATCCAACTGACTGCCGCTATCGCGCGCGGGGAACTTCCGTACGTGGAGGGATCTATGGCCAAGTTATTCGCATCGGAAGCACTAGTACGAGCTGCGGCAGATTTTGTTGACGCCGCGGGGGCGAGTGGACAGATTTCGCTAGGCGACCCTTTGGCTCCCGCCAACGGTTGGTTAGAACATGCCCATCGTCACGCGCAGGTGACCACTATCTACGCCGGAACCAGTGAAATCCAACGCAGCATTATCGCTGAGCGCGGATTAGGTCTACCTCGCAGTCGAGGTGCGAAATAGTTAGTTATCGGGTGAGGTGAGGAGCAACATCACGACCGAAGGCGTCCATCTGGTCGAGAAGTTCATTGAGTGAGCGATTACGAAATCGTATTTGCATGTGGTTAACACCCATAGCGCCAAACTCATTTAGCCGTTCGGCTACGTAATCAGGTTGGCCACAGAGAGTTTGTTCGCCGGTATCCCAGTCGGGTTCACCGATATATAAAAACTCAGTAATAGTTCCTAAATCGATTGGGTCATCACCGCGCGTGCGCTTTCGGTGTTCAAGCAAAAACGCAATCTGCTCGGGCATGTCGGCACGGGGAGTACCTTGCGGAAGCCAACCGTCACCGCGTTCAGCTGCTCGTCGTAGTGCCGGTTTAGATGATCCGCCCACCCAGATCGGCAGTGGTGACTGAACTGGTCGGGGGCCCATGGCCGCGTCGTGAAGATGGCCCCATTCCGAAGTTTCTATATCGGGGTATTCATTAGCAAATGCTTCGCGCACGACATCGATGCCGGCGTCGGTGACTGAACCGCGTCGGGCAAAGTCGAATCCCAGCAGATCGAATTCACCTTCAAGGTGTCCGGCGCCCACTCCCAAAATGGCTCGGCCTCCGGATAATTCGTCGAGCGTCATGAACGATTTGGCAGTTTGTAGCGGATGGCGATAACTCAACACGTAAACATGCGAAAGTAAGCGTACTCGTTCAGTCATTCCCGCTATCCATCCGAGAGTAGCGATAGTGTCGTACCAAGTCGCACCCATGAACTCGTCAAGCGGTTTAGTCACCGCCAAGTGATCGCATACGCCGACATAGAAAAATCCAGTTTCGTCAGCTTTACGGGCGATGGCTCCCAGTTCTTTAGCTCCCGCATTTATTTCCCAGTCTTCTCTAAAAGTCTTTGACTTAGCCTGCACTTGTAGCTGCATTCCGTAAACTAGTTTTCCGGCGGGAATAATCGTCACGATGTCGGTTCTGAATCAAGCGCAGTTTTAATGAAACCAAAGGCGACAGTTTGGGCCGCGGCTGCGCCCGGCAAAACTGCTTCCATGCCGAAAAACCCGTGAAACATTCCGGGTGCTCGGTAAATATCGGTAGCCACTCCGGCTGCAGCCAGCAGTTGTCCGTAGAACTCACCCTCGTCGCGTAGGGGATCCATCTCCGCAGTGATGATTCCCGCAGGTGGTAAATCGGCTAGCGATGAAGCAAGGTGGGGTGACGCGTATGCGTTAAAGCCATCAGAGTCGGTCGAAAGGTATTGATTTCGATACCACTCCATTTGCGATTTAGTTAAGAAATACCCGGTGGCGTTTTCGGTCTTAGACGGATAATCGTTACGAGTATCGGCGTTATCAATGACGGGATAAATAAGTAGCTGATAAGCCAATGGCGGCCCACTCCCGTCCCGCGCCATCTGGGCCACGACCGCGGCCAGATTTCCTCCCGCGCTATCACCCGCGACTACCAAACGTTTCGAATCAATACCTAGCTCATGCGCATGTTCAGCAGTCCATACGGTGGCAGCAAACGCATCTTCGGCCGCGGCGGGAAATTTATGCTCCGGTGCTAATCGGTAGTCGACCGAAATGACTACCGCATTTAACGCGTTAGTAAGGCGCCGACAGCCCCCGTCGTGCGAATCGAGATCACAAATCGCCCAACCGCCACCATGGAAGTAGACGATGCCAGCCCGGGGATTTGTTGCATCTTGAACTGAAGCGGGTTGGTAAATCCGCACCGGAATCGGACCCTTGGGACCAGGGATGGTGCGGTTGGCAATCGATCCAACTTCTTCAGTCGAGGGAATGTTGAGTGCCTTCATTTGCTCGCGCGCGGAAGAGACGGAATTAACTTCGTCGACCTTAGGAAATACTTGGTCGAGCATCTCAATGACCGCGGCGGCATCAGGCGCTATTGGCATGGAGTTACGATACCTGCCCCCGGCGGTCAAAGAAATCTCGCCCGGCTAAGTGGACCTCCGGTAGCCTTTGAGCCTGATGTCGGCTGAGGTCCAATCCAAGTTAGAGCCGCAAACTATTCCGGCATTATTAGATCGAGCGGCGCAAACTTACGCCGACCTCGAGGCCATCGTCGACGGCGATATTCGCTTAACTTTCTCCGACTTAGCCGCGGCGGCCGACCAGTCGCAGCAGGCCGCGATGGCGGTGGGGTTACAGCCAGGAGATCGGGCGGCGATTTGGGCACCAAATATTTACGAATGGATCGTTGCCGCGCTGGGCGTGTTGGCCGCGGGAGGAGTCGTCGTTCCTATCAATACCCGATTTAAGGGTACCGAGGCTACTTATGTATTAAAAAAGTCGGGTGCGAAATTATTATTCACGGTTACAAATTTTCTTGATACTAATTACGTAGCGCTACTTGAATCCGACTTCGCCGACCTCCCTGCCTTGGAGAAAGTTGTGGTACTTCGAGGTGAAACTGAACTTTCCAATAGAAGTATTTCGGTTTTGAACTGGAGTGATTACCTCTCCACTAGCAGCACGGTTAGCCCCGAAGCAGCCTTAGCGCGCAAGGCAACTGTCGACGGAGAAAGCCTCTCTGACATTATTTTTACTTCGGGCACCACCGGCCAACCTAAAGGGGTGATGATCACTCATGGTCAATCGGTGCGAGTCTATGAAGTCTGGACCGATATATTTGGCTTGCGCGCTGGTGATCGTTATCTAATCGTTAATCCATTTTTTCATACTTTTGGTTATAAAGCAGGTTGGATGTCGTGCATTCTACGCGGTGCCACCATCGTTCCGATGAGCGTATTCGATATTAATGAAGTGCTTAATACGATTGCTCGGGAAAAGATTTCGGTATTGCCGGGCCCGCCAACTTTGTTACAAGGAGTTCTAGATGCTCCCAAGCGCGATCAGACAGATCTATCGTCACTCCGCATTACCGTTACGGGTGCAGCTTCGGTACCAGTGGTTTTGATTGAGCGGTTACGGTCCGAGATGAGTTTCGAGACAGTAATAACTGCTTACGGACTAACCGAAAGTGCGGGCACAGTTTCTATGTGTCATCCCGATGACGAACCCGAAACTATTGCAAATTTTTGTGGGCGGGCTATCCCTGATACTGAATTAAAAATCATTGATGATTCGGGTACAGAATTACTACCTAACGAACCCGGTGAGGTGCTAGTGAGGGGATACAACGTAATGAAGGGCTATTTCGAACAGCCCGAAGAGACTGCTGTCGCCATCGATAAGGACGGTTGGCTGCACACCGGCGATGTGGGAATTCTTGATGAACGGGGTTATCTAAAAATTACCGACCGGAAAAAAGACATGTTTATAGTGGGTGGTTTTAATGCTTACCCCGCCGAAATAGAAAATCTATTGTCTCGCCATCCGGCCATTGCTCAGGTTGCGGTGGTGGGAGTTCCTGACGAGCGCATGGGTGAAGTAGGAGTGGCGTTTGTCGTACTGCGGCCCGATGCCGATTCAGAAGTTACGCCGGAATCGATGGTGGCCTGGGCGCGCGCGGAGATGGCGAATTACAAGGCCCCGCGGCGATTTCTGTTCGTCGATCAATTGCCGCTCAATGCCAGTGGCAAAGTACTGAAATTCGAACTACGAGATTGGGCCAAGAAAGCTTGACCCACTGAGCCACTACCCACTGGGAGGTACCACCGAGATGGGCACTAACATCGTCGGACGGGAGTTGCGGTCATCAATAAATAGACGGGATAAATTGTTTAGCGAGGAGATGATTTAGATGCTTGATTTAGTGCTTAAAGGGGGGACGGTAGTCGACGGTACCGGTTCACCAGGCCGACGCGCCGATGTGGGAATTCGTTCCGATCGCGTGGTGGCAGTAGGCGAGATAGACGAGTCGGCCACCGAAACCATCGATGTCACCGGCCTAGTGATCGCTCCGGGCTTTGTCGATCCTCACACTCACTACGACGCCCAACTCTTCTGGGATCCCGCGGCGGCGTCGTCGAGTTTGCACGGTGTTACCAGCGTAATGGCGGGTAACTGCGGTTTCACTTTGGCGCCTATCGCCGAAAAAGATGCCGATTACATCCGGCGCATGATGGCCAAAGTCGAGGGCATGCCGTTGGCAGCATTAGAAACTGGAGTTCCGTGGAACTGGTCCTCGTTCGGCGAATATCTCGACCAGCTCGACGGCAACATAGGGATCAACGTCGGATTCCTAGTTGGCCACTGCGCACTGCGGCGACACGTTATGGGTGCCGAATCCGTAGGAAATGAAGCTTCGTCCGAGCAACTGGCCGAGATGGTGAAGCAACTCCACGCATCAATCACCGCGGGGGGAATGGGTTTTTCTACCACTCTTTCGTTCACTCACTCCGATGGTGACGGAAAACCGGTTTCTTCTCGGTGGGCGAGTCGTGACGAAGTTCTCGCGCTTTGCGCCGCCGTAGCGGACCACGAAGGAACCACTTTGGAGTACGTGACCGACGGCTGTTTGCAAGGTTTTAGTGACGAAGAAGTCGATCTTATGGTCGAGATGAGCTTGGCCGCGCGGCGGCCGCTCAACTGGAACGTTCTCACCGTTGACTCAGCCGAGCCTGATCGTTATCACGCCCAACTCGCCGTGCTCGAACACGCCACCAGTCGTGGCGCCCGTTCAGTAGCCCTTACTATGCCGATCCTCGTAGAGATGAATATGAGTTTTGGTTCGTACTGCGCGCTTTTTATGTTGCCCGACTGGTCGTCAGTTATGAGCCTCCCTATTCCTGAACGAATCGAAAAATTACGAGACCCAGAAGTACGAGCACACCTTTTGACGCGTGCGCAATCACCCGAAGCGGGAGTATTTTCTCGACTGGCCGATTGGGGCAGTTACAAAATTGGTGATGTCTACGCTCCTGAGAATCTCGCTCTTCGTGGTCGTCGAATTTCAGAGATAGCGAACGAACGGGGTCAGAGCGAATTCGATACGTTGCTCGATATCGTGATTGCCGATGAACTGAGAACAGTGCTGTGGCCTTCACCTACTGACGACGACAGCGCGTCGTGGACCCTACGAGCCCAAGCGTGGGAACGAGATGATGTTTTGTTGGGTGGTTCGGATGCCGGTGCTCACCTCGACCGCATGTGTGGAGCTTCCTACACCACGAAGTTTCTCGGCGATTGCTTACGCGGTCGTAAATTGGTTTCGCTTGAGCGGGCGGTTCAGATGCTCACTCAAGAGCCCGCCAATCTTTTCGGTTTACGCGATCGGGGAATTATCGCCGAGGGTAGTTACGCCGATTTAGTCGTATTTGATCCCGCCACCATTGATGCGGGCAATGCGACCACGGTCAACGATCTTCCGGGCGGGACTGGGCGTCTCAACGCCGAATCAATAGGAGTAAAACGAGTCATCGTTAACGGTCAAACCCTCGTGATAAATGGCGAACTAACTGGCAATCTTCCCGGCAAGGTGCTGCGGTCTGGTCGTGACACCGAGACGGTAAAAATCCCCGCCGACGCGTAATTGCTGCGGATTTTATGAAAAAGTACCAACTCCTAATCGGAGGTGAAAGCGTTGATGGGGCTAACGGTACTTACGAGATCGTTAATCCCGCTACTGAAGAAGTTGTAGGAGAGGCTCCTGAAGCTAGTTCCGCCGACGCGCAAGCCGCGGCTGCGGCCGCTCGTGCCGCGCTCCCAGTGTGGCGCAATACTTCGCCCGAAGATAAAGCCAATCTTCTTCTTGCGCTGGCCGACGAAGTCAAGAAACGCAGTGACAAACTTTTACCGTTGATTATGGCCGAGACTGGCGCCACCCTAAAAGTAGGTAGCGCGCTCCAAGTACCACAAGCAGTCGCGCGTTTTGAGCGTTACGCACGCAGTGCGCTTCAGGACATCAGCATCGCGCTACCGCCGTCGATTATGCCCACCACACCGTTAGCGGCCGGTGGCGTAATCGGAGGAATTGGTCTGCGCCAGCCAGTAGGAACAGTGGCGTGCATCTCTCCTTATAACTTTCCGCTAGTCAATATGGCCGGCAAGATCGGTCCGGCGCTTGCTACCGGCAACACCATCGTCATGAAGCCCGCCCCGCAAGATCCACTAGCAATTATTGAGCTGGCGGAAATGTGCCAAGCCGTCGGTTTTCCACCCGGAGTCGTAAATGTGATTACTAGTTCCACTCCTGAGAGTGGTTCCGCGTTGGTTGATTCAAAAAATATCGACATGATTAGTTTTACTGGCTCAACCGAAGTAGGAGTCAAGATATTCGAAGCGGGCGGTAAAACCATGAAGCGTCTTTTGCTCGAACTCGGTGGTAAAGGTGCGGCAATTATTAGAGAAGACGCCGACCTCAGCAAAGCCGTGGCCGGTCTTGCCAGCGTATGGGGATTTCATTCGGGCCAGATTTGCACCGCTCCTACTCGCGCGATTGTGCACCGCTCGGTTTACGACGCGCTCGTAGCTGCGTTGGTCGCCACTGCTCCTCAACTAAAAGTTGGACCACCCGATTCGGCCGATACGGTAGTTGGTCCGGTAATTTCGGGTGCTCAGCGGGATCGGATAGAACAGCGAATTGCCAATGGAATTGCTGCGGGGGCCGAGCTCGCGGTCGATGGTCGAAATCCCGCGGGAGTCGACCGCGGTTATTACGTCGGCCCCACTTTGCTTGTTAATTGCACGAACCAGATGGAAGTAGTGCGCGAGGAAATATTTGGGCCAGTAATCGTGATGGTTCCTTATGACACTGACGATGAGGCCATTGCGATCGCTAATGATTCCGACTACGGACTCTACGACTACATTTTTTCGCAAGACACTGCTACCGCTTACGCTATGGCGCAACAATTAGAAGCTGGCCACGTTGGAATCAATACCGCACAACGCAACCACGAAGCACCGTTTGGTGGGTTCAAAATGAGCGGAGTAGGACGAGACGGAGGCGATTTCGGTCTCTACGCGTACACCGAAATGCAAAGTATCGTTTGGCCCGGCTAGGCAATACTTTCTCAAGGGGGACGCACTAATGAAAGCACTGGTCTACGACGGTACTGAAGCACGGGTTCGCGATGATGTTGAGGTCCGTCCCCCCGGGCCGACCGAAGTGCGGGTAAGGGTTGTTTCGGCGGGTTTATGCCATAGCGACCTCAGCGTGCTCGATGGAATTATCCCGTGGCCGCTACCAGTGGTACTCGGACACGAAGGCGCGGGCGTGGTTGATGCGGTGGGAGAAGCGGTACGCCATGTTGTTCCGGGCGACCATGTGGTGTTGCATACTTTGGCGTATTGCGGTGCTTGTAAGTGGTGCATTATCGGCAAACCCGCGTGGTGCCGTAAAAGTATTAGTAACGCTAGCCAACCGTTCACGGTAGGGGGCGAAGCGGCTTGGAACTTCGCCGCCGCGTCATTTTTTTCTGAATACACCGTGGTGCGAGGGGTTCAGTGCGTAAAGATTGATCCCGAAATCGATCTCAGCACTGCGTGCCTAATTGGTTGTGGTGTGCTAACTGGTATTGGTTCGGTATGGAATTGTACCGACCTCGGGATGGGCGACACTTGTACCGTATTCGGTATCGGCGGGGTAGGCCTCAATGTCATTCAGGCGGCCCGCATAAAAGGAGCAGAGCGAATCTTCGCTATCGATACTCAAGCCGACAAAGAAGTTGCCGCCCGCGCGTTTGGTGCGACCGATTTCATTCTTGCGGGCGAGGGTGTTGATGTGGTCGCTTTGATTCGAGCCGAACTGCCTACTGAGATAGCCAATGTGGTCGGTTCGTTCGGCGAAGGTGGAGTCGACTATTCGTTCGACTGCGTCGGTCATCCGGAAATCTTGAATAGCGCGTTGGAAATGCTTGATTGGGGCGGTACGGCCGTGGCGGTAGGCGTACCCGCGTTCACCGCTACCGTTCCCGCTCGAATAACTAATTTCACCCACGTTGAGCGCACGCTTAAGGGATCGCGTGCCGGTTCTCATCGTCCGCACTACGACATTCCTTTGATTGTCGAGGGCTACCAAAATGGCTCGATCAAACTTGATGAATTAGTGAGCGCTAAGTACCCCCTCGAAGAATGGCCGCGTGCCGTTGAAGATTTGCACGACGGAAAATTATTACGAGGAGTGCTGACTATCACCGAGCCGTAGCCTTCGCTACTTGTTGCAAAACAACCGGCTCTCGATTAAGAGCGATCTGCTAAAAAGGAGAACTAAATGGCATTGCCTAAGGAAGTGAAAGAGCTTGCCACTCGGGTTCGTAACTGGGGGCGCTGGGGCACCGACGACGAAATCGGCACACTGAATTTCATTACCAATGAAGTTGTTGCTGCCGCCGCTCAAGAGATCAAAACCGGTAAGCGATTTTCTCTTAGTCTCCCGCTCGATGAAAACGGTCCCCAGATCGGACTTGTTCCGGGTCGAACTAATCCGAACCACGTGATGACTATGGTCAATGTCGCTATTACTGGCGATCCGGAGAATTTTTGCACTAGTGATGACAAGATAGAAATGGGAATCCAAGCCGGAACCCATTGGGACGCGTTGGCCCATGTGAGCTACGAAGGAAACCTCTATAACGGAGTTCCTGCAAAAACGATTACTGAAGCCGGCGCATCTCGTCTTAGTATCGACAAAATACCGACCATCGTGAGCCGAGGGGTCCTACTCGATGTGGCCCGAGCTAAGGGTGTTGATCGACTCGTTGGTGGTTATGCCATCACTGCGGCTGATCTCGATGCCGCCGCTGAGTTTGGCGGTTTAAAAATTCGTTCCGGTGACATCGTTCTAATTCGCACCGGTCAGATGCTCTATTTTTTGGAAGGTGATCTAGACCGTTACAACAATCCCACCGCCGGGCCTTCACTACAAAGTGTGGAATGGTTTTACGACCATGAGGTTGCCGCGGCGGCGACCGACAATCTTGCGTTTGAGGTATACCCGAGCGAACGAGAAGATGCCATGTTGCCCGTGCATCTCCTTCACTTAGTAGATATGGGGATGACCCAAGGACAGAATTGGAATCTTGAAGCGCTCAGTGCCGATTGCGCCGACGACTCGCGTTACTCATTTTTTCTAGATGCCTCACCGTTATCGTTCACTCACGCGGTCGGCGGTCCGGTCAATCCGATTGCGATTAAGTAGCTGATTATGTCTCGGGTCGTAGTGGTAACCGGCGCCGCGTCGGGCATAGGACGGGCTACCGCTCTCAGCTTTGGTACTCAGGGCGATCGCGTGGCGTGTCTTGATGTTGATGAAGCGGGAGCGCAGGCCACTACACAACTTATCGCCGCTACCGGATCGGAAGGTTTGGCTCGGGCGTGGCAACTCGATGTAACCAACGCGGCCGATGTAAAACGAGTAATCGCTAAAGTTGCGAAGGAATTGGGACCGATTGAAGTTTGTTGCAATGTCGCGGGGATTGGCAAGTTCGCTCGCAGTGAAGAGCAACCAGTAGAAGAATTTCGCAAGATTATTGATGTGAATTTGATAGGAATGTTTGCAGTTTCGCAAGCATGCCTTCCGTATCTGCTCGAAACGGGGGGAAACATCGTTAATGTTTCGTCGAGTGCAGGAGTTTTCGGTCAGCCCTACAACGCGGCTTATTGCGCATCTAAGGGTGGCGTTTCTCTTATGACCCGCTCAATGGCAGTCGAATATGTGCGCCGAGGGGTTCGGGTAAACGCAGTCGCGCCCGCGGGGATTGATACTCCTATCACCGAAGATTTTGCCTTTATCGAAGGTAGCCATCCACGCGAATATTCGAAGATGATGCCACCCACTGGAGAGATGGGAAGCCCTGAACAGGTCGCTTCGCTTATCGGCTACCTTGCTTCACCCGCGGCGGCTTATATTTCTGGAGCCATCGTGCCTATCGACATGACCGTAACCGCCTAATCCCAGAAACGGAACCCAATCTATGACTCAAGCAAATTCAACTGCGGCCGACAATCCGACACCGTTTGGTAAAGGTGTAAAACAGCGCGATTTAATAAAAATGACACCCGAAGAAATAGAAACTTTTATTTCTGAAGGGCGCACCATGAACATCGCCACTATTAATCACGATGACACTGTTCACCTAGTGGCTATGTGGTACGGGTTCATTGAAGGTTGCCCCGCGCTCGAAACTAAGGCTAAGAGTCAAAAAGTAAGGAACTTGCGGCGCAATCCTCAAATCACTTGTTTGATCGAAGATGGGGACAGCTACGACCAGCTACGGGGGGTCGAAATGGTGGGTCACGCGGAGATCGTCGAAGATCCTGACCGAATTTTTGCTCTAGGAGTGAGTGTTTTTGAACGCACTTCGGGAGTTCCTTATACCGAGGAAATGCGACCCGCAGTAGAAGCAATGATTAACAAGCGGGTGGCAATCAAAATCCATATTGATAAATACGTATCTTGGGATCACCGTAAACTCGGTCTTCCTTCGATGGGGTAGCCCGTACGGGTAAAAACTAAGCCGCAGTAACAGTTTCGGTATCGCGGCCACTGCGCAGGAGCGTTCCCGCGTTATTCCCCGTTAATTCGTTACGCCTGACAACCTCCACGCCATTGGCGAAAACGTGCTCGATTCCGACCGCTTCGCCGTAAAGCCGACCGGCACCTGATGGCAAATCATTACGCCAAGTCACCGGTTCGGGCCCGATCTGGTTCTCATCAAAAATCATCAGGTCGGCGTACCACCCCTCAGCGATACGACCTCGGTCGCGTAAGCCGTAGATTCGAGCGGGTTGGTCGGTTAAATAATAAATCGCTTCTTCTAGCGGCATGAGGTTGCGTTCACGACACGCTTTCAGCATCGAAGTAGAGAAGTTAAATGTTGAGAGCATGTCTAAATGCGCGCCGGCATCGGAAGCGCCAACGATGGTTCGAGGGTCTCGCCATATGTCGCGTCGCAGTTCCCAACTCTCTTGGTCGTCACCAGGGAGAGGTGGCATAAACACGGTCTGCAGTTCATCCGCCAGTGAAATCTCACAAAAGGTGTCGAATGGTTCTTGGCCGCGCTCGGCCGCGATTTCGCCAACCAGACGACCCGCGAGTCCCGCATTGGTCGGACTAAATGTTTCAACGATCGTCATACGATCCCAGCGAGCGATACCGCGCATTACTCCCGCTTCGGGCGAGATAGAACTTTCGTAGAGTCGTTTCCGCTCTTCCGGCTGGCTCAGTAGCGCCATTTTCTCGGGTACTGGTAGCGCCATAGGCTTACCCCAATTCGGGAGCGCGTCGAATAGAAAACCAGCTTTCAAAGTTAAATGAGTTCGCATTACATCGGGAAGGGTTAAGGCTAAAACTTTAGCGCCGCGTTCGGCGGCGTAGTCGCTGGCCGCAAGCATGGTCCACGCGGCTTCGGCACGCGCGGCCGACGGTACTAAAACATTCCAATTGAGTGGCCGATTGGCGGCTAGTGACATCTCGGTCATTAGCGAGATGTGACTTTCGTCGAAGCTGCCTACGGCCGGAATGAACTCAAGCGTGGTGCCAGGGTGTTCCCCAGTAACTTTTGCTAACGCAATCAATTCCTCAGCAGTAGCTGAGCGTGACGGTACGGGGTCGCCGTTAGCGTCATTGTGGGTCGCGGCGTGCGAAGATGAAAATCCAAGTCCGCCGGCGGCTAATGAATCACTCAGTAGGCGCCGCATCGCTTCGAGTTGTTCAGGAGTAGCGGCGTTTCCTACGGCCGCTTCACCCATGACTACCCGTCGAATCGCACAGTGACCCACCAAAAAACCGGCATTGATCGTCAGTGTGTTGTCGATGCGATTTAGGTAATCACCAAACGAGCGCCAGTCGTAAGGAACGCCAGCAATTAATGCTTCAAGGGGCATTCCTTCTACGCGCGCGAGCATTCGAGTCAAGTAATCAATTTCGCTTGCTTCGATGGGAGCAATGGTGAAGCCACAGTTACCACCGATAACGGTGGTGACTCCGTGGAAAGGAGAAGGAGTAACGGCCGGATCCCAAAGGACTTGAGCATCGTAATGAGTGTGAATGTCGACTACTCCGGGTGCTACTACCAACCCGTCGGCATCAATTGTTTGCTTCGCGGACTCATCAATTGCACCAATTGCGGTTATGCGTCCGTCTTGAATACCGATGTCGGCCTGACGCCGAGGCGATCCGGTCCCATCGATTACATCGGCACCCTGCACGATTACGTCAAGCATGTTTCCCTCCGCAGATTAAGTGTTCCGGTGTAAGCCGGTGCACCGTCAGAGTAGCGCCATCGGCGGCCAGTCGGCATTTGCTTGGCTCTAATCGTTGATAAGTTGGCGCCAACAGGGGGGCAGGAGTATGGGGCTAGTAGCCGTTACCGGATCGGCGGGTGGAATTGGTACCGCAATCCGTGACCAGATTGAACAGGCCGGCCATCGAGTACTGGGGATCGATGTGGGCAATGCCGAGATCACGGCCGACTTGGCCAGTTCAGAAGGTCGCACCGCCGCGGTAGCCGAAGTGTTGGCTGCACTACCTAAACAAGCGGGATTGCCCGTCCTCGACGGTTTAGTGGTGGCCGCGGGAATAGGTGGCAGCACGGGGGTTGCGCCGGCTCGCGTGGCTCGAATTAATTATTTTGGCGCAGTTGATTTATTAACTGGTCTTAAGCCCGCGCTGGATTTAGGATCGCTACGAGCAGCAGTGGTTATTGGATCCAATTCCGCGGCCGCGGTTCCGGCCACCGACTTTCAATTAGGCGAGCTGTGTTTAGCGGGCGACGAAATTGGTGCGGCTGCTTTGGCCGACACAATGGATGGCGAACTCGTATACGCCTACACCAAGTTGGCCTTAATCCGTAAAACTCGCCGCCTCGCAGTGGAGTGGGCTCCGAACTTGCGCATCAATGTGGTGGCGCCGGGCCCAGTTTTAACTCCACTCACTCAACAAGCGCTTAATCATCCAACTACTGGCGACGCCATCAGGGCATTCCCCATTCCGTTAGGGCGGTGGGGAGAAAAGGCCGAAATTGCTGCCGCGGTGGGATTTTTGCTGTCCGAACAATCAGCATGGACAACCGGTTCGGTACTTTTTGTCGACGGAGGCACTGACGCGCTACTTAATCCCGATCGGCTATAGATAACTAATGTAGTTTCATCCCGACGAGGAGTTGACTATGGAATTGAGCGCGACGGACGAAGGTCGACACCTGCCCGGTACCGATCAGTTCTGGGGCGAGTCGTGGTATCACGACTTTGCTGCGGCCGACGGAAGCTACGGCGGCTATTTGCGCCTCGGTTTATATCCCAATCAAAAAGTAGCTTGGAGCTGGATTTATTTAGTACGGGCGGGTCGGCCGTTAGTCGTAGTGCGCGATCACGCCGTTCCGTGTCCCGAGTTTGCTAGCGCGAGTGACGACAGCCAAGTGCTGGTTAAGTCTTTGGCCGATTCGGCTCATGCGGGTTCTTCGACTTGGGAACCGGTGCAGCCGTTGCAGAGTTATCGTATTTGGGCCTCCGGCAATGGAGTTGAACTAGCTAACCCGGCCGACGCGTTTTTGTCAGTTAACGACGAACCCGAAACGGGTCCGCCAGTTGCGGTAGAACTTGATCTCACTTGGACGGGAGTCACTCCGCCTTACGCCTATACCGTGACGACCCGCTTCGAACAATCAGCATGGGTGGACGGCACGATTCGCATTGGCGATGACTCGTTTACGGTTCATTGCCCGGGTCAGCGCGATCATTCGTGGGGGACGCGTGATTGGTGGTTGTTTGGGTGGGTCTGGTGTTCTGGTCGGCTCGATGACGGAACCTGGTGGCACTCAGCTCGTTCAATTGTTCCCAAACTGGATATTTTCCAAGCCGGTTACATAGTGACTCCCGATATGACCCTTACCCCGGTGAGTGAGGTCGGTATTGAATACGCTCTCGATGCCGACCAGTTGCCGCGCCACGGAACGCTAACGGTGGGTGATTTGGTTCTTGATTGGGAGGCACAACTACCTGCACCGGTACTGTTGGTATCGCCGGAGGGCAAGCAATCACGCTTCCCTCGGGCTTTATGCCGGTTCACTACCGCCGATGGTCGTGCGGGAGCAGGATGGATCGAATTTAACTTCCCCGATGGAGTCGCTCGCTCGGGACAACTTGAAGGAAACTAAAAGTGCATATAAATCTAACGACGACCCAACAAGAGTTAAAAGATGAGTTAAGCGCATACTTTGGCGCGCTTATGACTGATGAGCGCCGAGAATCTATTAAGGGTGGTGAAGCGGGCGGCGAAGGATTTCGGTCGTTGGTTCGTCAAATTGGTGCCGACGGTTGGCTAGGAGTGGGTTGGCCAAAAGAATACGGCGGTCACGGCCGTACCCCGCTTGAGCAGTACATATTTTTTGACGAAGCGAACCGAGCAGGGGTTCCACTGCCGCTAGTAACGCTTAACACAGTCGGTCCCACTTTGATGGCATTTGGTACCGATGAACAAAAAGATTATTTCTTGCCAAAAATTCTTGCGGGAGAATTACACTTTTCTATTGGTTACAGCGAGCCCGGTGCGGGTACCGACTTGGCTTCTTTGCGCACGCGGGCCGTACGCGACGGTGATGAATACGTAATCAATGGCCAAAAAATCTGGACAACTGGAGGTCACGACTCCGACTGGATTTGGCTGGCTTGCCGTACCGACCCCGAGGCTCCTAAGCACAAGGGCTTGTCGATCATTTTGGTCCCGACAACTTCACCGGGATTTAAGCATTCGCCAATCTGGGTACTCGGTGGTGGTCATACCAATGCCACTTTTTACGAAGATGTACGAGTTCCGATAACCAATGTGGTGCTAGAAGAAAATGCCGGTTGGAAACTCATCACCAGTCAGCTGAACCACGAACGAGTGGCATTAGGACCCGCGGGTCGGCTTGAGCGTCCTTACGAGGCAGTAGTCGATTGGGCTCGTAAAACTATCGACCACAACGGTAAGCGGGTGATTGATTCTGAATGGGTGCAGATAGCGCTAGCACGCGTCGCCGCCACCGTTGCTACTTTGCGATTGTTTAATTGGCGGGCCGCGGCCGCTATTGATGCGGGCGATCCAAATCCGGCTACCGCTTCGGCAATGAAGATTTTTGGTACCGAACAGCAGGTGCAGTGCCTGAGAATTCTTATGGACATTGTGGGGGAGAAAGCAAAATTACTTGACGATTCGCGGGGCGCGGAACTTTTTGGTGACCTCGAGCACGATTATCGCCAAGCTCCGGTCGGCACGTTTGGCGGTGGCGTTAATGAAGTCCAGCGCGAAATTATCCAAATGGCTGGTCTCGGTATGCCCCGAGCACCTCGTTGACCGTTAAGTAGTCGGTCGTTATGGAAGTTGGAGTAGCACTGCCGCAGATGGTCAAGGGGTTTGATCGCGACAAGTTTATAAATTGGTGTGCCGGAATTGACTCCGGCCCATTTTCTTCGGTATCGGCCGGAGAGCGGATTACTTTTCATAATCTCGAAGGAATTACTGCCTGCGCGGCGGCCGCGTCAATAACTGAACGAGTGCGAATTTTTGCCAACCTTATTGTGCTTCCGTGGCACACCGTTCCCTTGATCACTAAACAACTAATCGGCATCGATGTGGTATCGGGTGGGCGACTCGAAGTAGGGGTTGGTATTGGAGGTCGTAAACAAGATTACGAAGCGCTCGGAATTAATTTTGGTCATCTGCATCAGCGATTAGACGATTCGGTAACCGAAATGATTCGGTTGTGGCAAGGGGGCGTTGCCGCCGATGGAGGAATCTTGGGGCCGCGCCCGCCCCAAGACCGCCCTCGAATACTGGCGGGCGCATTAGGGCCCAAAGCACTCGCGCGCGCCGCGCGCTGGGCCGATGGAGTGTCAGGGTTTACCCTCACGGCTAACGCGGTCGAAGTAGAACAACTATTTACTAGTGCGGCCAACGCGTGGGGGGATGCGGGTAAAACTCCACTTCCGCGGCGGGTAACGGGCTTTTTTTGTGCCCTTGGTCCTGACGCCGAGAATCGACTTCGCACTTTTACCTACGACTACCTTGAAGTTTTTGGCGCTGATTTTGCTAAAGCAATTGCTGAAGAGATTTATGCCTTTACTCCGAAACGAGTCGGTGATGCGCTTACCGCTATTGCGGCTACTGGGTGCGACGAATGCATTCTTGTCCCTGGCTCCGACGATCCCGCTTGCTTGGAAGAGATGTCGGAATTAGTTACTGACTGGAAGAGGTGACAGTGGGGGATCTCGATGGCTATCGCGTGTTGGTCACTGGTGGTGGTAGCGGAATTGGCGAAGGCTGTGCCTTACGCTTAGTAAGTGATGGCGCCACGGTAACGATCTGTGGTCGCACAGCTGAGCGGTTGTCTGAAGCCGCCCAGCGCATTAAATCTTTAACCGGCATCGCGCCGGCAATAGTGGTGGCCGATGTAACTGATGCCGACCAAATCTCTAAAGCGGTTGGTCTTGGGGCGGGCGATGCCGGTTTGCTCAATGGGGTAGTGGCTTCGGCGGGAGGCTCGCTACATATGGGTCCGTTGCACTTAGCCGACGTAGACGCGGTGCGGGCCACCCTCGAAGTCAATGTAATCGGAACATTTCTCACTCTTAAAGCCGCCGCACCAATGTTGCGAGCCGCCGGAGGATCGTTTGTGGGGATTTCGTCGCATGCCGGCCTCGATTCTTTTCGTTTTCTCGGTGCCTACGGCGCGGCTAAAGCTGGTCTTGATCACATGTTGAAAGTCGCGGCCGACGAATTAGGCGCAGCTCGAGTGCGAGTGAACTCGGTGCGTCCGGGGATAATCGCTGACGAATTAATGAAGCCGATTACCGACGGTGGACCAGTACTCGATAGTTATCTAGAAAATATTCCGCTTCATCGAGTAGGCGAGGTTGATGATGTGGCTCAACTAGTGCGATTTTTAATCGGTCCCGATTCAAGTTGGATAACCGGCCAATGCATCAGCATCGATGGCGGCCAGTCTTTACGACGAGGAGCCGACTACGGCGCTTTCGCCGACGCAATTCACGCGACCGATCCCGAGATGAGTTGGGTCCACGAACCTAACGGCTAAGTCGGCACCGTCCGCGGCTGGCCCGAGAAGAGACTGGCGCGAGAAGAGACGGGCTAGTTGTCGGCGCTGAAAGTAATCGGGATGTGCTTGAGTCCGTTAATGAAGTTTGAACGCAAGCGACTTACATCACCATCAAATTTAATGTTATGCAGGCGATCGAGGATGGTGTCAAACATGATCTCGATTTCTCGGCGAGCGAGGTTGGCCCCTAGACAAAAATGCGGTCCACTGCCGCCAAAAGCCACGTGCTCGTTTGGGGTCCGTTCGATGTTAAAGGTGTGGGGGTCAGGGAATTGCTGTTCGTCGCGATTAGCCGAGATGTACCAAATCACGACTTTGTCACCTTTTTTGATGTTCTGACCACCGAGGACTAGATCTTTGGTTGCCGTGCGGCGAAAGTGCATCACGGGTGTCGCCCAGCGGAGCATTTCTTCTACTGCCCCCGGGAGTAGGTCTCGGTTGTCGCGTAAGGTTTGCAGTTGCTCGGGGTGCTCTAGTAGCGCCACCATTCCGTGCGAAATCAAGTTACGAGTCGTTTCGTTACCGGCAACGGTAAGAATTAAAAAGAATAGATCGATTTCGAGGTCAGAAAGTTTTTCACCGTCAACCGAAGCGGCCGATAATACCGAAACCAGATCGTCGCCCGGATCGGCTCGCTTCTGCTCGGCTAACTCTGAAGCGTAGGCATAGAGATCCATCATCGCTTGGGCAGAAATTTCCTCGGTGACCCCGTACTCGGGATCGTCAGCTCCGATCATCTGATTGGACCAGTCAAAAAGTTTATGGCAGTCTTCTTGAGGAACGCCCAGTAAGTCGGCGATTACTTGCAAGGGCAACTCTGCGGCTACATCGACCACAAAGTCGCACTTTCCTTGAACGGCAATGCGGTCAATGATGTCGTTGGTCCGCTTACGCATGGTTGATTCAAGCTCGGCCACCATCCGAGGAGTGAACCCCTTGTTGATTAGACGGCGGTAACGAGTGTGCATGGGTGGATCCATGTTGATCATTAACAACCGTTGTTGTTCAAACGTGTCGGGTTCAGCATCAAACATGAATACGAGGCCTTCAGCCGAAGAGTAGTTCTCGTAATCGCGATTAACTGCGACTACATCGTCATAATTAGTAACCGACCAAAAACCGGTCTGGCCTTCGATACCTTCGTGCCAAACGACCGGCGATTCAGCTCGCATTCGGTCGAACCAGTCATGAGGAACTCCCTTAACAAAGCGATCCTTGTCCCAGAGGTTGATATCGGTGTTAGTCATAAAGCGAATCCTACCTTTCTACTCGAATTCCGGTTTATTTGAATTCCGGGATTACATACTTACCGAATAATTCAATTGACTGCATTACTTTTTCGTGAGGAATGTTGTAAGGATTCAGTAGACATAAAAGTATATCGACGCCGGCGGCTTCGTATCGCTTAAGGGTTTCAATGCATTCGTCGGGGTCACCCACCACGCCCGATCCGGTGGAGTGGATGTAGTCGAAGGTTAGATACTCAAGTGCCCCCTCGCGCTGGTGCTGAAGCGGTCCCGCGGTGTAGTCGTAGGTGCCGAGGGGATGATTGCGCTCCTCCAGCCATTCAGCTACCGAACCAATGATCGCGGCCCCCGCTTTTGGATACCAAACGAACGATTCCTCGGCTACGGCGTACGCCTCTTCTTTGGTTGGGGCACAGTGCACCATGGTGAAAGTTGCCGCGGTGTCGTTAACGAATTTTCCCGCGGGCTTAGTGCATTCGGCCAAACCTTTTCGGTAGAGCCCGATGTTGTCAACCATCGATTCAGGAGGCATCCCGACGGTGAATGAACATAGTCCGAGTCCTTGTCGACCAATCTCTTCGTGTCCCGCGGGCGAACTGGTTGCACCAAAAATTGGGGGATGCGGCTTTTGAAGCGGTTTGGGGTGAACTCGGCGCGGCGCGCCCATTTTCCAAAACTCGCCGTCGGCTTGATACTCATCGTTGGTCCAGGCGCCAACGATGTGACCAAGTGCTTCTCGCCATTGCTCGCGCGCGGTATCAACATCGACATTGAAACCTTCTAGCTCGGCGCGACTAGATGACCGACCAGTACCGAAATCAACTCGGCCGTCGGAAATTAGATCTAATACCGCAACCGACTCGGCGGTGCGGATGGGATGGTTGTAAGGCTGGGGGAGCAGCCGGACTCCGTAACCGATGCGGATATTTTTTGTGCGGGCAGCAATCGCACCGTAAAGAACTTCGGGGTTAGAACAGTGAGAGTATTCGTCGAGGAAGTGATGCTCCACGCTCCAAAACGCGTGAAACCCGACTTTGTCTCCCAGCACCGCTTGCTCGAGAGTGTTTTTGTAAGCCTGATGCTCTTTACCAGGAGTCCAGGGCTTGGGAACCGGTATTTCGTAAAACATCGCGAACTTCATTGGGTAGTAGTTCCCTTCGCTTCGACTTCGACCAGTCTCGGGCTGGACTTTTCACCCCGGCTTGTGGTCAAGCCGAGTTTCGATGAGCATAAGACTATGCGCGGGCTTGAGGGGAAAATTGCGGTGATCACCGGTGCCGGCTCAGGCTTAGGTGCCGCCACTGCGCAACGCTTATTTGATGAAGGGGCCGTAGTGGTGGGCTTAGACCAGATTGCGGAACCCGAGGCGACTCCCGCCGCCAGCTGGTATCAACTCGATGTCAGCAAAGAGGCGGAAGTAGAAGCGACGATGAACGCGGTCGTGGCGCGCTACGAACGAATCGACGTATTGGCTACTTTCGCCGGAGTCGCGGGCGGTGGGCCAGTGCACAGTCTGGCTAGCGAAGAATGGAACCGAGTATTGGCGGTCAATCTCACCGGAACTTTTTTATGTTGCAAGCACGCGCTCGTTCCAATGGTGGCGCAACGATCGGGTGCGATCGTTACTGTGGCCAGCGTGGAAGGGATAGAAGGAACCGAAGGGGGAAGTGTTTACAACGCGGCCAAAGGCGGAGTGGTTCTTCTAACTAAAAATATGGCTATCGATTACGCGCGACGCAATATTCGAGTGAACGCGGTGTGTCCGGGTTTCATCGAAACGCCGATGTTTGATTCGGTCATGGGCAGCCCCGGGATGGCAGAGTACCGAAACGAATATCGCGACCAGCACCAGATCGGCCGCTTCGGCCATCCCGACGAGATCGCCGCCGCCACCGCTTTTCTTGCCTCCGACGATGCTTCGTTCATTACCGGTCACGCGTTAGTGGTGGATGGGGGCTATACCGCAGGCATGCGTACCGGGCTTTCTGACCTCCTGGGTCTTTCGTGAGCTCCAGACCTTTCGTGAACTCCGGTCTGGGAATGGCAGTGACGACCGTAAATCTGTAACTTGTTCTTATCTAACCGCGTAGATCGATATTTGAGGGGACGCAATGTATATAGGTCTGACTGAAGATCAGCAGAAACTGCAACTAGAAGTGCGCGACTACTACCGGCAGTTGCTTACCCCTGAAGTGCGGGCCTCGCTTGCCCACGGTGGTGGAGTAGGACCGGCGATGCGCAAGATCGTGCGGCAAATGGGTAGCGACGGTTGGCTTGGAGTCGGTTGGCCCAAAGAGTGGGGCGGACGCGGCTTTACTGCAGTTGAACAGTTCATTTGGTTTGATGAGTCGATGCGGGCTGGTGCACCGGTTCCAATGCTCACCATCAATACGGTTGGGCCCACGATTATGAACTTCGGTTCCGACGAACAAAAAGAATTTTTCATTCCAAAAATCTTGGCGGGAGAAATTCATTTCTGCATCGGCTACTCCGAGCCGGGTGCGGGAACCGACTTGGCCGCATTGCGAACCAAAGCTGAGCGTGATGGTGATGAGTACGTAATTAATGGTCAAAAAATGTGGACCAGTCTCGCGAGCGATGCCGACTACATCTGGCTGGCGGCGCGCACCGACCCTAATGTTAAGAAAAATAAAGGCATTTCGTTGTTCGTATTTCCTATGGATACCACTGGCATCAAGGTTCTACCTATTCAAGTAATGGGCGAGACCGACATCAACCAGACTTTCTTTGAAGACGTTCGTATTCCCGCGAGTTGTCGCGTAGGTGAAGAAAATGAAGGCTGGAAGTTAATTACTACTCAACTAAACCATGAGCGAGTCACGCTGTGTTCATCGGGAATGGTCGAGCGAGCCCTTAACGACACTCGGGCTTGGGCGCAAGAAACTCGGTTAGCCGACGGCTCGCGCGTGATCGATCAAGAATGGGTCCAGATCAGTCTGGCTCGGGTGTACTCGCGCTTAGAATTTTTGCGACTTATTAACTGGAAGATTGCTTGGGCTTCCACTCAGGGCGCCCTGAGTCCAGCTGATGCGTCGGCCACCAAGGTCTACGGGACTGAGTTCTATCTCGAAGCGTTTCGTTCCTTAATGGAGATCATCGGTCAACACGCGTACCTCAAAGACGGCGCGCCGGGTGAGGTTTTACAGGCTCGCCTCGAACACTCTTATCGCGGTCTAATTATTTTGACTTTCGGTGGGGGAACTAACGAAATTCAACGCGACCTTATTGCGGTGTTTGGTCTCAATATGCCACTGGCCCCTCGATAATCGCCAACTATTAGCCAACTATTAGCCAACTATTAGCAGGAGATAAATATGGATTTTTCATTTTCTGAAGAACAGGACGACCTCAAGGGACTGGTTAGCCAGATTCTGGAGACCGAAGTAACTAACGAACGACTCAAACAAACCGAAGCCGGCGAAGACAATTTTGACCGCGAATTGTGGGAAATATTTGCTAATGCCGGCATCCTCGGTATTGCTGCACCGGAATCACACGGTGGAGGTGAACTCGGATTTCTCGAATTAGCAATAGTGTTAGAACAAATTGGTCGATTGGTCGCGCCGATTCCGTTTTACGCGTCAGCAGTATTAGGAATGCTTCCGATAACAAAGTTTGGCAGCGAAGATCAGCAGAGTGCTTGGCTACCCGATGCTATTTCGGGTAAATCGATTCTGACCGCGGCACTTTTCGAAGCGGGAGCAGAAATTTACCAGCCGATTACTACGGCTACTCCTGACGGAGATGGTTGGAAGATCGACGGAGTCAAAGACTGTGTGCCCGCCGGAATGTTGGCCAAGCGAGTGATCGTCCCGGCTGCTACTCCCGACGGAAAAGTAGTCATGGCGGTTATAGGCGTTAACGACTCGGGAGTTACCCGCGAACGACAAAATACAACTAACGGTCATCCGGAAGCGCGAATAACCCTTAAGTCGGTTGCGGTAAGCGGTTCCGATGTATTAGGAACTCCCGACTCAGGCCACGAGATTTTGGTTTGGTTGGTTGAACACGCCACCGCCGCGTTAACCGCAATTGCGGTAGGCGTATGCGAAGAATCGGTGCGTATGACTGCGGAATACACCAAGACTCGCGAACAATTTGATCGCCCCATTGCTACTTTTCAGGCGGTAGGGCAGCGCGCCGCGGATGCGTACATCGATTCTGAAGCAGTACGACTTACGGCGTGGCAGGCGATTTGGCGACTGTCGGAAGATCTTCCGGCTCACGTTGAAGTTGCCGTGGCCAAGTTCTGGGCTTCGGAAGGCGGGCAACGAGTTGTTCATGCCGCGCAACATCTTCACGGCGGCATGGGAGTAGACCGCGACTATCCATTGCACCGCTACTTTCTCTGGGCTAAGTGGATTGAGTTGAGTCTGGGCGGCACTACTCGTCAATTGCTTGCCATTGGTCGCCGTCTGGCCGAGGATCCCGTTCCGGCCTAACCAATTCAATCGTGACGCTCGATCCAGAGGACATTTTCGTAACTCGCGACGGGCTTAAGATCCACGCGCTCGATTGGGGCGGAAACGGTAAACCGCTTCTGCTATTGCCACCTAACGGTTTTTGCGCCGGTTTATTTAATCCGTTAGCCCAACAACTACGAAATGATTTTCGTATTATCAGCGTCGATCTGCGCAGCCAAGGCCAAAGTGATACTCCCGACGATCTGACTGCGGGCATAACTTTTTTGGAGATGGCCGCCGATGTGCTGTCGGTACTCGACTCGTTGGGCATTGAACACTGCGCTGCACTAGGCGAATCGCTGGGCGGCGGCGTAGCGGTAATAGTTGACAAGTTGCGCCCCAGAATATTTAGGCGACTAATCCTTAGTGAGGCGATTGCTTTCGACTTGGAGTCGGTCCCTACGCGGTCATCTCCTGGCCCCGGCGACGGAGGAAATTTTATGGCCACCGCCGCTCGCAAGCGACGAGCGATCTGGCCGGATCGGCAAACTGTATTGAGTTCGTATGCGTCGCGCCCACCTCTTAACGAACTCGATCCGGAAGCTCTCGCCGGTTATGTCCGGTGGGGATTTGTAGACCGGTCCGACGGTCAGGTTGAACTGGCGTGTCCACCCGAGGCCGAAGCGCGTTTATTCGAAGTGTCGTCGGGGTCGGCGGGAGCGCCCAGCGCCTGGCGTCATCTCAACTCACTGCACGCCCCGACCACAGTTTGGTACGGCAGCCGTTCAAATCTTCCTATTGAATGGTTTCTCGGTCAGGCGGCCCGCATTGGTTGTACTGCACGCGAAGTCGACGGCGGGCATTTTTTTTTACAAGAAAATACGAATCAGTCGGCGACTTTAGTGCGGGAGTATCTAGCGGAATAATCAGTAGCGGATTTTTACTATCAGGCGACAATTCCGTCGGCCCGCAGTTCGTCGATAGCAGCGGAGTCGTAGCCCAAACTAAGCAGAACCGTATCGGTGTGTTGGCCTAAATCGGGCGGCATGGCGCGGGGTGCCGCCGGCGTGCCGAAATAATCAATAGGAGAATTAATCATCGTGGTGGTGTGAGAACCGTCGGGTACTTCAACAAACCCGCCCCCTTCGGCCACTTGTGGATCGGCCAACACTTCGTCGGGTGTTTGTACCGGAGCCCACCACATGTCTTCGCGATCGAAAGCAGTTCCCCATTCGGCCCGAGTACGCGTGACGAACTGCGCGTCGAGTAGTTCGGTTAGTTCATGGCAGTTATCCCGCCTTAGCGACGCGTTGCTAAAACGAGGATCATCTATCCACTCGGGGCGGTCAATCGCGCGACACAAGTCGGGCCAGTGGCGATCGCCTTCAAGACCGATAAGCCAAAACCATTTTTCATCAGCATCTTGATAGCAATTGATGGTGGGGTTGGCCATAGTTTCGTGAGTGGCGACACCGATACTGGTTCCAAAACGCAGCGCTACATTGAGATCGAAACTGATGGTGTAAATACCGTGGCGTAGTAGTGAGGTGTGAACGAGTTGGCCCTCATCCGTACGATGGCGAGCCAGTAACGCCGCACAAATTCCGGCGGCCAAAGTCATACCGGCGTTGTGGTCGCCTTGGCCGCCACGCTGGAACGGAGGGTTGCCTCCCGGCTGGGTAAGCAAACTGGCCAAACCACTCCGAGCCCAAAAAGCACCAATGTCGTAAGCCGCGCGATCGCGTTCGGGTCCATTTAATCCGTAGCCGGTAATAATTCCGTAAACCAGACGAGGGTGACGCGTTCGTAGTGAATCGGGATCGAGCCCTAAACGAGTCAGCGCGTCGAGACGAATATTGGTAATAAATACGTCCGCGTCCGCGAGTAATTCTTGCGCTAAATCGCGTCCACGCGAATGAGCAAAGTCGATAACGATGCTTTGTTTTGAACGGTTGTCTATTTCAAACGGTGGGTTGAAGGGAAGATCGCCACCGAGCATTTGGGCAAACTGGCGAGCAGGATCACCGGCGGGTGGTTCGATTTTTATTACCTCGGCACCCCAGTCGGCTAACAATCCGCCGGCGGCGGGCCCCGCAATCCACACTCCCAACTCGACTACCCGCAGCCCCGCGAGTGGCCCCCCTTTGGGTTGAATATTTCCGTTAGTGCTCATAATTTTCCTGCTCGCAAATGCTACCGGTGGGTGGTGACGATTTCTTCGCCTCGCGAATCCTAGGCTTAGGGAATTGAGGGCTCAGGGAATCGAGATTTTAGTGGTGTGTACTGGGAACACCTGTCGTTCCCCTATGGCCGAGGCTATTTTGCGCGCTCATCTTCAGAGTCGTGAAATCGATGCGGAGGTTTCGTCGGCGGGTACTGATGCCTGGGCCGGAGCCGCTACCGATTATGCGGTGGTGGCGATGAGCGAGTTTGGTATCGACCTGTCTAATCACCGCAGTGCGCAGATCACTCCCGAGATGATTAGTAAAAACGACCTGATACTGGTTATGACTAGAAATCATGCCGACCGAGTGGCGCTTCTCGACTCGGAGGCGACGAACCGGACATTTCTACCCGGCGAATTAATCCGGCTGGGAGCGGCGGTACCCCTGCGCGCGTCGACCGAGTCGGTGCGCGCGTGGAGCGAAATAGTGGCGATTAACCGACCGCGTGGCCCAATCGGGCGAGGGGCCGACGAGATTACCGATCCGGTCGGAGAGACTTTAGCGGCTTATAAGGATACCGCCCGGCGACTGAATGCGGAGTTAGCCGCTATCGCCAAATTGCTTGCACCTGATTCTGATCGCCGTGAAGTGGCAGGCTAATGGAATGAGCGCGCCAAACAAATGGGAGATAGCGGGCCGAGTAGCGGTAGTAACCGGCGCGGGCTCAGGAATCGGTCGAGCTAGCGCGCTGGCGTTAGCGGCCGCGGGTGCCGCAGTCGTGTTAGCTGATGTTGATGAAGCGGGCGCGTCCGAAACTCTCGGGCTAATCCACGATTCCGGCGGTGAAGGCATGGTCGTTCGCACCGATGTCTCCGAAGCGCGTTCAGTAGAAGCATGTTTTGCGACCGCGGAAACTAGCTACGGTGGTATCGATATTGTGCACAACAATGCGGGATTGGTATCGGGTTATCCGGTTTGGCCCGAAATAACTCCCGAAACATTATTACGAGTTATGAATGTAAACCTAGGTGGAGTGGTTTTAGGAACCCGACTAGCTCTTCCCGCATTGCGGCGTCGCAATGGTGGTGTGATTATTAATACGGCATCAATGGCAGCGATTTTCCCGTTAGTTGAAGATCCGATTTATTCTGCTACCAAGGCCGCAGTAGTCATGTTTACGCGTGCCTGCGCTTCGCTAGCACAAGAAAAAATTCGGGTAAACGTGGTATTGCCGGGCTTAGTCGACACACCGTTATTGCCTAAAACTGGTGACGGTTCAGAATGGGCGCAGTGGGCTAACGATGCTGAGGATCTAATGGGTTTGCTGTCGGCCGATGATGTCGCGCGAGTGGTATTAGAACTAATTGAAGATCCTGACGCGGTAGCGGAAGAACGAATCGTAGGTTTAGTCCCTGAAACTGAATTTGATAATCTAAACGAAGGTACGAAGTGACGATAAACACCGATGAGATGACTCCTAACCAGTCGGCCCGTCGCGACCGCGTCATAGAAGCGGCACTTGAACTTGCGTCTGAGGGTGGTTACGACGCCGTACAAATGCGCGATGTAGCCCTTTCGGCTCAGGTTGCGCTTGGCACTATCTACCGGTATTTCTCGTCTAAGGACCATCTACTTGCGGCCGCGCAACTCGGGTTGTGGCAAAAACAAGCAGTTCGTTTGAAAGCCCGCCCCGCTGCGGGGACTTCAAGCGTCGAACGCGTGCTTAGCGTGCTGGAAAGATCTATGCGGGGAGCACTGGACAATCCGCAACGCACCCAAGCATTAGTGACTGCGTCGTCGTCACCCGATCCCGCAGTGCGCGAGTGTCAAGCCGAATTGATGGATATCATGGACGAAGTTCTGGGGGCAGCCATGGCCGACATTGAGCCTTCGCGTCGAGCCGAGATCGCGATCACTTTGCGACAAGTCTGGTTTGCCTGGTTGTTGGGCTGGGTCAACGGTTGGAACGATGCCGCTACCGTCTCCCGTCAGCTCGAGATCGCTACTCGGCTACTACTGGCCTAAGCGATTAGGCGCCTAGGGCTCGCTCGGCGCTCAAGTTGTGGTCAGCAATGGGAATGTGTTCTACTTTCGCAGTGTCCGATCACCGATTGAGTTCTCACGCAATTGAATTTCCGTATACCCGCTCGCTCGGGCCGGTCTACAGCGAATTCTTAACCGGTTTGCGCGACCAGCGGATTGTCGGAATTCGTAATAATGATGGATCGGTACTGTGTCCGCCTACCGAGTGGGATCCCGCCACCGGTGAAGCCCTCGCACTTGATTTTGTCGATGTGGGCCCCGCCGGCACAGTTACGACTTGGGCTTGGGTAGCCCACCCCACGCGCAAGCACCCACTTAGTCATCCGTTCGCGTTTGCCCTCATACAACTCGACGGTGCCGCCACCGCGCTGCTTCATGCGGTCGACGCGGGCAGTGCCGACAAGATGGCTACTGGAATGAGGGTGGCACCGCGTTGGCGCGACGAAAGAATTGGATTCATAACCGACCTTGAAGCTTTCGTACCGCTCCCGCTGGAGTCGAAGTAATGACCGCGTCACTTCCCGACGAAGTAGTCGATCCCAACGCCCCAGTTACCAATATGGATTATTTCATGGCGTTGGAATTTGAAGAAATTATTTGTCCGGTAGTGCAGCGTTACGCCGATGGGCTGTTAGCGGGAAAAATCCTTGGTCATCGTTGCCCACAATGCGGATTGGTATATGTTCCCCCACGGGGATATTGCCCAATTGATGTGTTGGAAACCACTGAAGCCGACGAAGTCGAACTTGCCGACCGAGGCGTGGTGACCAACTACACCGTAGTAACGCCGGTGCAGTACTACGGCCAAGAGGAAACCGAGCCGTTCGCAAAAGTTTCCGTATTGCTTGATGAGCCGGGAGGAATGTTGAGCTTGCAGGATGTTCTTGAGGTGCCGGTTGCGGAAGTGCGCATTGGCATGCGACTAGAAGCAGTTTGGGTTCCTGAAGCCGAACGCACGGTCGCAGAAATAGGTAACCGTTGGGGAGGCGCGGGTGGTTGCATTTTGGGCTGGCGAGCCACTGGCGAACCCGATGTTTCTTCCGATCAATTAAATGATCGGGTTTTTTAGTCATGGCTGACATCGCGATTATCGGACACGCCCAGTCGCCATCATGGCGCATGGCCGATTTAACTGAGCCCCAATTTTTGTTTCCGGTCATTTCGGAAGCTATTGCCAGTGCAAACATCAACCGGCGCGATATCGGATTTACTTGTGCGGGATCGTGCGATTACCTCTCGGGACAAACTTTCGCTTTTGTTATGAATCTTGAAGCAGTAGGAGCGTGGCCGCCCATCACGGAATCACACGTAGAAATGGATGGAGCGTGGGCGCTTTACGAAGCGTGGGTTCGGCTGCAAGTTGGAGATATCGATACTGCGCTTGTGTTCGGTTCGGGTAAATCGTCACCCGGAAACCCGTCGGAGGTTTATCCGTTGCAACTCGATCCGTACACGCTTACACCGCTAGGAGTCGATCCGGTTTCGATGGCCGCGCTACAGGCGCGCGCTCTGCTTGACGCCGGGTTAGTTACCGAACAAGAGATGGCGCAAGTAGCAGCCCGTAGTCGCCGTGATGCGATGAATAATCCTTATGCCCAAGTATCCGGCGAGTTTGATCCGGAAAAACTTTTGGCCGAGCCTTATGTGACTATGCCGTTACGCAAACACGACCTACCTCCGATTTCTGACGGTGCTTGTGCGGTTATTCTCGCCACTGCCGACAAGGCTCGCGAAGTATGCGAACGGCCGGTTTGGATTCGGGGTATTGATCACCGGATTGAGGCCCACCAACCGGGTATGCGCGATCTAACCCAATCATCGTCAACTCGGCTCGCGGGCGAGCGGGCGGGCGTGGGCAATGCGCCGATTGATGTAGCCGAGTTGTGCGTATCGTTTTCACACGAAGAATCAGTTTTGCGTCGAGCGCTGGGACTGGGTGATGAAGTAAAGATAAATCCATCCGGGGGACCACTCGCCGGTAATCCGATTATGGCGGTTGGTCTTGCTCGAATTGCCGAAGCTGCTCGTCAGGTTTCCGATTTCGGCGCCCACCGAGCCGTGGCTCACGCGAGCTCGGGTCAGGCGTTGCAGCAAAACTTGGTTTGCGTATTGGAAGGCGACTGATGAGTCATCAACCGTGCGCCGTTGTCGGTATTGGTCAGACCAAACATAAGAAACGACGCGACGACGTATCTCTACCTGGGCTTGTTCGCGAAGCTGCCCAACGGGCACTCGATGACGCCGAAATGACTTGGACGGATATTGATGCAGTAGTACTCGGAAAAGCTCCCGACCCGTTCGAGGGAGTAATGATGCCGGAGTTGAGCATGGCCGATGCGCTGGGTGCCGCGGGTAAACCGCTGATGCGCGTGCACACTGCCGGCAGCGTGGGAGGAAGTACCGCCATCGTTGCCACTCATTTGATCGAAACTGGAATCCACGAACGAGTGCTCACAGTCGCCTACGAAAAACAGTCCGAAGGCGACGCCCAGTGGGGACTAGCCGGTGGTCGATCGGGCGGGATGGGTGCCGGCGGAATCTTTGCGCCGTGGATGCGCAGTTACATCCAACATTCCGGTGCGCCCGAAGATATTGGTTGGAAAGTTGCCGTTAAGGATCGTCAAAATGCGCTTAAAAACCCTTACGCTCACCTGCAGTTAAAAGACATTTCTATTGAGAAAGTTAAAGAATCTCCAATGTTGTGGGAGCCTATTCACTTCTTGGAATCGTGCCCGTCGTCCGATGGCGCCTGCGCCATGGTGTTGACCAATGAGGCCGGCGCCAAGAAATCACCGCGTCCTCCGGCTTGGGTTCTCGCTACTGCCATGCGCAGCGAGCTCGGTCAGTTCCCCGGTCGCGATCCGGTACGACCGCAAGCGGGAGTCGAATGCTCCCGCATGTTGTACGCCGCCGCGGGTATTACTAATCCTCGTGCCCAGATTGACGTGGCCGAGCTCTACGTTCCTTTCTCGTGGTACGAACCAATGTGGCTAGAGGGACACGACATCGCGGGACCGGGCGAAGGTTGGAAGATGACTGACAGCGGCGCGACCGCGTTGACGGGAGATTTTCCCGTGAATCCGTCGGGCGGAGTACTTTCTTCTAACCCTATTGGCGCTTCCGGAATGTTGCGCTTTGCTGAAGCTGCTTTACAAGTACGAGGCGCGGCGGGAGAACATCAAGTTGAGGGCGCAACGGTAGCGCTCGGTCATGCTTACGGTGGTGCGGCCCAGTACTACTCAATGTGGATAGTGGGAGCGAGTCTCGACGCAGTCGCTAAACATAAGTAAACGAAAGTTTCTGATGGCAGAAACGCCCGATACCGAAACTCCTGATACCGAAACTCCTGATACCGAAGCTCCCGAATTGACCGAGTTTCGGGTCAAGGCGACTAAGTGGTGCGACGCTAATTTTGAGCGGCGTTCAGTTGATATAAACGAGTTCAAACGCCGATTTGCCATAAGTTCTATCTCCAAAGAAGACGAGCACGCCCAAGTCGAACGCGCGCAAGCCGGACAGAAATTAATTTTCGAAGCCGGTTTCGCCGGCATCGTGGTACCGGTTGAATACGGGGGGCAAGGTCTGAGTGGGCAACACCAACGAGTCTTTTCTAAAATAGCGTCGCGCTACGTGATCGACACCGGGATTTTTTCAGTGAGTATCGGCATGGTTTTACCCACCCTGCTGGCGCACGGTACTGAGGAGCAGAAACTCCGGCTAATCCCACCGATGCTGCGGGGCGACGACATTTGGTGTCAACTCTTTAGCGAACCGGGTGCCGGTTCGGACCTCGCGGGTTTAACTACCAAGGCCGAACTCGACGGTGAGACTTGGCGCATTAATGGTCAGAAAGTTTGGAACTCGTTTGCCCACGTCGCCAACTGGGGGATTTTATTGGCGCGTACCGACTGGGATGTACCCAAACATCGCGGCATTTCGGTTTTTATGGTCGAAATGGGAAGCAAGGGAGTAGAGGTACGACCACTTCGCCAGATCACGGGAGTGGCGCATTTCAATGAAACTTTCTTAACCGATGTCGATGTGCCCGCTAATAACTTGCTCGGTGATTTAAACGGAGGGTGGGGAGTCACGCAAACCACACTGATGGCCGAACGCTCACTTATTGGCGGCGGCATGGGTCTGGGGTTTAAAGACTTCGTTACTTTGGCTAAAGACTACGACCGCACTGACGATCTGAATATTCGTCAAGAACTGGCTCAGACGTATACCCGATTCGAAATACTGCGGTGGCTCGGCGAACGCTCCCGAGCGGCGATGCGTGCGGGCAAGATCATGGGAGCCGAGAGTTCGGTTACCAAGTTAGCGATTTCGGAGCATGTAGCTAAAAACGGCGATCTTGCGTTAGCTATTGAAGGAGCCGCGGGGATGTTGGCGGGCGACGACGCGTCTGATTTTGGATTTTGGCAACAACAGTTTTTAAGCCAGTGGGCTATTCGAATCGGCGGCGGTACCGAACAAGTCCAACGCAATATCTTGGGTGAGCGGGTGTTAGGACTCCCGCCGGAAGCTCGTCCTGATAAAACTGAGCCGTTCCGACTAGTCCCTAAAAACTAATTGTTACTAAAAGTACTTAACTTCTAGTACTAAATAAAAGAAGACTCGGCGGTCAGACCGAGTTCGGGCCACGCTCCCGAAATAATCGGTTGGCAGTTACCTATCCCTACTCCTCCGTAGACCGGATCGGTAACTCTGATTACCGTGTCACGAATTTGGTGTAGTGAACGAGCGACGTCAGCATCACGACAGTCGGCAATACGCTCACCATCAATAACTAAATTTCCTCGCCATTCGCCATGATGGCGACCTTCGTAACCAAAGTAGAGACCCGCACCTAAATGGAATCCAGTGTCACTAAGTACTTCAATTTCGAGCGGTCGTATTTCACCTAATTCAGTAGTAGCGACGATAGTTCCCCCCAGCAGACGCCGGTTGTCGGTATCAAAGTTTAAATTTGATTCGAGATTGCTCCACGCTTCTCGCCGACCATCGGGGTATTCAATTCCGCCGATAACCGTGCGGCGCAGATGACCGGGCGCTTCAAAGTGGAGCAGATGAAGATGCAGTCCGTAGCGTTCGCCGTTCGGGCGTTCCATAAGTACGGGACTCCAGAACATCAAAAACCGCACGCCCGGAGTATCAGTACCGGGCGCGGGAGCCAGATCGGTTAATGGTTTTCCTACGTCGTAACGAGTTCCCCAAGAATGATCGCGCGTCGAAACCCATTCTTGATCGGTAAAAGTTTTCCGGTCGCCGTCAATATTTACCCAGCCGGTAGCGGTACCGATTTGGTGGTAGCGAACCAAATCGGTTGATACTCGATAATCAGTGCGTTGGTGAGTACGGTCTTCCATTGCTGCGGGTATTTCACTAGTGAATGTCCAGTCGAAAGAAATCGGCTGGCAATCATTTTCTGCCAGTGAAAATCTCACTACTCGCATTGGCTCTATAACCTCGTAAGCGATTGGGCCCACTGCGGATAAATCGGGGGTAGGGGACAAGCGGCGACTGGCCCGAACGGTGATTTGTTCGGCGCCCCGCGATACGCCGGCGTAGGCGTCCATGACATTGCGGTTGGTGTATTTACCTAGCCCGAATCCAAGTTGCAACGAGCCGTCGCGTGCCGCCGCCATGGCGCAGATCTTCTCGGTCCAGGAGAAGTCGCTCGAAGCGACGGTGGCGAAGGTGTCGGGAAGTTGGTGGCACAGGGCCTCGTCGGCGCCGGTCAGAGCCCCGTAGGCCGGAGAAGTCATGGAGGCAGCGTAGGTGGCGCGTAGGGGCGGGAGAAGGCTATTTTAGAACCAGTTCTATGTTTCTCGATGAAACCGCTGAGCAGCGGGCCCTCCGCAAGGAATTAAGAGAATATTTTGCCAGCTTGCTGACCCCTGAGGTCAGGGCGGGGCTCGGCGCGGCCGGTGAGGGCAGCTCGGTGTTTCGCGACATTGTGCGCCAGATAGGAGCGGACGGTTGGCTGGGTATTGGTTGGCCAGTTGAATACGGCGGCCAAGGCCGTGACGCTACTGACCAGTTTATTTTTTTTGATGAAGTCCAGCGGGCGGCGGCACCGTTCCCGTTCGTAACTATTAACACCGTTGGTCCCACGCTAATGAATCTAGGGACCGAAGCGCAGAAGCAAGAGTACCTGCCCGGAATTTTGCGGGGAGAAATAAATTTCGCCATCGGCTATACCGAGCCCAGCGCGGGCACCGATTTGGCATCACTGCGAACTCGGGCCGTCCTAACTTCTGGAGCGGCGGGGGATGAGTGGGTCATAAACGGTAATAAAATTTACACCAGCGGTGCTAATCAAGCCGACTTCATCTGGTTGGCGTGTCGTACTGATGTTGATGTTGCCAAGCATAAAGGAATCAGCATCATCATCGTTCCTACTGATTCGCCCGGCTTTTCTTGGACGCCAATCGTTACGGTTGGCGACATTGTAACGACTAATACTTTTTATGAAGATGTTCGAGTTCCGGCTGAGAATGTTGTTAGCGGGATCAACGCCGGCTGGAAATTAATTACCACTCAGCTAAATCATGAACGAGTCGGGTTGGCCGCACTCGCAGGTCGTACTTACCGAATTTTTGATGATGTACTCGATTGGTGTCGAGTTACCGATTCAGGTTTGGGTGGAGTCATGATCGATATAAATTGGGTGCAAACTAATTTGGCTAAAGCGCACGCTCTTTGTCAGGCTATGAAGTTACTGAACTGGCGCATGGCGGCTGCGGTTGCTACCGATACGCTTAGCGGAGCGGATGCTTCGGCGTCGAAAATCTTCGGCGTCGAAACCCAAATTGAGGTTTATCGCTTGTTGCTCGAAATACTGGGTGCCGGTGGATACATAAATGCCGATTCACCCGGGGCAATTTTACGAGGTGAGTTAGAGTGGGCGATGCGAGCATCGCAAATAAATACTTTTGGCGGTGGGGTAGTAGAGGTGTTACGCGAAATAGTCGCCACTTCTGGTCTTGGCATGGCGCGAGCACCACGATGAGTTCAGAATTTTACGACCGTTTACAGGGTTATGTTGGATCGAGTTCCGAATATCAAATTGGTCACGATGAAGTAAACCAACCCATGATTCGCCACTGGGTCGAAGCGATGGGCGACGAGAATCCGGTTTATGTTGATCCCGAGGCGGCGGCTAAATCGGTGCACGGTGAGCGCATCGCTCCTCCGGTGATGTTGCAAGCGTGGGTGATGCGAGGCTTTAAGCCCCGCCCGACTGTTGGCGCGTCACCGACCGATGATCTGATGAGCTTTCTCGACGCGGCGGGTTTTTCCTCAGTAGTAGCGACTAACTGTGAACAGGAATACAGCCGCATGCTTCACCTGGGGGATCACTTGCGCTGTCGTTCAGTGGTGGATTCAATATCCGAAGAAAAGCAAACCGCATTAGGTCAGGGTCACTTCATTACCACTCGGCTTGAGTACGAAACGCTCGAGGGTGAGCCAGTAGGGAAAATGCTTTTCCGTATCTTTAAATTCAAGCCGGGTACTGGTCGCAGTGCGCCGGCTGAAGCACCCGCGGAACGCCCACTGCGTCCTCGCCCCGGATTAAATCAAGATAATAAATTTTGGTTCGACGCGGCCAAGGAGCATCGTTTACTGATTCAGAGTTGTGGCAATTGCGGAGTACTTCGCCATCCGCCTCGGCCCCGTTGCGACAAATGCGGATCTTATGAACACGATGCAGTGGAGGCGAGTGGCAAGGGAACTATTTACAGTTTTGTGGTGGTGCACTATCCCCAGATTCCCGCGTTTGATTATCCGTTGCCGATTGGCCTCATTGAGTTAGAGGAAGGCACCCGATTGGTAGCCGATCTAGTTGGCGCCGAAGCCGGTGATTTCACAATAGGTATGCCGGTAACGGTGGAGTGGCAAGACCATGATCCCGGCTTAAGTCTTCCGGCGTTTAAACCGGTGACGTCATGAATTTTGAACTAAACGAAGAGCAAATTGCGGTACGCGATTTGGCTGAACAGATTTTTACCGGTTCGGTTTCAGTAGCCGGCGTGAAAGCAGTTGAGGCTAGCGATGATCGAATTGATCGTGAACTTTGGAAATCTTTAGCCGACGCCAATATTTTGGGGTTGGCGGTTCCGGAGGCTTTTGGGGGCAGCGGACTAGGAATGGTTGAGCTCGCGCTTGTTTTAGAACAACAGGGTCGAGTAGTAGCCCCGATCCCGTTAGCCGCCACGACAGTTAGTGGCGCGCTAGCAATTAGCGAATTTGGTACTCCCGCCCAACAAGAAACTTGGTTACCTAAAGTTGTTCAGGGCGAAGTTATCTTGAGCGCCGCGTTAGCCGAAATTGGTGCCAATAATCCACTCCGTCCTCAAGTACGCGCGACTTGCGACCAAGGTAAGTGGACTCTTTCGGGAACCAAAGTTTCAGTACCTGCCGGTATGCAAGCCAACGCCCTTCTTGTCCCTGCTCAAACTCCCGATGGCGTCGAGGTCTTTGTAGTTTCTACTGATGATTCTTCGGTGCAACGAATTAGTGCATTTACTACCGACCGGTCTCAAGTGGCCCACATAACATTTTCGTCGACCCCAGCAGAGCTTCTGGGCGATGGTAATCATTCGGGCGATCGAATTGTGTCTTGGATACTCGATCGGTCGTTAATCGCACTCTGTGCAATTCAAATTGGTGTGTGCGAAGCAGCAGTACGCATGGCTGCGGAGTACACCTCGACTCGTGAACAATTCGGAAAACCGCTTTCGTCGTTTCAAGCTTCGCAAGTGCGAGCCGCTGATGCCTACATCGACACCGAAGCGATTCGGGTGACCACGCTGCTAGCGGCATGGAAAGCCGACGCGGGCCAAGAAATAACTGCCGACGCGTTGGTAGCTAAGTGGTGGGCGGCTGAAGCAGGGTCGCGAATAGTTCTTTCGGTTCAACACCTGCACGGCGGAGTAGGCGCGGATATTGAATATCCAGTGCATCGGTATTTCTTATGGGCCAAGCAGATAGAAAACACTCTGGGCGGAGCGCATTGCACCCTCGAGCGCCTCGGTGGAGTATTAGCCAAGATGGGAGTTTGATGTGAGCCTCAACTATGATGATGTTGCCGTTGGTGATCAACTGACCACTCTGGAGATTCCGCTTACTCGCACACTGATCATGGCTGCGGCGATCGCTTCACGCGATTACCAAGATGTTCATCATGATCCCGGTCTGGCGATGGAGCGGGGTTCACCCGACACTTTTATGAACATTCTTACGACCAATGGATTCGTAGGTCGTTTTGTTACCGATTGGGCGGGTCCCGATGCTCTGCTGCGCTCGGTTAAATTCCGCCTAGGAGTGCCTAACTACCCAGGCGACACCATGGTGATGACCGGCGAAATAACCAGCAAAGAAGACGGGATCGTAGAAGTTTCTGTTCGCGGCGCCAACAGTCTGGGAGATCATGTGGTGGGTACCGTTACCGTCGAACTCCCTTCCGTCTCGGCCAATAAGTCGGCGGAGAAATCTTCGTGAGCGAAAAAAATCACTTACGCAACTCCGGTGCCATCGTTGGTATTGGTGCGACCGAATTTTCTAAAGAGTCGGGTCGATCGGATCTGCAATTAGCAATTGAAGCATGCGAAGCGGCCATTGCCGATGCGGGGCTGTCGCCCAGTCAGATCGACGGCATGGTTACCTTCACCGCCGAAACTAACCCCGAAATCGAGATTGCTAAAAACTTGGGTATCGGCGAACTGTCATTTTTCTCTCGCATTCACCATGGTGGTGGCGCGGCGTGTGGAACTATTCAACAGGCAGTACTCGCGGTAAACGCAGGGGTAGCCGACTACGTAGTTTGTTATCGAGCCTTTAACGAACGCTCCGGGCATCGCTTTGGTACGGGAGTACAAGATCGTCCCGCGGCGGCCAATGCCGAAAGCGCTCATTTCGCTTGGTACGCACCGATGGGATTACTCACTCCGGCTCAGTGGGTAGCCATGTTTGCTACTCGCTATATGCACCAGTACGGCGCGACCAGCGAAGACTTCGGTCGCATCGCGGTAACCGATCGGCGTCACGCGGCTAATAATCCTAAGGCGTGGTTTTACGAGCAGCCGATCACCCTTGAAGATCATCAAAATAGTCGTTGGATTGTAGAGCCGCTGCACTTGCTCGATTGTTGCCAAGAGAGCGATGGTGGGCAAGCGATCGTGGTCACCACTCCTGAACGCGCGCGCGATCTCCCCAACTCTCCGGCGATTGTATGTGCATCAGCTCAAGGTGCGGGAGTCAACCAAGACATGATGACGAGTTACTACCGCGACGACATCGCCATGTTGCCGGAAATGGGTTTAGTCGCTCGCCAACTCTGGAATACCACCGGTCTTGGCCCCGACGACATTTCGGCCGCGATTATTTATGACCACTTCACTCCGCTCGCGCTTCCCCAACTCGAAGAGTTTGGATTTTGTGGTCGGGGAGAAGCCAAAGATTTCATCAAAGATGGCAACATCGAAATTGGTGGTCGGCTCCCGATTAATACCAACGGCGGACAGCTCGGTGAGGCCTATATCCACGGAATGAACGGGGTAGCCGAAGGGGTGCGTTTGATACGCGGAACTTCGACCAATCAACCCGAAGATGTTGAGCATGTGCTGGTAACGGCCGGCACCATGGTTCCGACTAGCGCGCTGGTTTTAGGTCGCGACTCCTAGTCACCGCGCGCCGCGCGATTACCGCGCGATTACCGCGCGATTACCGGGCGATTACAGAGAGCGCGCGGCTACGTGGCCTTCGTAAACCGCCCGATCGACCGGCCGGACCGACACTGCATTACCGACGCGAACTACTGAACACGTAGCAGTGGCTTCTAAAGCCAGAAATAACTCTTCGTTAGGTAAACCGTGGGTAACAATGATTACCGAATCGATTTTGCTAAGGGTCTCTAGTTGGTGCGAGTGCACGTCGACGATGATTACTTCGTGATCGCCAATAGCTACGACGGCATTATTGGGCCGCCAGATCATTCCCGCCTGAACCGCCCGCGGCAATATAGCCGCTTGAGTCTCACTGTCGAGGCCAATGGGCATGGGGAGGGGGGTAACGCAAGTTGCCGAGTGACCAATCGTGGCCAGCATTTCTCCTAAACCGATAGCCGCCGCGTGACCAAGGGCGTCAATAATCACTACCCGATCGCCTAAGGAATCGGGGTTTTCTAAAAGTTGCATCAATGCGGCAACGTGGTCAAAAACCCAATCGGCCTCCGCACCCGCTATGGGCATCGGTTGATAAGCCGAACGCCCAAATTTGGTGGCGTGGCCACCAGTCGCCACGATTATGGCTTCGGGATTAAGCGCAAGTACTGATTCAACCGTGGCGGTAAATCCGAGTCGGACATCGACTCCCAGCCTTTGACATTCGTTAATGCGCCATTTAGCAATTTCCCAAATTTCTTGCCGACCCGGCAGCTGGGCGGCCCAATGCAGTGCCCCGCCGAGCTGATCGTTTTGTTCGAGCAAAATCACTTGGTGGCCGCGTGCGGCGGCAGTAGTGGCCGCTTCCAGTCCGCCGGGGCCGCCACCGATTACCACCAATCGCTTAGGTGTTGCACTAAGGGAAAGAGTGCCGAGGCCAAGATCGGCTTCGCGCCCAACCGCAGGATTTTGTACACAGTTGATGGGCATGGACTGTAAAAGATTTCCATAACACGAAGCATTGATACCGGTGCACTGACGAATCTCGGTGGCGCGTCCGGCCGCAGCTTTATTAGTCCATTCGGGATCAGCGATGAGGGCTCGAACCAGAGTGATTCCGTCGGCTTCGTGGTGCGCAATGATTCCGTCGGCTTCTTCGGGGGTAAGAATGCGATGAACGGCAAAAACCGGAGTATTCCTAACCGCTTTTTTTATTGTGTGCGCGGCGTAAACCCCAAAAAGGTGAGGAGAGTAGTTGGTGCGAACCATGCCTATTCCGCCCACGCCAACGCTCACATTGAAGTAATCGGCGAGACCAAGGTCTTCGTAAGCGGCGGCAATATCGCCGCAATCGTCGGCGGTAAGACCAGGTCCGTGGTGTTGTTCGTCGTCACCCGCCAATCGGATACCGACAACAATCTTGTCACCGACTGCTTCGCGTACTGCGTGCACGATTTCGGTGCCAATCCGCATTCGATTTTCAAGACTCCCTCCGTACGCATCGGTACGAAAGTTGAATTTGGGCGATAAAAATTGGTGCAGAAGGTAACCGTGGGCACTCTGAATTTCGATTCCGTCGAATCCGCCGGCGACGGCATTTTGAGCGCAGACTACATGGGCATCGATAACGGCCCGAATATCTTTTTGGTCCATAGCTTTAGGCGCTTCGGAGTAGTCGGGTGACACCGACGGGCCAATCGCAACTTGCTTTGACCAGTTCCCGAGCATCATGGCGCCGGAGTGGGTAAGTTGCAGCAGGGCAAGAGTGTTGTGAGCGTGCACTTGGTCGGTTAGTTGTTCGTAGTGCGGTATGCACTCAGGGTCCCAGCCGTTAGCGTTGTTAGGCATTTTGTAAGCGGTATTGGCTGATACTGCGGTCTCGCCCGCTATTACTGCCGCCACGCCGCCTTGGGCTCGATCAGCAAGATAGCGCCCGTAGCGTTGGCCGTAATAACCCGGCTCACCCCAAACTGGATTTGGTTCAGTAAACATGGTGAAGTGCGCGCCAAAAATAACGCGATTGCGAAATTCAACTGGCCCGACTGTAAGCGGCTTGAATAAATGTTCGAAGCTCATAGTGCGAGACTGCTTAGCCGATCGGCCTTGACGAACACTTCTCGCAGTTGCGCTTTGTCCGCTTCCTGCATTTCCGATAATGCGTATCCGGGTTTGGCTCTCCACCAAACCGGATCGGTTACGGCCCAGTATTCCTGTCGTAATTTTCGCTTAAGGATTTTTTTAGTTTCAGTCACCGGCAGCGCGTCGGTTATGCGGACATAACGCGGCGACCATTTAGTACCGAGGTCGCTCTGTTCGGAAAGAAATGTATCTAGGCGTTCGGGAGTCATTGAGTGCCCAGGTCGTAGTTCTAGCGCAGCCATTACTTGATCTCCCACATCTTCGGCCGGCACCGCGTAGATCGCGGCCAGCACGACATCGGGATGGCGAGCCAAAATGCGCTCAAGCGGCGCGGCCGAAAAGTTTTCTCCGTCAACTCGAAGCCACTCAAAGTCGCGTCCGGCAAAATAGAAGAACCCCGCCTCGTCGCGATACCCCAGATCGCCCGTCCAGTACCAACCGCTGCGAATGCGAGCCGCGTTGGCCTCAGCATTTTTGTAGTAACCCTCAAATTCCGCGGCACCATCACGGTTAACGATTTCGCCGATAGCTTGTTCGGCATTGAGCAGATTTCCCGTGCGGTCGAATTGGGCGCGCGGGCATTCGGTATTGGTTTCGGGGTCAATAACCACCGTTCCTGGTCCCGATATTCCCAGCGCGCCTTCGGGAGTATCGGGAGTGCGGATGATGGTGGCGCCACCCTCGGTCGACCCGTAACCGTCCATTACCGTGCAGCCAAAACGCGTCGCGAAACGGGTGATGTCGCGGTCGGCGGCTTCGTTTCCAAATACTCGGGTTAAAGAGTTATCGGTATCGTCGGGTGCTTCAGGGGTAGCCAAAATATACGACAAAGGCTTTCCGACGTAGTTGAAATAAGTCGCACCAAATCGGCGCACATCGGGGAGAAAACCCGAAGCCGAGAATTTTCTGCGTAATGCCGCAGTCGCTCCCGTAATTAGCCACGGAGCAAAAGCGGTGATGACGGCGTTGGAATGGAAAAGCGGCATGCATTGGTATAAGACATCGTCAGCGGTTAGCGATTGAAGAGCCACCAATGCGGTGCTAGACGCGACCAGACGAGTTTGAGAAAGCAGGCACGCTTTAGGAGCACCACTGGTTCCCGATGTGAACAACAAAAGATAAGTATCGTCGCCCGACAAGTTAAGCCCAATTTCAGGTAGTGGTTCATCACGAAAAGGGGCTAACACGTCGCGATAATCAGGTTGGTCAATCGTCAGTATCCGATCGTTAGCCGCACCGAGATCGAGATCACTTAAAAGGGGGGCATAATTAGTTTCAGTGATAATTAATTGGCAGTCGGTATGAGTTATGTCGCGCGCGAGTTCGGAGCCGCGCCGAGTGGGGTTAATTCCCACCACTACGGCTCCGATTAATGCGGCCGCGCCGAGCCACATCGGAAACTCGGGAACGTTATCGAGCAACACACCAACATGGGGCGGTGCTCCGGTGGGCAGATTGGCTTTCAGGTAAGCCGCTCGAGTGGAACATTCGGATACGTACTGCGCCCAGGTTATGGACTGGGTCATTGACTGGTCCTCAAAAAGAATTGCGACTTGCTCGTCGTCCGCCCGAGCGGTGAGAAGATCGGCGAGATTACTCACGGACAGGCGAGGGCGAGGCCCGGACGAGGCCACGGTAGAGAAATCAGCCGGCCGCCACCCGAAAGAGTCACGTAGGCAGTGGTTAAATCGGTTCCGCCAAAACAAACATTGGTGGTGAACTGATCGGGCATAGCTACGTATTCATGGCCCGACCCGTCGGCCGCAACGACGCAGAGGCCTTGGCCGATAGCGGCCACCACGATATCGCCGTTCGCTTCTACCGCCAGTGAATCAAAGTGACCTTTGGTCGCCTCCACTACTTCGGGGCCACCGGCAACTTGCCCAGGCGCGTCAATCGTCCACGCCAGCAGGCGGCCGGAAAAACTTTCCGATACGTAAACTCGCTTGCCGTCCGGCGATAGGCCAACTCCGTTAGGCCCAAACAGGCCGTGGGCGGCTTCCACCACTTTCGATCCATCGGCTCGTCCGTAGTAAAGCGCACCGCGATCGGCATCACGAGGTCGAGTTTTTCCAAAGTCGGTAAACCAAAAACCGCCACTGTCATCGAACACGATGTCGTTAGGACCGCAGAAACGATGGCCGGCGCATTCTCGGTACAGAACCGTGTGCTCACCAGTAGTGGGATCAACTCGTTCAACCCAACCGCCAGTGAACCCTTCGGGCTCGTTACTCATAGTGGACAAGTCGAACGGCAGAATCATTCCGGCGAATTCACTCCATACAAAGCCGCCGTTGTTAACTACATAAATAGCACCGTCGGGGCCAAGGGCGGCGCCGTTAGGTCCACCGCCGAGATCGGCGACAATTTCCGTCGAACCCCCATTTGCCGGTACGCGGGTTAAAGTGCCGCGGCGAATTTCAACCAACAGAATTGATCCGTCGGGCATAACCACCGGACCTTCAGGAAATTCAAGATCGGTAGCTAATTCAGTAAATTCAGTATCGACTGCCATTGGATTCCCCCTCACGGTTACGACTAGCAGTATTGCATCGTTGGTCGATTGCTGCCTACTTTGGTTGCGCCTAGAAATTCTCCTGGAAATCCTTCCGGAAATTCGTCCGGAAATTTAGGCACCGTGGGGCTCTTGATAAATACCTGAGCTTAATAAACCGGTACAGTCCCTTTATGGGGGTAGCCAGACGGTGAAGGATTTACGGTGGGACGGGCGGGTCGCCATCGTGACGGGTGCCGGTCGTAATCTCGGTCGGGCTTATGCCCACCTGTTAGCGGCACGAGGCGCGCGGGTTTTGGTCAACGATTTAGGAGTGGCCATTAGCGACACCGATGGCACTGGTGCGGCACCGGAAGAAAACTTGGCGTCTGAGGTAGTAGCAGAGATACGCGCGGCGGGAGGAGAAGCCACTGCTAATAACGATTCAGTTGCCACTGAAGCCGGTGGGGAAGCAATAGTGGCCCAAGCCATTGAAGACTTTGGGCGTATTGATGTAGTTATAAATAATGCCGGAGTAGTACGCCAAGCACCGTTTAGTGAATACCGCGATGCACTCTTAAATCCAGTACTCGAAAGCCAAATCGGTGGACATTTCCATGTCACTCGCCCCGCGTGGCCAATTATGCAAGAGCAAGGGTTTGGTCGAGTACTCAACTTGGCATCGGGCGCGGGGCTCTGGGGCGTGGCCGAAATGACCGGCTACTCGGCGGCCAAAATGGCCATCGTCGGTTTTACTCGCGCCTTAGCCCAAGAAGGTTCCGAATACGGAATTTCGGTCAATGTTATTGCTCCGTGTGCCAAAACTCGCCCAGGCGGATTTGGGCCGATTCCGGCATCTGATTCGCTCAACAAATGGTTATCGATCGACGCGGTAGCGCCAGTAGCTATTTGGTTAGTCCACGAAGACTGTGGCGTTACTGGAGAGTGTTTCACCGTAGGGGGTGGTTATGTGGGTCGAATAAGTGTGGCGGTTAACGACGGTTACCGATGGGAACGACCACTCACTCCCGAAACTGTGCGTGATGCATGGGGCGAAGTGATGACTGATGACAACTGGAAAGCTTTAGCACTCGGTAGTGGCGATCTCGACCGAGTACTAAAAGGGTTTCGACCCTAATGAACTTAAAATGACCGACGAAAATTCAAAAATAAAACCTCGCAACTCTTTACGAGTTCTGCGCTACCGTAATTTTACAATTTTTTGGAGTGGGGCGCTGGTGTCTAACACCGGGTCGTGGATGCAGTCGATTGCCGTCCCATTCGTTTTATACCAAATGACTAACTCAACTACTTGGTTAGGGCTGGGCGCATTCATGGCCTTCTTTCCCGCGCTGTGTGTCGGTCCGCTGGCCGGCTCGTTGTCAGATCGTTACGACCGCAAGTTGGTCTTGCTCTGGTCGCAAAGCGTGATGATGATTTTCGCCTTTAGTCTTTGGTGGGTGTGGATTTCGGGTTGGGCTTCTCCGGAAGTGATTTTGGTGCTGTTGGCGTTAAGTTCGACCGCTTCGGGAATAAGCATTTCGGCCTGGCAAGCCTTCATTCCTCAGTTAGTACCACCGGCCGACATGCTCCCCGCAGTTCGAGTGAATTCAATGCAGTTCGTGGCCTCGCGCGCGTTTGGCCCCGCATTAGCGGGTTTAATTTTAGCCGCATACGGGCCCGGTACGGCATTTCTGCTTAATGCATTTTCTTTTGTTCTAGTTCTCATTGCCCTTGCAGTAATTCGTCCTCGTATGGTTGCGCGCGATCGTGATGTCGGTAATATACGCGAACATTTTCGTGAGGCATTGCGTTATATAAATGTCCACCCTGCGTTGAAGTCGCCAGTTGTCATTATCATGGTGATTTCATTTTTTGGTAGTTCGGTAATCCAGTTAATTCCCGCGTTGGCTGAAGGGCAGTTTGCGGTCGGAAAAAGTCAATACGGATTCCTTGTTGCCGCGTTCGGCGCGGGCGCGATATTGGGATCGATATTTGTCTCGGTGCGGGCTGATCATTATTTGCGATCCCAAGTAGCACTGGTGGGTATATTTATTTACGCCGCGGGCGAAATAATTTTAGCGGCTACCAACTTTTACGCCGTCGGCGTGGCGGGCATGTTGGTAATGGGCTGGGCCTACGTCTTGCTCGCCACCGCACTTAATACGTCGATCCATGCTCAAGTTGACGAGGCTTATCGGGGTCGGGTTATCTCGATTTACTTGATGGGACTATTGGCGGGTGCTCCTTTGGGGGCATTAGCGCAAGGCTTATTGGCATCGTGGATAGGTCTGGCTCCGACCATCATCTTGGCGGGTGCAACTTTAAGCGTGTGTGGCCTCATCGCCCAATTTCGTTTCAATGGCTTACGAGCATTGGATGAGAATCTCGAGATTGAAACCGGAAGGGCTTCGGATCTGATTATCGGCACCCCGCCGTCAATCGCCAGCCTCGACTAGGCCGAGTCAATAAAGTGTTCCGTAACTAGTGGATGGAGACGGTGATGAGTGATCGATTGGCGGGTAAGCGAGTCTTGGTTACTGGCGCGGCATCGGGTATCGGTGCCGCCTGCGTAGAAAGATTCGCGGCTGAAGGGGCAGCGGTAGCAGGCATTGATTTAGTAACGCGACCAACCGACTCCGCCGCTGAGGTTTGGCGTCAAGCCAGCGTGGCCGACTCTAGCGCTATCGGTGTCGCGGTCGATGAAGTAGTTGATGGATTGGCTGGTCTCGATGTGGTAGTTAACGCGGCGGGAGTGCTTTCGGTGGGTGATGCGGAAACCCTCGATGAAGCTGAGTGGGATCGCGTCATCGGAGTAAACCTAAAAGGCACTTGGTTAGTTTCTAAATTTTCTTCCCCCCATATGCGTACGGGTGGCAGCATCGTAAATTTGGCCAGCATCGAAGGGCTCATCGGCTTTAGCGGTCAAACTGCGTACAACGTATCTAAGGGGGGAGTAGTCCTCTTGACTCGCAACATGGCGGCCGATCTCGGACCGCGCGGCATACGAGTAAATTGTCTGTGCCCCGGCCTGATCGATACACCGATGACTTCAGTTCTTCAGGATCCCGCTTTCGCCGCTTTGCGTGATCAATTCATCGAATGGCACTTGCTCGGACGCTCGGGGAAACCATCGGAAGTTGCCGCGGCGGCACTATTTTTGGCCTCCGATGATGCGTCGTTTGTACACGGCGAGGCGTTAGTGGTTGATGGTGGGTTAACCGCCGGCCGGCGTTTTTCCGCGCTTGATTAGAACTCTTGATTAGCGCGCGCTCGGCGTAAAGCAATCAAAGACGGAAAGCCGACCGCAAAAGTTTGTCCCGCCCACGCCAGTGAATTTTTACTGCCACGAGTAACTGCTGCGGTATAGAGCGTCTCGCCGACATGGAGCGCAACCGCGATTATGAACAGAACCAGAATCCAGGTAATACCGGTGATAAAAGCCAAGATACCGGTGGCTAATATCCCGCCAACATTGCTGACGTACCACCCGGTGGCAACTTTTATAAACGGAATATTGTCATTTTTTTTGTTCATGTTCCTCTTTCGGCTTTCCTGGATCTGGTTTTCCTAGACCCTAGGCGGTAGTGGCCCGATCAGAGACCCGTTGGGCGTTCGCCGATGATGCCTTCGTCTCGCAGTCGAGAGAGTTCGTCGTCGCTCAGTCCTAAATCGCCACCAAGGATTTCGTCATTATGTTGGCCGAGTACCGGAGACGGCAAACGCATCCACGGATCCTCGCCTTGGCTGGCGAAACGAAAGGGAATCATCGGCAGGGGATGAGCATTGGTAACTGGATGTATTTCGGATTCAAAAAACTTTCGGGCTAGCAATTGGGGGTTATGAGCAGTATCGCGAGCGTCGATCACTTCCGCGGCGGGAACTCCGGCGGCGGCTAAATGATAAGCAGTTTCTTGTGCATCGCGACCGGCGCACCACTTAGTCAATTCGTCGTCAATTAGTTGTTTAGCGGCTTGTCTTCCGGCCGCGGTTATTAATTCGTCATCACGCGCCCACGCCGGATTGCCCATAATTTCGACCAACTTCTGCCACTGGGCGGAAGTGTCAATCGAAATTGCTAACCATTCTTCATCGCCAAAGGCTGGGTAAACATTTTGGGGCGCGGCAGTAGCGCTGCTATTGCCTCTTCGCACCGGCATAGTTCCGGCCGCACCAAATTCGACTACCTGCTCGGCGGCGGCGTTAAGGGCAGTCTCGATCATCGTCACTTCGATGAGGTGGCCATCACCGCTGCGGGCTCGATCTACGAGCGCAAGCAGGGTGGCAAAAACTGCGTGCATGGCGGCAAACGGATCACAGGCACCGCGGGGAAGTAGGGGTGGTCCGTCGGGCCATCCGGTTACCCACGCCATTCCGGTTATCGATTCCATAGTTTGCGCAAATCCGGTTCGATTACGCCACGGTCCCGCTAGTCCGTAAGCCGGCAAGCGCACCATGACGATTTTAGGATTTCGTTGCGCAAGCACGTCATAGTCAAGATCGAATTGTTCCATGACGCGCGGAGAAAAGTTTTCCAATACCACGTCAGCCGATTCAACCAAACTAAGAAAAAGGTCGCGCCCCTCAGAATTAGTTAGGTCGAGAGTAATGCCCCGCTTCGTGTTATTGACGCCGTGAAACAGTGGGCCCCATTCCCACCATTGGTCAGTGGTGGGGGGCTTGGTGGAGGTGTAACGCATGAGATCGGGCCGAGTGGCGGATTCGATTTTTATTACGTCGGCACCCAAGCAAGCCAACATATGAGTAGCGGCCGGACCCGCCCACCACGCAGTGCAATCAAGAATGCGCAACCCCGCCAGTGGTAACTCGCCCGTGCCGATATCAGGCAATTCGACGCGCGGTTCGGACCACTGGGGGGTCGATTTGTCGGTAATAACTGAACTAGTGAACGGCGGCGGTTCGAGACCCGAAATTCGGTAGGGGACACGAGGCTGAACAAACCGACCACCGGGGCTAGGTACGAACGTTCCGGAATACTTAAAGTGATCGAAACTTGTTACCGTCGATCCATTGCCAACCGGCCCGCTAGGAATTCTTAACAATTCGGCGGTTTCTAATAATTCTGCAGTAGTGCGCACCTTGGTAAAGCTTTGAATCATTTCCATAGTTTCACCTCTACGCTTAAACCGACCGAGAGCGTTGCTCAGCTCGGTGTCGTCAATGAGATCGGTTCGTTCGATAAGAATAAGAAAATCAGCGAATTGTTGGGCACTGTTGGTAGTAAAGGCAACCCAGCCATCGACGGTGGGTTCGGCCGCAGGAATTTCTACCGTGCGGGTCGGGCGCCGGAGAGGGGGCCAGTCCATAAAATCGGCAAATACCGGCGTGTAGGTGTTCATAGTTAAAGCCATGGAGTCAAGCATCGCTAAATCGATTACTTCACCCTCGCCGGTACGAGCCGCTCGCAATGCGGCCGCAATAACCGCTACGGCTCCGTAGCTACCGGTTACCCATTCGCCGATGCGACCGCCGGCGGCTACTGGTGGTCGTTCGGGGATTCCTCGCGCTCCAGTCGACCCGCACCATGCCTGCAGGGTGAACTCATTAGCTGCCCAATTGGCCCACGGCCCCGTGAGGCCAAAAGGAGTAATGCTCGCAAAAATTAGGCGGGGGTTCTTTTCTTTGAGCGAATCAATATCTATAGATGGCGGTTGAGAATCGTCAAGCACGATGTCGGCGGTAGCGCACAGGTCGGCCACTAATTTTTCAGTACGAACGAGCCGAGTTTGAGAAGTAGTTAAAAATTCGAATAGGGCACCCGATCCTTCGTGAGCAAGAGGATCGCCCTTAACTGGTTCGAGAGTTATTACTTCGGCGCCGGCGTCCGCGAGCAACTTGGCACAGTAGGGCCCGGCGATTTTCGAAGTCAGATTAACTACTCGTAGACCGTTGAGCATCTATAGCCTTTCTGTCGTTAGCAGATTTTTTAGCGCTCACACTCGCGGTGGCGAGACAAGTCCCCGTACCTTACCGGCGCCGAGCGATAGGCTCGGCGGTCATGACCAAATCGCTACGCATTGGGATCTTGGGTGCGGCTCGCATCGCCCCCGCGGCCTTAATAAAACCCGCCCAAAGAGTTTCGGGCGTTGAAGTGGTGGCAGTGGCCGCCCGCAATCGTTCTCGAGCGGAGGCATTTGCCAAGAAGCACGGTATTGCCACGGTTCATGATTCGTATCAAGCTCTAATCGACGATTCACAGATTGATGCCATTTACAACCCGCTTCCCAATGGCTTGCACGGATACTGGAACCAAGCGGCAATCTCTGCCGGTAAACACGTTTTAAGCGAGAAGCCGTTTGCGGCTAATGCCGACGAGGCCAAAGCGGTCGCCGCCCGTGCGGCCGCTTCATCTTCGTTGGTCGTAATGGAGGCATTCCATTATCGGTATCACCCGTACATAACGCGGGTACTAGAAATCATCGCTTCGGGTGAGTTAGGAAAAATTCGCCGCATAGAAACTCAGATGTGCATCCCGCTGCCTAAGCGCAGTGATATTCGTTACGACATCAATTTGGCCGGCGGAGCACTGATGGATGTCGGCTGTTACGCGATACACCAAGCTCGCACGCTGGCGGGGGCCGAACCGGAAGTGGTGACGGCCGAGGCTAAATGTATTCGTCCCGGAATTGACCGCTGGACGCGTGCTCAATTGCGGTGGGCCGATGGGCTAACCGGTTCGATCGAGTGCGCTTTGTGGTCAGGGAAAATTCTAAATTTAAGTTCCAAGGTGATTGGTGAATACGGCGAATTGCGAGCCATAAACCTAACTGCTCCCCAAATGTTTAACCGGCTTACTGTGCGTGCTCATGATCCGATTACCGGAAATAGTTCCCGCCGCAAAGAAAAAATTACTGGCGAGGCAACTTACTGGTATCAACTGCAGGCTTTTTTGGCCGCGGTACGCGATGCCGGTCCGGTACTGACGCCGCCAAGTGATTCGGTTGCCAATATGGAAGTGATCGACGGGGTTTATCGGGCCGCCGGACTTGAACCGCGCTCGCCTTCGGTCGTCAAATAGTTGGTATAGGCCAGAAATAAGTTTTATGACTAATTCGCCGCCGGAGAACCGTTTTGAGCGTTGGCTTCAGGAAGGAAAACGGTCAGAGGGCGAACCTATACCGGCGGCCACAGTCATTTTGGTGCGGGAGCGAGATGGTGGTGCTTACGAAAACCGGCTAGAGACACTCATGTTGCGCAAGAACTCTAAGTTGGCGTTCGGCGGAATGTGGGTATTCCCGGGTGGACGCATCGACGACGTCGATCGTGAAGGGGCCGACCGCGTAGAAGACGCCGCCCGTCGGGCCGCGGTGCGCGAAGCCTACGAAGAAGCGGGGCTAAAGGTAGATGCGGGGTCTCTGCAGTGGATTTCTCATTGGCTCCCTCCTTTAGCGTCACCCAAGCGTTTTGCAACTTGGTTCTTTGTCGCGCCCGCGCCTGAAGGCATTGTGCAAATTGATGATGGCGAAATCCACGAGTCGAAGTGGATGGGTCCAGACGCGGCATTAGCGCAGCGTGATGCTCAAGCAATTGAGTTAGCGCCACCGACTTGGATGACGCTGCACTATTTAGCAGAATTCAATAATGTCGCGGACTTGATGAGCGACGCCGAGGCCCGTGCGCCTACCTATTACGAGACTCGCATTGCTAAAGGCGATAAAGGCGTGGCCGCGATGTGGTCGGGGGATTCTGGTTACGAAGATGGATCTATCGACGCACCGGGTTCTCGCCATCGGCTCTGGCTCACGAATGATTCCTGGATCCTAGAACGCTCAATCTAGAACGCTCAATTTAGAACGCCCAATTTAGAACAACTGGTCTAGAGAACCGGCAACTTGTCTGCCACTCGTCCGAGTGAACGCTTAGGCATCGGACCCCGTTTAGCTACGTATTCTTCGCGTAAGCGAGTCGTACGGTGTACGGGGTCCTTATCGAACTCAGGGATTACATATTTGCCAAAAGTTTCCACCGCTTCTATGGCGATATCGATCGGCATAGTGCTCGATAGCATCCCGAAGCAAATCTGATCGGCGCCAGTGTCTTGGTACTTCTTGACGGCTTTTGATACCTCGTCGGGTGTACCCACCATTACCAGCTTGGCCTCAATGTTGGCCTCCATTGATTCAGGAGCGGGATCGGGGATCATGATCGGCCAATCCGGTAAACCTTTGGGCTTCGGAAATGTATCAAGGTAATGAAACACCAAAGTGTTTTGGTATCCCGAAGTCATGTCGCAAGCAACATCGCGCGCCTTCTGGCCATCTTCGAGACAAAGCATTTGCGAAGTGACCATGACGTTGTCATTTATATAATCACCAACCGGCTCCGCTTTCTCAATATTTTTCTTGTAAATTTCGATTAGCGGCTTGAGCGTTTCTGGTGACCCAGTGGTAAAGCACAGTACGCCGAGACCCATGCGGGCCGCTTTTTCAAATGTTCCGGGATTGCCCGCCGCGACCCACATTGGTGGGTGCGGATCGGAGTAGGGCTTAGGTAAAACATTGCGGGGCGGCATAGAAAAGAATTCACCATCAAACGCGTAATCATTTTCAGCCCACATTTTCTTAAACTCAGGCACGACTTCATCGAACATTCTTTTGGTATCGTCGGGATCGGTAATACCAAATCCTCGTTGTTCGGTGGTAGACGAGCCGCGTCCCATACCAAATTCAAAGCGCCCGTTAGATAGATGATCAAGCATGGCAACTTTTTCTGCCACTTTGGCGGGGTGTGAAACTGGAGGAGTGATATTGAAAATACCACTACCTAAATGGATGCGTTCGGTAACGCCGGCGAGATAACCCAAAAAGGCTTCGCTAGAAGAAAGGTGGGAGTACTCAGTAAGGAAGTGGTGTTCAGTAGCCCAGGTGTACTTAAATCCCGAACGATCGCCCGCTATGGTCCAGGCAATTTCGTTCTTAAGTCGTTGCGCTTCAACCGACCACTGGTCGTCAACTGATTCGTAAGCCTGGTGTGGTGTGTAGAGACTGTTGAAGAGAGAAAATTCCATGGCACTCCTGTTGTTGACGTCGGATAGTCGGCCGGCCTAGTTGAAAATCACCATACCGGATGGCCGGTAAAAATGCAACGTGTTCTAGTTTGCGGGAAATTCCTGCCCCTTGATCAGGCCTGACTAACCGCCCGTTTAGCCCGCAGCCAGCCTTTGATCATTTGGCCAAATTCGGCGGGGTTGTACATGTCTTCCTCGTAAGAAAACTGTCCGTTACCGGCGTAGTGCAACAAAGTCCAGTTGTAATCACGATGGTCGGAGCCGTCACCCGGATCGTCCATGACATTGTCGACTTGGCACATGATCCAACCCCGTTCTTCGTCGAACATCGTCCACGCGATGGGAAATGAACTCATGTCTTGATTTAGCGGTTCAGCCATAGTGCGATTTATCCACTCCAATACTTCCGCGCGGCCTTTCATTCGACCGTAATGATGCTCGTAGTACTCCACGTCTTCAGTGAAACACTCGACCCACTCACTCCAGTCACCCGAAACTCCGGCCGCCGCGGCGGTCGCTTGAAACTTAGCGAAAGCTTCTTCCATCTCTTGACGCGCGTATTTCCCCATCTTCTTTTCTCCTGATCTTCAGCCGGCATTTCAGACTGGTATTTTAGGCTGGCATTTCCGGCCGGTGCCCAAAATTCCCCCTTCTCGTAGAAGTGTTCTAGCATTCCCATTCTCATTCGTCTAGGGCCCGACAGAATGTCGATATCAACTCGACAGAATGTCGATATCAACAGGAGATCAGTGATGAAAGTTTCGGTGGGTTTGCCAACGCATCGAATTGATCAATTCGATGAACTCGCGAACGCGTCGGCCATTAGCGAAATCTCAATCGCCGCACAAGAAGCAGGATTCGATGCCGTATTTGTAACCGAACACCCCTTTCCGGCCGACGAGTGGTTAGCCAAAGGTGGACATCATACCCTTGACCCTTTCGTAGCGTTAGCCTTCGCGGCTGCGGCCACGACCACATTGCGCTTAGAGACCAATCTTTGTATCGCGGCGTACCGCAATCCGTTTTTACTTGCTAAAGCAGTAGCGACTCTTGATGCCCTTTCGGGCGGTCGTACAATCTTGGGACTAGGTGCGGGTTATTTAGAAAATGAGTTTGCCGCGCTGGGTGTGGATTTTAGTGAACGCAATGAACTCACCGATGAAGCGATCCTTGCTTTGCGCGCCGCGTGGACCGGTGAGAGTGTGGTGCTATCGGGTCGGCATTTCACCGCCACCGGAAATACGATGCTGCCCAAACCGGCGACGCCTAACGGACCGCCGATTTGGATAGGCGGCAATGCAACTCGGGCGATGCGGCGAGCAGTCGAGTTGGCGGACGGGTGGGTGCCGATGCCCAATTCAGCCCGTACGGCCGCGCGCGTGCGCACTCCCATCTTGGAGACACTCGACGACTTGCACGCCCGGATCGAAAAAATTATGACCATGGCCGTTGACCATGGCCGAGACGATCCTCTCGAAATCGTGTTTATGCCGTTGGGTCTAGACATGTTCACCAACGCACCGGTAGTAGCCGATGCCGTAATCGCAAGTATCCGCAGCTTGGTCGAAGTGGGCGTTACTTATGTCACTACCAGCGTGCCCGGCGATACCCGCGCCGAGCTGTTACGCAACCTCGAAGTATTCCGTGACGAAATCTTTCCCGCTATTTCCGAACTCTAATTAGCTACGGGTTTCGGGAGTTATTTCCTCAAACACCATGGTCTGAACCATCGGATCGAGTTGCAACAAATCGGTGTTGATAGTGATATTTCCTTCGGCAAATGCGGCTTGTTGTACGGCGGCTAAATCTTGCCAGTCGGCAACTTCGACTTCATACAGAGCTAAGTAGCTGCGGCCGCCGGCATCGTCGCCCGGCATGACTTGAGCATTGGCAAGTTTGAATCGACGAGCAGAGATAACTCCCGGCAGCGCCAGTACTTCACGCATGTGCACGTTGTCGTACCACTCATTGAATTCTGCGTGGACATCGTCATTAGCGGCATTAGAAAATGCCAGAAATACTCCCTTGGGCATCAGTTCTCCTTTGGTATTGGGTTATACGGAGTACAACTTAGGATCCGGCCACAATTGCCGCCAATGTGGCGGCCGATACATCGTAGGGCATTGATAGACCGACCCGATCGACATTGGTGCCGTAGCGATCCCAGAGCAAATCTCTTATTTCGTGAGGTTCACCCGTGACCACCAACGCGTCGACTACTTCATCGGGAATTATCGATCCAATCTCCGACCATCGGCCCGCTTTAGTAAGGGCGTGGAGATCGGATTGCAAGTCGCCCCATCCGTGCGCGTCAAGAGTTACTCGATAGGCCGGAGTCGATCCGTAGAAACCCAACATCCCCCGTACGGCAATAGCGGCCGCAGCTCTTTCTTCATCGGTGCTGCCGGTGCAGACAATCGGAGTGGCTGAGATAGTAAACACCGATCGGTCTCGTTGCGATTCAGCTAGCCCGGCCGCAACCATCGGCATCACGTGATCGTTAACAAATAAACCGGAATGAAACGGATGAATAAGCAATCCGTCACCTACTTCACTCGCCATTTTTGTCATACGAGGACCGAGGGCGGCAACCCAGACTGGTGGCGCGCCGTAAGGGTTAGGACCGGGGTCAAAAAATGGAGTCATTAGCGTGTGACGGTAGATCTCGCCCCGATAGTTGAGCCGGGTTTGATTGGCCCATGAATCTTGAATGGCTTTAATAGCTCCTACCATTTCGCGCATTCGTAGCACGGGCCGGTCCCAAGTCATGGAAAATCTGTTTTCGATGTGGGGGCGGATTTGCGAACCCACTCCCAGTACAAAGCGGCCGGTGGCCAAGCGTTGCAGCGTGTCGGCGGTTTGGGCCAAGTCCATCGGGTTGCGAGCGAAAGCTACCGCGATGTTGCTGAATAATTTTGGTTTCGTCGTGTGTTCGGCGGCCAGAGTCAACGGAAAGAACGGCTCGTGTGGGCCTTCGGCGGTATAGAGACCATCAAAACCAATTGCTTCTAAATCGGTCGCGGTTCCGATCACATTGGGAAGATCGCTACGCAAATAATGATCAAGTTCCATTACGTTTCCTCTGTTCTATCGCCCGATGCACTAATCGAACGCTAGCCTGCCAGGTCGTGGCATTAAGTGGTCAATCAGCAATCGTTGGAGTAGCAGAAACTGATTATCTTCGCGGTTCCGACCGTCTTCCCCTCGAACTAATTCTTGACGCGGCGCGTGCCGCTATCGACGATGCCGGCGATATTGCTATTGACGGAATAATGGCACCCGCGGGCTTTACTACCGCGGAAGAGTTGGCCGTCAATCTAGGAATTGAAAACTTGCGCTACGCCGCCACCGTAATGATGGGCGGTGCCAGTCCAACGGCGGCGCTATCAACTGCGGCGATGGCGGTAGCGGAAGGATTAGCAACTGCGGTATTGGTGCCAGTGGGATGGAACGGTTATTCCATCTTTCGACCTCGGCCGGGAGTAGCAGCACCGCGCCATACATTTCTTAATACTTCGGTGGCCGATACGGCCATCGATTATTACCGTCCGTACGGAGCCTTGGCGGCCGCACAAATGTACGCATGGATAGCGATGCGTTACCGCCAAACTTTTTCGGTTTCACCGGAAGCTACCGGTCAGGTCGCGCTTACTTGTCGAGCTAACGCGCAAAATAACGCGAAAGCGGTTATGCGGGATCGACCAATGACGATGGATGATTATCTCGACTCCCGATTAGTTTCCGAGCCGTTTCGGCTTTTTGATTGCTGTCTCGAAACCGATGCCGCGGCCGCGGTCGTAGTCACATCGACCAAACGAGCACAGGATCTAGCCCATCGACCAGTAGAAATTTTAGGAGTAGCCGAGGGGCATCCCTATCCCGCGGACGATATTCCTAATCGCACTGATCTCTTTCGTATCGGACTAAGCGATGCCGCACCGGCCGCTTTCGCGATGGCGGGGATTGCCCCCCACGAACTTGATTTCTTGCAGGTGTACGACTGTTTTACCGATGTAGTGCTACTCGAAATCGAAGCGCTCGGACTATGTGGACTAGGTGAAGCGCAGTATTTTGTTACTGAAGAAAACATCGGTCGTGGCGGTCGCTATCCGTTGAATACTCACGGCGGCTTGTTGTCACAAGGCCACGCGTGGGGAATGAACCACGTGGTCGAGGCGGTACGCCAGTTGCGTCACGACGCGGGTGTTAATCAGGTAGAAGGGGCCGAGGTTGGTGTTGTCACGGGGTGGGGTGACTTCGGCGACGGAAGTATTGCTGTATTAGGTCGTGGTCGATGACCGCGTTCGCTCGTCCGCAACCCCAGCGTGACGGATTGACTGGTGAGTTCTACGACTGGTGCGCGCGTGGTGAACTTCGATTTCAGCGGTGCTCGGAATGCGATCGATGGCGTCATCCACCGCGAGTGCGGTGCGCGGAGTGTGGATCCGATAAATGGACATGGGAAAAATCGAGTGGTCACGGCACGGTATACACCTGGACGGTGGTACACCAAGCTCTGCATCCGGCGTTCGCCGAAACAACTCCTTACGCGGTAATAGTGGTGGAGACCGAAGAGGGTGTACGCATCGTTACTAACTTGATTGGCGCGCAATCGCTGCGGCTCGGTTTACCCGTAACGGTTGAGTTTGAAACTCAACCGGTTAGTGAAGGTGAAGCCGGATTAGTGCTGCCGATATTTCGCGCTGGTGTTTAGTAATTAGTTGAAGCGCTACTGGCTACCAGAGTTGGTCGGTATATGTATCGGTTCCCGGAACTGTGGTCAAGAACGGTGAGGCAAACACAATCTTTCCGAGGTCGGCGTTAGCGAAGGCATCGCCCAGATCGGCAAACCCAGAATCCCAGTCGGCGAGGGGGTCGCCGGTAAGAAATCCGATTATAAGAATTCGATTAGCAGCCTGAGTATCGGGAACATCTGCGGGTCGATCGCCGCGTAACGGTAACGGGGTGCCTATCAAAGCCACATCGGCAGGGCAGGGTTGCGAATTAAGCCAGTCTGATACTGCATCCGGTTCTACTCCATCGGCGAGTTCGCCGATTAAAACGCCAATGCCGGGATAGTGCCGGTCGAGCGCAAGTTCGAGCGGCATGGTGCTGCCCGGTGCATTTACTTCACCCGCCCATTCGTAAAGAGCGGTGTGAATGTGATCGCGTTCATTGAACATACGGTCGTTGGCGTGCAGCCAGGTGACCTGCTCAACTCCCCATTCATTCCATTCATCGTGGTGTTCATCCAGCACCCAGTAAAGCGCGAGGTACGAACCGGTCATGGCGTCGGGAACGATGTTTGAGTCAGTCGGGTAGCGACGCTTTTTACAGTCACGAGTGGCGATGTAACGGTTGCCCGCAAATTGCCACCGTCCGATCATGCAGCCGGCGTAAAAATGATCTCTCTCGTACCAACGGTTGTAGGCCACCTCGTGACCTTTATGGGGTTCAACCATCGTGAAAAGTAGCGACCCCACTCTTATGGGGCGTTCCGAATGGGGCAGGTCGGTTACTTGGTAACGAGATTCACTTGGACTCATAGTCATGGTTGGCTCTCCTTGGTCGGATAAATCGTAAGAACTCTTTGAGGTTACTGATTTTGGATTAGGGCTTGCTTGTCTACTTTCAACATAGGCGTTAGGGGTAACTCGTTGATTATCACAATACGGTCGGGCGCTTTGTAATTAGCTAATTGCGCCGAGCACCACTGACGAACTTCATCGAGGGCGATAGTTGCCGATGGTTCGAGAACCAGATAGGCCACACCTATTTCGCCGAGTACTCGATCAGGAATCCCGACTACCGCGGCACGGCTTATCGCGGGATGAGTATCCAGTACTGCTTCGATTTCTACCGGATAAATGTTATAGCCACCGCGTATGTACATTTCTTTAGATCGTCCTACCAGCACGAGGTTGCCATCAGCGCGAAAATAACCTAAGTCGCCAGTATGCAGCCACCCCTCGATGTCGATAACCGTGGCGGTAAGTTCGGGATTTTGCCAGTAGCCCCGCATCATGGCGGGAGATCGACAGATCACTTCTCCTACATCGCCTTGTTTACACTCCGAACCCGATTCAGAATTTATAAGTTTTAGTTCTACTTCGGCTGCCGGCTTGCCTACGGTATTCGCGATTACTTCTGCTGGATCGGTGGTATGAGTGCTGGTGGTCAGTCCGGCTTCGGTGCTGGTGTATCGAGTTACAAACGGACAGCCCAGCGTTGTGCGTAAGCGGTCAATGAGTTCGGGAGGGATAGCGGCGGCACCAATTCCGGCGACGCGCACGGCGGAGAAATCAGTTATAGCCAAATCGGGATGTTCGAGCAATAGTTGCCACTGGGTAGGTACACCGGTAGCCATAGTTATAGATTCTTCTCGAACGATTCGTAATGTTTCGGCCGGCGACCACGGCTCGGCCCCCAAAACGACAGTCGTCGTATTGGCTAGCTCGTCCCACATTCGAGTCATGTAACCAACATGAGCAAACGGTAGAACAACTAATCGCCGATCGCCCGGTCGAGTCAGTTCGCCAATGTTGCGAGAAATCGCGGCTTGGGTTTGATGGTCGTAAACCGCGCCCTTGGGTTCACCGGTGGTGCCGCTAGTCCAAACGATGCAAGTGGGGTGATCAGCGGTAAGTCTCGGTAAATTCGTGGTGAGCGGTGTGGCGAATACGTCGGAAAGATCGCTAGCGGTCAGCACTTGACCAATATCGATATTTTCGGGCCGATCAGATTCATTTCCCAGCACCGTTAGCGTGGGGCGAGTTCGGCTAAAAATACTGGATTGCTCGCGTGATCCGAGGCGGAGGTTGAGAGCGGAAGTAATTGCCCCGACGCGTAAAGCGCCGAGGTAGCAGGCGGCAAAATCGATTGAGGAGGGCAAGAGGAGACCGATTACATCGCCGGGAACAATTTTCCGTTGGAGCAAAGTAGCTGCGAATCCGTCGGCCGCTCGATCGAGCCATTCGTAGGTTGCGCGCTGTTCGCCGTGGACATAAGCCTCACGATCGGGATCGCGCTTAGCGGCCGCACGCAGCAAGTCGCCTATTAGCAAGGAATTGCTCATGAAGGCGAAGCGTACCGGTGCAATGGGCATTGGGTAAGCAACCCACTGGTGCGGGCAGGTATATTTACCGCTCCACTGGAGAAGTTTCGTAACCGTATTCAGAATGAGGCAAGGTAATTGCTTATCTGAATATTTAGAGAGGGGTAAAAATGGCTCGCTTTGATAACGAAGTTGCGGTAATCACGGGAGCGGGATCGGGATTAGGTCGCGCCACGGCCGAGCGTTTGGCCCAAGAGGGGGCAACAGTTGCTCTTTTAGATCTAAACATTGACGCGGCTGAAGCCGCAGCTAAGTCGATCCAATCATCGGGAGGCACCGCGAGCGCTTACGCAACAGATGTAAGTGACTGGGAGTCGATAGAACCAGTAGTAGCGGCCATTACTTCTGATGTAGGCGCCCCGAGCGTGTTGGTCAATTGTGCCGGTATCGGCAAGTTTGTCCGCAGCGAATTAGAAACTCAAGAAAACTGGACAAAAATTATTGGCGTCAATCTCACTGGAACATTTTTAATGTGTCGTAGCGTTCTGCCCGGAATGCTGGCCGCCGATCGTGGCTCAATAGTCAACGTGGCGTCTAACGCTGGATTAATGGGACAACCGTATTCAGCGGCCTACTGCGCATCGAAAGGCGGAGTGATAAATCTAACTCGTGCCTTGGCGGTGGAGTATCGGAGTCGCAACGTTCGCGTCAACGCAATTGCTCCGGGCGGCATGAACACGCCGATGATTGACACTTGGGGATTTCCGGAAGGAGCAACTCTAAAAGATTTTGCCGGCATTACTTCACCAATCGGCTATTCGGAACCGGCTGAAATCGCCGGTCTGATTGCTTTCGTTGCTTCTAACGATGGCCGTTACATGATTGGACAAATTGTTGGCATGGACGGCGGTATCACTTGTGGCTAGGGGAGATTGATTGTGGATTTTTCTGATAACTCTGGGCTCTGGGAAATCATTGTTGCGCGCGCCGCGGCAACCCCCGGTGCAGTAATCGCGATTGATGAAGACGGCCGCACGCTAACGGCCCAAAGTTTTCTTAACGACGCCGAGCGAGCTGCCGCGGGATTGGCTGCGCTAGGCATCGGCTCTGATGTTGCGGTTTCGTGGATGCTGCCGACTTGGCTGGAATCAGCAGTACTGGTCGCGGCCCTCGCGCGTTTGGGGGCAGTGCAAAACCCGATGTTGCCAATCCTTGGTCCGCGCGAAATGCGTTTTATTACTGAACAAACCAAGGCAAAGTTTATAATTGTTCCGTCTGAGTGGCGAGGTAGAGAGTTCGGCCAAGAAGCCACCGACATTGCGGCCGATCTTCCCGCCGATCTCCCCGCCGATCTCCCGGGATTGCAAGTCTTGTTGGTAGACCGCAAGCTGCCCGAGGGGGATCCGGCTACATTGCCACCCCCACCAAAATCGGTGACTCTTGATAACGCTCCGGTGCGATGGATTTTTTATACATCGGGGACGACTGCCGATCCGAAAGGTGCTCGCCACACCGACTTAACGGTCAAGGCGTCGGCCATTGGAATGATTGCGGCCTTGGAGATCGATGAAACCGATCGAGCCGCCATGGTGTTCCCGTTTACTCATATTGGTGGCATTGGTTGGCTTTACACAATGTTGCTGACGGGTTGCTGCTGTATTTTTGTTGAAGCATTTGTACCGGCCACTACGATCCCGGTGTTAGTGCGCGAACAGGTAACTCTGGCGGGAGCCGGCACACCGTTTCACATGGCGTATCTTGCCTGCCAACGCGAAGCGCCCGAGTCGCCGTTATTTCCGGACGCCCGAGCTTTTCCGGGCGGCGGCGCCCCCAAGCCGCCGCAGTTGCATTTCGATGTTAAGGATGAGTTAGGTGGTGTTGGGATCGTCTCGGGCTACGGATTGACGGAAGCGCCCATTCTCACCATGAATTCAGTGCGAGACAACGATGTGCAGTTGGCCGAAACCGAAGGTACGCCAACCCCTGGAGTGGTACTGCGGTTGGTAAAACTTGACGGCGAACTCGCAAAAGCCGACGAAGAAGGCGAAGTGCGGGCTAAGGGGCCCCAGATGTTTAAGGGCTATTTAGACGCTTCACTTGATGCTGATGCATTTGACGATGAAGGCTGGTTTCGTACCGGCGATATTGGCCTTATCGATTCTGACGGTCATTTGCGAATTACTGGCCGCGTGAAAGACATCATTATTCGTCACGGTGAAAATATTTCCGCCAAAGAAGTAGAAGACTTATTGTTTACTCATCCAGATATTGCTGATGTCGCAGTAATTGGATTACCCGATCCCAAGACCGGCGAACGAGCCTGCGCGGTAATGACCTTGGCCGAAGGAGCCGATGCTCCGAGTTCGCAAGACTTATTTAAATTTCTTACCGAAGCGGGTCTCGCAAAACAAAAAGTTCCTGAACAGTTAGAGGTTGTCGAAGCGATCCCTCGTAACCCTTCCGGAAAAGTGCTAAAGCACGAGTTGCGCGCGCAATATAGCGATTAGGTCGTGCGGCGCAAGCGAGCCTGATCAACAAAAGTGTCAAAAATAGCCTGCTGATTAGCGTCAGTGGCGGTGGTGTCTTCGGGATGCCACTGCACGCTAACCACCCACGGCGCGTCGGGAGCAGAATATTCGGTGGCTTCGATTATTCCGTCGGACGAATGCGCAGTTGCCACCAAACCGGCGCCAGTTTCAGTTACCACTTGATGGTGATGGCTGGAGCACATTACCCGCGCCACTTTGGTGGCGGCGACAAGTCGAGTGTGCGCCGCGATTTCTACTTCGTGCATTACTTCACCATCATCAATTCCCGGTTGACCGTGAGCAATGAGATCGGTACGGGTGGATATGTCTTGGTCGAGCGAGCCCCCTAAAGCAACGTTTAGAAGTTGATGACCGCGGCAAATTCCGAGAATAGGGATCTGCCGAGCAATTGCTCCGTGCAAGAGGGCCAGTTCGGCCTGATCGCGTTCGCGATTTGCGCCCAGAATTTCTGCGCTCGCACTTTGGCCATAACTTTCCGGATCGATATCGCCGCCACCGAGCAGTAGCAATCCGTCAACCCGACCAAGGATGGAATCGATATTTTCGCGGTCGAGATCTTCGGTAAGAATTATTATCTCTTGCGAGCCCGCTCGTCGTAATGATTCGACGTAACGAATGGGAACTCCCACGGCATCGCTGAGCCAGCGACGAACCGCGCCTTTTTTTAGACGGGGGTACGAAGGTACGGCAATTAAAGGAAGCAGATTTTTATCCATTTTAAAATTGTTCGAAACAGCGCCGTCGTTCCCAGTCGGTAACTACACCACCAAACGCCGCCCACTCTTGCCGCGCGGTATTGACGAGATGATCGTGAACATGCGCGCCAAACGATTCTCGAGCCATAGCGCTGGTAGCAAAACTTTCTATTGCTTCAACGATGGTGCCCGGAATGCGGAGTTTTTCATTAGCGGCATAAGCATTTCCCGCGAAAGGGGAGCCCGGGTCGGCTCCTTCGGCGATTCCTGACAACCCGGCCGCGATGGTGGCGGCAAAAGCTAAATAAGGATTGCAGTCCGCGCCCGGTAAACGATTTTCGACTCGATGGCTTACGTCGTCATGGCCAACTACTCGAAAACCGCAAGTGCGGTTATCGGTTCCCCAAGCAATGGCGGTTGGAGCCCACGACTCGGCTTGGTAACGCTTGTAAGAATTAACCGTGGGCGCGTACATCCAAGTCAATTCTCGAGCATGGGCGAGTTGGCCACCGAGCCACCCTTCGAAAGCGACCGACATCGCTTGTGGTCGCGATTCGTCGTGCATCAATGGAGTTTTGCCGTCGGCAGTCCAGATGCTCGAGTGAATATGACACGATGAACCGCTGTTGTTGATGTCGTACTTAGCCATAAATGTTATTGAGCGGTCTAACTGACCGGCAATTTCTTTAGCTCCATTTTTATAGATGGCGTGGTTGTCGGCCATGGTCAGGGCGTCGGCGTAGCGGATATTAATTTCGTGCTGTCCGGGTCCGGCTTCGCCCTTAGAGAATTCCACCGGTATTCCGGCCCCATCTATACCGTTACGAATAGCTCTAATTACGTACTCGTCGCGAGTGGTTTGTAGAACGTGGTAGTCCTCGTTGTATCCAGAGTGGAATTCAAGATTTTGATAGTTCTGGTCGCGAGCCTCTCGGTACGACTCATGGAAAAGATAGAACTCGAGTTCGGATGCGCACTTGATAAGAAAACCGGCATCCTTAGCTCGTTCAATCTGGCGCTGCAGAATACGCCGAGGCGACACTTCAACTGGTTCACCGGTGAGAGTGTCGAATAAATCACACAAAACTAGCGCGGTTTTTTCTAGCCACGGAATAATTCGCAGAGTACTTAAGTCGGGCTGTCCCGAAAGATCGCCGTACCCAAGTTCCCAGTTAGCGTACTCATAGCCATCTAGTGGGTTCATGTCTACATCGAGCGCCAGCAGATAGTTGCAAGCTTCGATGCCGTCACCCAGAACGTGGTCGATGAAGTAGTGACCAGTAACCCGCTTACCCATAAGCCGACCCTGTAGATCGGTGAAGCACACGATTACGGTATCGACCGAGTCGTCGGCCACCATTTTAGTTATGGCCTTAGCGGTAAGAAGTCCTGAAGTCGCCGACACGGTTAATGCTCCTAATTAGTCTTCGGGGGTTACGTACGCGGCGGTAATTCCACCGTCTACCACTAAAGCAGTCCCCGTAATAAATGAAGAATCGTCGGAGGCAAGGAACAGCGCAGCTTTAGCAACCTCTTCCGCCCGACCGGGACGGCCCATAGGAATATGTACCAGTCGCCGCCGCGCCCATTCGGGGTTGGCCATAAGTTCGGCAAGTAAAGGGGTGTCGATGGGACCCGGGCATAACGCATTAGCCCGAATACCTTGACGAGCGTATTCAACGGCAATCTCGCGCGTCATAGCCAACACTCCACCCTTGCTTGCGGTGTAAGCGATTTGGGGAGTAGCGGAACCCATTAGAGCAACAAATGAAGCAACATTTATTATTGATCCTCCGCCCGATGCGAGTAATGCCGGTACTGCATACTTACAACCGAGCCAGACTCCTTTTAGGTTTATCGCTAAAACTTGGTCCCAAGTCGCGCTCGAAGTTTCGGTTAGACCGCCATCGTCGGCAGGAAATATGCCGGCATTGTTGTAAACAATATGGAGAGCTCCGAAACGATCAACGGTGCTTTTCACCATGGTTTCTACTTGGGTTTCATCGGCGACATCGGCGGATATGAATTCGGCTTCACCGCCGGCGTCGGTGATGGCCAAAACGGTAGCGTTAGCGACTTGAGCGTTTACATCGACGACCGCGATACGGGCCCCTTCGGCGGCGAATATTTGAGCCGCGACGCGACCCATTCCGGTGCCGGCTCCCGTAATGAGAGCAACCTTTCCTTGGAGTCGATCCATCCACCTATGCTGCCCCGAATGAGGTCGTCTAGTCACTTCGCGTATACCGCGTATACCGCGCATATAAGGACAAGAGTCCGTCGGTGTTGCGAGTCGAGGACATGTTGATGGGAGTAAAGGTTTCACTGACAATTTCTGGACTCGCCCGACTTTTTGGTGACGACCTCGCCGGCGTTCTTGATGTGGCTCGAGCGGCCGACGAGGCGGGCATCCATCAGTTGGTATTGCCCGATCATCTCGCGATCGGAAATCGCACCGACCGGTATCCTTTCGGGAAGTTTCCGTATCCACCGGAAGAGCCTTGGCTTGAGCCGCTGACGACTTTGGCCGCCTTTGCCGCAGTTACCGAAAATATTCGCCTAGGAACGGGGATCTATATTGCGCCGTTGCGACCGGTATTGGTCGTGGCAAAAACCGTTGCCACTCTCGACGTGTTGTCGCGCGGTCGACTTGATCTCGGTTTAGGTACGGGTTGGCAACCGGAAGAATTCATCGAGCCGCTCGCTCCGTTCGTCGGTCGAACCGCGCGTACCGATGACATGATACGAGCGTTACGAAAACTGTGGTCAGAAGCCCCTCCGGTTTCGTTCACTTCACCGTCAGTGAACTTCGAAAATTTGTGGTGCGAACCTCGGCCGGTTCAAGCCGAAGGCATCCCGCTTTGGTTTGGTGGCGGTCCGACTCTCGCTACCGCGCGCCGCATTGCCGAGTTGGGTACCGGCTGGCTTCCGGTTGGGGTGATGCAAATTAGTGAACTAGTCAAGGGCATAGAACTACTGCGAGAAGCATTCGTAATCGAAGGACGCGATCCGACCACGCTGGGAGTGCGAGCAGGCTTGCCGGCAGTAACTACCGATAGCGGAATGTTTGATTTAACCGCCACGCTGGCGCCTTTACCGGCTTTGGCCGATGTTGGTGTTACTACGGTTTCATTAGCGCTTGGTCGTTTTTTGAAAAATCGTACTGACATCAATCCGTTTCTGCGGGATTTAGGCGCGGCGTTTAATTGATTACCCGCGTTCAATTAGCCCGTTTAGGAACCTAAACTATTCGTAATGGGTTATTCGCAATGAAATTTAAAAACTTTCGTGGGATTGGTATCGGCCTAGTCGCAATTATTTTTGCCAGTTCATTGGTCTTTATAGACACCGTCGCCGCGCAGACAAACGAAAACATTAAATGGGGAAAATGCCGTGGTGGTGAATGCGGGCGTTTGACAGTGCCTCTCGACGATACCGTTGTCGGTGGCCCCACGATTAGTTTGTCGTTGTCACGGGTTAAGGCTCGAAAACCAAATAAACGCGTTGGCGCCTTAGTAATAAATCCCGGTGGCCCCGGTGCACCCGGTGCGGCATTCGCACTCAATTTTGCCTCATCATTACCGGCGGTCATTCGAGATCGTTTCGACATCATCGGCTTTGATCCTCGAGGAGTTGGTGACAGTGCCGGCGTCGACTGTGTTGATGACTTCGATGCGCTGTACGCCCTCAACTGGGCGCCGAGTACCGATGCCCAGCGGACTGAATTGGAAAACGGTTTCCGAGGATTAGCCGAGGCGTGCGGAAAATCTGATGGACAAAATCTGCCTTATCTGTCTACCCGGCGCACCGCGCGCGACCTCGATCTCATCAGAGCGGCGCTGGGAGAAAAGCGGCTTACTTATTTGGGCTACTCCTACGGAACTTATTTGGGCGCCCAATACGCTGACCAGTTTCCCCAACGGGTGCGGGCCTTGGTCCTAGACGGTGGGGTTGATCCAGGACTGGAGTCCGATGAAGTCGGAATCCAACAAGCGGCGGCTTTTGAAAACTCGCTCAATCTTTTCTTGCAAGATTGTTCAAAAAACTCTGATTGTTTATTTTATCAGAATGGACAATCAGCAGTCGCTTACGACGCGCTGCGATCACGAATCGGGGCCGTGCCCTTAGCAGTGAAGCTAAACGGCGAGCGGCGCAAGTTGAACGGAACTCTTTTTGATATTGCGATATCGCAAATATTGTACGAAGGCGAACAAGGTTGGGGAACTTTGGCGGGTGCTTTGGCCGCGGCTAACGATGGAGACGGTGAAGAACTTTTGTATTATTCCGATTTTTATACCGGACGGTTAGGTAAAGGGAAGTACGACAACCTCTCCGAGTCATTTTTCGCAGTGGGTTGCGCGGACGGGCCTACGACTATCGGAGTTGAAGATGTGCGCAAAATGGAAGCGGCTGCTGCTATAGCGGCACCTCGTTTAGGTCGTTCGATCGTTAATAACGCGCTGGTGTGCGCGTACTGGCCGGCACCCGCGGAGCCGTCAGTAAAATTGTCAGCAGTAGGCGCCGACAAGATTTTAGTTATCGGAACGCACGATGATCCCGCCACTCCACTGGCGTGGGCTAAAAGCTTGACTGACGAATTAGGCAATGCCGTCCTCGTGACGGTGGCGGGGTCACGACATACGGCCTACGCATCAGGGAACACTTGCGTCAATCGTGTTGTCGACCGTTATTTGATTTACGCTAAAGCGCCCAAGCCGGGAATAAATTGCTGAGGTGGGGCTGAGCATCTTCGTACCGATAGGATTCGCATCCGAATGGATCTTCGTTATTCTGCTGCCGATGAATTATTTCGTGACGAACTCAAAGAATGGCTTGCCGCGGCCTTGAGCGAGATAGACCCCGCACCCGATCGTGACGACTGGTCGGCTCGGGTTGATTTCGATACCAGTTGGCAAAAAAAACTTTTTGATGGTGGCTACGCCGGAATGAATTGGCCTCGTGAATACGGCGGTCGCGACGCGTCGCCTAGCGAGCAAATGGTGTTCTTAGAAGAAACCACTCGAGCGCGGGCTCCTTATGTGGGGGTTAATTTTGTCGGCACGCTCCACGCGGGACCGACTTTGGTTGCCGAGGGCACTGATCAGCAAAAAACGGAGCACCTGCCGCGAATTTTGCGGGGCGACGAAGTCTGGTGCCAGTGCTTCTCGGAACCAGGCGCCGGATCTGATTTAGCGGGCTTGTCTACGCGAGCAGTACGCGACGGTGATCATTATGTTGTAAATGGCCGTAAAACTTGGTGTTCATTTGGCCATGTGGGTGAGTTCGGAGAATTGCTAGTTCGCACCGATCCTGACGCTCCTAAGCACCGCGGAATTACTTGGCTGGTTTTGCCGATGGATCTCCCCGGAATTGAAGTGCGGCCGATTGAAACGCTCTTGGGCTCATCAGAATTTTGTGAAGTTTATTTAGACGATGTTCGGGTTCCGATAGAAAATCGGGTAGGTGAAGAAAACGATGGTTGGCGAGTTACTAACGTAACGCTGGCTTTTGAGCGGGGCACCGCCTTTGTTACCGAAATGATTGATGCGTTACAAATGGCGGAAGAACTCGCCCCCTCGTTAACGGACAACAGCGACAAACGCGAATTGGCCCACGTAGTCGCCGAACTCGATGCGTTGTGGGCTTTGACCAAGCGCAACGTTTCGCAAGCCGCCCACCGTGGTTTACCCGGACCGGGAGCCATGATGCTGAAACTGGCTTACTCGGAAGCGCGTGAAAAACTTGGCGAGATCTGCATGCGGGTGTTAAACCGCCAGGGATTTGATATTCACAATCCGTTAGTAGAAGAGCGGTTGCGCACGCTGTCGATTCCGATCGCCGCCGGCACTTCGCAAATTCAGCGCAACATTATTGGCGAGCGACTGCTAAATCTTCCCAAAGAACGACCGTGGGTGGTGAGTGGCAAATGAATTTTGATTTAAGTGAAGATCAAGAAGCTCTGCGGGACGGTATTCGTTCATTATGCGAGGGTCGGTTCACTAGTGAACGCGTACGGGCGGGATTCGATCGAACTATGTATGACGAGCTAGATGCTACCGGCGTATTTTCTCTTCGCCGCGACGGATTCGGATGGGCCGATACGGGAATTGCGTTCCAAGAATTAGGACGAGCCCTCGTGCCGGGTCCGCTGGTCTGGACGAACTTGGCCCATGGCCTTCAAGGAGTCGAGGGAGTTACTACCGGAATCGATTTACTTTCTTCGCCCGTGAGCATTGTCACAGATAGCGATGAACCAGATAGCACCGAACCAGGTAACGCGAATCGGGTAATGGTTGAATTCGGTGCTCACGCGGATTCGTTGGTGGGGCTAACCGAGAAAGGAATTGTTCGTTTTGATCTCGACCACGTTCATAGTTCGCCTGAACTCGACTGGCCTCTCGACCCGCTCACGCCGGTCTCGGTATTAGAACGATTGCCCGCGAGCGAATTAATCGCGGAGTCGGCGTTGGCGGCCGTGTGGCGCCTGTGCGGCGCGGTCCTGACTTCGGCTTATCAAGTAGGGATGGCTCAAGCCGCAGTAGAAACTGCTACCGCTTACGCATTAGATCGCCATCAGTTCGACCGTCCCATCGGTTCGTTTCAAGCGGTTAAACACCTGCTAGCCGATATGGCCGTGCGCGCCGAAGTAGCCCGAGCCGCAGTCGACGCCGCGGCAGTGACGCTCGATTCGACACTAGGAGAAAGATCTGATTTTGGTAATGACGAGATACCGGCTGAAGTGGTTCGAGTGGTAGCGGGGTCACGACTGCTAGCCGGCGAAGCCGCGTTGAAAAATGCCAAGGGCTCGTTGCAAGTTCATGGCGGTATGGGGTTCACTTGGGAAGTTGATGTACATCTATACCTCAAGCGAGCTTGGATGCTTAATACCGTTTTCGGTACTCCGGTCGAGAACGCCGATGCGCTAGCGGCTAGTTTGCGGTAAAGTCAAACTATGAACGAGTTGGACATTGGTCTCACTCATTTAGCATTACCGGTCACCGATGTAGTTCGCAGCAGCGAGTTCTATGATCGCTACGCCAACCTAAAAGTGGTCCATCAACGTAGCGATCCCGAGACGGGGCAGTCGGTGGTTTGGTTGAGCGACCACCGCCGTCCGTTCGTATTGGTTCTGATTGAATTGCCCGTTAGCCATCTACTCGGTGGCAATGCTCACATCGGAGTCGGATGCCAAAGTCGGTCCGAAGTCGACGAGTTGGCCGCCGCGGCGAGCTCGGCCGGGTTGACTACTGACGGACCTAACGATTTTGGGCCGCCGGTGGGATATTGGGCCATGATTATCGATCCCGACGGCCATAATCTTGAACTGTCGTTCGGCCAGGCGATCGCATTCATTACTGAAGCGCAAAACTGAATTTCTTCCTATCACCTGACGCTAGTGTCAGGTATATGAGTTCATTGGGTCCTGAGGCCACTGTCCTTGATGCGTTGGCTCAACGCATTATTAGCGACCCCGACGGTGCGTACCTTGATTTTGAGGGTGACGGTTACAGCGCGCGGGCGATCGACGAAAAGAGCAATCAACTAGCACGAGCGCTTTCGGATCTCGGCGTCGCTCCGGGTGACCGAGTGGCGACCCTCTTGGAGAATTCAGTTACTCAAGTTTTAGCTTTCTTTGGCACCCTCAAACTTGGTGCCATTCATGTTCCGGTCAACACTGCTTACAAAGGCGAGTTTCTTCATCACCAACTAGCCGACTCCGGTGCCAAAGTTACGATCACTCAAGACGATTTTTCCAAGCGAGTTTTCGAAGTTCTCGACGAAAATCTTACCGAGTTGAACGCGGTGGTAGTGACCGATCTTTCAAAACCCGCGCCAACGGTGAAGTCGATTTCAAATCGCGATATTTACGATTTTGGCGAGTTGATTAATCGCTACGACCAATCAGCGAGCCCAGCGGCAGTCTTGGTCGGACCGAGTGATTTGGCGTGCTTTATCTACACCGCGGGCACGACGGGGCCATCTAAGGGATGCATGTTGCCGCATCACTACATCGTTACCTTGGCTGACCAAATATCACGAGCGTGGGACCGTAAGCCTACCGATGTGATTTTGACGCCCCTGCCTTTATTTCACTTCAACGCTATTTCTATTTGTGTAGTGGGAAGTCTCATCATGGGTGGTAGTGCGAGCATCGCTCGGAGATTTTCCGTCTCTCGGTTTTGGCCCGAAGTAAAACGCACGGGTGCGACAATGGTTTCGTTACTCGGTTCATTGGCAATCCTGATTGCCGAAGCGCCCGATCATCCTGATCAAACTGACCATCGCCTACGGCTGTGTGCGGCGGCACCCATGCCCCCGGCAACTGATACCGCGTGGGGCGAACGCTTCGGTTGCGCCACTTTTAGTGCGGGTTACGGTCTTACCGAGGCCTCATTAATTTCACTCTTACCGGCCGGTGAGACGAACAAGCTCGGTGCCGCGGGTAAACCTAATAATCACGAATTCTTAGTACGAATTACTGACGACTCCGGTAACGATGTTCTCCCCGATTCGGCGGGTGAAATTATTTGTCAGCCGGTGCGCCCCAACATCATGTCGCAGGGTTACTGGGGTCGGCCCGACGAGAGTGCGGCAGTAATGGAAGGGGGCTGGTTCCATACTGGCGATCTTGGCCGTATCGATGCCGAAGGATTTTTATTTTTTGTTGATCGTAAAAAAGATTATTTGCGCCGGCGGGGGGAAAATATATCTAGTTTTGAATTAGAGAGAATTTTCCATGGTCATCCTGAATTGGTCGATCTTGCCGTGCACTCGGTGCCAAGTGAGTTGGGTGAAGATGAAGTCAAAGTCACCGCGGTGTTGGCCGAAGGGTCGACATTGTCAGAAGAAGATTTGTGTCAGTGGTCGGTAGAACGAGTGCCGTATTTCGCGGTACCGCGTTATGTCGAATTTCGGACCGATCTCCCTAGAAATCCAGTAGGCCGAGTATTGAAATACCAACTGCGAGACGACGGCGTCACTCCAGTTACTTGGGATCGCGAAGCGTCGGGAATGAAGTTCGAGCGACGCTAAAATACGTATCGCTAGTGCGCTTGATGTTTTCGCGCTTCGAGTTGATCGTGTTCCCAGCGGCGGGTTAATGGAGTGGCGATTATTCCAAGTATGAGCGCGACAACAACCATTACCCAAAATGGCGTACCGAAGAACCACAACAGCACCGCACTAGCGACAAAAGCCACCGCGGCATCTATTACAAAATGAACCCAGAGCGCCTGGGCTGGGCGTACCGGCAGGTTATTGACGGGGTCTTCGGCCGCTACCGGTTCGTATCCGCGGTTGTCATTCGTCATGGCGTCATGGGCAGGAATCAGGCGGTGGGGTTAAGTTCGCTGACCTGAACGCCTTTACGATGCGGGAAACGTCGACCCTTGGGTGTCGGATTGGTGTCAACTCCGATTGCCTCCGTGCGCAATGCACCGACGGTGCAATTTTCTCGGGCTCGGACACTGAATGGGTCGTATTGAAATTCGCGCATGGCGTTTAGATGAGTCATGGCGTTGATGTCGGCATCGCTAATGCTGGCCGCGGCGAATTCAGCCAATAAATTTTCGGGAGCATTGGGCCAGTTGGCATCGGAGTGGGGATAATCCACTTCGACACAGATTTTACTTACGTCGATATGTTCGCCTACGAGTTTTAGACCTACTGGATCAGAAATAAAACAGAGAATCACGTGGTCAAGGAAAAATTCGGCCGCACTTTGACCCCCGAAATTGGCTCCCGTCCATTCGTGGTGGGTTTCAAAAGTGTGGTTGAGTCGTTCCATAAAATAAGGAACCCACCCAATGCCGCCTTCTGATAGTGCAACTTTTACATTAGGAAATTTTTGCCAGATAGGAGAGAACGTCAGGTCGGCGGCGCACTGAACAATGTTCATGGGCTGAAGAACAATCATTACGTCCATAGGTGCATCGGGAGCCGTGACCACAAGTTTTGAAGAAGATCCGATGTGCATGCACACCACAGTTCCGGTATCCGAGCAGGCCCGCCACACCGGGTCCCAGTAATCATCGTGCAGGCTGGGCAACCCGAGCGGCACGGGATTTTCTGGAAAAGTAATTGCGTGGCAGCCTTTGGTCGCGACTCTTCTGATCTCGGCGGCCGTTATTTCGGCATCCCAAATTGCCGGAATCGCGAGTGGGATAAACCGATCGGGCGCGTAGCCACACCATTCGTCAATGTGCCAATCGTTGTAGGCCTCGGTTAAAACGCGCGCGGCGGTTTTATCTTCAAGGGCACCGAATAGTCGGCCGGCAAAACCAGGAAGGGAAGGGAAGTTGAGCGATCCGAGAGTTCCGTTTGCGCTCATATCAAGGACGCGTTTTTCGACATCAAAACACCCAGGGCGGATTTCGTCGAACGAGGTGGGATCGATTCCGTATTCGTCGCGCGGGCGTCCGGCTACTGCGTTAAGACCGATATTAGGAATTTCCATCCCTTGAAAATCCCAAACATCAGTACCGTCGGGTTTACGGATTACCCGTGGCGCGATATCGGCATATTTAGCCGGAAGGTGACGAGTGAACATATCGGGTGGTTCGACGACGTGGTCGTCGACACTCACGATGATCATGTCGTTCATGTTCATAATCGCCCCACTTTTCTTAACTTACTTTAGGCTATCGCTCCACCACGACCGTTCCTTCTCTGCCGCCATCGTGGTTTCGCCTCCGCTCACGCTAGCTACCTGCCCTAGACCAGGGCTCACGGCTCTATCCGCGCGGTCTCCGTGGGAGACAGCCCGCCCCATGCGACCACTCCACCTGCTGCCGCGATTAAATCGTTAGTACAGGAAAATTCGATAGCGGTTTCAATGACATGAACTCCACCAGCAGAAATTGCGCTAGTTAAGTTGTCGTAATGGTCGTGCGCTTTTTCGAATCCAGATTTTTCATTAATCCAAACATCGATAACCAAGTTGAGTCCGGAAGCGGTGGCAGTTTTGATCAACGATTGGGCTTCGGTTCCTAGCGGAGAAGACAAGACGCAAATAGTAGGTCGGCCGGCGTTGGCCGCAGCCAGAGATTGCCTGACCGCTTCGTCGTGGCCGCGAAAAGTTGGCACCAATACGCGCGGTGGTTCATTTGCATTAAGGGCGGGGGTTGGAAATGTTCGAGCAATCCATAATCCCACTATTCCTGGTTCGGCGGTAAGTAAACCACCACCGGGAAGCGCGCGTCCAAGATTTGCTACCGCGCGGGCGGGGTGAAGCGGTACGCGCTCGTCGGTGTAACCCGGTTGAGCAATTGTTGCTAGTTGCGAATACAAGCGATTGTCGGGTGCGGTGACCGAATGAATCTCATTAGCAAGTGAAGCTAAATCTTCCGGATCAATATTTAGAATCGGCGCCCACGCCGATAGTTTCTCCGCTATGAAAGCATCACCAAGCGCGAGATCGGGTCGACCGGTAGTGATGATGAGGTCAGCAGCGGACCAGCCGAGGAGATCGAAATCATTAGCCTGCAATCCACAAGTTCCGAGATGATGAGGACTATCCCAAGCGAACAGACCTTTAGCGTCCCAAGTGTTAGCCACTCCAATATTGGTCGCCGCGGCAAATTCTCGCACCAACTCAATCATCGTGCCGGCGATAGCCTGGCCTCCGGCCAGCATGACTACGCGCTCGGGAGCCGGAGTAGCGAGTCGAGACATGGGTTAATGGTGCCACGCGGTGCCACGCGTCTACGCTCCCGTTGATGACCGCGAGCGGAAATATCTATCTGCACGAGACCATCGACATCGTGGGAGAAGGCGCGATGCGGTATATGGAATTAGTGGCCACCACTACGGCTACTAATGGTTCCGGTGGCACCCTCGATCTGGTCGGCACTTGGTACACGATGGGTTCAACTGGCCGTTGGCCTCAAGTCGTCAATCTCTGGGAATGCGTTAATGGCTGGTCAGGTTGGCAGGAACTTATGGAGCGCACTAACTTGCGGCGCACTCAAACTCCCGAACTCGAGGAGTGGTGGCGCGCCGCATTATCGGTACGAACGGGCGGTTTTGACCGACTGCTCTCGAGCACTCTCGGTTCACCCAGTTTGGCCGAATTGCGTAGCGGTGGCCCGCGCGCATCGGTTTTTGTGCACGAATTATCGCGTTGTCGTCCGGGTGCGGCCCCTGATTATTTGGCTGCGGTTAACGAGATATGGAAGCCGGTACGAATCGAGTTTGGTCATGAAGCAGTTGGCTTCTACGAAGTTTTATTAACCGATACTGAAGTAATAACGATTTGGGCTACTTCACCCGAAGCTCACTGCCAAATGATGGCCGCCGAGGTAGATGAATCCGATGAGCGGATTAAACAGTGGCGGATAATCGCCCGCGAATTTTTGACTAATTGGCGCGAGGAACTAATGACTCCTTACCCCAGCACAATTTTGTCGGCGGGCGACAGCCTCTAGGCTTACTGGCAATCGGCAGTACGATAACCCTAATTCCGGCTAATCCAGCAGAGGAGCGCAGAAATGGAAGAACTCCGCGGCGAATCCCAGATGCTCATCGACGGCAAAATGGTTGACGCGGCATCGAGTAAAACCTTCGACAACGTTAATCCCGCTACCGAAGAAGTGATCGGTCAGATTGCTGACGGAGCGGTAGAAGATGTTGACCGTGCGGTTAGCGCCGCTCGTCGAGCATTCGACGAAACCGACTGGTCGACTAATCGTGCATTCCGTAAAAAGTGTCTGGAACAATTGCAAGCAGCGCTAGATCGCCATCGCGAAGATCTGCGACCGTTGATCGTGGCCGAAGTAGGTTCACCGATTGCGCTTACTCATGTAGTGCAAATGGATTCATGTATCGACGATTTTTCCTACGATATTGGTTTAATCGATAATTACGAATGGGAGCGCGATCTCCCGATACACGAGTTCATGGGTATGACCAGCGCTCGAAAAGTTGTTCACGAACCCATTGGAGTAGTAGGCGCGATCACACCTTGGAATTTTCCGTTCATGTTAAATCTTTCAAAACTTGGTCCGGCCTTAGCCGCGGGTAACACGGTCGTGCTCAAGCCCGCGCCCGACACGCCGTGGAGCGCATCTTTTATCGGACGCGTTGCGGCGGAAGAGACTGATATTCCGGCGGGAGTTCTCAATGTGGTCACATCGGCCGATAAGGCCGCGGTGGGCGAGTTTTTAGTTGCCGATCGTCGAGTCGATGTAATTAGTTTCACTGGCTCATCTCAGGTTGGCCGGCTCATAATGGCGCAAGGCGCCGCGACTCTGAAACGAGTGTTCCTAGAACTCGGCGGAAAGTCGGCCAACATCATTCTTGATGACGCCGATTTCCCTAGTTACGTTGGTTCGGGCGCAATGGTGTGCATGCACGCCGGCCAAGGTTGTGCGATTACCACCCGCATGCTTTTGCCGGCATCGCGTTACGACGAAGGAGTGGCCATTCTTGAAGAAGGATTTGCCAATTTCCCTTACGGTGATCCCACCGATATGGGTAATTTAATGGGCCCCCTCATCAACGCCACTCAGCGGGAGCGAGTGCTCGGATTTATCGAACAAGGCAAAGCGGAAGGTGCTCGACTTTTGGCCGGCGGTAAGCGACCGGAGCACCTTGATAAAGGTTATTTTGTGGAGCCGACTTTGTTCGTTGATGTCGATCCCGATTCCACTATCGCGCAGGAAGAAATTTTTGGTCCAGTATTGTCGGTAATTCGTTACGAAGATGATGCCGACGCCGTTCGTATTGCTAATAACTCTCGCTACGGACTTTCGGGTTCGGTGGCGTCGGCGTCACTCGACCGGGCCATGGATGTAGCCCGTCAAATTCGCGCCGGCACCATGTCGGTGAACGGTGGCCTATATTTTGGTCCCGATTCACCTTTTGGTGGCTACAAAGACAGCGGTATCGGGCGCGAACACGGTTTAGAGGGGTTTGCGGAGTATCTTGAAACTAAGACTATTGGTCTCCCGGTGCCAGGTAAGTAGTAGAAAAGTGTTGAGCAAAAAATTCAAAATCAAACGATAATCAGCAAGATAATCAGCAAGATAATCAGCAAGATAATCAGCAAGATAATCAGCAAGATAATCAGCAAGATAATCAGGAGGACGCCATGGCCGGCCAAGACGACAGAATGCTTCAGTTTTCTGATTACGCAAATAGCGACCGCACTATTGAAGAGGAACGCCTTTACCGCAAACAGCGTCTAGCTGCTTCGTTTCGACTATTCGGTCGTTACGGTTTTGATGAAGGTATCGCCGGTCACATCACCGCTCGCGATCCTGAGCACCTTGACCACTTCTGGGTGAATCCTTTTGGTATGAATTTTTCGCAAATAAGCGTGTCCGATTTAATTAAAGTAAATGATAAAGGCGAAGTGGTTGAGGGCGATGCACTAGTGAACGGCGCGGCGTTTGCTATCCACTCTCAGATTCATGCCGCTCGGCCCGATGTAATTGCCGCGGCCCACGCGCATTCAGTTCACGGCAAGGCTTGGTCGTCACTACGCCGTCTTCTTGATCCGTTAACGCAAGACGCGTGCGCGTTCTACGACGATCACGCCCTATTCGACGATTACACCGGTGTCGTACTTGATCTCGAAGAAGGCAAGCGTATTGCTCACGCGTTAGGAGAAAAAAAAGCCGCCATTCTGTCTAATCACGGGTTGTTGACTGTTGGTCATTCAATTGAAGAAGCAGTCTGGTGGTTTATAACTATGGAGCGAACCTGCCAAGCCCAATTGTTGGCCGAGGCGGCGGGCGACCCGGTTCTTATCGACCCCGCCATGGCGGAGTTGACGGGATCGCAAGTGGGGTCTCATATGGCCGGCTTCTTTAGTTTTAGCCCGCTCTACGACAAGATCACCCAAGACCAGCCTGATTTATTCGACTGATCTAATTATCCAAACAAGATGACTACGGTCGATCTGCTTCAACCTGATTGGCGTAATTTTTACTATTGGCGATAAAAACATCGGGGTTGCTGAACTTGTTGGCCACTACGTTGCCAAACCATTCCGGAACATAAGTTTCAATCGATCCCGACTCCAGCATGGCGAGAACCGGTTCGACGATATCTCCGACCGGTAAAAATAATTTAGGATCGTGAAATCCGGTCTCATTATTCGGTAAATCAAACAATTCGGTTTCAAATAATCCGGGGTTAACGATATGAACTCCTACTTCGGTGTTACGTAGATCGACTGCCATACATTCCGAGAAAGCGGTAATCGCCGCTTTGCTCGCCGAGTAGGCACTTTCAATGGGCGGGCCCAGACGAGCGGCGACCGACGAGATATTTACGATGTGACCGTTGCGAGCGATAATGCTCGGCAGGAGTGCGAGGATTAATCGTACGGGCGAGAAATAATTAATACGCATTACCGCTTCCGACTCTTCGGCGGTAAGACGAACTACGTCTCGGCGTTTTGGAATACCGGCGTTATTGATAAGTATGTCGACTCCACCAAATTCGGCCTCAACGGCGGCCGCGAACGGAGCGATGCCGTCGAGATCGTTAAGGTCGATCGTCCACGACCTCGACTCGGGGGTATGGGCCTGAAGTCGCTGCAGAACTTCGGCCAATCGATCCGGTCGTCGGGCACAGATACCGACGATGGCTCCGCGTTCGGCAAACCCCTCGGCCAAGGCCGCGCCAATGCCCGCCGATGCTCCCGTTACCAGCACTTTTTTGCCCGTCAGATTTGTCCCCGTCAGATTTGTCATGAGCGAACCTTGCCACGTTGCTGACACTGCTGTCAGGTCGGCGCTAGCCTGCGCGCTAGTGATTCTTGACCCCAACTCCGTTCAACTGGCCGATCGAGTGGCCGTGGTCACTGGTGCCGCGGTGGGCATAGGGGCCGCGACTGCTATTGCGCTGGCCCGTTTTGGCGCTGACGTCGCGATCTGTGATCGCGATACTGCCAACTTGGCGAAGATAGCGGCCGAAATTAAGAAGATCGGTCGTCAGGTGGTGGTAGGGGAACTGGATGTGCGAGATCGATCGGCAGTAGATCAATTTTTACCTACGGTCGAAAGTCAGTTAGGGGCAGTGGACGTATTGGTCAATAACGCCGGCGGAGGTTTCTTCGCGGCGTTCGCGGAGATAACTGATAAAGGTCAAGATGCTTTAGTCCACGAAAACTTCACCAGTGTGACGAATTTCATTCGGGCCACGGTTCCGCGCATGAATGATTCCGGTGGTTCGATCATCAACATAACTTCCATCGAAGCCCACCGCGCCGGTCCTGGCTTTGCGGTTTACTCGGCCATGAAAGCTGCCGTCGTGAGCTTAACTAAAAGTTTGGCCCTCGAATTAGGACCACAAATGATTCGGGTCAATTGTGTAGCCCCTGATGTCATACCAACTCCCGGTATTGGGCTCGATCACGCCGTCCACACTCCTTTACCTGTCGCTGGTCATGTCGATGATGTCGCGGGCGCGGTTATCTATTTAGCGGGTCCACTTAGCCGATTCGTTACCGGAACCACGATCCATGTTGACGGTGGCAATAGTGCCGCCGGAGGTTGGGTTCGACAATCAAACGGCAGTTACGGTTTAGGCCCCGAACTGGTAAGCCCCGATACTTCTAAATCACCAGGTACTTCTAAATCACCGGATACTTCTAAATCACAGGACAACTCATGAAGTTTGGAATCGCGTTAGGGCGGCTTAATCCCGCATTTTTCGTTGAAGCCACGCTGGCGGCCGAGCGTTTAGGTTACGAGTCAGTGTGGTTGCCGGAACATTTAATTTTCACTAGCAAGATGAGCCGCTCACCTCACCCGGGCGAATCGCACCCACCCGTTCCCCCCGAAACCCCCATCTTCGATGCTTTTGCTTACTTGGCATTTTTGGCGGGCAAAACTGAACGCATTCGCTTAGGCACTCACGTCTACAACATTGGTTTACGTCACCCGTTTGTCGCGGCACGGGCCGTGCAGACTCTGGACATCGTTTCGGGTGGACGGGTTGAGTTCGGTGTTGGTGCGAGTTGGTTAGAAGAAGAATGGATAGCGGCGGAACTCGATTTTGCGAGTAGGGGAAGACGGGTAGATGAAGCACTGGAGATTTGCCGTCGGCTTTGGAGCGAATCAGAAGTTTCGTATGCGGGGGAGTTTTTTAATTTTCAGGGTGCAGTATTCGAACCTAAGTGCATACAACAGCCCGGACCACCAATACTTGTAGGTGGAGAGAGCGCTCCCGCCTTACGACGCGCCGCACGTATGGGCGACGGTTGGATTGGCATGAGTCACGATTTTGCTTCTGGTGAAAAACAAATCCAGCGACTACGCGAATTATTAGTGGATCAGAATCGCGACCCTGATGCTTTTGAGTACTGCCTAGGCGCGCCCGTCGCTTCCGTGGCCGACGTTGAGCGCTGGGCTGAAATCGGCGTTACTCGTTTAGTGGTTTCGCCGTGGCGACGATCCCGAGCGGCCCTTGAAGGAATCGAGCGCTTTGCTCACGAGATCATGGATAAGGCTTAAGGTCCGTCGGCTAAAAGCATTTCGGGATTGTCGTCGAAATTCCGAATAGTGCCGCGGTTGCGCTGCGCGACCGCAATCTGTTCCGGTTGCATGGTGAAACACACGCCGGTCATCAAGTCAGCCAATTCGACCGCTTGTTCTATCGCATCAAGGTCCATTCCGCGCCCCATGCCGATATCGCATGCTCGCCGCAAAACTATGGCTGCTTCCGCATCGTCTACATCAAGGTTGCTGTCGGCCCATTTTAGAAATCCGCCTCGCCACGGCGCGTCGGAGTAGGGCGACGGGGCGATACATTCGCGGGCCTTCAACTCCCAACTCAAAATAAGCTCACCATCGCGCACGCAAGTCACGGTTCGTTTTTGGTCGACACCGTAAGGAACGACTAAGTCGTACTGCCGTTGATAACCCAGATCGGTGGCTCGCGCCGCGTGGGCTACCGCTAGGCCCGCGAGATCAAACATGTGAGTGCATTGATGTGACGGTGAAGTAACCGCACCTACCGCCAGACAGCGGGGCGAAAATTCCATGCCCACTAATTGTTGAAGGGGAGCCGCCGCAGCCGGGCAAGTATTCCACGGCCAGCGAATTGATTGCGCAGTTATGCCGGTTACTACTTCTTCGTTATGAGTAATTTGAACAATAAAATAATGGAAGTCGTCTTCAAGACCAGCAGTTACTACACCGGAGTCAGTATTAACGATTCGAATTCTTCTTCGGTACGAACCGTATGGATAGGAATTCACGAATTAAGCGATTGATAGTACGCCATCGGTAGAAGTTCGATGAGTTGTCCGTCAGGATCGCGCACAAATATTCCGGCTTTGATATCAGTATCTTTTAGTATCTCGCCACCGAATTCTTCTACCCGCGCGCAAGTTGCCGCGATGTCGTCAACACTGAGCGATATGTGAGTAAGACCGACTTCGTTCATTATCCGAGTTTTTGGTTGCACGGCCACCTGCTCAGAAAAATGAAGTAACTCGAGCACGAGTGAGCCGAGTCGCAAATAACACGCGGTCATCCCTAGGGGAGGGTTTAGGCCTAATAGGCGATCGGACGGATCGTCGGGCGGATGAATCTCGCGCTCAACTATAAAACCGAATACCGATTCGTAGAAGCGTCGCGATCGATCTAAATCGACCACGCACTGACCTAAGTGGTTATAGGCCGTCACTGGTTCGACTAGTCCTTCGGTGGCCGAACATTGATTACGAGAGTAAATATCACGCTACATACAGGGTCGCCGTTCCCAGCATCGTTCCAGTCGGTCTTGGTTACATAAAATTCCAGTTTGCCGCCACTTGATTTTTCTTTTTCGTATACGTCAATAATTGTGCCGTGACCTTCGAGTACATCGCCGACTTTGGGCCAGCGGTGGTACTCAAACTCTTGCTCTCCGTGGAGGATCGCCCGACCGGGGCCACGGAGTTTGTCGATGGGAAGACCCGCGGCACCGCCCACTCCCATTGATCCCCAGTAGGGCATCACGAACGGAAAGGTGGGGGGAACGGGCGCATTTTCACTTTGGTAAATATCGTCAGTACTCATTAAGGCTTGAGCAAATACTCGTACTGGTCCACCCTCGATAACCACGCTTTGGGTTCCGAGGTCTTGTCCTTTTAGTTCGACTAATGCCATATGCCCTCCGGCGACGAGATTATCTCGTCGATGCTTGATTACGACTGATTCAGTTGATGCTTGAGAACTTTTCCCGTGGCGTTACGAGGTAACGAATCGACAAAATTTATTTGTCGAGGCCGTTTATAGTCGGCCAATCGTTGGGCGCAAAATTCACTAAGTTCGTCGACGGCTAATTTTGAGTCTGGCCGGCGCACAACCCATGCCGCGACATCTTCTCCCAGTATGTCGTGGGGTATTCCCGCCACGGCCGCCTCCTGAACTTCGGGATGTTCAAGTATCACCGCCTCGATATCGGTGGAATAGATATTGTTCCCGCCTCTAATGATTACATCTTTCTTGCGTCCGCAGATGTAGAGGTAGCCGTCAGTATCGAGGTACGCCAAGTCGCCCGTTTTCAGCCAGCCGTCATCGGTCCAACTTTGTTCGGTAGCCGAAGCGTCTTTGTAGTACTCGCGTTGTTTTCCTTTCATACGCATCAACAATTCGCCTACTGCCTCGGCCGCAACTTCTTCCCCTGCGTCGTCAACGACACGGATTTCCATTGGTCCGATAGGTTTTCCAACTGAACCTATGCGGCGAGATATTTCCTCGGGCGGCATAACGATGTACGCCGGACCGGCTTCGCTCATACCAAACGAATTTCCTACATCGGCGTTGGGCAAGCGCTCAATCAATCGGCGGTGAGTGGCCGGGGCTACGGGCGCACTCCCGATTGATACGGCAATCAAACTAGTTAGATCGGCAGTTTCAAATTCAGGAGCGGCAACAATCAGTTCGGCGTAGGCCGGTACCAACATGACGCGTTCGGGTCGTTCGGTTTCAACAATTTTTAGCCACCTCTGCGCGTTAAACGTGGGTTGGTAAAGCGCAGTTAATCCCATTTTCATTGGGTTATAAATAAATGCCAAGCCCGCAAAAGTAAACATGGGGGCGCCGTGCAGCCAGCCGCCACCGGTCCAGTTGGGTTCATTATTGGGAATCATGGCGACATTATCGTGGCGTACGGCAATGCCTTTAGGAGTTCCTGTCGTCCCCGATGTGTAAAGAATATCGGCTAAGTCACTAGGCGCTACTTGAACTTGAAACTCCGAAGAGTCGTCTGCACTCGCATCTTCGTGACTGGTGATTACGTGGGGCAAACTAGGTAGCGCCGCCGCTAATTCGTCTCCACTAATAGCCGCTCCGTTTAAGTTCGGCACAGTAATGAGCGCGCTTATTTCGGCATGACCCAAGATGGTGATTAACTCAGGCACACTCAATCGCGTGTTGGTCGGCACCACTACCGCGCCGGCTTTATGTATGGCGGCGTAGCTAATGATCCACCGTAAGACATCGGCGGCCGGTAGAAAAATTGCGATCCGATCGCCGGGTTTGATTCCGAGGGCTACTAGTCCGCGCGCTAAACGATTTGATTCTTTTTCCCATTCGGAAAAGGTAAGAGTGGTACCCGCGTCAAGATTGCGGTAGGCCGCCGCGCCGGGTTCGGTGCGAGCCATAAATCGCAGTTGGTCTTCTTGGAGTTCTCCCCATTGCGGCACGGTCTAAAATTAGTCCAGCCGAACTGACGCATGCGTCAGGCTACGCTGCATTTATGGCTAAGAACTGGGATTCCGACCTTGAACTTGCGCTCGCCATGGCCGATGCGGCCGATGCGCTTTCCTTGGCTCGCTTTGGCGCATTAGATCTTCAGGTCGAGACTAAGCCCGACCTGACTCCCGTCAGTGAAACCGACCGAGCGGTGGAGACAATGGTTCGAGAACGATTAGCGACCGCTCGTCCCGGCGATGCCGTTGTCGGCGAAGAATTTGGAACCACGGGTGATGGCGATCGCCGCTGGATCATCGATCCGATTGATGGCACTAAAAGTTACGTGCGAGGAGTGCCGGCGTGGGCGCTGCTGATTGCTTTAGAAGTTGACGGCGAAATCGTCGCGGGTGTCGCTTCGGCACCAGCATTGCGTCGGCGGTGGTGGGCGAGTCAAAATGGCGGTGCTTTCGCTAATGGCGCCGCAATTCGCGTATCAGAAGTAAAAACGATTGCCGATGCGCACTTAAGCATGGTCAATGTACGCGACTGGGAAGCAGTGGGCTTAGGCGATCAAGCCCTCGCGTTGGCGCGGCGAGTATGGCACCCCGTTGGGCTGGGAGATTTTTGGGGCCACGCGTTGGTGGCCGAAGGCGCCCTCGACATCATGGTGGAGCCGGAACTGAGTTATTGGGACATTGCTGCTTTGCGCCCAATCATCGAAGAGGCGGGTGGTCGGTGTACCGATTTGGCGGGCAACCCCGCGGCGGGACCGGGAGGAGTAATTACTACTAACGGCGTTCTTCACGAAGCGGTGTTGGAGGCGTTTAATTAGTTATGGCTCAAAGTGAAGTAACGGTAGGGATTGATATCGGCACTTCTTCAGTAAAGGCTTTAGCTGTTGATGCCGACGGTCAGGTAATCGCGCGGGCTCGGGTTCCTCACGAAGTGCGCATTCCCGATCCAGAATCTTTTGAGCACGATGTCGATGTCGCGTGGAGGGCGGGCCCGCAGCGCGCACTTGAACAAGTAACCGATGGACTCGAAGTTTTAGGCGTGAGCGTGGCGGCTATGGTGCCGTCGTTAGCCGCGGTTGACAATAATGGCCGTGCGCTTACCACGGGATTGCTTTACGGTGACGCACGCGGTCGCACCGATACGGTTGGCCAATCCGACGGCAGCCCCGCCGAAAATGGTGAACTGTTTGGTTTTGTTCGAGCTTGTGTAAGCGCCGCTCCCGAAGCCAAAGGTTTGTGGCCGGCCCAAGCCGTAGCTAATTTTGCCCTTAGTGGTGAAGCTGTCCTCGACACGGCAACCGCGGCTACCGCTATGCCGCTTTTTGATGGTCGTAAATGGGATAGTGCGTTAATCGAAAGTGCGGGCGCTCAAGTTGAACAATTTCCCACGCTGGCACCTATTGGCGTCGCTATTGGCCAGATCGGAAAGAGCGGTCCCGTACTTGCTTCCGGTTGCATCGACGCATTTGCTGAACAACTAGTGGCCGGCGCGAACGCGGTAGGCGATGTGTTGGTTATTTTGGGCACGACCTTAATTGTGTGGGCGGTGGTGGCGGAACCGGTATCAGTTCCTGGTTACTGGACGATTCCCAATACTGCCGCGGGGACATTCTTGGTGGGCGGACCGTCTAATGCCGGAGGATTGTTTTGGAACTGGGCTACTTCGTGGTTGCCCGATACTAATACTCCGGCGCATCCCGAACGAGTTCCGGTATGGGAACCGTACCCGCGTGGTGAACGAACTCCTTTTCACGATCCTCATCGGCGCGCAGTGTTGTTTGATCTCGATCTCACTCACGACGCGGCGGCTTTACGCCGCGCCGCTTTCGAAGCATCAGGGTTTGCCGTGCGGAGAGTTATCGACGCCGTGCGCGACTCAAGTTCGTGGGTGCCTAATCGCATTGTCGCCACGGGCGGCGGAATACGAGTCGACGAATGGGTTCAGGCGGTGGCCGACACTACCGGTGTGCCCATGGATTGTGTTTCCGTTCCTGAAGGTGGCGCCTTGGGCTCGGCCTGGTTGGCCCGTATTGCCGCGGGTCTGGAAGCGCCGACGGCCATGACCGAAGGATCGCGTTGGGCGCGTATCGGTCGGCGCGTCGAAGCCGATCCCGCGTGGGCGGACGCAGTTGAACGACGCTACGAAAAATTTAGAACCCGCTAACAGATTTTTATGGAGGAAAGGCCGAGCGAGATTATGAAACTACGAATCGAAATTGATGTCGCTAAATGTATGGGGCAAGGACAGTGCAACTACTGGGCGCCGGCTACGTTTTCCTTAGGCGATGACGGTATCGCGCAAGTAACTGGCGATAATGCAAATACTGATAGTGAAGAGTCGATCGTGCTCGGCGCCCAGGGATGCCCAACGCGCGCGATCTCGGTATGGAGAGAAAACGAGCGTCTAGTTTAGTAACTAGAGCGCGGGCAGCTCGATTATTTCGTCGGCGTAAATTAGGCTTACATTGCCCGATTGCAACCGGGGTTGGTTTATCGAACAAACTTGGTCCCAGTAGTTTCCGACTTCGATAATCGACGGAACCCGACCCCAAACTTTTTCGAGGTGGTCAGCGGCAATAGCCCAGAGATTGTCGCCGGGTGCGACTGTGTGGGTAACCGTCGTGGGCGCGGCAACCAAACCCGAACTACTTGAATCCGAACTACTTGAATCCGGAGTAGCCAAACCTGAACTGCTTGAACCCGATCTCTCCGAATCTGGAGCAGCTGTCTTGGTTTTTCCCCGGCCCGGAGTTGGGCCCGGAGTTGGGGCCGGAGTTGAAATCGAAGCCGGGGGATCGATATCGCGACCCGATCGAATCGATGTTGGAGTATTGACCGAATCAAGGGGATCGGGATCAACTGGATCCGAATCAACGGGCGGTTCTTCCGTAGGTGGTGCGGGGTCGATAACCGGATTGTCGGCGAGCGGTTCGCCACGACCACTGCGCACGACTGGCGGTGGAGCCGTCTCGGCGGGCGGCTCGACATTGTCCAAGGATGCCAAGGATGTCGGGGATGTCGGGGATGTCGGGGATGTCGGGGATGTCGAGGAGTCGATATCGGTCGGAGTTGCGAACGCCACCGGCGTGAATCCAATTCCACTGATCGTGAGGGAGGTGAGGGAAGTGAGTAGGGCAGTACGCCGGAGAGCCTTAGAAGTTGTGCGCATTGACGATTCCTTTCGGTTGGGGATGGCCGACGACCCCGATGCGGCCAACGCGTCACGGAGAATCCTTGAGATAAATAGTCGACGGTGATACGGTTCGCTCCAGCAGATACACACAAGACTAAAGAAGGAGTCTCGACCATGCCGTTGGCGCTAGAAATTTTCTCTCGTAATGGTGGAATTTTTGCTTCCACTTGGGCCCATGTCCTCGTCGGCATCATGTGGATCGGGCTGCTCTATTACTTCAACTTCGTTCAGGTTCCGGCCTTTGCCGAACTTGATGCCGGCGCTCGCAATCAAGCAGTCGACAAGTTGGCGTCGCGAGCATTGTGGTGGTTCCGATGGTCGGCGCTCGCCACTTTTGTCACCGGAATGCTTATCCTTTGGGCTCAGGACAACTTAAGTGGCAGTGAATACTTTAAGACTCCACTAGGCGTGAGTATCGCCACCGGAATCCTGCTGGGCATCACCATGTTGCTCAACGTGTGGGGGGTTATCTGGCGCAACCAGAAGGTGGTTATTGCCAACGCTCGCAATGTGTTGGCCGGTGGCGAAGCTAACCCCGATGCCGCCGCGTGTGGTCGCAAAGCGTTGTTAGCTTCCCGTCAAAACGTGATTTTTTCTCTACCGTTGTTATTTTTCATGCTGTGGACGCACCTCAGCTCCGGTCTATTCAGTACTGCCGACAACCGCGGCCTTTACTGGCTCATTACCCTGTTGATCTGGCTGGTACTTGAATTGAATTGTCTCGGAATAATCGGCGGGACCGCGCAAAACATCACTAACAAGATTTACGAATCCCACATCGCGTCATTGATAACTGGAGCAGTGTTAGTGGTGGTTTGGTACGCCCTCTGGGAGATTTTCTTTAAGGTCTAAACCAAAATCAAGTCAGCAATGCGAGCGCGTTGCTCGTCGGCTGGGCCTAATAGTTGCGCGTCGGTCAATGCTCGGCGCACATAAATATGCATGTTGTGTTCCCAGGTGAAGCCGATGCCGCCGTGGATCTGAATACCTTCGCGGCCAATGCGGCGCTGGCAATCTCCCGCGGCCGCTTTAGCAGTAGCAGCCGCAATTGTTCTCCGACTATCGGCCTCGGCAACCGTGAGGGCGGCGAAATAGCTAGTTGCTCGTGCTCGCTCAAGCAGTACGAGCATGTCGGCAAATTTATGCTTTATGGCTTGGAACGATCCGATCGGTACGCCGAATTGATGGCGTTCTTTGGCGTAAGCAAGGGTCACATCAAAAATAGTTTGGCTAGTCCCCACAATCTCTAACGCGAGGCCGGTAATGGATTCATCAACTGCTGTTCGCAGCGCCATAGCGGTATCGGGCCCAGGATCGCCCAAGACTCGGTCGGCACCGATTCGTAGTCCCGCGAGGTTTAGGGTGGACAGCGATCGAGTGGCATCTAATCCCACTACCGGAGTCAGATCGGCTTCGTTAGCGGGAACAACGAACGCGCCGACTCCGTTGTCGCCACTGGTTCCGGCTACACGCGCGACCACCACAATCTCATCGACTTCCAAACCGTTTAAGACGCCGTGCTTAGTGCCAGTTAGTAACCAATCGTCACCATCGCGTTGGGCCGTGGTATTCACTTGCGCGGGATCAACGCCAGTACCAATTTCACTTAGTGCGAGTGTTCCCGTAGTTTTACCTTCGGCGACCGAAGGTAAAAAGCGTTCGTGCGCAGTAGTGTCGCCGACCGCCAGTACGGCCGGAATGAACTGAGTCATTGTTGCGAACAACGGACCCGGCGCAATCGCGCGACCGAGTTCTTCACTGACCACCGCGGCCTCCAACGGGCCTAATCCCAATCCACCCCAGGATTCGGGAATCGTTAGCGCCGGCCAACCCAGTTCAACCATTTGCGTCCAGAGGGGTTGGGCCGTGGCGTTACCTTCAACGATGTCTCGAATCAAGGTCGGAGAACACTGGTCGTCAAGAAATGATCGGACCCCTTGGCGTAAGTCCTCTTGGTCGGCAGTGAATTCGAGTTCCATAGGCGCTGAGGCTACCTGACATAGCCGTCAGGCTCGGAGCCAGCTATTCCGACCGGCTATTCCGGCCAGCTATTTCGACCGGGTGGCCAGTCGCTGAGCGAGCGCGGCCCGGTCGGTTTTTTCTCCGGCGGTTAGGGGAATTTCGTCGATTATCTGCAGTGTTTCGGGGAGTTTGTAGTGGGCCAATTCGTGCTGGGCGTGGTCTCTCAGTTCTTCTAGAGTCACCCGCCGGTGTTCGGGGCGCATGACCACAAAGGCCACACCGGTTTCTCCCATAACTAGATCGGTTTGGGGAATAATCGCCACGCTGGCCACTCCGGGATGGGTAGAGAGCACCGCCTCAACTTCGACGGGGTAGACGTTGTAGCCACCGCGTACGTACATTTCTTTCGAGCGGCCGACAAGACGAACCCGACCGTGTTCATCAACCCAACCTAAATCGCCAGTACGCACAAAACCGTCGGGAGTAAATACGGCACGCGTCGCTTCGGGGTCGCGCCAATAACCGTTCATAACCGCGGGTGAGCGCAACGCGATTTCTCCCGTTTCACCCTGAGCGACTTCATTGAGTGAATCATCGAGAACTCTTAATTCGACCGTGGCGAGAGGTCGTCCGACACTGACTATGGCATCTTCTTCCGGATCGTCAAATCCGGTTCCTAGCCCTATTCCCGCTTCGGTGCACGAATAGCGAGTCGCTAACCGGGCCCCAAATTTTTCGCGCGCACTTTGCGCCAAACCAGGGGTTACTGGTCCGCCGCCAACAATGATGTTGCGCACGCTGGTTAAATCGTAGTTATTAAAATCAGGATGGCGAAGCATAAGGGCAATTTGCGCGGGCACTCCCGCCACCGTCACCATTTTTTCTTTGGAAATTAAATCGAGCGCAGCAGTGGCACTCCAGGTTTTCATAATGAAACTGGTACCACCGCGTTTGAGATTGCCGGGCAACTTGGTCATAAAGCCCAAATGGGCAAATGAAGTTCCGGTGAAGCTTAAAGTTCCTCCACCCCAATCGTCACCAACATCAATTTGAGTTATGTATTCGAGTTGCCGGTTTCCGTAAATCGCACCTTTGGGCATTCCGGTAGTACCCGAAGTAAATATAATCGCGACCGAACGATTTGGATCAACCGCCAATGGTTCCGGAGCGGTAGTCGAAGATTGAAGGACTCCACCGAGATCAGCGACCGACTGGGCTTCGACTAACTCCACCACTTCGCCGGTGAATGATGGCGATCCGGGCGCGGCGATGACGAGTCGAGGGTCGGCCTGATCGAGAATGACGGTTTGTTCAGCAGAGGTAAGACGATGATTTATACCCGCGGTTATAGCGCCGATCTTGGCGGCCGCTACATAACTGACTAGGTATTCCAAACCGGGGGGAAGCAGTAGCGCGATCACATCGCCTTCGGTGATTCCTCGGCCGATCAAGCCCGCGGCGACGCGGTCAGTCGTCTGATCGAGTTCGGCGTACGAAAGTGGCCAACCGAGAGGGGAGACGTAGGCCGGTTTAGCCCCAAAACGCGTAGCCGCACCGCTAACCATCGCTCCCAGCATTACGACTCCTTTTTGTAGGGACAGAACGCTATTAGGTTGACACGCCACACCTTCTGAACCCGTCGCGTACTGGTGCCGATACGGCTGCTACCCGATACGCTCGTGCGTCTAATGGTAAAGCCCCTCGCTTCGAATCCAAATATCCGCGACCGTGAAGGGGCCTCAGGTACTCCCACCCAGGGGCGGACATTAAGAGCACAGGGCCGGCGAACAATGCAGCGGCTTCTCGACGCCGGTTTGCGAGTGTTTGCCAAGCGGGGATACCACGCCGCTCGGGTCGACGACATAGTCAAGTCGGCCCGCACATCGCACGGAACTTTTTATCTTTACTTCACAAATAAAGAAGATCTTTTACGAGCACTCGCAGTCGATTGCGCGGATGAACTCACCCAACTTTCTTCCACGCTCGGTGCAGTTACTCAAGACAACGCAGGGTGGCAAGAACTGCGGCAGTTCTTAAATGATTTCACTAAGACTTACCAACGCTACGGACCCGTTATCCGAGCCTGGATGGAAGACCAAGTACAAGACAGCGAGATAGATCGATTGGGTGTTAAAGCATTCACCGCTATTGGCGATGCTTTAGGCCGACGCATGCGCGAAGTGGGAATGGTCTACGCCGTCAGCGAATCGGTGACGGTGGCGGCGTTGATGGCAATGATTGAGCGAGTTAGTTACGGACTAGCTTCTGGCCGCATCGTGGAAGACGACGATGTGCTCCTCGACACACTTACCGCAATTGTTCACCGAGGATTTTTTGGCGCACCGGCGTTAAGGCCTTAACGCAGTTTCCAGTCAATTCGGGCGCCCGACTCGAATAGTTTTTGTCCTTCCGCGAGAGATTCTGCGTCGGTTCCTAGTGCTACAAACGCATAGCCAAGGCTCAAAGCCTGACGATAAGACATTTCTCTAGCCGCCCATAGCGCTCGGACCGTTCCTTGTACGGCAAGCGGAGGCTGACTGGCAATCGCTTGCGCGGCCCACTCCGCGGCGGAGTGGAGCTGATCGCGTGGCACTACTTCGGAGACCAAACCGACTTCGTAAGCTCGCTGGGCTGATAAGCGTTCATGATTACCGAGTAGCGAGAGCCGCATAATTTCTCCAAACGGCATCCGTCCGGCCATTTGAATCGGCTCAAAAGCCGCGGTCATTCCGTAGGTCACGTGGGGATCGAAGAAAGTCGCTTCTTGCGCCGCGATTATGAATTCAACTTCACCGAGCATGTAAAAAGCGCCACCGCAGGCAATACCGTTTACTGCCGCTATCACTGGTTTCCACAAATCGCAACTCTTGGGGCCGAGATTGTCGCCGGGATCATTAAAACTAAACGGAGTTGAGCCGGGAGATCCGGTAGCGTCGTCTCCCAATGCCGACTCTTCGCTTGCTTCGCTTCCCATTTGTTCAGTGCGGTCTATCCCAGTACAGAAAGCTTTTTCGCCGGCACCCGTAAGCACGATGACCCGTACGTCATCGTGGCCACGGAGTTTGCGCCAACAATCCTTAACTTCGCTCTGCATCAACGCGTTGAATGCATTCATGCGGTCGGGTCGGTTAAGAGTTACCCAAGCCACTCCATCCTTTTCTTCGTAGGCGATGGTGTCGTAATCAAATATTTTGGTGGCCATTGAAGTTTCCTTTCCGCAAGAGAACCGTAGCCCAGAGTTAGTTCCCAGAGTTAGCTATCGGCTGGTTTTAGTCAGGAGAATACTTGTGAGCACTAGTTAATACCCCTCGTCGTCAGTTAGCGCGCCGTCAGTTAGCGCGCCGAGAGTGAGCCGTTGAATTGTTCGGTGGTGGGTGTAATCGACCAAGCGCTGGGCGAGGGGGAGTATCTCGGGCGATTTTTCTGCGGCGAGATTTTGAAAAGTGGAGAGGTCGTCTTGATCCCACTCCAGTTCACCACCGGTAGCGAAAAGGTCGACAACGCTTTGCTGGGTAGTCTCGATCCCTTCGGCGTAGAGACGACCAATTTCGACTATGGCGGCTGCAGGGAGACCGATCTGGCGTAGCGCCGCGAGCGTACGCAGGACTTCGAGATCGTCACCGTCGTAGGAATCTTTGCCGAACTCGGCGGGGTCACGAAGAAATCCGACGGTTCGCAAACTCGCCGCGAGCGCCGAGGGGATATTCGCTTCTTCAATCAATTCTTCGAGCGAGTAGGTGCGCCCCGCGTCGTCGGCGAAAATGCCCTCAATTAGACCCACTCGGTTTTCGTTAAGCAGTGCCCTAATCGCCGCCAACGAAAACCGTCGTTCTTGGAGACCCTGAATCTGTTGGAGCCGTTCTAGGTGATCCGTTCCGTAGAGATTGACTCGTCCCCGCCGTATCCCGGGCGAAAGCAACCGCTCTCGCTGGTAGTAACGGATGGTATCGACCGAAGTTTGCGCTCGCCGAGCCAGTTCATCGATCCGCCACTCGGGGCCCGCGGGAGGGGATTCTTCGGTGGGCAGGGAATGATTGGGATCGGAGTCGTTCATAGCCTCGTCATGGTCGGGGAGCAAGATATCTGGGAGAAAGATCTCTGGGAAAAAGATACAGGAATGTGACTTTGGTCACAAAACTTGACAGCAACTACTTCAAGAGTGAATACTACATGGGTATGGAAACTTCAATCAAACCTCAAATCCCCCTTGATCGGGAGCGAGCTTTGGCCTGGATAGCGCAACGGTTGCGCTGGGAACAGGCTTTAGACGGTTTGCGTTCCGATCTGGTTCGAACCTCCATCAACAAGGTCGAGCGCCAAGCCGCTTAAGGACGAGTACGGGCCTAGCCCGCAAGATTCCGCCTGATAGCCACGGTTATTAGTCGGTCAGTAAGCCGAGACCCGATCTGGCCCCCCCAGGTCGGGTCTCGTGATTTATCCCGAGTCAGGTTAGATCCAGTTCGAGGGGGCAGTGGTTATTGCGAGTCGGTGGTTCGAATCCAGACCGGAAGCATTACATCGTCGACTTTTTTAAATACCACCCGAACCGATTCACCGATGACGATAGTAGCGGGGTCAATTTCATTGATAGCTCCGTCAGGACCAGTAACCAGATTGCCGACCATTCTTATTTTGGAGTTCTCGGCTAATTCTACGACGATGACCGGATAGGGGACGAGATCTTGGTAAGCAGGCAATACCGGTGCGTGCACCACTACGAACGACCAGATTGTCCCTCGACCTGAACTCGGTATCCAAGAAAACTTAAGCGAACGACACTGGGGGCACATCGGTCGAGGGGGGAAACGGGGCGCGTCGCAGTCGGCACAGGTTTGCACCAGTAGTTGTTCGCGCCCAGTACCTTCCCAAAATCCGGCTCCATCTTCATTTTCTAAATCGGGTAGCAGAAAACTGATTTCTTCTCGACCCTTTGTGCTCATCGTCGTAAAAGAAGTGCACTAGTTGGCACTCCTTCTCCGCTGGTAACTAGACAAGTTTCGGCATTTTCTACTTGCGCAGTTGAGGTGCCGCGCATTTGGCGTACTCCCTCGACAATCAGATTGAATCCGTGGACATAAGCCTCTGACATAGAACCGCCCGAAGTATTAGTAGGGAGTCGACCGTGGGGCCATTCGAGCGCGCCGTCGTTGGTGAACTCGGCTCCTTCTCCTCGTGCACACACCCCGTAACCTTCGAGCGACAACGGGATTAGCGGGCTGAAAGCGTCGTAAATTTGTGCAACATCGAGATCGTGGGGGCCAAAGTCGGCGTCTCGCCAAAGTTGACGAGCGGCAGTCCACGCCGGGCCGCTTAAGGGGTCGTCATTGAAGTAGTTAGTCATAGTTTGATGTTGAGCCGGTAAGCCTTGGGCGCCGGCATGAACAAAAACTGCGGGCTTAGGAAGATCACGCGCCCGCTCGGCCGAAACTAAAACCAGAGCCAGCGCACCGTCGGTTTCAAGACAGTTATCAAAAAGACACAGCGGCTCAGAAATCCAGCGTGCAGCCATGTATTCCTCACGAGTAAGCGGCTTGTCGTACATGGTCGCGTTGGGATTTTGGTTGGCATGTTTACGAAACGCAATAGCCACGTTGGCTAGATGGTCGCGCGTGGCACCGTATTCGTGCATATAACGGCGAGTAAGCATGGCGACTTCGTCAACCGGGCGTAAGAGACCAAACGGTCGACTCCATTGCCCCTGATTCGAAATTCGTTCTTCCATTTGTGCCCATGGCCGACTGGTCTTAGCTGAGCGTTTGCGGGCTCGCCACACCACCGCGACTTGGGCTTGACCAGTGGCTATAGCCATGGCGGCGTGCAATATGGTCCCGCATGCGGCACCGCCACCGTAACCAATTTGCGAAAAGTAGGTAATGTCGCCAAGGCCGACGTTGCGCGCAACATCGACTTCCCGATTTAATTCCATAGTTGACGACGCGAGTCCGTCGACTTCCTTGGGATCGATTCCCGCATCATCAAGGGCCAGAGAAATTGCTTGGCAGGCTAAAGAAAGTTCGGAGTCGGGTAGATTTTTTCCGAATACGGTTTGTCCAATTCCCGCTATAACGACAAGATCTTTTATCACTACCAGCCTTTGAATTCGGCTGGTCGCCGCTCAACAAAACTCGCGATTCCTTCTTTTGAATCTTCAGTACTAGTTACGAGTTCAACGTAGAGTGATTCTTCTTCAAACATGGTTGCTCGGTCGCTATCGAGTGATCGATTAAGTAGTCGCTTAGCAAAGCCAATTGTTCGAGTGGGCCCTTGGGCGAGACGAGTAGCCCATTCGGTGGCGGTAGCGGTTAGCTGATCGGCGGCTACTACTCGATTAACCAGTCCGATTCGTTCGGCATCAACCGCACTTAAGTCGTCACCAAAAAATACCAACTCTTTGGCGCGTTGAAGTCCGATAAGCCGAGGTAGCAAGTAGGTGCCACCGCCGTCGGGGATCAAACCGCGCCGCACAAATACCTGAATAATGCGGGCGTGGTCAGCGGCAATAACTAGATCAGAAGCCAGAACCATTGCCGCGCCTCCACCTGCTGCCGTTCCGTTTAGTGCGGCGATTACCGGCTTATCGCAGTCGATGATGGAAGAGATGAGTCGCTGGATACCAGTACGAATCATGTTGGCCGCTTCACCAGTCGTTCGTTCGGGAACCCCTTCCGGTCGAGGAGCGGGGGCAGCTCGGCCGGATCGCAAATCGGCACCGGTGCAAAAATGTTTTTCGCCGGCCGCAGTAAGCACCACCGAGCGCACGCCGAAGTCGTGGTTGGCACTTACTAAACTTTCTATTATTCGGTCGCGCACCGCGGGAGTAATCGCGTTTCCCGCCTCGGGTCTATTGATCGTGATCCACATAACGGAATCTCGTATTTCGACCAGCAGTTCTTCCGACTCAGTTTTTTCGGTATCACTCATTTTCATCCCATCAAGTATCTCTACCCAGATATTTATACCCAGATATTTATACCCAGATATTTATACGGGACGCCGCCCGGTGCTTCGTCTCGGAACCTCTTGGTTCGTGAACCGCTAAGAATGACACGCCCGTCAGCCTCAAGGCGACTTTCGCCGGCGATTAACCCAGCGATTAACCCGGCGACGGTGGCAAGTATCGTCATCAGGATGGATGCTTCGCCAAACCCCGAATCCGTGGTGATTGTGGGGGCGTCGCTGGCGGGCTTGCGAGCAGCCGAAGAATTGCGGCGGCGGGGGTTTTTGGGCTCAGTGGCCATGGTCGGAGATGAGCGCCATCTGCCCTACGATCGCCCGCCTCTTTCTAAGGGATTGCTGGCGGGCACCACTGGCATAGCCGAAATCAACCTCGCGGCTGGTTACGACCAATTGAATCTCGATTGGTATCTGGGGCGACGGGCGGAGAGTCTGGATGCAACCACTCGTACAATTCGTCTCGACGACGGTACCGAGCTAGTGGGGTCGCGCGGGGTGATTATTGCCACCGGATCTACGCCGCGACGAATACCGGGATGGAGCCCGCGGCCCGGACTACACGTTCTGCGTACCCTTGACGACGCGTTAGCACTTCGAGCCGATCTCGACGCGAACCCGAGTCGAGTCGTGGTAGTGGGCGCAGGATTTATTGGTGCCGAAGTGGCCTCGACCTGTCGCGAGCGGGGTCTCGAAGTGACTCTTTTAGAGGCGCTTGATGTTCCGATGGCACGAGGACTCAATCCGATATTCGGAAACGCGTTGGCCCGATTGCATCGTGAGCATGGCGTCGATCTCCGTACCGGCATCGGCGTTAAGGGAATAGTCGGCCGCGAACGAGTCGAACAGGTGCAACTTGACGACGGAGCAACTATTGATTGCGATGTTGTCGTAGTTGGGATTGGCGTAATGCCCAATACCGATTGGTTAGCCAACTCAGGTTTAACGATTGATAACGGCATTGTGTGCGACGAAACTTTAAGTGCTTATCCTGGAATCGTAGCTGCGGGTGATGTATGCCGTTGGCCCAATCGACTTTTTGGTGGCGAAATTGCTCGAATAGAACATTGGACCAATGCCGTTGAACAAGGAAGTGCGGCCGCGGCGCGTTTGCTTGATGAGAATGCGCCACCGTTTGCTCCAGTTCCGTTTGTTTGGTCAGATCAGTACGACGTAAAAATTCAAATTGTTGGTCGGGTGCGACCCGATGATGAAGTTTTGATATTTGACGGCTCAATCGATGATTTGCGTTTCACCGCTATTACCGGCCATAAAGGAATGCTTACCGGTGCGGTGGGATTCAGTCGTCCCCGTTTAGTAATGCAATGCCGCCGACTTATTGCCGACTCAACTCCGTGGAATGAAGCGGTAGAAAGTTTGACCACAATCTCGTGAAAATATTCGAACGCCGTAGCGCTAAGAATAAAAATCGACCGCCACTAGTTACTAGATCTTTTGTAATCGTCGTCAGTTCAGGATTTGCGTACTTCACATCGCTGGGAATTGTGATGCCGGTGGTTCCGCAATACGCCAAACGCATCCTCGGTGGTGGAAGCGTCGAAGTAGGCGTTGCCGTCGGCGCGCTTTTCTTGGGTGCGGTTCTGCTGCGGCCTTACGTTGGACGTCTCGGCGATCGGTTCGGCCGCCGATTTTTAATTATTGGCGGTGCCGCGACGGTGGCTATATCGGTAGGGTGCTATGGGTTAGTGGCGTCATTGCCGTTTCTTATCGGCACGCGTATTCTCACCGGCCTTGGTGAAGCAGCCTTTTTCGTTGGTGCGGCCGCGTTGATTACCGATCTCGCGCCAATAGCGCGACGCGGTGAAGCAATCAGCTATTGGTCAATTGCGGTTTACGGCGGATTGGCCCTAGGTCCGATTATCGGCGAGACGGTGCGGGAGTCAGAAGGGTACGGAGGGGTGTGGATTGCCGCTGGTGGTGTTGGTGTGGTTGCGGTATTACTGAGCTGTTTCACTAAAGATGTCACGCGTCCCGAAGTTGATGTCGGTGCTCCCAGCCCGCCAATCATCAATCGCGCCGCTATCGCTCCTGGATTGGTTCTCTTTTCCGGATTAATTGCGCTAGCCGCGTTTACCGTATTTATTCCGCTTTACGCGGGCGAAGTCGGACTCGAAAGTCTTAACATCGTTTACATACTTTACGCGGCGCCAGTTTTGATTATTCGGGTTTTCTTTGCCGGTATCCCCGATCGGTTAGGACCAAATCTCGCCGCCGCATTGGCGTTAATTGTAACAACTGTGGGCATGACCACTTTGGCGGCCTGGGGAACAATTTCGGGCTTACTCGTCGGCACGGTATTTTTTTCCCTAGGCTCGGCATTGCTATATCCCGCGCTATTTGTCTTGGCCCTCAGTCGAGCACCCGAAACTGAACGGGCATCGGTAATCGGAACTTTTAGTAGTTTTTTTGATCTTTCTCAAGGACTGGGGTCGATTTTGGTCGGTGTCGTGGTTTTGGGCGCAGGCTACCAAGGCGGTTTCGCCGTAGGCGCGATCAGTGCCGTGATCGGACTGGCCTTGCTGGTGGCTCGTAATAAAAAATCTTCCGCCGCAACTCGCATCGCAGCTCACACCTCGGCTTCCGAAATAGAACTTCTTAGTTCGGAACACTCCGGCCTATGAGCCTTTTAGTAACCAATGATTTTCCACCCAAACTCGGTGGTATCCAGACCTACTTGTACGAACTCTGGCGACGGCTGCCCGAAACGGTTGTCATCACCGGCCGTCCCTCGACCAGTACCGCCGAAAAAGAATGGGATGCCGCCCAATCGTTTCGAATCGAGAGAATGAAACACAAAGTTTTGCTTCCCACGCGCGCGCTGGCAGATCGAGTTGATGCCGTAGCGCGGGAGATGGCGGCTCCGATGATATTTATTGACCCCATGTTGCCATTAGGTCGTATTGGGGCTCATCTGAATTCGGCCCCTCATCTGATTGTTACTCACGGTGCCGAGGTGACTTTTTACGGTCGCGTACCCGGTGCCGCCACACTGGCCCGCCGAGTTTTACTCGGTTCAGCAGGAGTAGTGGCGGCCGGTGAGTATCCCGCGCGGATGGTTAACCAAATCGCTCGCTCAGGAGTGCCTACTATCGAAATTCCACCGGGAGTCGATGTTGATCGTTTTCGTCCGTTGAGTCCCGACGAGCGCCGCGCTACCCGTTTACGTTTTGGCCTTGACCCCGAAGCACCTTTGGTGTTGGGCTTAAGTCGGCTAGTGCCGCGCAAAGGTTTTGATGTAGTAATCGATGCCGTTAAAAAATTAGACGGCGTTCATATTGCTATAGCGGGTACCGGACGAGATCGCGCTCGGCTCGAACGGCGGGCTCGCTCGCTAGGAAATCGTGCTCATTTTTTAGGAAAAATTTCCGACGTCGATTTACCGGCGCTTTACGGTGCCGCTGATGTTTTCGCGATGGCGTGTCGCGATCGGTGGGGTGGTTTGGAAGCCGAGGGGTTCGGAATCGTATTTCTTGAGGCCGCGGCCTGCGGAGTACCCGCCGTAGCCGGCCGTAGTGGTGGAGCGCACGAAGCGGTAGCTAACGATGAATCGGGATTAGTGGTCGATCCGCGTTCGGTGGGCGAAGTGAGTCGCGCGTTGGGTCGTTTAGTTGACGATCCGGCTTTACGATTGCGGATGGGACAAGCTGCGCGTCAACGAGCTGAACTTATGTTTTCTTACGACAAGTTGGCCGAGAGATTATCTCCTCTCGCTACTGGCGATCTTTCGGGTCTCGTGATTACCAGGAATCAGTAATGCCTGGTCGGCTGTTAGTCATTTTCTCGTGGCTAAGTGTAGGAATTTTTTCTATCACCGCAATTCCTTTGGCGTTAGGTGCTAGCGAACTGGAAACCGTAGCGGTGGTAGTGGCGCTAGGCCTATTTTTGTTGTCATTATTTGTATGGACAATTGCTTTCGTGGTCGCACTGCAGCGCAGCGCCAACGGCGAAGATCTTGCGGTAGCCAGTCTCTTTTTTACGATGGGAAACGCACCGAAATTGCTTCGCCACAATCTTCTCGCCGCGCTAGCGATAAGCCTGGCCGTAGTCGCCGGCACCGCGGCGGCTGATCCGTTCGGGATCTTGGCGCTTATGTTGCCGCTTGGTTTCTTGGGCTTGGCCGGTGCTCGCTACGGGAATTTTCCGCCCCGAGCAGCAAAAGCGGCCCGTCCGAGAATGGATTGATATCAGGTGGGAGTAAATCGGCTCGCCTTTGTTCAGCGATGTTGGTTCGATAGTCGTATGGTTGGTGTCCATGGCTGAGGAAGCGCACGAACGGATTTCGGTATCGGCATCACCCGATCGCTGCCGCGAAGTTACGGTCGATTTCGTGAACTATCCAAAGTGGGCCCGCGATGTTAAGCAGGTATCGATTATCGATCGCGATTCCGAAGGGCGCGGTAGCCAAGTCGAGTATCGAGTAGCGGGGCTAGGTCGCAATGTTCGCTATGTGTTGGAGTACGACTATTCCGAAATGCCCAATTCTTTTTCTTGGCATCTAGTAGAGGGCGATGTATTGAAAAAACTTGATGGGCGTTACGGCTTTGAGGCTCAAGCCGTCGGCACCCGGGTGACCTACGATTTGGTTGTGGACATATCGATTCCGCTACCGGGTCTACTCAAACGGCGAGCAGCCAGCATGATCATGGGAACCGCGCTACGCGAACTGAAACGGGAGGTCGAAAAATGAACGAACCATTACGAGACGATGCGGTCTCTCACGATTCCGCTGATTCTGCTGATTCCGCTGATTCTGCTGATTCCGCTGAGCCGCAATCAGCAACCGAATTTTCTGATGAACCCACCGTAAAGTTGCCGCCGCCTTCGGCTACCGAGTCGCTCATTAACGCGCTCATCGACGCCGGTCCCGAGGTGGCTGAGCACGTAGTCAAAGCCGCGCAAGAATTAATTCTCGCGGTGCAGACGGTTATCGACGCGGCTGATCAATCGATTCGTGAGCGCCAAGACTTACGTGAAGATGCCGAAAATTCCGAAGATTCGGCTACCGAAACATCGGCAGATAAACCTAACGATACGGTGCGTCATCTCGATATAGCCGAGTGAACTTGCCCGCGGGATTGCCAACGGTCGGTATCGATCTAGGCGGTACCAATTTACGCATCGGAGTAGTTGATCGCGCTGGTGCCATCCAAGCAATCGAGCAGCAGTCGGCACCAACTAATCCCGAACAGTTAGTTGAAGTAATCGCGCGCCAGATTGATGCTTACGCCCGTGCCGGCCCGATAGGGGCAGTGGGGGTAGGGGTTGCGGGAATGATTGATCGTGACGGCACGGTTAGGTATGCACCCAATCTTCCAATGCTTACTGGAGTCTCGTTGCAGCCGAGGCTTAGTCAACGGCTTGCGTATCCAGTAGTGGTAGACAATGACGCCAACGCGGCTGCGTGGGGTGAGTCGTGTCACGGCGCGGCGCAAGGTGAAGAGACCGTGTTGGTCATTACTTTAGGAACGGGCGTAGGTGGGGGAATCATTAGTGGTGGATCTCTTTATCGCGGCGCGCACGGTTTTGCCGCTGAAGTCGGTCATTGGCAATTCGATCCTTCCGGCCCTCGGTGCGCTTGTGGTGGTCGCGGGCACTGGGAAACGATGGCGTCAGGATCGGCACTAGGACGGATGGCCCAAGAACGGGCTGCGGCAGGAACGGCCGCGGGCTTGCTCGACCGGGCCCACGGCAAGGCCGAAGCACTAACTGGTCAGCACGTTACCCAAGCATTAGCTGACGGCGATGCAGTAGCTACGGAATTATTCGCGGAGTTCACTCGGATTGTCGGAATAGGTTTGGCGGGTTTGATCAATATTTTCGATCCTGCTCTGGTCATTATCTCGGGTGGTTTGGTAACCCTCGGTGAAGTTTTGATTGATCCCATTCGCCGGGTGGTGGCCGACGAGATTGAAGGTTCCCAGTACCGCCCACCGGTTCCTATTCTTCCCGCCGAGTTAGGCGATAGTGCCGGATTGGTCGGAGCCGCGGCGATGGCGCGCGATCTGATCAAATGAAAATCGGGCTAACCCTACCGTCGTTTATTGATAACCCTACGACGGCTATCGAAATGGCGGTCGCGGCCGAGGCGGCCGGCCTTGATGGAGTATTTGTTTACGACCACCTTTTTCGACGAAGTAGTTCCGGCGAACGACGACCAGCATTAGAAGGAGTGGCGTTGCTGGGTGCCGTAGCCGCCGCTACTAATCGGATAGCAGTTGGATCTTTAGTGATGCGTTCTTGGCTTCGCCCCGCGGCCTCACTTGCAACTGCGCTCGCCACCGTCAACCGAATTGCGTCGGGGCGAGTGCGCGCCGGTATAGGTGCGGGTGATTCTGAGAGCAAAGAGGAGAACGAAAGTTTCGGTTTGGGGTTTGGTTCATTCGACGATCGCCTGCAGCGTCTTAAAGAATCAGTACAAGCAGCGCGTGCGGCCAATGTTTCGGTTTGGGTTGGTGGTACTAGCGAGCGGGTAATCGAGATAGCTTCCGTTTACGCCGATGGTTGGAACTGCTGGGGCCTTGATCTGAATAGTTTTTCTACCCAGGCCGCGCGATTGCGCACCGAGTCGGCGTATTCACCTTTCGAAATTTCGTGGGGCGGGTTGGCTGTACTAGCGGGCAACGATTCGGCCGCCACCGAAAAAGCCCACCGGTTCAATATTTCTAGCAGCAGTTCTACTGATGTTTTAGTCGGCAGTCCCGCGGTGATTGTTGAAAGTTTGAATCAGTATCGCGATGCGGGCGCCGACTGGGTTGTAGTTGGCCCTATCGATTCGTCCAACCTAGAAAACACTGAATATTTAGGAGAAGTTCGTCAACTCTTGAATTAGACGGGCTAACCGAAATATTCTTCGTCTTGTTGAGCTCCCAGTTTTATAAATAGCCCTTCAGCTTCAGCCGTAATCACTCCGTCCACCGAAAGAGTGCCGACAGTAGTTACGCGCCGGCCATTAACTCGCTCGGTATTGGCTTCAATTACTACTTCTTTATGCACCGGCGTGGGTTTTCGGTATTTAACTGTAAGCCGAGCAGTTAACGCCACATGCCCTTCAATGGCGTTAGCCATTCCCATGATTTCGTCGAAGGCCAAAGAGATCCAACCGCCATGGACAAAACCGGGCGGGCCCTCGTAAGCCAAGCCAAAAGTTCCGCGCATTGAAACGCGGTCGGAATCAAAATTGTAAGTAAACGGCGGCGCCATAGCATTGTTACGACCAACTAGGGGACTGCGGCGACGGTAGTTGCCATGGCCGCGTTGACGATCGGGTTCGGCTGGATATTTTTCTACTTCGACCGCGAGATTTTCGACGCGGTCGGCGGTAACTCCAAGATCGGTGTCAGGGTTCATTACCAACACTGCGTTGAGTAGCCGACGAGTTGCCTGCGCTAGTCGATAACGATCGGGACGCGTTTTGTCGGGCTCGGTCATGTAGTGGCTGCAAAAAAAGCTAGTTAGCGACCCTTGAAAACTGGGTCGCGTTTTTCGGCAAAGGCGCGCGGACCTTCTTGGGCATCTTCGCTAGCGAACACTTCCCAGCCGATAGCGTCCTGGTGAGCCATGGCTGCAGCATCCGAAAGGTGTTCGGTCTCGCGCCACGCCCGTAAAATCGCCTTGGTTGAAAGCGGACCACACGCGGCTACTTGGGCCGCAACTTCATTAGCGGCATCGAGCGCTTTACCTTCGGGTACCACTCTTCCGATTAAGCCGATCTGCATTGCTTCTTGGGCGGTTACTGGTCGAGCCGAAAGAAGAATGTCCATGGCGACGGTGTAAGGAATTTGTCGCGGCAACCGGCACGCGGAACCGCCGAGCGGGAATAGACCTCGACGGGCTTCCCACACTCCGAAGATCGCAGTATCACCAGCAATTCTTATGTCGGTACCTTGGAGGATTTCAGTTCCTCCCGCTACCGCGTAACCCTCAACCGCGGCGATAATCGGTTTGGTGCAGCGGTAATCGCGCAGTAAAGCTTTCCAATGCAGATTAGGTTCTTCGGTCATCCGGCTCTCGACGTATTCGCTGCGGGGTTGGTTCATGGAAACTAGATCCATGCCGGAACAAAAAGTTCCCCCCGCACCGGTAAGAATCCCGACTCGAACATCATCGTTATTGTCGATGTAATCGTAAGCGTCGGCGAGCCCAACCAACATTGACGGGCTAAGCGCATTCTTTTTCTCGGGACGATTCATTGCCATCGTCACCACCGCACCATCTTGGGTCACGATGCAGTCGTCGGTTGAACAGGGGAGAGTTTTGGTCATCGTCGAATCTTAGATGACGCGCCTTGTGCCGGGGACGGACGGCATGAGTGGGTTGGTTGGTTAAGTTTTATTAGCCCGATTAGGTGTGGTTGCGCTGATACCGTTCGGGCATGGAATTTCGGCGTATCAACGCACTGCCGCCCTACGCCTTTGCGGCTATCGATGCCCTCAAGGTCGAGGCTCGTCGGCAGGGCGAAGATGTCGTCGACCTCGGATTTGGAAATCCTGATCTTCCGCCCCCCGATTCGGCGATTGACAAATTGTGTGAAGCAGTACGCAACCCTCGCAATCATCGCTATTCCGCCAGTCGAGGCATCCCTAATCTTCGTTTAGCGATAACCGATCTCTATAAGCGCCAGTACGACGTCGAACTCGATCCGGAAACTCAAGCGTGCGCCACCATCGGAGCCAAGGAAGGTTTCTCCCATCTCATGTGGGTCTTATTGGGACCCGGCGACTCCGCTTTGGTACCGAGCCCTTCTTATCCGATTCACATTTGGGGCCCGTTATTTGCGGGTGCCGAAGTTCGGCATGTGCGTCTAGGCGGCGAACACGATTTTTTTGAAAACTTACTGGCTGCTTGGTCGGAGTCGTGGCCCCGACCCCGAGTGGTAGTGCTTTCGTTTCCTCATAACCCCACAACCACTTGTGTTGATCTCGACTTCATGGTGAGAATCGTCGATTTTGCGCGTGAGCACGACGTAATACTGGTACACGATTTTGCTTATGCCGATCTTGGTTTTGACGGCTATAAACCACCCTCCATCTTGCAGGTGCCGGGCGCTGATGAAGTGGCGGTTGAGATTTACACGATGAGCAAGTCGTTTTCTATGGCGGGCTGGCGGATGGGATTTTTGCTGGGCAACGCGGAGATCGTTGCTGCGCTCGCGAAGTTGAAGAGTTATCTCGACTACGGAACTTTTCAACCAATTCAAATCGCCGCCACTGTCACAATGAACGAGGAGCAAGATTTTCCGGCCGAAGTTAATTCCATTTATCGTGACCGGCGCGACGCTTTGATTGACGGCCTAGCTCGTAGCGGTTGGGTTATCGAACCGCCCCAAGCCTCCATGTTCGTATGGGCACCAATCCCGGCTGAGTATGCCGACCTTGGCAGCATGGAGTTTTCCAAGTTATTAGTTCGCGAAACCAATGTAGCCGTAGCCCCCGGAATGGGCTTTGGCTTAGGCGGTGAAGGATACGTGCGTTTCGCCCTCGTTGAAAATGAAAAACGCATTGGCCAGGCGGTGCGGAACATCAAACGGGGTCTTACCAAGTTGGGCTAGCTCGCGCTTATCTCTGCGTCCAATGGCGAGAACGGTCGACGGCGGCCAGCCACTGTTGGTATTGAGAATCGAGCAAAACTTTTTCTCCTTGCGGATTAAATGTTTTTGATTCGAAATCAAGACTGGATATTTCGTCAAGCGAATTCCAGACTCCCTCCGCTAATCCCGCTAAAAATGCAACTCCGAGAACCGTGGTCTCGGTGATTGCCGGTCGCACGACCGGGATATTCAGCACATCGGCCTGAAGTTGACACAAAGTGTCCATGACGCTGGCGCCACCATCGACTCGCAGCTCCTTAAGTGGTGCCGCGCCGGCGGCAGTCATCGCGTCTACGACATCACGAGTTTGCCATGCCATTGCTTCAATAACGGCCCGAGCTAGATGAGCGCGACCGGTTCCGCGAGTAATGCCGAAAACGGAGCCGCGGGCGTGAGGATCCCAATACGGCGATCCCAGTCCCGCGAGCGCAGGTACGAAAAATAGGCCACCGCTATCGCTCACTTGGTTAGCTAGCGGTTCAAGATCGGCGGCCGACTCTATGACGCCCAGTCCGTCGCGCAGCCATTGCACTGCGGCTCCAGTAACGAATATCGAACCTTCGAAAATGTAAGTGGTAGTGGCTCCGATTTTCCAGGCCACGCTAGTTAGTAGTCCCGCTGACGGAGGTGGATGATCTGATCCTAGGTTTACCAAAACGAACGATCCGGTTCCGTAAGTATTTTTACTTGATCCGACCGCGAATGCTCGCTGACCAAAAAGGGCAGCCTGCTGATCGCCGGCTATTCCGCTAATTGGTACTTCGAGGCCGGCCGCGCAGTCGGGTCGAGTGATTCCGAATCTCCCACTGCTGTCGCGTACTTCCGGCAGCGAGTTTTTAGGAATTCCAAAGTATTCAAGTAATTCTTTTGACCAGTCGCCTTCATCAATGTCAAATAACATCGTTCGACTGGCGTTAGACGGTTCGGTCGCGTACTCGCCGCCGTTCGTTCCACCAGTAAGTCGCCACAGAAGCCAGGCGTCGATAGTCGCGAACGCTATTGACGGGTTTGATCGCAGTGGACTTCCCAAAGTTTCTAAGTGATTAATGAGCCATTCGATTTTGGTGGCCGAGAAGTAAGGGTCGATTATTAATCCGGTGCGAGCGCGTACCTGGGGCTCCAGCCCGTCGTCTCGCAGCTCTTGGCATCTATTAGCGGTGCGCCGGTCTTGCCACACGATCGCTCGGTACGGAATCGCACCCGAGGTCCGGTCCCAAACCACTACGGTCTCGCGTTGGTTGGTTAGGCCGACCGCAGTTATTTCGCCGAGCGAAAATTTATTCGCCACTTCCTTGAGCGTCGCCAGCGTCGCGGCAAAAATCTCTTCAGGGTCGTGTTCGACCCATCCCGGCTGGGGAAAATACTGAGGGAATTCTTGATAGGCCCGAGCTCGGATGGTCCCCGCCTCATCGACGGCGACCGTGCGCACCCCGGTAGTTCCGGCATCAATCGCCAGAATTATGCTCATGAGGTCACGGGCTTAGACAAACGATGCGTTCGCATGGAACCCAGATTACTGGTCGGATTACTGGCAGGACCGAGCGGTTGGCCACGGTCTGCGACAATAGACCTATGAGCGCAAAAAAATCGAGTGCGCCTAAAAACTCCACTGCGGCGCTTGACGATCTTTTGGCCCTCCTCGAACTTGAACGCCTAGAAAAAAATCTATTTAGAGGTCTAAGCCCCGACGAAGATCAGCAGCGAGTATTTGGCGGTCAAGTCGCCGCCCAAGCGCTAATCGCGGCCGGCCGCACAGTAGAAGATCAACGCGCGGTTCACTCGCTGCACTCTTATTTCTTGCGTCCCGGCGACCCCAACGTACCCATTATCTACGAAGTCGACCGGATTCGAGATGGTCGCTCTTTCACTACGCGCCGGGTGGTGGCAATTCAACACGGCCGAGCAATATTTAACTTGGCGGCATCATTTCATCTTGACGAACCTGGTCCTGATCACGCAATGTCTATGCCCGTAGTGCCCGACCCCGAGACTCTTCCGACTATGAGTGAGCGAGTGCTGCCGTACGCCGATCGGGTTGGAGCTGAAACTGTCGAATGGTTGAGTCGCGAACGCCCTATCGATTCGCGTCCTACCGAAGATCCGCATTGGCTAAAACCGGGGCCACGAGAAGCCGCTCAAGATGTATGGATAAGGGCTAACGGTCCGTTGCCCGACGATCCATTGCTACACGCGTGTGTTGTTGTTTACGCCTCCGACCTTTCATTATTAGACACCGCCACTTTGCCGCACGCTATATGGGAGGAAGGTCAATACATGATGGCGAGTTTGGATCACGCGATGTGGTTTCATCGGCCATTCCGAGCCGACGACTGGCTGCTTTACCACCAACAGAGTCCGTCAGCATCGGGAGCACGAGGGTTAGCTTTGGGGTACGTATTTTCTCGCGCCGGTTCATTGGTCATTACGGTTATCCAAGAAGGACTCATCCGCCCGTTGTCGACCCCAACCGCAGATAAAAAATAAATGACCGCGGTCACCAGCGACGCTCCCCAGCGCGTTCTAGCGGTATACGCCCATCCCGACGATCCCGAGATTTCGGCCGGAGGAACTCTCGCCAACTGGGCCGCGACGGGTACGCAAGTGTGGATTTTGATTACCACGCGTGGCGAAAAGGGAACTTCGGATCCCAATGCCGATCTGGAAGCGCTAGCAAAAAAGCGTTTAGTCGAGACCGCGGCCGCAGCTGACTTGCTGGGACTGGCCGGGCATTTTTACTTCGACTATGGCGATGGTGAGTTGGAAGACGACACGCGCTTACGCGAACAGATTGTCCGACTGGTACGGGAGTTGAAACCTGATGCGGTTTTATGTCCTGATCCCACCGCAGTATTTTTTGGTGACTCTTATTTCAACCATCGGGATCATCGAATAACCGGATGGGCCACTCTCGATGCAGTGGCTCCTGCTGCTGGTAATCCTCACTACTTTCCTGAGCATCTAGCTGAAGGAATGAGCGTTCATGCGGTGGATACCGTTTATCTATCCGGAACTCTTGAGCCAAATTTCTGGATTGATATCAGCGAAACTCTTGAACTAAAAATCGACGCGCTGTTTTGTCACGCCAGCCAATTGATAGAGACCGGTGAATGGTTTCGTGAATTTTTACGCGACGGAGCCGAGGAAGCCGGTCGGGTGGCGGGCGTGGCTTACGCCGAAGCGTTCAGAAAATTAAACTTCAGCGGGTCTTAACATTCCATTCGGAGACGGCTCGGAGCGCCAGCACCGCCACGATGCCAGTTCCGCCGGCCGCCAATATCGATCCGATCAAGACACCGATCAATTGCTCCATTTGGCAGTCGCCGGTACAGGTTGTCCGCGCGAGGCCGAATCCGATAATCCCTCCAAAAATTCCGCCCAGCACAACTCCTATGAACGCGACCATGTAAATCCGTCGCGCCGGCATTTGGGGCGGGGCATCGCGCCCGACAGGATCACTCATGCATACAGACTAGATAATTGCGACGCGAGACGACCGACTAGTCAATCCGAACGGGTCAATCCGAACGGGTCAATACGAACGATAGAGTTAGCGATGTGCGGGAGTGGCAAGTAGGCGGCGCGTTAGTAGAGAACTCGAGTGGAGTATTGCTGGTGCGCAATCAGCGGCGAGACGGCGCTACCGACTGGAGTCCGCCCGGGGGAGTAATCGATGCTTCCGATTCGTCACTCATTGCTGGACTTAGTCGTGAGGTGGAAGAAGAAACGGGACTACGGGTAGTTCAGTGGGAAGGGCCTCTTTATCAAGTTGAGGTGATCGCTCCCGACATGGGCTGGCACCTTAGGGTCGAAGTACACCGAGCGTTGACTTTTGAAGGTGAGCTAGCTGTTGACGATCCCGACGGAATAGTCGACGAGGCAGCCTTTTTCTCTCCGATTCGGTGTTGTGAACTATTGGCGCAAGGAGCGCGGTGGTTGCACGAACCGGTATCGGAATGGCTTGCTGAGCGTTGGGCGCTCGACGATATTCGGCGTTATCACTACGACGTACGCGGAAGCGACCGATCGACACTTTCGGTCGAACGCGTTCTCGTTCAGTGACTTCAGAGACCGAAAGTAGTCCGGGGATTCTTCATGTTGATCTCGACGCGTTTTTCGCTTCGGTTGAACAGCGCGACGATCCTAAACTTCGTGGTCGCCCCGTCGTAGTTGGTGGGGCAGGCGGACGGGGAGTAGTAGCGGCGGCGAGTTATGAAGCACGCCAGTTCGGCATCCGCTCAGCAATGCCGATGGGTCAAGCCAAGCGGGCTTGCCCTGATTTAGTAGTCATCGCTCCGCGGTTTGATCGTTATGGAGAAGCCAGCGAAGAAGTTATGAAAGTTTTCAGTGAGGTAACACCGCTCGTTGAACCCCTATCGCTAGACGAGGCATTTCTCGATGTAAGCGGAGCACGACGAACTCTGGGAACTGGGTTTGAAGTTGGCCAGCTGATTAGAAAGCGCATCAAAGAGTCAGTTGGACTCTGCGCTTCAGTTGGTGTTGCTAGGAGTAAGTCGCTGGCAAAAATCGCCAGTGACGACGCTAAGCCCGACGGAATTTTAATAATTAATCCGGTTGACGAGATTGCTTACCTACACGCACTTCCGGTGAACCGACTTTGGGGAGTAGGGCCGGTAACGCGTGAACATCTGACGAAACTAGGAATAATCACCGTGGGCGATTTAGCCCAACGGTCACAGCAGGAAATAATCGCCGCCCTCGGTTTCGCCCAAGGCGAGCATCTCTATCATTTGGCTTGGAATAAAGATGATCGACCAGTGACGGCTGGTAATTCCCACAAATCAATTAGTCACGAGGAAACTTTTGCTACCGATATCACCGATCGAGTGGTATTGAATCGAGAAATTCGTCGCTTGGCCGAACGGGTAGGGGAACGAATGCGCCGCCGCGGTATCGCTACTCGCACCGTTATCATTAAAATTCGGGGCTCGGATTTTCACACTATTACCCGATCACGAACCCTCGCCCACGCCACCGATCGATCGTTTGATATCGCCGCCACGGCCGAGAGTCTGCTCGAGACGGTTGACGTTCAGTCGGGAGTGCGGCTGGTCGGAGTGGGTGTCCAGATTGACGAATCCGGCACTGGAGTGCAAGAGGCTTTGCCCCTTGACGGAAAACCCCGGGGCCAGTTGGAAGAGACTCTGGACGCGGTGCGCCTGCGTTTTGGTCCCGGGTCGGTCATATCGGCCCGCGATAGCAACCCTGAGTCGCGTTGATGGTTTCTTGGCTTTGCGCGACAATATAAGGCGTATGATCCAATCAGTCCGGTTCCATGATTAGACGGAAGTAGCCATGCCGCTATCAGAAGACGAACAGCGCATCCTGCACGAGATTGAAACTAATCTCTCGGCCACCGATCCCAAGTTGGTGCAACAGGTGTCCGACACCACCTTGTATCGCCACGCGGCTCGCATGATTCGGTGGGCCGTTCTTGGATTTATATTCGGATTAGTTTTGATGCTGGTCACTTTTGCCACAGTGCTCATTTTGGGAATTATTGGGTTTTTAATAATGCTGTTTTGTCTCTTAGTGATTGAGCGCAACGCTCGCAAGATGGGACGCGCGGGATTAGAGAGCATTACCGGGTCGATGCGGAGTTCATCGTTAAAGGGAGCTTTTAGCGATGCCGGTGACCGCTGGCGAGAGCGTTGGCAACGCCCCGACGCCTCTTAGATCATGAGGGGCGCGGAGAAATTACCGTGGTCCCGTTCCTCGATCGCGTTACTCGCACATCCCGAAATCTGGCTAACGGCTTTGCGACTTGCGCGCCGCGCCGCTCCGATCGGATGGTGGCACCGGTTTCCGTTCTTACCTCGCCTTGACTCTCGGTACATAGAATTTCGTCTTGAAACTCAGTACGGAGACGCTGGTACGCCTGCGCCGAAAGATCTTGTCGTCTATTTAAAATGGTGTCGAAATATGGAACGAATCCGGCGAGCGTAATTTAAGCTATGGATTCCGGCATTATTTACTCGGTAATAATCTGATGTCTAGAGCGCTGATGCTTAACGCCACTTACGAACCGCTCTGCATTGTTTCGGCTCGTCGCGCGGTGGTCTTGGTGCTAAAAGAAAAAGCGGCAATCCTTGAACGCGAAGCCGACGAATTTAGGTCAGAGCGTACGGTTATTCCGGTGCCGTCGGTTATTCGGTTAGTTCATTTCGTCAACGTTCCGTATCGATCTCGAGTCCCTCTTTCTCGTCGAGCGGTATTCGCTCGCGACGACCACCGCTGCCAGTACTGCGGCAAAGGGGCTGAAAATCTTGACCACGTGTTACCCCGATCACGCGGCGGCCCTCACACTTGGGAAAATGTGGTCGCCTCGTGTCGTCCGTGTAATGCCCATAAAGAAGATCGTCGACCTCACGAAGCGGGGTTGAAGTTACGCCGAGTCCCCATTACACCATCAGCCGATCTCTGGCTGCTGGCTACTGCGGGATCGCTCGATCCAACTTGGGTGCGTTATTTGCCGAGAGCGACCGCAGTTTCCGCTTAAAGGAATATTCCGAGCGGGTTGCCGGCAGTAAATAAAACTTCCGAAAATGGCCTTTGGCGCTAGCGGATTTTTGAGCCGATGGAGTATTTGATCGAGAGATTTCCCGTCGAGGCGCCGCGGGGGGAAATCTAAAACTGATCGAACTGGCGATTTTGGTTCGCATGCCGCCAGTTTTAGGCGATTTTCCCGCTTTTCACCCCCAAACTGAATATCGCCTGGTGGGGGAGATGACTTGACCTGTGGGGCTTTAAGGTTTAAGGTGGCGCCTAGTGGAGGAAAGGGGAGTGGCAACCGTCGCGGGTGGAGCCACAACTCTAATTCCTCAACCGCTAGGCGCAAGCCCAGCCAAAGCCAGAAAGTAAGCCAGCAAAGAAAGCCAGAAAGTAAGCCAGCAAAGAAAGCCAGCAAAGAAAGCCAGCAAAGAAATCCAGCAAAGAAATCCAGAAAGATGAGGGGTAAGTGAAATGAAAGATTTTTTGGGGGAGTATCAACACTCTCTCGACGCCAAAGGTCGGCTGATTTTGCCGGCTGATTTTCGCGGCCCGCTGGCGCACGGAGCGGTGATCGCTATTGGCCAAAATAACTGTCTCGCGGTGTACACCCTCGAAGAGTGGACTCAAGTAGCTCAAGGCATCCGAGAAATGTCGCGCGAGGACAGCGGCAAGCTCGATGCCGCCCGCGCCTTTTTCGCGGGAGCGCGCGAAGTAACTCCCGACTCTCAGGGCCGGGTTCCGATTGCCGCTGATCAGCGTGAATACGCGGGACTTGAACGCGAGGTAATCGTTTCGGGCGCGTTCAGTCGGATCGAAATTTGGGACGCGGCGCGTTGGAGCGAACGCAAAGACGGGGGCCAAGCAGCGCTCGCGGATGCCGCTTCGCTGGCTGGTTTTGGAATTTAAGGAAGGAGTGCTTATCGATTAATGGCAATACCTTCGGGTCCACTGCGGGCCCTCCGAATGATGCGGTGAAGCACCCCTCCGCCCGCTTCTACCGAGTCGTTTGGGAGACAAAACCCACCGGCACTTATTTGTTCGGGGGGTCCGCAGTAGACCTGAGGGAAAGGTTGGTTACTCCGATTTACCTAACTGGTGAAAAGGAGTGAGTGAGGGGAATGAAAAGTATGTACCAGCACGAACCGGTAATGAGCCGGGAAGTGATCGAACTCCTCACACCCATACCGCACGGAACCTTTGTTGACGCAACGGTTGGGGGAGGTGGGCACAGTCGCTTACTTCTCGAAGTTCGCCCGGACCTGCGGGTGCTCGGTATCGATCGGGATGCCGATGCAGTCGCAGCAGCTCGAGAGAACTTGGCGCAGTTTGGTGACCGAGTGCAAATCGTACAGGGTGGTTTTGAAAACTTAACCACCATCGTGAAACAAAATACCGAGGAGGACATTATGGGAATACTTTTTGACTTAGGAGTAAGTAGCCCGCAACTAGACCGTCCAGAACGCGGATTCTCTTATTGGGGGGAAGCTCCACTGGACATGCGGATGGATTCATCGCAAGAGCTAAATGCGACCACGGTGTTGAATGATTACACCGAAGGCGAGTTAGCGATGATTATTTCTAAAAATGGTGAGGAACGCTTTGCCGATCGCATTGCTGCTCGTATCGTTGCCAATCGTCCGATGGAAACAACTGCCGACCTCGTAAATGCCGTGCAAGAAGCGATTCCGGCTCGCTTTCGTCGCCACGGGGGTAACCCGTCTCGGCGCACCTTCCAAGCTATTCGCATGGAAGTCAACCGCGAACTCCCGAGTTTGTCGGCCGGTCTTGATGAGTCGGTTCACTTGCTGGCACCGGGCGGTCGAGTGTTGGTATTGGCGTATCACTCTCTAGAAGACCGCATTGTTAAAGATCGGTTTTCTCGCTGGGCGGGTAAACAAGAGCAGGTAGTCCCTGGTCTTCCGGTTGAACCTAATCCTCGCCGCAGCGTGCGGTTACTTACTCGTCGGGCATTACGACCGCGTGCGAGTGAAAGCACTTCGAATCGTCGGGCCCGCAGTGCTCGACTTCGCGGCGTTGAGAAGTTGACGGTTCCCGTCGGATCATGACCACTGCGGTTCTTGCTCCAACTCGGCGGACGCGTGAGCAAACGCGCACCGAACGACCTCGTCGGGTTGTTAATCAGCCCGCGCGCGTTGCTCGTTCAACGGGGGCAGGAACCAACTGGGCACCACTGCGGCGCGCGGGAGTGTTTGTTGTATTCGGACTGCTTGCGATCGTGGGAACCAACGCTATGGTCGCGGCGAGTCAAGTAAATATTGACCAATTATCCAACCAAACTCGAGTCGCCGAAACTCGTTACCAGCAAGCCCGCATCGATTACGCCGTTCTCGCTTCGCCGGCCCATGTCATCGCTCGTGCCGCGACCTTGGGCTTGGTTTCGTCGGAATCTCCGCCAATAGCCATTCCGGTAATGGGTACACCGCCCCAACCGGCATCTAAAGGGTCGCCAGTTTTGGACGGTTGGAACAATCTGAAGCCCAGCCTTGGCACTCGACCGTGAGGCTCCGGCCGCCGGAACGCGGTCGTCACGACACGCATCTTCGGTAGAACACCGGCGCTCGCGTGCGCGCTCGACTCATCGTCAGTCGAGTAACAAAAGTTCCCGATTAGTAAATCCGATATCGCGGGCACGAATTATTTCGGTATTCGTCGTCATAGGTCTCGTTTATTTCATTATCGGTGCGCGCTTATTTGATGTTCAAGTTCTCCAGAAAGACCGTTATCAAGAAATTGGAGTTTTGCAGCGCGCACAGTCGATAGTTATTCCGTCCGAGCGGGGGTCGATATTCGATCGGCACGGCAACGCGCTAGCAGTTTCAGTTTTACGTCAAAGCGTCTGGGCTGACCCGCGAGTTATTACCAATCCCGACGTTTACGCAGAAAAGTTGGCACCGGTACTAGGTGTCGATTTCAATACGCTGGCGAACTCTTTAGGTACAAAAAATAGCTCGTTCGTCTATTTGGCGCGTCAAGTCGAACCTGAGGTGTCGAACCAAGTCAAGAAACTCAACCTTGCCGGTATCGGATTTGACCAGGAGGTTAAGCGTTATTATCCCGCCGGCGATTTGGCTATCCCGGTTTTAGGTTTCGTTGGGACTGACGGTAACGGTTTATCAGGACTAGAAGTTGGCGAAGAAAAGTCGTTAGCAGGTAAATCTGGGAAAATGTCGGTTGAAAAAGATCCTCAAGGCCGCGCCTTGCCGGATAGCCAACGGAGAATCAAAGAACCTGAATCCGGGAATGATTTAGTGCTGACTCTCGACCAGTCGATGCAATACGAAGTCGAACGAGTGTTGGTTGATGAAGTGACTAAAGCTAAAGCTAAAGGTGGCGTGGCGATCTTGGCGGATGTTCGTACTGGCGATATTTTGGCCATGGCCAATGTAAACGGAGCCATTACCGACGTACCGGCCCACCCCGCTAAAGTCGGATCCGCCAACCGCGCGGTGTCTGATGTATTCGAACCCGGATCGACCAATAAAGTCGTTACCGTCGCCGCGGCAATCGAAGCGGGTCTAGTCAATAAAAACACCATCTTTGAAGTCCCCGGGGCGCTGATGATTGACGGAACGAAATTTTCTGATGTGAAGCCCCATCCCGCTCAGCTGAGCGTTGCGGACATCGTGCGGCTCTCGTCAAATGTGGGAGCGATCCTTATCGCCCGTTCCCTCGGTAGTACCCGCTTCGATGCCGCGCTCAGGTCGTTCGGGTTTGGTAAGAGCACCGAGCTTGGATTCCCTGGCGAGGCATCGGGAATATTGCTACCGCTTGATCAGTACAACGCTACGAGTATGGCGTCGATGCCGGTTGGAAGCGGTATCGCCGTCACCGCGATGCAGATGCTGCAGGTTTACATGACTATCGCCAATGGCGGAATGTCTCGTCCGCCCCGATTGATTGATTCGATTATCGATGCCGATGGCAATCGGCAAAAGAAGCCTCAGACCGCAACCCACCGCGTGATATCGGAGAGCACTGCTAAGGAATTAGTAGGCATGCTCGAAGGGGTTGTTCAAGACGGCACCGGAACCAAGGCTGCAGTTACGGGATATCGCGTCGCCGGCAAGACCGGAACCGCTCGTAAGCCTCCGTACGAAAAGCCCCCGTATCGCTACGTCGCGTCTTTCGTCGGTTTTGCTCCCGCGGAATCGCCGCGCCTCGCCGCGATTGTCGTTCTCGATGAACCCCAAATAGACGCCACCGGAGGTTTGATCGCGGCACCTACGTTCTCGCGAATAATGCAGTACGCCCTTGCTGTCGACCGAGTTCCATCAGCGTCATGAGTGGTTTTAGGCCGGTGAGTTTGTTGTCGGCCTGCAAAAATTTGGATGTTGATTTTATCGGTAATTCTGAAATCGGAGTTAACTCAGTCACTCTCGATAGTCGTCAGGTCGAGCCGGGTGGATTATTTGCGTGCGTGCCGGGTGAGCATACCAACGGACACGACTTTGCTGGTGAAGCAGTTAAGCGAGGAGCGGTCGCTTTACTGGTAGAGGAGCCGGTTCTCGGTATTGATGCGGCGAAGATCACAACCGTGCGTACTCCAGATGCCCGCCGCGTACTGGGTACGATTGCCGCGCGCGTTTATGGCGAACCGTCGCTTTCGCTTAAGTGTTTTGGTGTGACGGGCACGAACGGAAAAACCACTACCGTTCACCTTCTCGCCGAAATCGCCACCGCGGCTGGTGAGCAAGCGGCAACTCTAGGAACTCTCGGTGCGAAATTCGCCGTATCGGAAAATACACTCACTTCTAATTCGTCTTCGGGCTTAACTACTCCCGAAGCGCCCGAACTTCAATCTCAACTGGGGTCGATGTTGGCGAACGGTATTGAAACGGTAGCCATGGAAGTTTCTTCTCATTCGCTCGCTCAGTTTCGCGTCGATGGAACCCACTTTCGAATAGCGTGCTTCACGAATTTAGGCCATGATCATCTTGACTTTCATCTCGATATGGTCTCGTACTTCGATGCTAAAGCTCGATTATTCGACGCAACTTTTACTGAGATGGCAGCATTAAACATTGACGACCCCGCCGGTTCCCGCTTGGCAGAAATAGCCAAGTCGGCTTCGTTACCAACGATTACTTTTGGGCTGAGCGAAAAGGCAGAAATAACCGCAACTGCTATTGAATATTCCACTACTGGATCCAGATTTACTCTCGTCGACCGACGCAACGACGGATCGATCGATATAAAAATTAATTTACTGGGACAAATGAATGTGGCTAATGCCCTTGGTGCCGCGGCCACCGCTATGGGAGTGGGTTACTCATTAATCGAGATTGCGAATGGTCTTAATAATTCATCAGTGATTCCTGGGCGCATGGAAAGCGTTGCGACCTCGACTCAATTTATGGTCTTAGTTGACTACGCTCATACTCCCGAAGCGTTGTCAGCCGCGTTAGCGGCCGCGCGCGTAATGGCGGCCGGAAATCGAGTGCTGTTGGCGTTCGGGTGTGGCGGTGAGCGAGACTTCGAAAAACGATCCGTCATGGGTGAAGTCGCGGTGCGTGACGCCGACTTTGTCGTGATTACTTCGGATAACCCTCGGTCCGAGGATCCCGCCGAAATCGCTAATCAGATAATCGCAACAGTTGATTCCCGCCAGGTTGAACTGGAGCTGGACCGACGGCGAGCTATTCGTCGAGTCTTAGATGAAGCCCAAACCGGAGACGTAGTAGTGGTGGCGGGTAAAGGTCACGAGACGGGGCAGATAGCCACCGGAAAAGCAATACCGTTTAACGATCGTGAAGTTATCCGCGAAGAGTTGGCGGCTAGGCGATGAAATTTACTGCCGCGGAAGTCGTCCAGTTTACTAACGGCGAGATACTTGCCGGTGTTTCAAACGCACAGGCCCAATCATGGTCGATTGATACTCGCTCGTTACAACCAGGCGCCGGTTTTTTTGCTCTTCACGGGATACGCGACGGTCACGATTTTGTTGAAACTGCTTTTATCAACGGGGCGGCACTAGCAGTCGTCGCTCGTGCTGATCGCCAAGACTGCCTCGACGAATCTCGACAAGCACTAGTCCGAGTAGCTGATCCGGCAATTGCTCTAGTTGATATAGCCCGCGAGGCGCGCCGTCGCTTAACGAAGGCAATTGCAGTGGGAATAACTGGTTCGGCGGGAAAAACTACCACTAAAGATTTAACCGCCGCCGCGCTTTCTACAGAAAGAAAAGTTCACGCTAACGAACAGTCATTTAATAATGAAGTTGGTACTCCGCTAACCCTGTTGAGTGCACCGGAAAATACCGAAGTGCTTATTGCCGAAATGGGCGCTCGCAAGGCGGGGAATATAACCGAGCTGGCCGATTTGGTTAAGCCATCTATCGGAGTTATTACCAATATCGGAATGGCCCATGCAGAATATCTAGGCGGTCGAACTGGAATTGCCGCAGTAAAAAGCGAACTGGTCGTCGCACTTCCCGAAAGTGGATTGGCGATACTTAATGCTGATTGCGATCAGACCGCGAGTCTCAGCAAACTAACAAGTGCGCGAGTCGTAACAGTCGGTCAGGCGAAGTCGGCTGACATTGTGGTCTCAGACATAAATGTTGATGAAGAGATACGGCCCAGTTTTAGTTTAAAAACTGATTACGGTTCCGTGAGGATCCGTCTTGAATTGAGGGGAGCACACCACGCCGTAAACGCAGCAATGGCAGCCGCAGTAGCGCTGGAATTAGGAATTAACCTTGATGTAATTGTGGCTAATCTTCAACGAGTACGCGCGGCAAAACTACGAATGGAAGTTACTAAAACCGAATCCGGTATTATCGTGATTGATGATTCTTATAATTCGAGCCCAACGTCAGCAACAGCGGCGTTAACTTCGCTGGCCAGTCTAAAAGTATCTGGTCGCCGTTGGGTGGTGCTGGGCGAAATGCGCGAGCTGGGAGAATATTCGGAAGCAGAGCACGCGACCCTTGGTGCGCAAGTATCCGCAATGGGCGTTGATTGCTTAGTAGCGGTGGGCGATCGAGTCGACGCGATGGCGGCGGCGGCTCGATCGGGCGGAGTAATGGTTAACGAAGTTAAAGATGCCCAGGAAGCAATCGCGATTCTTGACGCTGAAGCTAAAGCGGGCGATGTAGTGCTAGTTAAAGCGAGTCGGGCAGTTGGCCTTGAAGTAATTGCTGAGCACCTCATCGACGGGGGTAAATCGTGATTGCTCTGCTTATTGCTGGTTCACTTGGGTTCATTATTTGCGTGCTGGGTACTCCTGTGCTTATCCGAACGCTGCGTAGCCGTGAGTTGGGTCAGAAAATTCGTGATGATGGCCCTATCGATCATCCGCACGCCAGCAAGGCGGGTACTCCGACTATGGGTGGGGTCGCCATTGTTATTGCGGTGACGATTGGGTATTTAGTTGCTCACGTTCGTACCGAACAACTCAAGTTTTCTCGGGTCGGATTAATACTCATGTTTTTGATTGTGGGTTTTTCTGTCATCGGTTTTATCGACGATTATCTGAGCCTCAAGCGTGGTCGTAACACCGGTTTGCGAATGCGAGGCAAGACAGGTGGTCAGTTGTTAGTAGCCGGAGGATTCGTACTACTGGCTCTGCAGTGGGCGCATGTGTCGACCAACTTATCGTTTACTCGGTCTCTTGATTTACGACTGGGCACCACGGTATGGGTGATCTTGGCGTTAATCGTTATTTACGGATCATCGAATGCGGTCAATCTTACCGACGGTCTTGATGGGTTAGCCGCCGGTTCGGCGATGTTGGTTTTTCTAGCGTTTACAGTCATCTGTTTCTGGCAATTTCGTCATCCCGTCGAATACGGAATTGGATCGGCGGCAGCCGTAGACCTTTCCATAATCGCGGCGGCGCTGGCGGGCGCGTGCGGAGGATTTTTGTGGTGGAACGCGGCCCCCGCACGAATTTTTATGGGTGACACTGGATCGCTAGCCCTTGGTGCCGCCATGGCGGGGTTGGCGTTACTTTCAGAAACCGTATTGTTATTACCAATTCTTGGTGGACTGTACGTGATCGAAACGCTAAGCGTTATTGTCCAAGTAATTTCTTTCCGCGGTTTTGGGCGTCGAATTCTCCGTATGGCCCCTATCCATCACCATTTTGAGGTAGGGGGAATGCCGGAGTTCACAGTTTTAGTTCGACTGTGGTTGTTTTCGGGCGCAAGCGTCGCGCTCGGACTCGGGATCTTTTATGCCGACTTTATAAGAATTCCTGGAGCAATCGACTGATGCGCGTAGTAGTGATCGGTTTAGGAAAAACTGGAGAGTCGGTAGTTCGCCATTGCGTAGCGAGGGGCGATTCAGTCGTAGTTATTGAAGACAATCCGATGCTGCGGGCCGACTGGAATTCGCAAGTCTCAACGGTTACCGAGTTGGGAGCTAAAATCGAAACAAACTTAAGCGAACCGGCAATGCTTGCCCTTATAGATCGTGCCGATCTGATTGTGCCGAGTCCGGGCGTTCCCGAACGACATCTAGCCCTGCGCGCAGCAATCGCGGCTCGGATTCCAGTTCGTGCTGAGATTGATCTTGCGGGCGAAATCGCCTCGGCGACATTGGTGGCCATAACTGGCACTAATGGCAAAACAACAGTAACCACTCAAGTCACTGAGATACTCCAAGCCGCGGACTATCGAGTAACTGCGGCGGGGAATATCGGTCTTCCTCTTCTTGACGCGGCAAATCAAGACTGGGAAGTGATTGTGGCCGAAGTCTCGTCTTTCCAGTTAGCGTTTACCGAAACGTTCCATCCGAAAGTAGCGGCAATTTTGAATCTGGGTGCCGATCACCTCGATTGGCATCGCACTTTCTCGGCGTATGCCCACGCCAAGGCGCGAATTTTTTCTAATCAATTGCCTGATGATGTTTTAGTCTTCAATGCTGACGATTCGGTTGTAGCCGGTATGGCTGCCAACGCTCCTAGCCGAGTGGTCCCGTTCTCAGTCGCAGCGGGAGCGGCGAGTGGGTATCGAGTTTCAGAAACTGCAGTAGGGGAGCTATTGGTGGCCGACGACGGGTCGACGTTGATACCGGTCTTGGAACTCAAGCAACGGCGGTCAGTTGATTTGGCCAATGCTTTAGCCGCGAGCGCGATAGCTCAAGCGATCGGAGCGCCCGGAACGGCGGTAACTAAAGCACTGCAAGAGTTCCGAGGCTTAGCCCATCGAATGGAACTCGTGGCGGTGCACGACGAAATCAGTTGGTATAACGATTCAAAAGCGACCAATGTGCATGCCACTCTGGCGGCCGTCCGCGGGCTCAATCTGGTGGTTTTAATCGCGGGCGGTCGCAATAAAGGTATTGACCTTGGCGAATTGCAGTCGCTGCGCGACGGCCTGGTGGGCGTCGTGGCGATTGGCGACGCGGCGATGGAAGTGCAAGAAGTCTTTGCCGGCGTCACTCCAGTAGTAACCGCCACCACTATGACCCAGGCGGTGCAATTGGCGCGCGAGTTTGCTCGTCCCGGTTCGACAGTTTTGCTCAGTCCGGGCTGCGCTTCGTTCGATTGGTACTCGTCGTATGCCGAACGGGGTGATGATTTTGCTCGCAATGTAAGAGATCTGATCGGAATTAAATCATGACTATCCGCCGAGCGGAACGAACTCACGCGCGTACCTCACCGAGTCGTAACGCCGGAGGCGTTCGCCAATCAGGGCACCAATCAGGGACGGGTCCGTTTTACCTACCCATAGTCGGTGTTGTCGCGGCTCTGGTGTTGATGGGGACGCTAATGGTCCTTTCGGCGTCAACGGTTCTTTCGTTAACTACTTATGGCTCTGCTTGGCACTTTTTTGTCCGGCAAACCGTATGGACGATTCTTGGAGTCGCGGCATTTTGGTACGCGTCAAAATTCGATTACCACCGTTTGACTCGGTTGGTGCAGCCCTTAATGCTGGCAACTTGCGTCTTGCTTGGTCTTGTGCTTTTACCGAGCGTTGGTATTGAGGCCGGTGGGGCAAGGCGTTGGCTAGGCGTTGATCTTTGGAGATTCCAGCCAAGCGAATTAGCGAAACTGGCGCTACTTCTTTTTATTGCCGACCTCTTGGATCGCCGAGCCGATGAAATCGACGATAAGCAGCGAGTCTTGTACCCAATTCTTATTGCTCTTGGGGTTGTGGGAGCACTAATAGTTTTTGAGCCCGACTTCGACTCAACGGTGCTTATCGCGCTAGTGGCAGGGTCGCTAATGATCGTCGGTGGCATTCGTTTTCGTCACCTTATGCCGTTAGCGATTGCTGGGAGCGCGCTGGCGGCTTATCTAGCAATTTCGGAGCCTTACCGCCGAGCTCGCGTGATGACATTGTTTGATCCGCCCACCGACTTAGCCAACAAGGGTTATCAAATAAGCCAATCTCTTATTGCTCTCGGAAGCGGCGGGATAAGCGGAGCGGGATTGGGCGCGGGAAAATCAAAGTGGCTCTTTCTTCCTAACGCGCATACCGACTTTATTTTTTCGGTAGTAGGCGAAGAACTTGGATTTATCGGGACACTCTTAGTTCTTACGCTGTTTGTAGCTCTCGCTTTTCTTGGCGTTCGCACCGCATTGAATGCCCCTGATCGATTCGGCATGTTGCTCGCAACTGGATTGACAGTGTGGGTGAGTGCGCAGGCAGCAATCAACATTGGCGGCGTGATCGGAATTCTTCCGGTTTCGGGTATCACGTTGCCATTGATTTCGTTCGGAGGATCATCGTTGGTGTTTACGTTGGCCGCGATGGGCATCCTCGCCAACGTTGCTCGCCAAACTCGACGGTAAAAATGAATTCACTTCGGGTATTGATTGTTGGTGGTGGAACTGGGGGACATGTTTACCCTGCGTTAGCCGTAGCCAATGAACTCGTAGCTCGAGGAATCTCAAAAGACGCGGTTCGTTTTATCGGAGCTCGACGCGGATTGGAAGCCACCGCGGTTCCGGCGGCCGGTTTTAAAATCGATCTTTTACCTGGGCGCGGAATTCGGAGAAGTTATAAACCTTCAGCTTGGCTAGCCAATTTGGTGGCGGGACTTGGTCTCGCGACCGCCGGTCTACGAGCTTTATGGATCGTTGGGCGTTGGCGTCCAAACGTTGTGTTCGGAGTGGGTGGGTACGCGTCGTTAGCGGGCGTGTTCGCCGCGCGAGTCTGGCGTAAACCCATAGTTATTCATGAGCCTAATATCGCGCCCGGATTAATAAATCGCTGGGCGGTGCGGAGAGGAGCGATTCCGACAGTCGCGCTTGCGGGAACCCCACTTACGGGCGCGGTTCTAACCGGCACCCCAATACGATCAGATTTTTTTACGGTTGAACAACCCGGTAATCAATCTAAATTTTTAGTTACGATAATGGGCGGCAGCCTAGGAGCTCGACGCGTTAATGATGCTGGTCTTGATTTATATGACCGCTGGCGAAACCGAACTGATATCGCGGTGCGTTTAATCTCGGGGCCATCTGATTACGATCGCTGTACTCGTGAGTTGATGAGCAAGCGTCACGCGATTGATGCTCTAGATTTTTCAATTATCCGCTATGAAGAAAATATGCCTGCGGTCTACGGGGACAGCAGTCTGATTGTGGCGCGCTCGGGCGCAGTCACTTGTGCGGAGCTGTCAGCAACTAAAAGTGCTGCGATATTGATTCCGTTTCCGAACGCAACCGATGATCACCAGACCCGCAATGCCGAAGCCTTAGTAGCCATGGGTGCCGCGGTTTTGTTGGCCGATCGAGTGACAACGGGGGAAACTCTGGGTGTTAAAATTGACGCGCTCAGTGGTGACCAATCACTACTGTTGAATATGCGGGCGGCGAGTGCTCGGCTGGCTCAGCCCCAGGCGGCCGCCCAAGTGGCCGATGTCATTGAGAGGGCGATCCGTGACTGACGATCTTGATCTTTCCCGCCCTCGCGTTTTGCATATCGTTGGCATTGGCGGTGCGGGCATGAGCGCCATCGCCACCGTATTGGTGCATATGGGCCATCGAATAAGCGGATCCGATCTACGCGATTCTCCAGTGCTAGAACGGCTGCGAGCGCTGGAGATCGCCGTTCGGGTTGGTCACCAACCAGAAAATTTGCCCGACGATATTGATGCGGTGATCATCTCCAGTGCAATTCCCTCGACCAATTCGGAAATTGTTGCTGCGCAAGCAAAGGGCTGTCCGGTGATAAGACGATCTCAGGCTTTAAGAGCATTGTCGTTGACGCGTCGATCGATAGCGGTAGCGGGTAGCCACGGCAAGACCACGACTTCGTCGATGTTGGCACTGATGATGAGGGTGGGTGGACTAAAACCGACGTTTGTTATTGGTGGTGATCTCAACGAAGTAGGTAGTAACGCCGCTTACGACGACGGAGAATGGATGGTCGTTGAAGCCGATGAAAGCGACGGTACATTTTTGCAACTTTCTCCCGAGATAGCGATAGTCACCAATATCGAACCGGACCACCTTGATCATTACGGATCGTTTGACGGTTTAATTGAAGCATTTCGTCAGTTCTTAGGGGGTGCAAACAAAATTAGGGTGGTTGGCATTGACGATCCCGTTGCCCGCGAAGTCGCTCGTGCTATTCCTGACTGCATCAGCTTTGGATTTCATCCTGAATCCGAATACCGTCTAGTCGACTACCGCGGCAATAGACGCGGCAGTCAGTTCGAAATTCATCACCGAGGCGACAACTTGGGCGTGGTGCAGGTACCGATTCCCGGTCGTCATAATGCTCTCAACGCGGCCGCCGCGATAACTACCGTAAGCGAAATAGGTCTACCGTTTTCTACTGCGGTGAGTGCAATCGCTTCGTTCGGTGGAGTGGCTCGCCGCTTCGAGACCCGAGGCGAGTGCAACGGGATCACCTTGATTGACGATTACGCCCATCTTCCCACCGAGGTGGCCTCAACAATCCGTACCGCACGAGAGGGGGGATGGGGAAAAGTAATCGCGGTATTTCAACCTCATCGATTTTCGCGTACTGAACAATTGTGGCGTGATTTTGCCGACTCGTTTGTTGATGCCGACTCGGTCGTGATAACCGACATTTATTCGGCGGGAGAACAACCGCGCATCGGAGTATCGGGGCGTTTGGTATTAAAGGCCATACTCGACGCCCACCCTGAATGTTCAGTGCAGTATCTGCCTCGACGATCGGACGTGGTGCGCTACGGGTTACGCAATGCTCGGTCGGGGGATGTGGTGCTAACTCTTGGAGCAGGAGATCTCACGTCGGTTCCTGATCAGTGGCTCGCTCAAGCCGGCGGGGGAGATTAATGAATTCACTTGACCGGCTCGCAGGGAATTTGCAGGAACAATTAGGTGATTCGGTAAGTAGAGATTTATCGATTTCTGATTTCACCACTTACCGATTAGGCGGTCCAGTGGCGGCCGCGGTGCGGGTGGGGTCGGAGTCGGATTTGGTGACCGTGGCACGCGTGCTCAATGATTATCCCGATACGGTTCCGCTTCTAATAATCGGTCGCGGATCGAATCTTTTAGTAGCCGACTCCGGTTTTGCGGGGCTCGGAATTATTCTGGAAGGCGAGTTCGCAGAAGTTGTTATTGAATCCGACCAAATAGTTGTAGCGGGGGCCGCCGTTCCGCTGCCAGTCGTCGCGCGTCAAAGCGCGGCGGCGGGATTAACGGGACTCGAGTTTTTAGTCGGTATCCCTGGCTCGATTGGCGGCGCAGTGCGTATGAACGCGGGCGGACACGGCAGTGAGATTAGTACCGTATTAGAACAAGTCCGAGTTATGAATATGTTTGATGGGTCGATTAATAATTTTGCCGCGGATAATCTGAATTTTTCTTATCGTGCTTCTCGATTAACGACTGATGAAGTTGTTATCCGGGCTCGGCTACGAGTTCGGGTCGATGTTGTCGAAAAGTGCCGTGAACGTATTGACGAAATTGTTCAGTGGCGGCGCGAAAATCAACCCGGTGGCGCCAATGCCGGATCTACTTTTAAGAATCCACCGGGAGATTCCGCGGGCCGGCTTATTGACGAAGCAGGATTAAAAGGGACTCGTATAGGAGGGGCAGTAGTTTCCGAAAAGCACGCAAATTTTTTACAAGCCGAAGACGGTGCCACTGCTCGCGACGTGTATGAGTTGATGAATTTAATTCGTAAGCGCGTATCAGAAGTTTCCGGCGTAGTTTTAGAATCCGAGCTCTATACGGTTGGTTTTGACGCAATCGAGAAATGAATATTCTCATCGAAGCGAATTAAATAAATGACCCACGTTCGTCGCCGTCTCCTGTATCTAGTTTTAGTTGTTGTTGTAGTAATCGGTTTAGGAGTTGGAGCAGTTTTTTCTCCTTTTCTTGCCGTAGATCGCGTAGTAGTAGTGGGCGCGGACGGCCAAGAAGTAGAGGTACTCGATAAAGCTGACATCAAGATCGGTACCCCGTTGTTGATAGGCAGTATCTCAGGTGCCGCCGAACGAGTGGCCGAACTTTCGTGGGTCGCCGATGCGCACCTCGATAAAAAATTGCCAGGAACGGCGCGAATAATTGTTAAAAAGCGGGTACCGGTCGCGTTTGTTAAAGGTCCGGACGGGACGATCGGACTCGTCGACGCGTCAGGGATTGTGATTGAGACCGCCGCGGCCGTGCCGGTGGGTATTCCTGAAATCAAGACCCCAGGGCCAGTTCCTACAGTGGGAGCGATCGTGGATGTCGCCGCGGCAAAAGTGGCCGCCACTCTGGGACCCTTGGCGGCCCGAGTGGCTTATTTGGTGGTGGTTGACAAAATGGCAACGCTGTATCTGACGACCGGCCCTGAGGTCCGCTTTGGCGGCCTTGATCGGCTGGGCGAAAAAGTTCGGGCCGCCGAGGCCACTCTGGGGGCTATCGGTACCAGCGGGTTTAATTATCTTGATGTAAGGGTTCCTAGTGGGCCGGTGACCGGTTAACTTGGGAAAGCCACGCCTTTAGCCTTTTGTGACCTATCATCGCTTCAGTGGAAAATGGTTCCGAAGAGTATTTGGAGGAACCCGAAAGTTTCATATTTAACGAACCGCCAGCCGATACTGAGTTGGATCAAGGAGAATCTCCGAGGGGAGAGTCAAAACAAATGTTGGGTGATCCGCAAAATTATCTTGCCGTCATAAAAGTTGTCGGTATCGGTGGGGGTGGTGGTAACGCCGTCAACCGCATGATTGATGCTGGGCTAAAAGGTGTCGAATTTATAGCGGTTAATACCGATGCGCAGGCATTATTAATAAGTGACGCCGATGTCAAACTTGATATTGGTCGCCAGCTCACCCGCGGTCTCGGTGCCGGATCCGATCCCGACGTGGGCCGTCAAGCCGCCGAGGATCACCGCGACGAAATTGAAGAAGTTCTTAAAGGTTCCGACATGGTGTTCATTACCGCAGGCGAAGGCGGCGGTACTGGAACGGGTGGCGGACCGATCATCGCGGAAATTGCGCGCGATCTAGGGGCTTTGACCGTGGCAATCGTTACTCGTCCGTTCGGGTTTGAAGGTCGGCGGCGTGCGGTGCAAGCTGAAGCCGGAATTGCTCGACTGCGCGAAAAAGTCGACACCCTGATCGTTATTCCTAATGATCGACTCATTGATGTTAGCGACGAGAAAACTTCACTGCTCTCGGCTTTCAAGTTGGCCGACGACATTCTTCTCCAAGGTGTTCAAGGAATAACCGACCTCATCACTACGCCGGGTCTAATCAATACCGACTTTGCCGACGTACGCATGATTATGCAGAATGCCGGAACCGCACTGATGGGAATCGGTCAAGCTGCTGGCGACGGTCGAGCGCTTAACGCGGCGCGCAGTGCGATTTCGAGTGCGCTCCTCGAAGCCAGCATCGAAGGCGCGCGTGGTCTATTGCTCAATGTGGCCGGACCGTCCGATCTCGGTCTGCGCGAAACTACCGAAGCCGCGGAAGTTATTAAAGCAACCGCTCACCCTGATGCCAATATCATTTTCGGAACGACCATCGATGATTCTTTGGGCGACGAAATTCGTATCACGGTAATTGCTGCAGGGTTTGATCGCTTTGAAGCGGAGCGACCCGATATGAATCGTTCGGCCATAGACATCAACGTTGATGAAGACGACTCCCCTGCGACGCGCGGGTCACGTTTATCGGCCAAAGATAATGGGGATGATGGGGACGATGAGTTCGATGTTCCCGAGTTCTTACGCTGATTGAACTTCAACTCGGTCCCGCCCGAATAATTTTTTCTGATCGTAGTGGCGGGTTTTCGTCTCCGCCTTACGCCACCGCCAATATGGCGTTCGATATTGGTGACGATTTAGATACCGTCGTCCGCAACCGCCAACAGTTAGGCGAACGGTTGGGGCTTGGTGATGCCGCGGATTGGCAATTTTTAAGTCAAGTGCACCGCGCCGAGACGATTGAAGTGACGGGCGTTCGCGCGCGTCCGGCCGGCCCAACTTTGCGCCCTGAAGCTGATGCCGCGGTTAGCAGTATTGGCGGTCAAGTATTGGCGGTCATGACGGCCGATTGCGCCCCAGTAGCGATTGTGGGTGAAGTCAGTGTGGCTGTCGTCCACGCGGGCTGGCGGGGGCTACTCGCGGGAATCGTCAATAGTGCGGTAACTAAGTTACGCGAGTGCGGCGAAACCGACCTGAAGGCCGTTCTCGGTCCGTGCATCCACCCCGCCTACTACGAATTTGGTGATCTCGAACTCAAGTTACTCACCGACCGTTTTGGAGATTTGGTGGCAGGAGTATCAAAATCCCGTAAACGCGCGCTCGACTTGCCCGCGGCAGTGCGGGCGGCACTGATAGAAGAAGGAATATCTGATCTCACCGATGTAGGCATCTGCACTGCAGCATCAGAAGATTATTTTTCTTATCGTCGAGACGGGGTAACTGGTCGCCAAGTGCTGCTAGCGGTCCTAGAGTAAAAATTAAACTGGGAGTAAAAATGAGTACTATCGCCGATCGAGTGCACGAAGTGACCAGCCGGATTGAAGCCTCTGTCGGAATGGCTGGGCGCGACCCCGCGGCGGTTAAATTAATTGCGGCCACTAAATCGGCTTCAATTGATCAAATCGCGGAAGTCATTCAACTAGGCGTAACTGATCTGGGTGAAAATCGAGCCCAAGAGTTACTGGCCAAAGCTCCAGAGCTGCTTAACGGTTTGAATCACCCGGATGTCCATTGGCACTTTATTGGCGCGTTGCAGCGCAATAAGGTCAAATCCCTCGCCCCTTGGGTTGGTTTATGGCAATCAGTTGACCGAATCGAGCTAGGAGCAACATTGGCTCGGGTGGCTCCGACCGCGCGGGTGTTAGTCGAAGTCAACTTGGCTAGTGAAGCAGGGAAGGCGGGGTGTGATCCGCAACTGGTTCCGAGTTTGGTAAATGAGCTGCGTCGACTGGGGCTCATAGTGGAAGGTTTGATGGCTATACCGCCGGCTCGACTCGATCCCGCTCGCCATTTCGCCTCTTTACGAATTTTGGCCGAATCGCTTGATTTAGCTGAACTATCAATGGGAATGAGTGATGATTTCGAGTTGGCAATTAGTGAAGGGGCGACGATGGTGCGGGTCGGGCGCGGTCTATTTGGAGATCGGTCCCAACTCGATGCTCAGAGGCGGTAAGATTTGATCGTGGCTTCCTTATGGCAAAAAACAATGTTGTATCTCGGCTTGCAAGATGATGGTTACGACTACAACGCTCCACCGGCCCCATCGGGACGCGGGCCTCGGCAATCCCAGTTTTCGGATCAGTCCGGCTCCGAGTCGCGTTCAGGATTCGAGAACGGCAATGCGGGAGATTTTGATGATCATTACGACGAAGATGGTCCGTACTCCGATTCGTACCGAGGGGGGATACGCACCATTCGCCCCAACGAAGCGCGGCCCCCGGAGTCTTCAGCGCGACCAGTTGCCTCGGTCGATCAGCCCAGCGGAGTATTAACAACTCGATCTGCCGTGGCGCGCTCCGCGTCGAGTGCGCCAGGGAAAGTCCATGTCGTTGATCCGCGCAGTTTTAATGACGCTCAAGAAGTTGGCGATCGGCTTAAATCTAACCAAGCAGTCATTATTAATTTGCAGGGGACTCCGAAAGATCTTCAGCGCCGGTTAATCGATTTCACTAGCGGTTTGGCGTATGCGGTTGGCGGTTCTATGTCGCGAGTAGCTGAAGCGGTGTTTTTGATTTCACCAGCTGATGTCGAGCTCTCGGAAGCCGAGAAGGAGCGACTCGAAGCACGCGGTCTCTATCGGCGCGACTGATCTATTCGTGGAGATAATCTGCGCGGTAATAACGATTTTCATCGTCATTCTTTTCGCTCGAGCGATCCTCTCGTGGTTTCCGTTGCAACCCGGTGGCGGGGCGGCTCAAATAAGCGAAGTTCTTGTGCTCCTGACCGAGTGGGCGCTGCTTCCGCTGCGACGAGTTATTCCTCCCGCGGGAATGATTGATCTTTCGTTCCTAGTGCTAACCCTAGGGCTCTTTATGATTCGGGGATTGATCTGCGGCTAGATCGCGGCCGAGCCTGACACGGCGACGCTCAATTGGGTACCATTAAGCCATGACGACACCAAGTTCCAGAATGGACATTTCACCCGAAGAATTGCGCGAGATTGAAATCAAGGAGGTGAAATGGAATGGATACAACCGCGACGACGTTGACGAACTTTTAGAGCGCGCGGCGGCAACGGTTGCGCGCTTGACGGCTGAGAACCAACAATTGCGAGCGCGCTTGTCTCAAGTTGCCGGCAATCCGTCCAAACCTTCGCCGGCCCCCGCGGCCCCGAAAGTTGACAAAAATTTCGACACCAGTGCCATTCAGCGCACGCTCGTGTTGGCTCAGCAAGTGGCCGATGAAGCAGTCGCTGACGCTCGCGACCAGGCACAAAAGATTGTCGGCGATGCGCAAGCCCACGCTCAGCAGTTGGTCGCCGGAGCAGAATCTCGAGCGGCAGAAATTGCCGAGAATGAACGTAAGAGACTCGAAGAAGAAATAAACGCCCTGCAAAGTGCACGGGCGACTCTTGGTGTTGATGTTGACGCGCTAGAAGTATTTGAGCGTGAGTATCGTGATCGACTTCGTCACGCGTTGGAGGCTGAACTCGATTCCTTTAGCCGGATGTTGGCCGGCGGCGGAGAGCGGCCGGCAGTGCATCCAGTCTCCGTTCCGACTCCAAAAGGTTCGGAAACTGACTGGGCAGAAACCAACGCTCCCCTGTCAGCTAGTCCCGCTTCGGATTCGGCCCCTTCGACTAACTGGGATCCCGCTCCGGCAGGTGGTTGGGTGAGCAACGAGCCAGCACTCGCAGCCGACGCCAGTCTTGACGATGATGCATTTTTTGCATCGCTACGCGACGCGGTTCAGGATGAAACACCACTCGGTGCGGATCCGGCTCAGAGCGACGACACGGGCGAACAACGAAAGTTGTTTAGGCGCCGGAAGTAGAAGGCGCCTTAGTAACAGTTAGTACTACCGCGTCATTTTCTATGGTGGTGGGCTCTACTCCAAGTGGGGCATCAATCAGTTCGCCAACTTTCCAAGCGGTCGCGAGCACTTCGGCGGCAATCATATTTTCGTAATGTTGGGCCGCGGTGGCTACTAAACCGCTGGAAAACACTTCAACCGAAACTCGGTCGGAGAGATTGAAGTTGTCCGTTCGTCGTTGTTCGTTGATAGCTCTAACTAATTCCCGAGCGATTCCTTCTAGTCGAAGATCTTCACTAATGGTGGTATCAATGGCGACGGCCATACCTTCCTGCTCAACCAGCACGAGTTCGTCGTGAGCGGTCGCGCGGATTTCGATGTCGTCGGCCGTGAGTTCGATCGAGGTTCCCGCAACCTCCAAGACGTAAGCACCGGTGCTCTCTAATGTTTGGGCGAGCACGCTCCCGTCTATCGCCGTCAGCGCGGATTGGACCTGGGGCATTAGTGCGCCAACTCGGGGACCGAGGCGGCGAAAATTGGGGACAATTCGGTACTGTAAGAGCCCTTCGAGCTCGCCTACGAACTCGATCTTTTTTACATTCAGTTCATCGGCGATTTCGTGTTCAAGAGCAGGAGTGAGGGTTATTCCTCCGGGTACGAAAACCACCGCGCGCCCAAGGGGTTGTCGAACCTTGATTCGAGCTTCAGTGCGAGCGGATCGACCCAGAGTTACGAGACTTCGTACTTGTTCCATAGCTTGCTCAAGGTCGTTATTGATAAGTGTCGAATCGGACTTAGGCCAATCGGCGAGGTGGACCGATTCGTCGGTGGCGCTGAGATTTTTCCAAATCGCATCGCTAACGAAGGGACAGAACGGGGCGAGCAAAAGAACGATAGTGCGAAGACATTCGTAGAGGGTGGCGTGAGCTTCGGGGTCTGACGACTTCCAAAAGCGAGATCGAGAACGCCTTACGTACCAGTTAGACAGATCGTCAATAAAATTCTCAATCGACTGAGCCGCATTAAGGGAATCGAAGTTTTCTAACCCATCAGTGACCCGAATGATCGTGTTATGCAAGCGGGATTTAATCCATTGATCGAGAACATGGGTATCACGGTCGGACTCGTCATTCTTCTCAGTGGTTGGTTCCCAATTATCGAGGCGAGCGTAAGTAGTAAAGAACGAATAAATATTCCACAGAGTAAGAATAAATTTACGGGATGCTTCCTCTATCATTTTTTCGTCAACTCGGCGATTAGTCCAAGGTGAACCCGCAGAGAAAAAATACCAACGCAGGGCATCGGCGCCTTGGCTATCTAAAATCTGCCACGGGTCAATTGTATTACCGCGAGACTTGGACATCTTTTGCCCGTCGCTATCAACTACATGCGCTAAGCAGACCACATTGCGGTAAGGCGCTTTATCGAATACAAGGGTGCTGACTGCGAGCAAGGAATAGAACCATCCCCGGGTCTGATCGATGGCTTCGCAAATAAAGTCAGCGGGAAAGCGCGTCTCAAATAGCTCTTTATTCTCGAAGGGGTAATGAAGTTGGGCGGCGGGCATCGCTCCTGAATCGAACCACGCGTCAAGCACGGGTTCGATCCTTTGAGATTTTCCACCGCAGCTAGGGCAGGGCAAAATGATTTGGTCCACTTCGGGCCGGTGCAGTTCTAGATTTTCTAAAGGTTGCCCAGATAGTTCGGAAAGTTCTTGACGCGATCCAACGCAAAAATCGTGCTGGCAACTTTGGCAGCGCCAGATCGGTATCGGGGTTCCCCAAAACCGATCGCGCGACAAGGCCCAATCGACATTGTTTTCTAGCCAATCTCCAAACCGACCATCGCGGATGTGCTCGGGGTGCCATCCGATTTCGTGATTTTCTCTGAGCATTTCTTTTCGCCGGTCCGAAGTTCGGGCAAACCATGTAGGAGTGGCGCGATAAATGAGCGGGGTAGAACAGCGCCAACAATGAGGATAGGAGTGCTGGTAGTCCTCCACTTTGAGTAACAGACCGGCCTCATAAAGATTTTCCAGAATTAGCGGGTTGGCATCTTTGACAAATTTTCCCGAGTATGCCGGAACACTCGAATCAAAGCGAGCTTCGGCGTCAACCGGATTAAGCACAGGAAGTTTTTCTAATAGCCCCACGGTGCGATCGGTCTCGCCAAACGCAGGAGCAATATGTACTATTCCGGAACCGTCGTCGACAGTTACAAAATCGGCGGCCACAACCCTAAATGCGGTCGTGTCCTCGGTCTCGATCGCATCAAATGGTCGTTGATAATGCGCGTCGATTAGGTCGGTTACTGAAACTTCGCTCATTATCTGGGCATGTTCTCCGAGAACCGCGACCACCCGATCGGCAGCCATAATTAAATCCCGACCAGTGGTGCGTACCCGTACGTATCTAATTTTTAAGTTGATGGCCGCCGCGACATTGGCCAAGAGAGTCCATGGGGTTGTGGTCCAGATAAGAAGATCGGCGTCAGCGTCATCGAGTGGAAATCGCACATAGGCCGAAGGATCAGTTATGTCTTCATATCCTTGGGCGACTTCGTGGCTCGACAACGCAGTACCGCACCGGCCGCAGTAGGGAACCACTTTGAATCCTTCGTAGAGAAGATCGCCGTCCCATAGCGTCTTTAGATGCCACCAGACACTTTCGACATATTCGTTGGTAAGTGTCCAATACGCATCGTCGGTATCGATCCACATGCCGATCCGCTTAGTTAGAGTTGACCACTCGCCTACGTAGCGATGGACTGATTCTCGACAAAGCGCATTGAATTTTTCAATTCCGAATTCTTCGATTTGTTGTTTATGAGTGAAACCTAATTCTTTTTCGATTTCTAGCTCTACTGGCAATCCGTGACAGTCCCAGCCACCTTTTCGAGCGACAAACTTTCCTCGCATAGTGTGGAAGCGGGGAAACAAGTCTTTAAAAGCACGAGCCCAAATATGGTGAAGACCCGGTCGACCGTTGGCAGTAGGCGGTCCTTCGTAGAAAACCCATTCCGGCGCCCCCGCTCGCTGGCGAAGAGATTTGCCAAATACATCTTGCTGATTCCACTGTTCGAGGATGAGCGCCTCGAGGGCAACGAGATCTAAGGGAGTATCAACGGATTCAAAAGGCATAAATGCGAGCGTATCCTGACTTAAGAGCAACATTGGTAGTTGTTTTTATGAGCCCCCGATGGAATGCTCGCCCGACAGGAATAGTGGTGTTAGGTAGGGTGATGATTGATATCGGCTTGGGGCGTACTATGCTTTCCCGTTCACCTTTTTAGTTAGATAAAGCCGCATCCGAATCTGGAGCAAGGGTAGGAGGAGTTTTGCCAGCAGTATCAGGCTCACGAAAAGCAAGCAGCAAGTCGAGAGCGTCGGTTCGCAAGAAGAAGCCGGTTAAGAAAACTGCCGCGGCCAAGAAGAAAGCTGTGCTGGCCAAGAAGAAGCTGGCCAAGAAGAAGCTGGCCAAGAAAACTGCCGCGGCCAAGAAGAAAGCTGTGCTGGCTAAGAAAACCGCCGCGACCAAGAAGAAAGCTGTGCTGGCTAAGAAAACTGCCGCGAAAAAGATCGCGCGGGTCAAGAAGAAAGCCGCCGCGACTAAGAAAGTCGAAGCCAAAAAGATCGCGCTGGTCAAGAAGAAAGCCTCGCTGGTCAAGAAGAAAGCCGCCGCGACTAAGAAAGTCGAAGCCAAAAAGATCGCGCTGGTCAAGAAGAAAGCCGCGCTGGTCAAGAAGAAAGCCGCGCTGACCAAGAAAGCCGAAGCCAAAAAGATAGCGCGGGTCAAGAAGAAAGCCGCCGCGACTAAGAAAGTCGAAGCCAAAAAGATCGCGCTGGTCAAGAAGAAAGCCGCCGCGGCCAAGAAAGCCGCCGCCAAAAAGATCGCGCTGGTCAAGAAGAAAGCCGCGCTGGCTAAGAAAGTCGAAGCTCAGAGGTTGTTAGCCGAAAAGAAAGAACTTAAGCGTCTAGAAAAGCTAGCTACGGAAGAAGAAGCGCGCTTAGCCAAAGAAGCGGCCGAGAAAGCGGAGGCCGATCGAGGAACCGTTTGCGAATTGTCAGGGTTTTCGATAACTCCATCCCCATCACAACTCACCGCGGCCACGGTGGACCGTCTGCGAGAAAAGCTATTAGAAGAAAAAGAGCGACTCGGGCGTCAGGCCGACGATCTTCAGGCCGAAGCAGAAACTTTGGCTCGAGAGAGAGAAGGCGGCGATACTCAGTTTGATGAAGAGTCAGGTGATGGCGACACAATCAACACCGAGCGCGAACGCGATTTGTTGCTATCTGCGTCTATGCGCGGAAATGTTGAGCAAATCGAAGCGGCGCTGCTGCGCATAAAACAAGGAATCTACGGAGTGTGTACTCCCGCAGGCAGAGCTATTCCTTTGGAGCGGCTTGAGGCAATTCCGTGGGCCGATGTCTGCGTAGATTGCAAGTCGCGTGCCGACCGCCGGCGATAAATCCGACTCGGTAAATTCCCGGAGCGCATCTTCGCCTCGACTACGGGGGGCGCGATTGGCCACGATAGTTGCCGTTTCAGTAGTAGTGATCGACCAATTATCTAAGTGGTGGGCAGTCTCAACCCTGATTGACCATCCGGTCTATCTATTTGGTTCTGATGTCGGATTTCAACTCATTCGCAACTCTGGAGGCGTCCTCAGTCTTTTTCAAAGTTTTACCCCGATACTCGCAATATTGGCGATTATCTTGACGTTTGTTCTGATGCGAGTTATCCGACGTTCTGACGATCTGCTGACGACACTCGGGCTGGCGTTGATACTTGGCGGTGCAGTAGGAAACCTACTTGATCGGATTTTTAGGCAGCCAAGTATTTTTGAAGGAGCGGTAGTGGACTTTATCCGCGTCGGCAACTTTCCGATTTTTAATGTTGCCGACTCCGCCATCACCGTAGGGGCGGTATTAGTAATCATCGCTTCATTCACCGCGAGTTCCCGCCGATCAACCGGGTTAACCCCGTGACCGCAATACCGCGGATCGTTGTTCCCGATTCACTCGATGGTGAACGAATTGACCGCGCGCTGGCACTTATTACCGGCTGGAGCCGAACTGATATTCAAGATCTACTTAAGGCCGAGAAGATTTTGGTGGGATCGAAATTGGTTAGCAAAAGTTACCGATTATCGACGGGGGAAGAGATCGATGTTCAGGACCAGCCCACCAGCCCACCGCCCATTGGGCCAGAGCCGGTGGCTATCGATATTCGTTATGCCGACGATGATGTAATTGTTGTTGCTAAGCCTGCCGGTCTGGTAGTTCATCCCGGCACCGGAAATGAGCACGGAACATTGGTCCACGGTCTACTGCAGGAGTTCCCCGAAATCGCAACGGTGGGGGACACCGACCGACCGGGGATTGTTCACCGCCTCGACCGTGATACCAGCGGTCTTATGATGGTGGCGCGTTCTGATCAGGGTTATTCGAGTTTGGTGACCGCGTTAGGAGATCGAGAAGTTACTCGCTCGTACATTGCTTTAGTTGAGGGATTTCCCGATGCTCGTCGTGGAGTAATTGATGCTCCTATCGGTCGATCTACCCGTATCCGCACCCGAATGGCGGTACGCGACACGGGCCGACCTGCGCGTACTCACTATGAAGTTGAAAAAACTTGGGCCGACCCGCGCGTGGCCCTACTCGCCGTGCGATTGGAATCCGGCCGAACGCATCAAATCCGAGTTCACTTTTCCGCTATTGGTCATCCGATTGTTGGAGATACAACTTATGGATCAAATCCTGGCCGCCACGCGCTATCGGAACGGCCTTTTCTTCATGCCACCGGTTTGGCGTTTAATCATCCGACCACCGGTGAAGAGATGAACTTTAGCGAGCCGTTACCCGCCGATCTTGTCGCCGTGCTGCAAAATCTCGGCGAGCCGGATGCCTAAACGCGACGCTGCGGTTATTTAACTAGCTGCAGCTGACTGTTCCTGGTGACCCGTACGAGTGCGCCGCACTAATTCACCTATGGTCACTCGTTCAAGATTTTGTCGGCGTTCTTCAGCGGCGGCAATCCATATTTCTTGAAGCACGCAATGTCCTTCACAATGATCGTGCTGTCCAAGCGGCTGAACAAGAGGACCTTCAACCGCGGCGATTATTTCTGCCAGATTGATTTGGTCGGGAGATCGGGTGAGGTTGTAACCCCCACCGATTCCCCGCTTAGACCGCACCAAGCCCGCACCTTTTACGGCCAGAAGGATCTGCTCTAGATAAGGCTGCGGCAAGTCGGTGCGTTCGGCGATTTCCTTAACCGATGTCGGACATCCTGATTCCCAATCGGACTGATGGAGAGCAAGCGAGAGCAGTGCTCGTACGGCGTAGTCGCTGCGGGTCGAGATCTTCATAACTCCATATTTACACATCGAGGCCAAGAAGGTGTCCCGTACCGACCTAACCTCCGTTTATGACCCAAATCGCCCCAGTTCTTCCGGTTTACGATGGGCCGGGATTGGCCAATCTGATGCCGGCACTTCTGGGCGCGGGTGACCGCTCTTGGCTACCGGAGCCCTGCGCATCTGCTCGCGCCACCGTTCTTCTCGTCATCGACGGTTTAGGTTGGGATGCTATTTTGGCTCGAAAAATAGAATTGCCGGTGCTCAACTCTCTTGTGGGTGGCCCGATCAGTTCAGTCGTGCCTTCAACTACCGCGGCCGCGCTTACTTCGATAACTACCGGAACAACGCCCGCTCAACACGGTTTGATTGGATACCGAATTAGGGTCGATGGTTCAGTGCTCAATGTTCTTTCGTGGCATTTTCAGGACCGCCAACCGCCCGATCCTAATTCTGTACAACGGATCGCTCCGTTTAGGGGTCAGCCCGTTCCGGTGGTGACTAAGTCCGAATTTGCCCGATCGGGATTCACCGAAGCCCATCTACGAGGCGCACTTTTTTCCGGTTGGCGTACAACCTCAACTCTGATCCAAGAGTGTGTCCGGTCGTCGGTTTCGGGAGCACCCCTTACTTACGCTTATTATCCTGGCGTTGATGAAGTAGCTCATCAGTACGGATTAGAAAATGATTTTTACGAAGCCGAGCTCCGTTTTGTCGATCACATGGTGGGCGATCTTTTAGCGGCATTGCCTCCCGACTGCGCGCTGTTAATTACTTCCGATCATGGTCAGGTAAATCTTGGCCCCAACTCTTGGCGAGATTTGGGTGATATTTCCGGCCTAGTCGACGCGTGTTCTGGTGATGGCCGGTTTCGCTATCTCCATGCTCGTCGGGGGATGGCTAAAGAGCTGCTCGAGGGGGCTAAAGCCATTCACGGGGAATATGCCTGGATTCGCTCAAAAGAAGAATTACTCGATGACGGCTGGCTGGGATCCGCGCCTTCGACCGCCGTCGCTCGTCGTATTGGTGATGTCGTTATGGCAGCTCGGGGTGACGCGGCTTTTATTGACCCTAAATTGCCCGGCGAAGCTCGTTTGCGCTCAGCTCACGGCTCGCTCACCGCAGCAGAAATGCAGGTGCCGCTCCTGAGTCTCCCCGGTCAGAGTCTTTAGGTCAGAGCCAGTCTTCTTAATCACAGTCGTGTAAGTTCGTAAAGCACTAAAGCCAAACGTGATTCAGTAATCGAAAGTAGCACTAATTCGGCGGGGTATCTCTTGAATTTAGTTTCACCCACAATCAGCGAGCGCGTGTGAGCTCTTCATTCGTTCACCTTCATCTTCACACTGAGTATTCAATGCTAGACGGCGCGGCACGAATCCCTGATGTAATCGCCAACGCGGTTGCCGATGGCCAACCCGCGGTCGGAATTACTGACCACGGCAATATGTACGGGGTTCTTGAATTCGCCAAGACCGCGCGCGCCGAGGGTATAAAACCCATCATTGGCACGGAGGCGTACTTCGTTACTACTAGTCGGTTCGACCGCCCCAAGCGAGAACACCACAAGATATTTCACCTCACTTTATTGGCCATGAACACGATTGGTTATCACAACCTCATGAAAGCAGCTTCATCTGCTTTCATCGACGGTTACTTCTACAAACCCCGCATGGACTTTGAGTTGCTGGAGCGTTACGGCGAAGGTTTAGTCGGTACTACCGGGTGTTTAGGTAGCGCAGTCTGCCAAGCCATTCTTATGGGTGAAAACAATAGCGCTCGCGAAATTACGGCCAAGTTTGTCGATGTTTTAGGGCGGGAAAACTTTTTTGTTGAACTTCAAGATCATGGTCTTGAAGAACAAAAAATTGTCAATCGCGAATTATTGAAAATCTCGCACGAGCTTGGCATCGGTCTCTTGGCGACCAATGATTCGCATTACACCAATCGAGATGATGCGGAAGCCCATGATGCTCTTCTCTGTGTGCAAACCGGTCGCACGGTCGATGATCCCAACCGTTTGCGGTTTGGCAGTGATGAGTTTTATCTCAAATCCGCTAAGGAAATGAGAGATCTTTTCCAAGATCACCCCGAAGCGTGCGACAACACTCTCTTGATCGCTGAACGAGCCGACTTCGAGCCAGTATTCGGCAGTCCGGTACTTCCCGTGTTCCCTACTCCTCCCGATCACGATGAGGACTCCTACTTACGAGAACTAACTATGGAGGGAGCCCGTACCCGCTACGGCGGCGAGCTCGCACCTCATGTTCTCGAACGGATTGAGCACGAGTTGGGAGTCATCAAGGCGATGGGTTTCTCGGCTTATTTTCTCGTCGTTTGGGATTTGGTGCGTTTTGCCCGAGAAAGTGGAATCAGAGTCGGACCCGGACGGGGGAGCGCGGCGGGTTCCTGCGTCGCTTTTTGTTTGCGAATTGTTGATATCGATCCGATTCGTTACGACCTTCTTTTTGAGCGGTTTTTAAATCCTGGTCGTCAGCAGATGCCTGATATCGATATGGACTTCGACTCGCGCTACCGGAGTGATGTAATTAAATACGCGGCCGAACGATACGGCTCAGACCATGTCGCGCAGATCATCACATTTTCTACGATCAAAGCGCGCGCGGCGGTGCGCGACGGTGCGCGAGTTCTCGGTTATCCACCCATGCTCGGCGACAAGATCGCCAAATTGATGCCTCCGCTAGTAATGGGCCGCGATACTCCTCTGGGCGGGTGTCTGGAATTAGTGAAAGGCCATGAAGACGGTTACAAAATGGCGACTGAATTGCGCGAACTTTACGTCCGCGATCCCGATGCCAAGCGGGTTATCGATGTTGCGCGCGGCCTCGAAGGACTCCGCCGTCAAGACGGCATTCATGCGGCCGCGGTAGTGATTACGCGCGAGCCACTTACTGACTATTTACCCATTCAGCGCAAGCCTGGGGCCAGTGGCGATATTGAAAATGCTCCGATTGTCACCCAGTACGAAATGCACGGGGTTGAAGATCTCGGATTGCTCAAGATGGATTTTCTGGGTTTGCGCAACCTAGACGTCATAGAGATCAGTCTCGACCTAATCGAGACTTCAACGGGTACCAGAGTGAATATCGATGAAGTTCCTCTTGACGATGAGGCGACTTTCGACATGCTGCGGCGGGGCGACACCATTGGTGTATTCCAGTTGGAAGGCGGACCAATGCGCTCGCTGTTGAGATCGCTTTCGCCTACCCGATTCGAGGACATCGCTGCTTTAGTTGCGCTTTACCGGCCCGGTCCCATGGCGCAGAACTGGCACAACGAATACGCCGACCGGAAAAACGGTCGCAAGGAAGTTAGCTATCCGCACGCCGACCTCGAAGATATTTTGGCGCCCACTTACGGATTGATGATCTATCAGGAACAGTTGATGCGAGTCGCACAATTGCTGGCGGGATATTCGCTGGAAGAAGCCGACAATCTTCGTAAAGCAACGGGCAAGAAAGACCGCGAACTGATCGCCAAAGAACGCTCTAAGTTTGTCGATGGTTGCGTAGCGCAAGGATACGACCGCGACTTTGGCGAAAAAATATTCGACACCATCGAACCCTTTGCTGACTATTCATTTAATAAGTCGCATTCCGTTGGCTACGGATATCTTGCCTATCAGACCGCCTTTTTAAAGGCTAACTACCCTGTCGAGTTTCTTGCCGCCCTGCTAACCAGCGTGCGCAGCAACAAAGACCAGACCGCAGTATTCCTTAATGAGTGTCGCCAACTTGGAGTCCCCGTCTTGGTCCCTGATGTAAATGAATCAGAACAAGACTTCGTAGTGCGTCGTGGCGACGGCGGCGAGTCGGCTATTCGTTACGGGCTGGCGTCAGTGCGGAACGTCGGTGAAGGAGTGGTTGAACTTATCGTTAATGCCCGCAACTCGGGCGGTTCGTTTAAAGGCTTCCACGATTATTGCGAGCGGGTCGATCCTGTAGCTCTCAACAAACGAACGGTTAAGTCTCTCGCGCAAGCCGGTGCGTTCGACTCGCTTGGGCACCCGCGGAAAGGTTTAGTTGAGGTCCATGAATCTATTAGCGATGCGGTCATGGAGCGTCGTCGACGCCTTGACCAAGGGACATTAAGTTTTTTCGATCTCGAATCGGGAGGACTTAGTTCGGATGATGACAACGTAGCCACGATTCCTGATATCGAATACGACAAGTCGGAACGATTGACTATTGAAAAAGAAATGTTGGGTTTGTATGTAAGTGACCACCCGCTTCTTGGAGTAGAACACGGCTTGGCCAGACTTACTGACGGAACCATTAGTGAACTGCGCGATCAGGGTGACGGGCAGGTGCGAACCTTTGGCGGCGTTGTCACCGGTCTTAATCGTCGCCACACTCGTAAGGGTGATTTGATGGCAACTTTTTTCCTAGAAGATCTGGCCGCAGTAATAGAAGTGATGGTATTTCCAAAAGTTATGCAGAGCGTGGGATCGTTACTCGAAGACGACGTGGTGGTTTGCGTGCGCGGGCGACTTGACCAGCGTGACGAGGCGGTCAAACTCACCGCGCTAGAAGTCCAACGACCCACATTGTCGGCCGAAGATGCTCCTATTCGCGTCCGTATCCCGTTGACAACCGTTTCCGATTCTCGGGTCGCCACCCTTCGGGTGCTGCTCAGTCGTCATCCCGGCAACAGTCCGGTTTATGTCCACCTAGAAGCACGAGAGCGAACCACGGTAATAAAGGTGGGAGACGAATTCAGAGTTGCGGCTAGTAACGGCCTATTCGGCGAACTAAGGGAATTGCTGGGAGAACACTGCCTGCTATAGCCCGCGGCTCGGTCTTAAGCGTTCCTCCACCGGATGGAGGCCCAGACCAGTCAGAGTTCCGGCGGGGGTGGCGTGTCATAGTTTTACGATGCGAATAGGAGTTCTCGGCGCGACTGGTCCGGCGGGGCAGGGCATTGCGGCTCGACTTGCCAGTCTTGGGTACGAAGTCTGGGCTGGTTCTCGAGATGTCGATCGCAGTTCATCGGCGGTGGCGGCGTTAACCGAAAAATGGGGTAGTCGTTTAGCAAGCCTGCAGCCGACCGATAACGAAACCGCGGCCGAATGCGACCTGGTTGTGGTCGCGACAAATTGGGAGGCGGCCGTGGAGACGGCCGCACTCCATGCATCCGCGTTAGCGGACCGAACCGTCGTGGCAATGGCTAACGGAATGGAAAAAGTTGGACGAGAGTTCCACCCCGTTATTCCGGTTGAAGGCTCGGTCAGCGCGGCAATTCAAGCCGCTGCGCCATTGGCCAAAGTCGTAGCGGCCTTTCAGCATATTCCTGCATCGGCATTTGCGGCTATCGATCAGGACATGGAAGGCGATGTAGTTGTGTGCGGCGACGACGATGATGCTCGCACTACCGTGCTTGAGCTGGTTGCGTCGATGCCAAATCTTCGCGCTTTTGACGCGGGATCGTTAATCAACGCTATTGGTATCGAAACTTTTGCCGCCGCGCTCCTGTCTATCAACATCCGTCAAAAAGGAAAAGGAACATTAAAATTTCTTGGAGTTGAGGGTTACGCCCCAAGGGAGTTGTAGTGAGTATTCGTCTATTCGATACCTCTCAGCGGAAGGTCGTTCCGTTTGATCCGAGTGAAATTGTTCGGATGTATGTGTGCGGGATTACCCCGTACGATTCGACTCACTTAGGCCACGCCGCTACTTATCTCGCGTACGACTTATTAATCCGTCGCCTCGAAGATATCGGCCATGAGGTTCGGATGGTTCGCAACATCACTGATGTCGATGATTCAATCTTGCCTAAGGCTCGCGAATTAGGTATTCCGTATCTTGAACTTGCTGCCGCGGAAATTGCTCGATTTAAGTCCGATATGGATGCGCTAAATATCCGACCGCCTTACGCCGAGCCGCGCGTAACGGAATCGATTGATGCGATAATCGAAATGGTTAATCAGCTGCTTGTGTCTGAAAACGCGTATTTGACTCACGGGACTGTTTATTTTGATATCTCGACATTTCCCCGATTCGGTGAGTTGTCGCAGTACTCCGTTGAACACATGATTAAGTTGGCACGTGCCCGCGGGGGGCGCCCCGACGATCCGCATCGTCGCGACCCGCTCGACTTCGTACTCTGGCAACCATCGCTCCCTGATGAGCCGGCCTGGCGCGCGCCTTTTGGTGTCGGACGACCAGGCTGGCACATCGAATGTTCGGTTATGGCGATCGAAAGTCTCGGACCTACTATCGATTTACACGGTGGCGGCACCGATCTCATTTTTCCTCATCATGAGTGCGAGATCGCCCAGAGTGAAAGTGTCACCGGCAAACCTTTCGTTCGCCACTGGTTGCATTCGGCAATGGTTAGCTATGAGGGCGAGAAGATGTCAAAGTCGCTGGGAAATTTGGTATTTGTAAGCGATTTACTCAAGATTGCCGATCCTCGGTCGATTCGCTTGGCTTTACTGCGTCACCACTATCGGTCGGGTTTTGAATGGCACGACACCGATCTTGACGAAGGAGTGGCATTGCTTCATCGGCTACTGGCCGCGGCCGCATGCACGACGGGTCCTGACCCTGAAGCATTCGCTACTCGTGTTCGTGACGCCATTGATAACGATCTTGATGCTCCGCGCGCTCTTGAGGCGCTTGACGATCTGGCTAGCGCCATTCTTTCGACGGGGGTTGATCCCACGGGGGAGAGTGATGCTAGCGCGCCAAAAACACTGCGCGACCTTGGCGATTTACTCGGTGTCGATCTTGCCCGACCGCTTGAGCGACCGGTTTAGTTCAGAGTGATGACTGACCGTGCGAAAATCGGCACTAGTGGGCAGCGATCACGCTGGTACCGTCGGAGCTGAGATGGCTGACGAAATCGTAATTACCTTGCCCGACGGGTCTACCCGCGCAACCCCTTCCGGATCCACTCCGTTGGCGATTGCGCAAGATATTGGCCCGCGACTAGGTAAAGATGCGCTGGCCGCTCGCGTCGACGGCAACTGGTCCGATCTGGATACTCCCCTTACTGCTGATGCAAATCTCGAAATAGTTGTTCCCGCTTCGCCCGGGGGCAGGGAAGTACTCCGACATTCCACCGCGCACGTACTCGCGCAGGCCGTAACCAGTCTTTATCCTGGCGCCCACTACGCCATTGGTCCGGCGATCGAAGATGGATTTTATTACGACTTTGAACTTCCTGATGGTGGCCACTTTACCGATGCCGACCTTGAAGAGATATCAACTCGCATGCGAGAAATTGTTGCTGCCGACCAACCGTTTGAGCGCGACGAACTCAAGCGTGATGAAGGGCTGTCGCTATTTTCGGACCAACCGTTTAAGCGCGACATTATCGAGCGAGTTGAGGAATCCGAAGTAGGGAGCGGCTCGATAATTAGCATTTATCGAAATAAGCGTTCTGACGGTAGTGAATTCATAGACCTCTGTCGCGGTCCGCACGTTCCTTCGACTAAGCGTTTAGGTTCCTTTGCTCTGCTTAAAGTGGCGGGTGCCTATTGGCGGGGCGATGAAAAAGGCCCGATGCTGCAGAGGATTTACGGAACGGCGTGGGAATCCAAAGCTGCGCTCGAAGAGCACCTTGACCGACTGAAAGAGGCCGAGCTTCGAGACCATCGCCGCCTCGGAGCCGAATTGGATCTTTTTTCATTTCCTCCTGAAATTGGCGGCGGTTTGCCGGTCTTTCATCCCAAGGGCGCCATGGTGCGCAAATTGATGGAGGACTATTCGCGCGCCGAGCACGAAGCCGGAGGTTACGAATTCGTTTGGACTCCGCATATAGGCAAGGCGTCTTTATTCGAAACTTCTGGCCACCTTGAGTGGTACTCCGAAGGCATGTACCCACCCATGGAAATGGAAGGGGCGACTTATTACCCCAAACCTATGAACTGCCCTGGACACATGCTTATCTATCGTTCGCGCTCGCGTTCTTATCGCGAATTGCCACTGCGATTTTTTGAATTCGGAACGGTTTATCGTTTTGAGCGTTCGGGAGTTATTCACGGATTGACGCGAGTTCGAGGTATCACTCAGGACGACAGTCACATATTTTGTACTCCTGATCAGCTACCCGATGAACTGGCCAGTCTTCTAAGCTTTGTTTTGCGATTACTGCGCACCTTTGGTCTCGATGATTTCGAAGCCGAATTAGCTACTCGGCCCGATAAATTCGTAGGTGAAATCGATGACTGGGATCGAGCCACCGATGCGCTGCGTCACGCCCTCGATTCGGCCGGGATTCCGTATGTAGTTGCTGAAGGTGAAGGCGCGTTCTACGCACCCAAGATCGATGTGCATGTGCGCGACGCGATAGGCCGGCGGTGGCAGCTCTCAACTTTGCAAGTCGATCTTCAATTGCCGGCGCGTTTTGATTTGGAGTACGTAAGTGCGGGCAACACGCGAGAGCGCCCGTGGGTTATTCACCGAGCGCTATTCGGTTCGATTGAACGGTTCTTCGGCATTCTCTTGGAGCATTACGCGGGCGCATTCCCAACGTGGCTAGCTCCAGTTCAAGTAGTGATTCTCCCCGTGGCGGATCGACATAACGACAGGGCCAACGAATTGCGAGAGGAACTACGCACGCTCGGAATCCGAGCTGAAGTGCACGATGCCCACGCCGACACCCTTGGCGCTCGGGTACGGCGGGCCAAGACGGAAAAAGTTCCTTATGTTCTCGTTTTGGGCGATGAAGACGTCGAAGCGCGAACGGCTGGCGTTAACCGAAGGGGAAGTGATGACCCCGAGCGCGGGGTTCTGGTGAGTGATTTCATAACGCAGATTCAAAACGATATAATTAGTCGCGCATGAGTATGGGTCGCATGTGGGCGGGTTGGCGTCGCGAGTATGTAGAGGGTGTGGCTAATAACGATCCAGATTCTGGCTGCGTATTTTGTGATTTGTCTAGCGATGAAAGTAGTTTTCAGATCATCACCAGCAATGACTCAACCATGGCGGTTATAAATATTCACCCGTATACCTCGGGACACTTATTAGTTATGCCGCGCCGACATGTAAGTGCGCTCGATGCGCTCAACTCCGAAGAAGCGGGGTCCGTCATGATGATGACGCAAGCAGCAACCACTGCGATTACTTCAGCGTACGAACCTGACGGCATTAATGTTGGAATAAATCAAGGACGGGCCGCGGGTGCCGGTTTGCCAAATCATCTCCACGTTCATGTGTTGCCAAGATGGATCGCGGATACCAATTTCATGACTGCGGTGGCGGAAGTAAGAGTTCTGCCCGAAGCTCTCGACGTAACTTGTGAGCGTTTGCGTTCGGCCTGGCCCGCTAACAGTAGGTAATCATGTCTGATCCCAAATCTAAATCCGATACCTCCGGCGACGCGCTCCCTGACGAATTAAATGTCACCGCTTACGTGGGCCCGTACATATTTCCCGACATTCGTCGGCGTCGTATTGGCGGGGGAATCCAACTAGTTATCGCCGCCGCGGCGATCATTGTCGGAGTGGCTGCCAACAACATCGGGTTAACCGTCGGCGGTATCGCTATTGGTGTTATCTCCGTTTGGTTTTTTCTAGCGGCATGGCCACTCGCTATTGACCAAACCGAAGCTTTGGCTATTGCGAGCCGGACGGTGGGGTTCGCGGTTGGACACGCGTCGGCGCAAGTCGGTTGGACCGGCCTGCGGTCACGCCCGTCGTGGCGAATCTTGGTTTATTCGACCGAGTCACCACCCGACTTGCGGGGTCTAGTCGAAATAGATGCAGTAGACGGACGGGTAATTGGCGACTACACCGAGGCCAATCCGGAAGATTGGGCAGATCTGGAATAAAAGTCGTTTCCGAACCGATTCGGCTATACGAACTGATAGGTAATTCCTAATAGTGCAAAGAATCGGCGTTAATGTGGTAGAAAATACTTACAAAATAACGAGGGCAGGCTTTAAGTGATTGATCGGCGATGGCGAGCATCGGTAGAGCAAGGGCTTGAACCGGTAGGCCGAGTGCTGGTACGCGCGGGAATTTCCGCTGACGCGTTGACAATCTTTGGTCTAGCGGCGGCGGTGGCAACGGCGGTTCTTATCGCTAATGGCAACTTGGTGTGGGCGGTATTTGGTCTCATTGCCACGGGAATTCCTGACATTCTCGACGGCTCAGTAGCGCGCCAAAGCGGCACCGCTAATGAACGGGGCGCATTTTTTGATTCAGTGTTCGATCGCATTGCGGATGCAGTAATTCTGGGTGGAGTGGCTTGGCATTTAAGTACCGAGGGCTCGCAACTTTCGATTTTGGTGTTTGCGGTGCTCGCCTTAACCATGCTCGTCTCTTACGAGCGGGCCAAGGCCGAAGCACTCGGGCTTTCGGCCCAGGGTGGAATCATGGAACGACTAGAGCGTTTCGTGTTACTCGGAATCGGTTTAGCTCTCGACATTCTCATTCCGGTGTTGTGGATCATGCTGGCCCTCACCGCTATCACTGCGGCCCATCGATTCGTGATGGTGTGGAGACAGGCAACTCCAAAGGCCGTGGGTAAATCATCTCGAAGCAAACGAACACCACGTGCTCGGCGCCCGCGCCGCATTTCTCGCGTATCGAGCTAGCGCGGAGGCGGCTCGACGCCTGCCGGTGTCGTTCAGTCGTCCGCTGGCTCGATCGGTATCAGCGTTAGCGTCTTACGCCACTCCGGCCCGCCGCGATCAGGTAAAGCGGAATTTGCAGCGAATCTCAGGGGGACAGTTAAGCCGTGACGAACTCAATCAAGGCGTCGCTAAAGTTTTCGAAAATTACGCGCGCTACTGGTTGGAATTATTTAGAGCGGGAAGTGAAAATTTCGATGATATTGAAATTAAGGGCAAGCAATTTTTAACTGATCTTTCTGGCGGTGCGATCTTGGCCCTTCCTCATTTAGGAAATTGGGATTTAGCTGGGTCCTATCTATGCGCGAGCGGATTTCCTCTGACCGTGGTCGTGGAGACGGTTGAGCCACCCGAGCTGTTTGATCTTTTTACTGCTACTCGACAAAAATTCGGTATGGACGTTGTCCCGCTTAACCACCACGCTACGGGCAAATTAGTCAAGGCCCTAGAGAAGGGGCAGTTGGTGTGCCTGTTGTCCGATCGAGATATAAGTGGTGATGGCGTCGAAGTCGATTTCTTTGGCGAAAAAACTACCGTTCCCGGCGGGCCGGCGCTGCTCGCATTACGCACGGGAGTTCCCCTTTTGCCCTCGGCAACTTTTTTTACTTCGAGTACCGGATTACGAATTGAAATACAAGCACCGTTAGCAGTCGAGCGTAAAGGCCGCTTGCGTGACGATGTGGCTCGCATCACTCAAGATCTAGTCAACCACTTCGAAGACTCCATCCGTCGAGCTCCTGATCAATGGTTGGTTCTCCAGCCCAACTGGCCATCAGATTTGCCATCAGATTTGCCACCAGATTTGCCGGTTTCATGACCGCTAACGCCGAACCGTTACGAGTTGTTCTCACTAGCCCGTATTCGTTATCGGTGGATGGTGGTGTACAGATTCAGGTACTGGACTTAGCGCGCGCGTTACGAGCTCGGGGAGTTGATGCTCGGGTACTAGCCCCGTCGGACGGTCCTCCACCCGAACCGGGGGTAGTGAGTCTGGGGCCGACACGGAGATTTTCTAGCAATGGTTCAATTGCTCCAATTACGGTTGGACGCGCGGTGGCCGGACGAACCTACGAAGCGGTGCGAGCCTTGCGTCCAGATGTAATTCACCTTCACGAGCCACTTTCTCCAATGCACTTTCCGCTAATTCTGGGTACCGATATTCCTGCGGTCGGCACATTCCACGCCGCGCACTCCGGCCGCAATTCTTGGTACGACACTTTTCGTTATCCACTAAAAAAGATGGTGAATCGCTTAACCGCAATTACCGCGGTGTCGGAAGAAGCGCGAAGAAATGTAGAAGAACTTTCCGGCCTACCGTGTAAAATTATTCCTAATGGCGTAGTTATAGAAAATTTTTCTCTGGCCCCACCCTGGCCAAGCAGTCGGCCCGCCATCGCTTTCTTGGGTCGTCACGAGCCGAGAAAAGGGCTCTCGGTTTTGCTAGAAGCATATTCTGGCCTTGATCGAGCAGCCGACCTCTGGGTGATGGGGGAGGGTCCGCGCACCGCCGATCTGCGTTCGGAACACGAAAGCCGCATAGCGGTCGGTTCAATCGATGAATCGCGTGGTGGCGTTCACTGGATTGGTCATGTGAGCGAATCGGAAAAGGCGGCGCGACTAAGTGGCGCGACTATTGCTTGCTTTCCCTCTTTAGAGGGCGAGTCGTTCGGGATCGTGCTTCTCGAAGCTATGGCATCGGGAACCGCGGTAATTGCATCAGATTTGACCGGTTATCGCCATGTGGCTCGTAGCGGCCAAGATGCAAAACTGGTCGCTCCTGGTGATGCTGACGCTTTACGGAAAGCGCTGAGAGAATTACTCGACAATGAGAGTCGTCGTCGAGAGCTAATTGCTTCGGGGACCCTTAGAACGCAAGATTTTTTAATGGAAAATGTGGCTAGCTCGTTCCACGCCCTGTACTTAGAGGTGCAGGCATCAAGACCTGCTCCCACTCGATCCGTTTAAACATTTTATTATTCCCGCTAAATGGCGAATCTAAGCGCTGAGCCGAGCGTTATCGGGCGAAACGAAAGCCTACGATAGGAGTATTAGTCTCGGTCTAGAGGTAAATAAATACCGAAAGGACTTTTTATGATCGTAGCGATTGTTGTCGTAGTGGTTGTGCTGTTGGCCATCGCCCTCATGTTTAACTCCTTAGTGCGAGCGCGCAACCGAGTTGATAACGCGTGGAGCCAAATCGATGTTCAACTAAAACGTCGCCACGATTTGATTCCTAATCTTGTTGAAACCGTTAAGGGCTACGCGGCTCACGAGCGTCAGACTTTCGAGGCGGTCACGGCCGCTCGCAACACCGCAGTTAGTGTTCAAGAGTCGGGGAATGTAGGAGAAGTAGCCGGCGCGGAAAATATTCTGACCGGAGCGTTGAAGAGTCTTTTCGCGGTAGCGGAGGCGTATCCTGATCTAAAAGCCGACACCAATTTTCTCGCGTTGCAAGAGGAGTTGACCTCTACTGAAGACCGAGTGGCTTACTCTCGTCAGTTCTATAACGACAGTGTCCTTAACTACAACAACGCCATTCAAACATTGCCCCGCAATATCCTTGCCCGCGCGTTAAGTTTTTCCCAAAAAGAATTCTTTGAAGCTGCTCCGGGTGACGACACTCCGGTTTCGGTCAAGTTCTAGAAACGACTTTAATCGTCTATGGGCAATTCTAAGAACGCATCTTCTAATACTGGAAATTTAATCGGCACTCGCACCGATTTTACTGCTGAAATTCGTCGTAACAAGTGGCGGACCTTCGTAATTTTGGTCTCGTTTGTCGCGCTAATCGTTTTGGTCGGTCTAGCGGTAGATCTGTTATTCAACTTCGGCCTCGTGGCTCTTTTGATAGCTCTAGTCATTGCTTCGCTGATGGCATTTTTTTCTTACTTCAACTCCGACAAGGTGGCGCTGGCCGTTACGGGGGCTAAACCCGCTGACCCTAATGAATATCAACGCTTCCATAATCTCGTTGAGGGTCTATGCATAGCGAGTGGTCTCCCTAAGCCGCGCCTGTACGTAATCGACGATCCTGCTCCCAACGCGTTCGCTACTGGCCGCAATCCTCAACACGCGGCTTTAGCCGTAACCACCGGTCTTTTAACGCTGATGAATCGAGTCGAGCTAGAAGGCGTTATCGCTCACGAGCTGTCCCACGTTAAGAATTACGACATTTTGGCCGCCACGGTGGCGGTAACGGCGGTGGGCGCCCTAGCACTGTTGGCTGATCTTGGACTGCGATTTTGGATATTTGGTGGGCGCAGCAGTCGAAGCGACAGCAACAACGCGGGCGCAGTGGGAGTGGTAGTAGCGCTCCTGGCTATGGCCCTTTTGGTTCTGGCCCCGCTCGGTGCCCGGTTGATGCAGTTTTCGATGAGTCGAAAGCGAGAATTATTGGCCGACGCCACGGCGGTACAACTGACTCGTTATCCTCCCGGATTATGTGCCGCGTTAAAGAAGCTTGAAGCCGATACCGTGGTGGTTCATCGCGCAACTCGAGCCACGGCACAATTGTGGATCGAGTCGCCCTTAGACCGAGAGGAAGGCAAAAAAGGATCGTGGCTAAATCGAGCGTTCGACACTCATCCGTCACTAAGCGAGCGAATTCAAATTCTAGAATCAATGTAGCCGGTTCGGCTTTGTCGAGTAAATCGCGCCGCCGTCAATTGCGGCGGGCCACGATAGTGATAGTGATTGGTGCAGTTATCGCCACCGCGTGCGGTGGTGGAAGCGATCCAGCCAAGAAAAAATCCGCGCCCGTCAGCACTACGACCACTAAAGCAATTCCTATCGCTCCGTTAACTGGCTTGCCCGACCCCAGTGGCGTTTCGGTCGGCCGGGCCAGTTTGGCAGTCAAGATTGAAAACACTCCCGCAGCTCGTCCTCAGTCAGGACTTGATGTAGCCGACGTAGTTTTTGAAGAAGTAGTCGAAGGCGGAATCACTCGCTTCTGGGCAATCTTTAATTCGGCCGCCCCTAAAAATGTTGGCCCTATTCGTTCGGTCCGAGCCATGGACCCGCAGATCGTTTCTCCGTTCGGCGGCATTGCTGCTTTTTCCGGTGGCGCCCCACCCAACGTCGCGCTTATTCGGGCGACGAATTTGGTGACGGTTGATGAAAATAATGCCGGTAGTGCGTTCTTCCGAGAGTCCACTCGATCGGCACCGAGTAATCTCTACGGGCGCACAACTGAACTATTTAGTCGGGGCGGAACTCCGATTCCTCCGGTAGCCCAGTTCTCATACATCGGCGCGCCCGACCCGGCCGCGGCCGCCACAACTACTACTACCGGAAAGAAACCTGGAAATCAATCTGGAAAGAAACCCAGAACTACCACTACCACGACGACGGCACCGTTGGCGTTTAGTGGTGAAGCAATCACGCAATTCCATGTCAACTTTGCCTCGGGTTACGACGTAACTTACGTTTGGGACGCCACTACTGGCTGGAAACGATTCTCCCAGTCGAGCGATCCCTTCTTGGCGGCTACGGTTCCTCCCGTTCAGATTTCGGCCACCAATGTTATCGTCATGTTTATTCCTTACACCGGTGGTGGTGGCGATGGAAACATGATCGGTACCGGCCCCGCGTGGGTGTTTTCCAACGGCAATCTTGTTAGAGGGATTTGGACCAAGGCCAGCGATACCGACCCCACCCGCTACACCGATGCCGCCGGCGCGCCCATAAAGATCACCCCGGGCCGCACGTGGGTAGAACTGTTGCCGAACGATCGAACGGTCGATGTAGTGGCTGCTCCTGTCCCACCGCCCACCGCGGCGGCGCCAGTCACCACCACGACCAAGCCTAAAAAGAAGAAGTAGACAGACTGACGCCTGACGCCTGACGCCTGACTCATGGCTCATGGCTCATGGGCGCGGCGATTCATTCGGGAGTCATTACTCTGAGTTCGGTAGACTCGAAGTAATGACTTCCGAATCTGAACAACACCGCACCGGCACCGCGCGGGTTAAGCGCGGGCTAGCCGAAATGCTCCGGGGCGGGGTAATTATGGATGTGGTTGATGCCGATCAGGCTCGCATCGCCGAAGACGCGGGCGCGGTAGCAGTGATGGCGCTGGAGAGAGTTCCGTCGGATATCCGACGGGACGGGGGAGTGGCTCGTATGAGCGACCCTTCAATGATTGAAAATATTCAGTCCACGGTAACTATTCCGGTAATGGCTAAATGCCGCATCGGACATTTTGCTGAAGCACAAATTCTTGAATCATTAGGAGTCGATTACATCGACGAAAGCGAAGTTCTTACTCCGGCCGATGAAGCAAACCATGTTGACAAGTGGTCGTTCGGTACTCCGTTTGTTTGCGGTGCGACCAATCTTGGTGAAGCGTTGCGGCGCATCTCTGAAGGGGCTTGTCTGATTCGCTCAAAAGGCGAAGCGGGTACCGGAAATATTGTTGAGGCGGTGCGTCATCTCCGTTCAATTTTTGGATCCATACGCAGCCTCACCACGGCTGACGAGGCCGAGTTATTCGCATGGGCCAAAGAACTTCGGGCGCCAATCGATTTAGTACAAGAAGTAGCCAAAATAGGCGAGTTGCCGGTTCCGTTGTTCTGCGCCGGTGGTATTGCTACTCCCGCGGACGCATCTTTAGTTCTTCAGTTGGGTGCTCAGGCGGTATTCGTAGGTAGTGGAATTTTCAAGAGTTCCGATCCCGCGGCGCGGGCTAAAGCCATTGTCGAAGCTACGACCCACTATCGCGACGCGGCCATAGTGGCCAAAGTCTCGCGCGGACTTGGTGAAGCAATGCCCGGTGAAGAGATAGCCGGTTTAGAAACTCGACTCTCCGAGCGAGGCTGGTAACGGGCCTCGTTAGCATTTTTGCCCGCTAGCCCCTTTATGAAACCAGCGTCGTAAGATAATCGCGATGAAAGTTGGAGTTTTAGCTCTTCAGGGTGCATTCCGAGAGCATCGCGAAGTCTTTGCGAGTTTGGGCTGTGAGGCTTTTGAAGTGCGATCGGCTCGCGATCTTGTGGCCGCTGATGCGTTAGTTCTGCCGGGGGGCGAATCGACCGCCATGATTCACCTTCTTCGCACTGGCGATCTGCTCGCCCCTCTCCGTGATCGGTGTCAATCAGGTGTTCCCGTGTTGGCAACTTGTGCTGGTCTTATCTTGGGTGCCCACGAGATAGTTGATGGTCGTGCCGATCAGATCGGTCTCGATTTTCTTGATGTTACGGTGCGTCGAAATGCTTACGGTCGCCAACAACAATCATTTGAAGCGCCGATAGATATCGGCTTACCAGGCGGACTGTTCCCTGGAGTTTTTATTCGGGCTCCTCGTATTGAAAAAGTTGGTGCGGAAGTTGAGATTTTGGGTTCCTACGAAGGGTCGCCCGTCTTGGTGCGCGCCGGCAAAGTGTGGGCGTCTTCGTTCCACCCCGAAATTTCGGGCGACTTGCGGGTCCATCAAGCCTTTATTCGGGCGGCGCGTGAGCAAGGGCTGTGATTATCTAATAGGGTTCGGTCAACAATCCGAGGGGGTGCGGTGAGCGGTCATTCGAAATGGCATTCCATAAAGCATCAGAAAGGCGCGGCCGATGCGGCCCGCGGGAAACTTTTTGCTCGTTTAGCTCGTCAAATCGAAGTCGCGGCCCGTTCGGGTGGCGGCGACATTGATGCCAACGCCAATCTTCGCGCCATGGTACAAAAAGCCCGCAGTTCGTCTATGCCTAAGGACAACATTGAGCGCGCGATCAAGCGCGGCACGGGCGAACTCGAGGGGGCCCACTACGAATCGATTACCTATGAGGGCTACGCTCCTCACGGAGTAGCAGTTCTTATTGAGTGTTTGACCGATAATCGCAACCGCACTGGTTCGGAAGTTAAAAATATATTTACCCGTAACGGCGGGTCGCTCTCTGAACCTGGAGCGGTCGCGTGGCAGTTTGAACGCAAAGGTCTCATAGCTATTGAAAAAACTGCCGTAACTGAGGACACCTTGATGTTGGCTGCTCTTGAAGCGGGAGCGGAAGATATCGCCGATCACGGCAATACTTGGCAAGTAGTCGTGACTCCGGCCGATTTGGTGGCAGTAGAGACGGCTTTGGCGGCGGCGGCGATACCGGTGGCTTCAGTAGACACCGCTATGGTGGCGGAACAGTTGGTTCCGTTAGTCGATGCTCCGACCGCTAAGAGTGTTTTGCGGGTTATTGATTCGCTCGAAGAACACGACGATGTTCAGCATGTATTTGCTAACTTCGACATTCCTGACGAAATTCTAGAATCCGCCTATGCCTAGTTCGTCTTATGCCCGGTTCGTCTTATGCCCGGTTCGTCTTATGCCCGGTTCGTCTTATGCCCGGTTCGTTAGGGGTTAGACGAGTGATTGTAATTTGAGGAGGGTGTCGTAATGAAAGGTCCGGCAGTGGGAGACCGTGCTCCCGACTTCACTCTTGCGGGTGTACAAGTTGGCGATCGGCGGGATTTTTCGCTCTCGGAGTACCGCGGTAAACCGGTGGTATTGGCGTTTTATCCTGGCGACGCCACGGCGGGGTGCAGTATCCAATTGAAGTCATATCGAGATGATTTTGAGGTATTTTCCGAAGCGGGAGCGACACTTTTAGCCATTTCTCCTCAAGATGTAGACAGCCACGCGAGCTGGTCTGATCGAGAGAAGTTTCCCTTCGCCCTCCTGGCCGATCCCGACCATAAAGTCATTGAGGCCTACGGCGTGCGTTCTCCGATCGTGGGAGTAAAACGAACTGTTTGTATCATCGATTCCGAAGGGATAGTGCGCTGGCGCTTTACTGGCGGCGTTCGCGCTATTTTTAAGAAGCCTCGCGCTCTTGCTCGAGTGCTGGAAAAAGTCACCTGACGGGATTGGTTATTCTCTTTACTTATGAAAATTTCAATCTCGATTAACGGTCAGAGTCAACAGCATGATGTTGAAGCGCGAACATTGTTGGTCCAGTTCTTGCGCGAAAACGCGAACCTAACCGGTACCAAGGTTGGTTGTGATACGTCATCGTGTGGTGCCTGCACGGTATTGGTCGATGGAGAATCGGTTAAGTCCTGCACCATGTTCGCAGCTCAAGCTGATGGAGCTTCGGTAACGACAATCGAAGGGTTAATGACCGACGGTAAGTTTCATCGGGTCCAACAGGCATTCCAGGACGAGCACGGTCTTCAATGCGGTTTTTGTACGGCCGGAATGGTCATGGCGGCAGTATCGCTCTTAGAAGAAATCCCGGATCCTACTGAGAGTGACGTTCGCTTTGGACTCGAAGGCAATCTTTGTCGGTGCACTGGTTATCACAACATCGTTAAAGCGGTCATGACGGCCGCGAGGACCAAATGATTCCCGCGAGTTTTGATTATCTGCGGGTCGATTCGGCCGAACAAATTATTTCGGGATTGGCTGAGTACGGTGACGAGGCGAAAATATTGGCGGGGGGAATGTCACTGATCCCGCTAATGAAATTACGCTTAGCTACCCCGACCGTGTTGCTTGACGCCGGAAAAATTAGCGATCTCGCTTATATAAAAGATGAAGGTAGCTACATCGCTCTTGGTGCTCTAACTCGTCACCGAGATCTCGAAACCAGCACTTTGTTGAGCGAACACTGTGCGGTCTTGCGGGGAGTGGCCGCTGAAGTTGGCGATAATCAAGTTCGGCACCGAGGAACTATTGGTGGTTCGGTTGCTCACGGTGACCCCGCCTCCGATCTTCCGGCGGTGTTAGTTGCTCTTGACGCAGCTTTTATCGTTCAAGGACCCAATGGCACTCGGGAACTGCCCGCGGCAACTTTTTTTAACGGTTTTCTCGAAACCGAACTTGCGGCCGACGAGTTGCTAACCGAAATAAGAGTTCCCAAGACTGGATCGTCGAATTGGTCGTACCAGAAATTTAATCGGCGGGCACAAGACTGGGCCATCGTGGGCGCGCTCGCTTTTCGTGCTCCCGATTCAGTACGAGTCGCGTTGGTGAATATGGGGTCAGTTCCAATTCGTGCTCGGGGGGTTGAACAAGCATTGGCTTCCGGTTCATCGTTTGCTCTGGCCGCGCAAGAAGCCGCGGTGGGCACCGACGCCCCTGACGACTCCAACGCGTCAGCGACTTACCGCGAGCACCTGGCTCGAGTTTTGGTAAAACGCGCACTCGATGAGGCGCTGATCTGATTATTGCCGTCGCGATTTTGGCGGCCGGCCGAGGGTCGCGTTGGGGAAACGATCTCGCGAAGCCGTTGGCCGAATTTTGCGGTCAGTCGTTGGTGACTTGGGCATTCAATTCGGCGCAAGCCAGCGGTTTGGCTCCGATAGTTTTAGTTGTGGGCTATCAGGGTGCCGCCGTGGCGAACGCGGTTCCACCCGAAACACAGATAGTTCACGCGGCCGACTGGAGCCGAGGCCAGTCTTATTCTTTGCGAGCATTAATTGATGCGCTGACTCCTGAGGCAGTCGACGCGGTTTGTGTCGGTCTGGCGGACCAGCCTTTAGTTGGTGCGAATTCTTATCGTCGGCTAGCGGCGGCAGCCGAAGCGGGGTCGCGTTTAGCGGTCGCCACTTATGCTGGAATAAGAGGGAACCCAGTAATGATCCATCGAGATCTATGGGATGAAATTGGAAAGATAGATGGTGACAAAGGAGCTCGAGCGTTAATGGAAAAACATTCAGTTACCGCAGTCGACTGCACTGATACTGGAATTTCGACTGATGTCGATACGCTCGAAGAATTGCGTGATCTAGAGGAGGAATACCGTGGAAATCTCCAATGAATTTCAAGTAGCAGTTCCGATAGAACAAGCGTGGAATGTACTACTTGATATAGAACGAATTGCTCCGTGTTTGCCGGGCGCTCAGCTGCAAGAAATTGCGGGTGAGGAATATCGAGGAATAGTAAAAATTAAAGTTGGCCCTATAACTGCGCAGTACCGAGGCGTGGCCCGTATTGTGGAAGCCAATATTGTGGACCGGCGTATCGTAATTCGCGGTGAAGGTCGGGATACTCGGGGGCAAGGTAACGCCTCCGCCACCGTGACGGCATTGTTGGTAGCCGATGGAGAATCGACGCAAGTGAAAATCGATACCGATCTTCAGGTCACCGGGAAGGTCGCGCAATTCGGGCGAGGGGTGATGGCCGAAGTTTCGACCAAACTGATTGCGGCTTTCGTGGCCTGCTTGAATGATCAGGTCTTGCATGATCAGGTTTCGTCGGCACCGGGCGCGGTGCTCGAAACCGGTCAGTCAGAAGGTATCCGCCAAATCGATGCTCCCGAGGTTGTGGCGCTCGACCTCGGGCGAGTAGCCGGAGGGGCAATTGCTCGCCGAGCAATACCGTTAATTTTGGGTGCGGCGGTCGGTTTTACCGGCGCGGTCTGGCTAATCGTCCGCTGAGCACGGCCTAGGCTTTTTGCGGTATCCAACCTCAAGCCCGTCCCAACCCGTATAATCGAACCTATGTTCGACTCGAGCGAAATAGTTCTGGGGATCGATCCCGGGCTCACTCATTGTGGTTACGGAGCGATTCGACGAATTCCGGGCGGCGCCGAAGCAATCGCCTACGGCGAGATAACGACCGATCCGGCGACGTCTACTCCCGACCGGCTGCTGGTATTGGCCGAGGAAATGGAAACTCTTATCGCTCGCCTTTCCCCCGCGGCGCTTGCGGTAGAACGCATTCTTTTCCAAAATAACGCCAAGACCGCAATTTCAGTGGGTCAAGCAAGCGGGGTCGCGTTGTTGACGGCCGCCCGAGCAGGAATACCAGTTTTTTTATACAGCCCGAACGAGGTGAAACTTGCAGTTACTGGTTCGGGGGCGGCGCAAAAACGACAAGTACAACTCATGGTGGCGCGACTGTTGAGTTTAAAAAGTCCTCCCGATTCTCCCGATGCCGCCGATGCGTTAGCGCTGGCGCTAAGCCATCTCCAGTCCGCTAACTTACGATCCTTGGTCGATACGTCCACCGCGGCTTCTACCGCGGCGTCCACCCCAGCGCCCGGTTTGGCGACCGCCATAAGCGCGGCCCTCGCCCGAGAGAACGCCTGATGATCGGGTCGGTCCGCGGAACGGTGATTGATCGGTCGCCGAGCGGGGAAGTCCTTATTGAAGTTGGTGGCGTCGGCTACCGAGCTTTGGTTCCTCTTGGCGCGCTGGGTGGTCTCGAACCAGGGTCGATCGCATTTCTTTTTACTCACCTTAATTCGCGTGATGATGCACTTACACTCTACGGATTTCCTACTCGAGGCGAGCGGGATGTGTTCGAAATTTTATTGGGCACGGTAGGAGTAGGCCCGTCGCTCGCGCTAAAGATTTTGTCAGTTCATAACCCGCGTGCTTTACAGCGAGCAGTAGCCGATGAAGATTTGGCCGCATTAACTTTGGTACCCGGAGTAGGCAAACGAACCGCCGAACGATTGGTCATTGAATTGCGCGCCCGTCTCGATGTTCCAGAATCGGTTGGCGTTAGCGAGACGGCTCCCAATACCCGCGTCGAGGTACGAGAAGCTCTCTCCGGTCTTGGTTACGGCCCAGAAGAAGTAAGGGCGATTATGGTGCGCGTGCCCGAAGACGGATCAGTAGAAGACTTATTACGGATTGCCTTACAGCTATTGGCGACTTCACGATGAAATCAGAGGAACTATGACCGACGAAGTTTTGCATAGTGACGCCGACCCTGGTGAACGAGCCGAAGAAACTTCCTTGCGGCCGCGGCGCCTAGATGAATTTGTTGGTCAACCTAAGCTTCGCGAACACTTAGAAATAATGTTGGGGGCGGCGCATAAGCGCGGTCAATCGCTTGACCATATTCTTTTTGCCGGTCCTCCCGGTCTGGGAAAAACCAGCCTCGCCGGAATTATCGCCGCCGAACGCGATTGTGCTTTGCGTATAACGAGCGGCCCGGCGCTGGAACGAGCGGGCGATGTCGCCGCGATTCTTACCAACCTTGATGATGGCGATGTTTTATTTATTGATGAGATTCACCGGTTGCCGCGTCCAGTTGAAGAAGTTCTTTATCCCGCCATGGAAGATTTTCAACTTGACATAGTGATCGGAAAAGGTCCGTCGGCTCGTTCCATCCGTCTCGACTTACCCCGATTCACTTTGGTCGGCGCCACTACTAGAAGCGGATTAATAACGGGCCCCTTACGCGACCGGTTTGGTTTTGTAGCCCGACTTGATTATTACGAAGCGTCCGACTTAGTCACAATCGTCATGCGCACGGCCGGAATTCTTGGCGTGCCGGTTAGCACTGAAGGAGCCGAGGAGATCTCGCGTCGGGCTCGAGGCACGCCTCGTATTGCTAATCGACTTTTAAAACGGGTACGCGATTTTGCTGAGGTGCGCGCGAACGGCACGGTCGATCTCTCGACGGCAAAAGAAGCGCTGGCCATATTCGAAGTCGACGAGCTCGGCCTCGACAAAGTCGACCGCAAGCTGTTGTTCTCGCTCTGCGAAACTTTTGCTGGTCAGGCAGTGGGACTAGGAACGCTGGCGGTGGCGGTGGGCGAGGAGACCGATACGGTGGAAGATGTTTACGAGCCATTTCTGCTGCAACAAGGTTTGATTCGGCGTACTCCGCGTGGGCGAGTAGCCACCAATTCGGCTTATGCCCATCTTGGAATTACCGTTCCCGCCGGCGGTACTCCCGAGTTGTTTGCTGACTAATACTTCTTGGGCGCGCGACTCGGTTCCTGAAGGTCGTCCACTACGATGCTTCTAATGAAAGAGGACCGAGAATGATAATTGTCGTTTATCTGGTCATCTTGGTAGTGGCATTTTTCTTACTGGTCGTCTTGCCGCAACGCCGACGCATGACCGCACAACGAGCATTTATTGCCAGTCTCAATGTGGGCGATCGAGTAATCACCTCCGGTGGCATTTACGGTAATGTGGTTGGGCTCGGAGGCGACACGATTGATTTACAGATATCTCCGCAGGTCGTCGTTACGGTGGCGCGGGGATCAGTGGCGGGCCGACCCAGCCCTTCCCCCGAAGCGGCGTAGTCGATGGCGACTTCATCGCCCCGCCGCATGCGGGCCTACCTGGCGGTCACCTTTTTGGTGGTGGCGGTAGCTCTTGGTTCAGTCATCGTGACGGGAAAAGAACCCATCCTCGGCCTCGACCTGCAGGGCGGAATATCAGTCGTGCTGGCGCCGGTGGGTGAGGTAAAGAACAGTTCGCTTGATGTCGCGGTTGAAATTATTCGTTCCCGAGTTGACAGTCTGGGAGTTGTCGAACCCGAGATCAGCCGACAGGGCGGCAACATTGTTGTCGATCTTCCCGGAGTAAAAGATCGGGACAAGGCCATACGCTTGGTGGGCAAGACGGCCGAACTTCGATTTAGACCAGTTCTGTCGCTGGTGCCGCCGCTGGCTACTACGCCGACAACCACCATAGCTCTCAGTGCGCCCGTACCTGACGAAGCGACCGTTGCCGCGGCTATCGCGTCGTGCGACACCGCTCAAATAGCGGCGCTAGTTGCTGCGGGGGCAGAAATAAAAAATACGAAAACGGTGGGCGATAAACGGGTTAACTGCGTCGTGCTTCCGTCTCGTGATAGTCAAGCAGGAGAGCGTTTGCTCTTAGGTCCCGCCGCGCTTACCGGTAAAGCCGTCGATTCCGCTAGGTCGCGTTTTTCACAGGGGCAGGGCTACGCGGTCACCGTAAAATTCAATGATGCCGGTGCCGTCCAATTCGATCAGTTAGCCGCAGTCTCGTATCCCAAGACTTCACCGGAGAATCAAGTCGCCATTGTTCTCGACGGAAAAGTGCAATCGGCACCAGCTTTCCAAACCTCATCTTTTTCGGGTGATGTAGAAATAACCGGAAATTTCTCACCGTCGGAGGCATCGGATCTGGCCACCATTATCAATTACGGAGCATTACCGGTTCAGCTGAAGCGGCTAACTGTGCAAAACGTTTCACCCACTCTCGGCCGGGACCAACTCGACGCCGGTATAGCCGCGGGCGCTATCGGCTTGTTGCTGATATCGCTGTACATGCTCGCGTTCTACCGCATTCTTGGTTTGGTGGTAATCACGGGAATAGCCCTGACGGGAGCTTTTATCTATTCGCTGATCGCCTATCTAGGTGGAGCGATCGGCCTTACCCTCACCTTGGCGGGGGTAACCGGCTTGATTGTCTCCGTCGGCGTGACCGTTGATTCCTATGTGGTCTATTTTGAACGACTAAAAGATGAAATTCGTTCCGGTCGTTCAGTTCGGGCTTCGGTCGATCAAGGATTTACCCGAGCCTTTAAAACCGTGGTTGCGGCCGACGTAGTTTCTTTAATTGGCGCGGTCGTTCTTTACTTTTTAGCGGTGGGCTCGGTGCGGGGCTTCGCTTTTTTCTTGGGGCTCTCAACCATCCTCGACTTAGTCGTGTCGTATTTCTTTATGCATCCTTTGGTTTCTCTTTTGGCCCGTCGCCCGCGGTTAGTCGCAATGCGAAAAGTCGGTATAGCTGCCGGGCTTGATGTGGTGGAGGTGAAATCATGACCACGGTTATAACTAGCCCGAAACGGCGGGAGCTGTTCTCCACTCTAAAAGATATTTATCACGAGCGAACCAATTTTAATTTTATTGGTCGCTCTCGACTTTGGTTCATGGTTTCGGGACTCCTGGTCGCAGTATCAGTGGGAGCACTCTTGATAAGTGGGCTAAATCTCGGCGTTGATTTCAAAGGAGGAACGCAATGGGAATTCACCGTTTCTTCGGGGAACGCGTCCAGTTCGCAAGTCAGTGATGCGCTTAAAGGCACTCCCGCGGCCGATGCTCGAATTCTTATTCTGGGTAACGACGGCGTAAGAGTCCAGAGCGCGGAATTAAACGGAGCCGACAGGGACGCGGTGACTGCAGCATTAGCTAAATACTCAAAATCCGCGGCAAACTCTATTTCTCTAGTTAGCGTGGGCCCAACTTGGGGAGAGCAAGTTAGCAGAAAAGCTTTGATCGCTTTATTGTTCATGTTTATTTTAATTTTGGTATATCTAACTTTTCGCTTTGAGTGGAAGATGGCGCTGGCCGCGATAATTGCAGTAGTCCACGACATCATTGTCACGGTGGGTGTTTACGCTATAACCGGTTTTGAAGTAACCCCTGCTACCGTGGTCGCGGTTTTGACCATTCTCGGATTTTCGCTCTACGACACCGTGGTCGTGTTTGACAAAATTAAAGAAAATCAATCCACCCTGGGGCGCGAAAAAGGTGATTCCTATGCGGCGATGACTAATCGCTCAATGAATCAAGTGTTGATGCGATCGCTAAGCACCTCAATCATTGCTCTGCTCCCAGTAATTTCACTCTTAGTTGTGGGCAGCGGGATCTTGGGCGCGGTAACGCTGAGAGATTTCTCGCTGGCCCTATTCGTTGGATTGTTTATCGGTGCGTACTCGTCAATTTTTGTTGCTACGCCAATCTTGGTAATCCTTAAAGAGCGCGAACCTAAATTCCGAGCGCTCAAGGAACGTGCGGTCTCGATTACCGGCCGCGGGGGATTTGCTACCGCGGGAGCGCCTTCGGGCCAAGTCATGGTGATGAAAGAAAATCCAGTGGCGGGAGAAGTTGTCGAAGACGAATCGAGACTAGAACCTAACTCGAGTCAAAAAGATCCGACCATCACACCTCGTGGCCGTCAAGCGCGGCGAGGAAAGCGTCGATAGTTCAGCTACCGTGTCCGCCTACGATAGGTAGCAGTATGGCTAAATCTGAAGAAACATCGGCGGGCTCAGTTTTCCAGACTCCCATCGGCACTCATGATGTTTTGCCACCCCAGTCTGACGCGTGGGCGCAAGTAGTGGCGACGTTCGCTGACCGAGCGCAACGGTTTGGATACGGGCTGGCTATTACCCCCATGTTCGAACACGCCGAAGTGTTTGAACGCATCGGTGACGGCACCGATGTGGTGCGCAAAGAAATGTACGAGTTTCGCGATCGGGGAGACCGCCGATTAGCACTGCGTCCCGAGGGCACTGCTCCGGTGGTGAGGGCTTTCGTCCAGCACCGACCCACTCCACCATGGAAGGTTTGGTATGTCGCGCCGAACTTTCGTTACGAACGGCCACAAAAAGGTCGTTACCGACAGCACTGGCAACTAGGAGCGGAGGCATTGGGCGTTTCCGATCCCGAACTTGATGTCGAGATGATTTCGTTAGCGGCGGGTTTTTTTGCTGAGCTTGGGCTTAAAAATACTCGATTACTGATCAACTCAATGGGTGAACCGAATGATCGCGTTAACTACACCGCATCGCTAAGGGAGTATTTCTTAGCTCAAGGCACCGATCTTGGCCAAGAGTTTCTTTCCCGCGCTCAAGAAAATCCATTACGAATTTTTGATTCAAAGAATCCGGCGTGGCAAGAAATTATCGAGGGTGCACCTAACTTGGCCGATTATCTCGGGAAGGAAGCCAAAGACCATTTCACGCAAGTGCAGGCTGGTCTTGAGGCGCTCAACATTGAGTTCGTACTGTCCCCGCGGTTAGTCAGAGGATTCGACTATTACACCGCGACCACGTTTGAATTTGTGAGTGATGATCTAGATGCGGCCCAGAATGCCATCGGCGGCGGTGGTCGTTACGACAACTTGGCCGAAGAAATGAGTGGGCCAGCAACCCCCGGAATAGGTTTCGGTATCGGAATAGAACGGATCATGCTCGCGTTAGAGGCTTCCAGTTCGTCCGGTGACTCCAAAATAGTCCGCGGCGCGGCTCTTGATGTTTTTGTCATCGACGGAGTGGTCGATGGTTCAGTGGCGCTTATTGTGCACGAGCTCCGCGAGGCGGGCGTGCGGACCGACCGAGCGTACGGTGGCCGTTCGGTCAAAGCCCAGTGGAAACTCGCCGATCGATCGGGCGCCACTTACGGAGTGATGATCGGTGCGGCCGAGGCCAAAAATAATTCGGTGGCATTAAAAAATCTTAAGACTGGCGATCAGACTGAAGTACCGCGTAAAGATCTCGTGAAGCGAGTTCTAAACTCTAAGGTAACTGACTCATGATGCGATCTCATCTAGTGGGAGAGTTGCTTAAGGCTTCTGAAGACACCACGGTGGATCTTTGCGGCTGGGTCGCCGGCCGTCGCGATCATGGCGGCGTGGTATTCATAGACCTAAGAGATGCCTCGGGAGTAGTTCAAGTTGTTATCGACCCGAGCGGAGAGGTCGGAGCCGATCCTCACTCAATCCGAGCCGAATTTGTTTTACGAGTCACCGGCACGCTGCGCGCGCGCCCCGTTGGAACGGTTAAGTCTGATAGCCCTAACGGCGCTCTCGAAATTGGAGCGACGAAAGTAGAAATTCTCGCGGCATCGGATGCGTTACCGATTCCGGTCGACGAAGAAGTTGAGGCCGACGAAGCGCTGCGACTTAAATACCGTTACCTCGATCTTCGGGGTCGTCGCCTGCAGGGCAACCTTCGTCTGCGGGCGCGTGTTAATGGTCAAATTCGGTCAGCATTTTCTGAGCAGGGGTTTATTGAAGTAGAGACTCCGTTGCTGATTGCTTCCACTCCGGAGGGAGCTCGCGATTTCGTTGTTCCTTCACGACTAACTCCGGGAAGTTTTTACGCGCTGCCACAAAGCCCGCAACTATTTAAACAGTTGCTGATGGTGGGTGGGCTCGATCGTTATTTCCAAATTGCTCGATGCTTGCGTGATGAAGATCCACGCGCTGACCGCCAGTTTGAGTTCTCCCAGCTAGATATGGAAATGAGTTTTGCCGACGCCGACGATGTCATGAATGTTGTCGGTAAGGTGGTAGCCAATGTCGTCGAGGTTGCTAACGGAGAGCCCCCATCGGCTATTGAGCAAATGTCATGGGCCAAAGCCATGGACAACTACGGCACCGAGAAGCCCGACCTTCGGTTCGACTTACTGCTCAACGATGTCACTGCGGTTTTTGGCGAGACCGAGTTCCGGGCTTTTCAAGGTGATTCAGTACGAGCCTTGTGCGTTCCGGCGGCAGGTGACACTCCCCGAGCTCGTCTCGACGCGTTAATAGAACGGGCTCAAGCATTAGGTGCGCCCGGTCTGGTTTGGATGCGGATTGGCGACTCGGCCGCGGTCGACTCGCCCGTAGCAAAATTCTTGAGTGCGATCGAGTTGACTAATTTATTAACGGCCACGAGCGCGTCAGCGGGCGATCTCCTGCTGCTGGCCGCCGGACCCGCAACCATGACGGCCGAAGTTTTAGGTGCAATCAGAAAAGAGTTTTGCGTAGTTACCGAAAATCCTGAATTACGGAATTCTGGATTACGGATGGCGTGGGTAACCGACTTCCCACTGTTCGAAGGTCTGGGCGATGATGGAAATCCGATTCCGGCTCATCATCCGTTCACCGCTCCTCACCCCGACGATCTCGATCTATTCATGACCGGTCAGGGCGACGAATTGTTATCGATCCGTTCGCAGGCTTACGACCTTGTAGCTAACGGTTGGGAACTCGGGTCAGGAAGTGTTCGTATTCATTCCTGCGTGGTTCAAGAGCGAGTATTCGACCTGCTGGGCATTTCGCCGGAGTTGGCTCAAGCTCGATTTGGTTTTCTGCTCGAGGCGTTTAGATACGGCGCGCCACCTCACGCGGGATTCGCGTTCGGGATCGACCGGTTAGTGGCGCTGCTGGCGGGGGAAGACAATATTCGTGAAGTTATTGCTTTCCCCAAAACTCAGTCCGGAGCCGACCCGCTCACCAACGCTCCGTCCCGGCTCGATGACAGTCAATTAAAGAGTCTCGGCCTCACTCTGGCCGCCAAAAAGAAAGAGTCACGGTCCTAGCCCAACCGTTACGCGTACGCTGCGTCTAGATGACTGATTTATTTAGTGCCGCAGTCGAAGAACGCTTACGAACGCGCGCTCCACTCGCAACCCGTGTCCGACCCCGAAATCTCGATGATCTAGTTGGTCACGAAGAGTTGATTGGCCCCGGGCGACCACTGCGTACTCTGATTGAGGCCGATCGGCTTTCTTCGTTGATACTTTGGGGGCCACCGGGAACGGGCAAGACGACTATGGCGCGGCTGATAGCGGGCGCTACCGAGCAATATTTTGTCGCACTTTCTGCGGTCAGTGCGGGAGTGAAAGATGTTCGCACGGTAGCTGAAGACGCCAGATCGCGACTTGGCGAACGGGGTCAAGGAACCATCTTGTTCCTTGATGAGATACACCGCTTTAGTCGGACTCAGCAAGACGCGTTGCTTCCTTTTGTTGAAGAAGGATTATTTATTCTTGTTGGCGCGACCACTGAGAACCCGTTTTTTTCTTTGACGGGACCGTTGTTGTCGCGCTCAACTTTGTTTCGGCTTGAGTCACTTGACCCACGAGCGATAGGGGAGTTGATCGACCGAGTTCTTGTCGATCCACGCGGACTAGGTGAGGAATCGTTGACGATCGACGATGAAGCGAAAGACCATCTGATGAATCGTGCCGATGGTGATGCTCGCCATGCTTTAACTGCGCTTGATGTTGCCGCAGTGTTGGCGGCGGAAAACCAACGAACGAACATAACTTTGGCCGATACCGAGGCGGCCCTGGCTATGCGCGCGCTTCAGTACGGGAACGACGAGCACTACGACGTGTTATCCGCTTTCATCAAGAGCATTAGGGGGTCAGATATCGATGCGGGACTCTATTGGCTGGCGCAGATGCTAGAGGCCGGTGAGGACCCTCGGTTGATTGCCCGCCGGTTGGTAATTTTGGCTTCTGAAGATATCGGGCTTGCCGATTCGCAATGTTTATTAATTGCTGACGCGGCGGCGCGCGCGGTCGAATTTGTGGGTATGCCTGAAGTTCAACTAGTGCTAGCCCACGCAGTAGTAGCACTCGCGAAAGCACCAAAATCGAACTCAGTAACCATGGCTCTGGCCGCCGCTCAAGCCGAGGTGCAACAATCCGGAAGTCGCGTTCCTAATCACTTACGAGATTCTCACTATCCCGGCGCACGCGACTTGGGCCATGGCAACGATTATCAGTCGCCCCACTCCTATCCCGCGGGTTGGGTTGATCAGGCCTATCGGCCTGATGGTGCTAAAACTCAGTACTTCTTGCCCAGTGGTCGAGGAAACGACACGGCCGAAGATCGTATTCCGCCCGTCGCGGATTAATTGAGAACGGTTGGAGGGAAACTGGGTCAGGCGTAGAGGTTTTGAGCGGTAGCCTCTAAGGATGCCACCGAGTAATTCCGATGAAGTTCGAGCCGATTTTTTAAACTTTTTTGCGGCTCGCGCCCATGAGGTAGTGCCTTCGGCCAGCCTGATCCCTCACGATCCCACCATTCTTTTCACCGTGGCGGGAATGGTTCCGTTTAAACCGTATTTTGTTGGTGACGAAAGCGCGCCGTGGCCGCGAGCGGTATCGGTTCAACGGTGCGTAAGAGCAGGCGGCAAACATAACGATCTCGACGACATTGGTCGCACTAACCGGCACTTCAGTTTTTTTGAAATGTTAGGAAATTTCAGTTTCGGTGATTACTTTAAACGAGACTCGATTATTTGGGCGTGGGAGCTAATAACTCAAGGGTTCGGTCTTGACCGCGATCGACTTTGGGTCACGGTTCATACTTCCGACGACGAGGCGGCCGAAATATGGAAGAAAGATATCGGGTTGTCTCCCGACCGTATCGGGCGTCTTGGGGACGATAATTTTTGGCGTATGGCCGATACCGGCCCGTGCGGTCCGTCATCGGAAATCTTTTGGGATCTAGGTGATGAATTCGGCGCTGGTGGTGGCCCCGGAGTTGGGTCCGACGATCGTTTTATTGAGATTTGGAACTTGGTGTTCATGGAGTTCGATCAACGAGCCGATGAGCGAGTGGCCTTACCTAAACCCAGTATCGATACGGGCGCGGGGCTTGAACGCATCCTTATGGCGTTACAGGGAGTCAACTCAATCTTTGATATCGATGTTTTTAAACCGTTAGTCGCGGCGGCCGAAAAAACTTCCGGTGTTAATTATGGAGTCGATCCCAGGTCGGATATTTCTCTTCGTATCTTGGCTGAGCACGCTCGCACCATGACATTTCTTGTATCCGACGGTGTGGTTCCGTCTAACGAAGAGCGGGGTTATGTATTGCGCCGCATAATCCGCCGAGCAATTCGACACGCTTACATGCTGGGGAGTCGTAAATTAGTTACCCCCGAGTTGGTTAGAGCCACGGTCGGCGTAATGGGATCGGCTTACCCTGAAATTGTGGAACGGTCGGATTCGATCGTTCAGACTATTGAGCGAGAAGAAGAGCGTTTCCGACAGACGTTGGAGCGGGGAGTCGACATGCTCGACGACTTGTCCAGCCGGGGTGACATCTCAGGGGCGGATGCATTTTTCATGCACGACACCTTAGGATTTCCGATCGACCTAACTCGCGAAATTGCCGGTGAACACGACCGTACCGTTGGCCTTGACGGCTTTACCGCGTTGATGGCCCAGCAGCGCGAACGCGGTCTTGAGTCTCACCGCGCGGGTGCCAGCAATAACGCCGCGTCGCTTGATCTTTACCGAACGCTGTTAGAGAAAAACGAGCCAACGGAGTTTGTTGGTCGCCAAGAATCAGTAACCGTCGGTGCAGTAGTTCAAGCGCTAATCGTTGATGGAGTCGCGGTCGAATCTGTAAATAAAGGTTTGGTTGATGTGGTGCTTAACCGGACACCGTTTTACGCTGAATCCGGGGGTCAGGTAGGCGACACTGGATTATTGAGCGAGTCCGGAAAATGCGAATTAAAGGTTCTCGACACAACTCACGGACTTCCGGATTTGACCGTTCATCATTGCGAAGTGGTTACCGGTTTGGTTTCTATAATCAGCACTCTGACCGCGAGCATCGACGACGATCGCCGCGATGACATCCGGCGCAATCACACTGCTACCCATATTTTGCATTGGGCTCTTCGTGAAGTCCTTGGGAGCGAGGTGCACCAAGCAGGGTCGCTGGTAGCGGCCGACCGGTTGAGGTTTGATTTCAATTATCACGAGGCGTTGACTATCGAACAGTTGGCAAAGATCGAAGCAATGGCTAATAACGAAGTCATTAGTGATGCTCGAGTTCGGCACTACGAAACCACTAAAGAAGAAGCCGAAACGCTGGGGGCGTTGGCATTTTTTGGAGACAAGTACGGAGATATTGTTCGAGTGTTGGAGGCGGGAGATAATTCAATAGAGCTATGTGGTGGTACTCATGTGTCCGCTTTGGGTTTTATTGGTCCGATAAAAATAGTTAGTGAAGGCTCAGTGGGGGCTAACTTGCGGCGGATTGAAGCGGTGACGGGCACGTCCGCGCTTGAGCACATTCGCGGCGAGGAATTGGCGTTGCAGGAAATAGCAACTGCTCTCAAAGTTCCGCGCAATGAAGTAAACGATCGGTTACTTCGTCTTTTGAGCGAAGTAAAAGATTTGCGCCGCGCGGTTGCTCAAGGTGAAGAACGATTGGCGTTAGTGGAGGCCCGCGAGTTGGCGGCCACCGCCAAAAAAGGGGTACTGGTCGTACGGCGTGATGGTCTGGGCAACGACGGTTTGCGCCGGTTGGCCGCGACCACTATGGCGGAAATGAAATCAGGGATTGTTGGACTTATCGGTCTTACTGCCGATGCCGCCAAGGGTGCTATAGCAGTGGCAGTGAGCCCCGATTTGGTCGGAAGGGGAGTATCGGCTCATGAGCTAGCCAAAGACGCCGCTAAGATTTTGGGCGGCGGAACTGGTCGCCAGGCCGACGTTGCCGTTGGTGGTGGTCCGCAGGTAAACGAGATCGATCTAGCGGTAACTACCCTTAATAAATCGATTATTGCCGCGGGCAAGAAAAACAAAACTGGCTAGATGGAAAATAAAGGACGAATTTTGGGTATCGATTTCGGTGAACGACGCATCGGTGTTGCTATTTCCGATCCGACCCAGATACTGGCCTCGCCGCTTTTGATATTGGAAAGAGCCCAGAGTCAGTCTGATGATCATGTAGCGATACTCGATTTAGCTCGCGAGCATCACGCCAATCGAATTGTGGTGGGCTGGCCGCGTTCGCTATCGGGGCGCGACGGACCCGCCGCGCAATTAGTAATAAATGAAACTCGAGTTTTACGCGCCACCGCCGGTCAAGATTTTGTTGTAGATCTTCATGATGAACGCTTTACGACAGTTGTGGCTGCCGACAAGTTGCGCCAAGCCGGATCAAAACGAGTTCGGACTGACGATGCCGCCGCCGCGGTCTTGCTGCAGGCTTATCTTGATGGCGCCCCATGAGCGATACCCCGCCTCTTACTCGCGCTCAGCGTCAAGCGGCTCGATCGAGTTCGCCGCGTTCACGAAGTCGAGGCAGCGGTAATAAGGGCCGCGGTCTGATTGCACTAGTAATAGTCGTCGTTCTGCTCGTCCCCTTGGTTTTGGGGGGTATCTGGCTTTACAAAAAAATACAGCCAAACACAATCGCGATCGAGACTTCTGCCGTCACGCGCGCTCCCGACGTTACCCTTCTTCTTCCCCCCGGACTCAATACCACCGAGATAGCAAAGACGGTTGCTACTTTACCCGGTAAAAGCGAAGCTAAATTCTTAGAAGTCGTTAATTCGGGAACGATTCGTTCTCGCTATCAACCGCCAGAAGTAACTTCACTCGACGGATTTCTCTTTCCCGACACTTACTTCATCGGAGCCACTGAAAGTGAAGAGACGATAGTTCGCCGTTTAGTGGATCGCTTCGACGAGATTGCCGACAAGATCAAACTAGGAACCGCGACCGAGATGACTCCTTACCAAACCATAATCGCGGCTTCGTTGATTCAAGAGGAAGCGAAATTGGCTGAAGACGCTCCACTTATTTCGGCGGTAATTAGAAACCGACTTAACGACAACATGCTCTTGCAGATCGACGCGACACTTTGTGTGGTCAAAGGCGGTTGCCCGCCGGTTCCGACCGACGCGGATAAGAAAATTGACTCGCCTTACAACACTTATCTCAAAGTAGGACTACCGCCCACACCTATTAGTAGCGTTACCGAAGCTTCATTAGTAGCCGCTATGAACCCCAGCGCAGTCAATTACAAGTACTACGTTTTGTCTGACGCTAACGGTAAACACGCTTTTGCCGTCACATTGGCCGAGCACGATCGTAATGTGGCGGCCGCGCGCGCTAAGGGATTGTTATGAGTCACGGGGTTTCGGCGGCCACGACAATAGCGGGAGTTATTGGAGATCCGATTTCCCAGTCGTTATCGCCAACAATCTGGAACGCGGGGTTTCGCGCGATTGATCTTGATTGGGAATTTGTCGCATTTCCAGTTAAAGCGGGCGAGGTGGCAACCGCATTAGACGGGATACGCGCACTCGGAGTTGCGGGGGTGAGCGTCACGATGCCGCATAAAACCGATGCCGCAACCGCGTGCGATGAGCTAGACGCCACTGCATCGGTGCTGATGTCGGCCAACTTAGTGAGAGTAAAGGGCGGAAAACTTTTGGGATCTTCGACTGACGGAGCGGGCTTTATGGGCTCGTTGCGAGAACACGGAATTGATCCGGCGGGAAGCCAAGTCGTAGTTATGGGCTCCGGCGCGGCCGCCCGAGCGATTATCCATTCCCTCGGTGAAGCGGGAGCCACGGTGACGGTGATCGCCCGTCGGGAAGAGGCCGCTAGGGCTGCGGCGAAATTGGCACCGGACTGCGCTACGGAAACTTTCGAAAATCTTGATGCTGCGGTAGCAAAAGCTGATTTGTTGGTTAATGCAACTTCTCTAGGTATGGGATCCGGATCCGACGAGGTCGTGGTCTCTGATTTGGCCTTGGCCCAATTGCGAATGGTGCTGGATATCGTTTATTACCCCGCGGAAACCTCCTTGCTGCGACAAGCTCGAGGCTTGGGAGTGGTCGGGGTGAACGGACTGGGGATGTTGATCCATCAGGCGGCGGCGGCTTTTGTTTCGCTTACGGGCGTTCCTGCTCCTCTCAAAGAGATGCGAATCGCCGCCGGAGGGTAGTTAATCAATCCTGCTCAAAACTGCTGGCCGCGCCGGTATCCTTGAAGCATGTTGCGTTTTTTGACCGCCGGCGAATCCCACGGTCCGGGCCTTACCGTGATCGTGGAAGGGTTGCCTTCGGGGATGCCAATCCTTATTGAGGATGTATCGGCCGAGTTGGCTCGGCGTCGTCTGGGCTTTGGTCGCGGACCGCGAATGCGACTCGAACTAGACGCGGTGGAGTTCCTCGGTGGCGTACGGCACGGACTCACCCTCGGCTCTCCGGTAGCAATCCTCATCCGTAATACCGAATGGCCGAAATGGGAACAAGAAATGTCTCCCGCACCCGGCGCAACCGATTCGCCATTGCACCAACCTCGACCCGGGCATGCTGATCTGGTCGGAATGCAAAAATACGATTTTGACGACGCGCGAAATGTTCTTGAACGGGCGAGCGCGCGCGAAACTGCCGCCCGAGTAGCGGCAGGTGCGCTCGCCAAAGCTTTACTCGCTCGAATTGGGGCCGCAGTAATAAGTCATGTTGTTCAGATCGGTGATTCAGTAGCCGATACGTCTGTTCGTCCGGGCGTAATCGATTTGTTAAAGATTGACGAGTCTTCGGTTCGATGTTTCGACTCCGCGTCAGAAGCGGCCATGATTGCCACTATCAAGGCTGCGGCCAAGGATGGCGATTCTCTCGGCGGCCGGGTAGAAGTTTTGGGCTACGGGGTACCGGCCGGTCTCGGTTCTCATGTGCACTGGGATCGCCGTATCGATGGACAACTGGCGCAAGCTTTAATGAGCATTCAGGCGATGAAAGCAGTTGAGATCGGCGACGGGTTCGTGGGCGCGGGGTTGCGGGGCAGCGAAGCCCATGACGAAATCTTATGGGACGCCGAAGAGTCTTCCTATCAACGAGGCTCCGATCGGGCGGGCGGGATCGAAGGCGGTATGACCACTGGTGAAGTAGTGATTGCCCGAGTGGCGATGAAACCGTTAGCGACCCTAAACCGTCCCGTACTTAAAACTGTAGATACTGAAACTAAAGAAGCAACAGTCTCGTTTCGAGAACGCACCGATGTGACGGCAGTTCCGGCCGCCGGAGTTGTTGCGGAGACGATGATGGCTTTAGTTCTGGCTAACGAGGCCCTGCGTAAATTCGGTGGCGATTCAGTTAACGAATTTGTCCGCAATCATGATTCATTTTTATCTTCGCTAAAGTCATGACGGGCCCTTCTCACCTAATTCTTATTGGGCTAATGGGATCTGGTAAGAGCTCAGTGGGAAAAATTTGCGCCGATCGACTTGAGCGCCCGTTCGTTGATACTGATGATGCTATTGCTAAAAAAAACCATGCTTCGGTAGCAGAGTTATTCTCATCGCTCGGTGAAGCCGTATTTCGCGATAAAGAGCAAGAAGTAGTAACGCAGACTTGTTCTTCGGACACGCCGTTAGTTATTGCTTGCGGTGGCGGCGCGGTGCTTAATGCCAGCAGCCGTAGTCTCATAAAATCATCGGGCACGGTAGTCTGGCTGCAAGCCGATTCGAACGAGCTCAAACGCAGAATCGGCGATACTTCCAGTCGGCCATTATTGGCGGAAGGTGATTCGGATCAGGTTCTGGCCGATCTGGCCGGTATCCGTAATCCGATTTATCAAGCTACGGCTGATTTACAGATTGATACTCAGGGTCGCACCGTTACTGAAGTGGCGGACGCGGTAATAAAGGAGTACTCCCAGTGCCTCGCATAAAAGTCGAAACCGATCCCGCGTACGAAATCGTTGTCGGCGACGACGTGCTGGCCGAGTGCGCCACGGTGATCGACGGATATCGCAAAGTCGTTATCGTCACCCAAATTGGCGTGACCGAGCACTACCGAGAGGCGCTCGGACCCGATCGTTGGATTATTTCTATTGGCGAAGGCGAACAAGCCAAGTCGATGAGCACAGTCGAGATGTTGGGTCGAGCCTTTGCTGATGGAGGACTTTTGCGCGATGACCTAGTGGTCGCGTTTGGCGGTGGGGTAGTAGGCGATACCGCCGGTTTCGCCGCCGCGGTATTCCATCGTGGCATTGCGTTGCTACAAGTTCCTACGACTTTGGTGGCCCAAGTGGATGCTGCTATTGGCGGCAAGACGGCAATCAATATTCCTGAAGGCAAAAATTTAATGGGCGCGTTTCATCAGCCAGTAGCGGTGATGGCGGATACCTCCACTTTGACCACACTGCCCGATAGAGAATTTCGTTCGGGGCTAGGCGAAGTAGTCAAGTACAGCATGATGTCGGAAGGCAAACAAGTGCACGAACTGCTAACCGCTCGAGTAGACGGGTTGAGAGCGCGCGACGCAACTGTGCTTACCGAGATTATTGTGGCCTGCGCCGCGATTAAAGCTCAGATAGTTGCGGCCGACCCTCAAGAGCGCCTCGGTCTACGAGCAACATTGAATCTCGGTCATACATTTGCCCACGCCCTTGAGACGAGTGGCTCTTATTCTCTTACTCATGGTGAATCCGTGGCCGTAGGCCTAGTATTTGAGACCGCACTGGCAGTTGCTATGGGACGAGTCCCGAACGACGTTTTAGACGATTTGCTGGCCCTGCTTACTGCCTTAGATCTGCCGTGCTCAGTCTCGGGTACGTCTAGCCGAGAAGATTTACTTACGATAATGAAACGAGATAAAAAATCACGGGGTGGGCTCGCCTTTGTTTTACCCGGAGATGACGGTTTGGAACTAGTCGAGGATCCACCGCCCGGAGTGTTGGCGACGGCTTTCACTGCGGTTGGGGTCAAGTAGAGAGGCGGAGAATAGTGGCGATCATATTGTTGCTATCCGGACCGAATCTGAATTTGCTCGGCGATCGTGAACCCGCCATCTACGGAACCGCCACGCTGGAAGAATGTGTTGAATTAGCGCGTGCCACTGCCGAAATTCACGGCCGCACCCTTGAGCACATTCAATCAAATCATGAAGGTGAATTAGTAGAAGCAATTCATAATGCCCGCAATCGTTGTGAGGCAGTGGTGATCAACGCGGGTGCGCTTACCCATTCGTCGTTTTCCCTCGCCGACGCTCTGGCCGCTTACGACGGGATAAAGGTTGAGCTGCATTTGAGCAACCCTGCGGCGCGCGAACTTTGGCGACGGCGTTCAGTAATCGCTCCTTATGTCACCGGCACTGTGACGGGGTTCGGTTCGGCCGGATACCGGTTAGCTATCGAAGCGGTTGTGGAATCAGGGGCTAAATCGTGACTATTTCGAATGTCGGTGACCCCGTAGTCGCCAGCGATTTTCCCGCTATGGATGTAGGCAGTCGAGCCGACCGCCTGCGAGATCGATTCTCGAATGCGCTAGTCGATGCACTGTTAGTCGCCCATCTGCCAAATGTTCGCTACTTAACCGGCTTCACGGGCTCAGCCGGTGTGGTATTTATCAGTCTTGACTCGATGACGTTAATCACTGATGGTCGATACCAAACGCAATCGCGCGAACAACTCAGTCAATCGGGAGCGGTAGCCGAGATCGAGATCGTGGCTACAACAAAAGACCAAATGGCGCTCGTTGCCGGACTCGCGGCAACTTTAGATCGAATCGGTTTAGAAGAGAACAGCATTACTTGGGCCCAACAACAAATGTGGGCTAACGCAATGGGGGCTAAACAGCTAGTACCTACTAGCAATCTGGTCGAAAGCTTGCGGTTGGTTAAAGAGCCAGGAGAAGTAGCTCGGATTAGAGCAGCTTGTGCCATTGCCGATTCGGCGCTGCAAGACAACTTGTCGATCCTGGGAACGGGCGTGAGCGAACGCGAGTTCGCGTTAACGCTTGAAGTGGCGATGCGTAAAGGCGGTGCCGCGGGTACGAGTTTCGATTCTATTGTTGCTGCGGGACCTAACGGCGCCATGCCGCATGCCCGCCCCAGCGACCGGATTATTGGTTCTAACGAACTAGTGGTTATTGATTTTGGTTGCATCGTCGACGGCTACTGCTCTGATATGACCCGCACTCTGAGTGTCGACGACCCCGGACCCGAAGCCACTCGGCTGTGGAACGTAGTGCAGCAGAGTCAAGCCGCGGGACGCGATGCAGTCCGAGCAGGGGTTTCTTGTCGTGAAGTAGATCGTGCCTGTCGCGACATAATCGATGACGCGGGTTGGGCTGAGGCCTTTTCGCACGGTACCGGCCACGGAGTGGGTCTTGAGATACACGAAGCGCCGCGCGTGGCGTACTCGTCGGAAGAGGTTCTGGAGTCGGGCTATATTGTTACCGTTGAGCCCGGCGTTTATCTTCCTGGTGTTGGTGGTGTTCGGTTGGAAGACACGGTCGTAGTAACCGATAACGGTTGCGAAGCTTTAACTGAATTTCCTAAATACCTATACGCTTCATAACGCATGTTTCGCAACGATGTTTCGCAACGATGTTTCGCAACGCACCTTCCATAACCGGGTAATCCGAAACTCAATCGAGGTAAATATGAATATCTCTACTAACGATCTTAAAAACGGCATGGCTCTCGATCTTCCCGAAGGGTTGATGACGGTAGTTGAGTTCCAGCACGTCAAGCCGGGCAAAGGCGGAGCGTTTGTTCGCACCAAGCTAAAAAACTTTCGCACGGGCGCGGTGTTAGATAAAACCTACCGCGCTGATGAGAAAGTTCCGTTGGCAGTTATCGATAAGCGAGATATGCAGTATTTATACCGAGAGACCGATACTTTGGTATTTATGGACACGGCCAATTATGAACAGATATCGGTCGCCGCGGCTGATATCGCTGAGGCTATTCCTTATTTGACTGAGGGTGATTCGGTTGTTCTGCCGATGCATAATGAAAACGTGGTCGGAGTTGAGCTCCCCGCGGCAGTCGATTTATTAGTGACCGCAACTGAGCCTGGTGTTCAGGGGGATCGAGTTTCGGGTGCCCGCAAGCCCGCCACTTTCGCCACCGGCCTAGTTGCTCAAGTTCCGCTTTTCATCGAAATCGGCGAGATGATCAAGGTGGATACTCGGACGGGAGAGTACCTAGCTCGCGCTTAATGCGGGCAGGGACTTACGGTGGCAACGAGACGCGAATCTCGCGAACGGGCGTTGGAACTTACTTACGAAATGGAAACGCGCGATGTCCAAGCCGGTGCAATCATCGAAGGACTACTGGCGACTCCCGACCCGTATTCGATTGAGCTCGTAGAAGGGGTCGAAGCTCACGCGGACGAGATCGACGCGCTTTTGCGTAAACATTCCAAAAATTGGACGCTCGAGCGTATGCCTCCGATAGATCGCGCGCTGTTACGAATCGGGGGATACGAGCTGGGTTGGAGTAAAGATATTCCCACTGCAGTGATAATCGATGAAGCGGTTGAGTTGGCTCAGCAGTATTCGACTAAAGACTCGGGCCGATTCGTTAACGCGCTGCTGGCGAAAATGGCCGAAGACTTACGACCGTGAGTCGTAGTGAAATTGAATCCCCGGGAACGCAAATTGTCCTAGACCCCGAACTAGATGAAGCATCTAAAACTGATCGGCCGTGGATAGTTATTGTTTGGAATGACCCCGTCAATCTAATGGTCTATGTAGTTTATGTTCTACAAAAACTTTTTGGTTACTCTCGTGAAAAAGCCACTCGGTTGATGATGCAAGTCCACAACGAAGGTAAAGCTGCAGTTTCGGAAGGGCAACGAGAAAAGGCGGAAGCCGACGTTGCTCGGCTGCATGGGTTTGGACTTTGGGCAACAATGGAGCATCCTGGGTGACGGCTAATTTTGAACGACACTCCGATGGCGTGCGGTTTACGCTGGGTGACGCGGAGTGGAAGTTGTTGCTAGAACTGCCCGCCCAACTGCACGAGCTTTATCACGATTCCGAAGACGAGGCTTATAATCGAATATTTCCTCGGGCTTACTTAGACCCTACCGAGGAAAACGCGGAATTGCAGTGGCTAGAGTTCGTGCACCCCAGCCTCGTGCAACAGCGCTTAGACGCCCTCGGGCTCGTTGTCTCGACGCTAGAACAGGCAAGCGGGGCGGGACGCGGACTCAAGGCGGTTGATCTTGACGAAGATTCCGTGGCCGCGTTATTAGGGGTTCTCAACGATGCCCGATTGATTCTGGGCAACCGTTTGGGGATTAATGAAGATTCTGAGATTGCCAGTGCCGTCGACCCGGGGGCGCAGGCGGCTTATAACTGGCTTTCGTATCTAGAGGGAGATCTACTCGAGACGCTGCTCGGCTAGATCTAAATGACCTGCCCTCAGTCCACCTGCGGTTGAAAATTATGATAAACAATCTTTTCAACTAGACAACTAGACAACACGGAGGAACAGTTTGTGGGTTACTTAGACGGCAAAACGATTGCGGTTACCGGAGCCGGACGCGGCATTGGTCGCGCGGTGGCGCTCGCTTGTGCGGCTAGCGGCGCCAATGTGGTCGTAAACGACTTCGGCGTGAGCATCGACGGCAATGACCCCAGTAGTGAAATCGCCAACGAAGTAGTAGCTGAGATCCGGTCCGCGGGGGGTAAAGCGGTGGCAGTAGCCGACAGCGTCACCACTATGGAGGGGGGCGAGCGCATTGTCCAAACGGCAATTGACACTTACGGGTCGATTGACGGCGTGGTCTGCGTCGCCGGTATTTTGCGAGAGCGGATGCTTTTCAATATGTCAGAAGCCGAATGGGATCCAGTAATCGAAACTCACCTCAAAGGAACCTTCACCGTTTTTCGCGCCGCGGCTCCCCACATGCGAGCGCAAAAATCCGGAACCATGATCGGCTTCACCTCCGGCGCCTTTGCTGGGAGTGTGGCGCAAGCCAATTACAGCGCGGCCAAAGGCGGAATTGTTTCGTTGACCCGCAGCGCCGCAGTGGGTATGCATAAATACGGAGTAACCGCCAATGTGATTGCGCCGGTGGCTAAAAGCCGAATGTCAGGAAATGTTCCTTTCGGTATCGAGATGGGCGAACCCGAAGATGTCGCTCCGATGGTGGTGTTTTTACTGGGCGACGCCGCTCGTTCAGTAACGGGTCAAGTCTTTACTGCTAACGGCGGCAAACTCGCCGTATGGAATCAGCCCGTAGAGGTGCGCGAAATCATCAAGGACGGACGCTGGACTCCCGAAGAAATTGCTGAACGCTTTGATGAACTCGGTCAAGAAAGAATGGGAATGCTCGATCGTCTCGAAGCAATGGCCCAAGCCGCGGCCAGCGGAGATAAACCCAATGAGTAGACGGGATGAGTAGACGGGCCTAGCTAAATCTGCTATCATTAACAGACCGTTACTGAAGTCCCGTGAGGCTTCTACGGAATCGAGGAATTATGGCCGACGCAATGCGCGCCGGAGACAAGACCCCTAGCGGGGTTGCAAATTCTAAAGCCGAGGCCCGCCCGGAAGTTCTTTTTTCCGATGGCGGGCATTTCGTTTTTCGGGCCAAGGTGTTCGATGCCAACGACCTCCGGCGAGCGATAACCCGCATTGCCCACGAGATCGTTGAGCGAAACCACGGAGCCGAAGATTTGGTTCTGCTCGGTCTCTACACGCGCGGGGTCGCGATTGCGCATCGAATAGCCGAGGTGATTGCCTCGTTTGAAGACCTCACTGTTCCGGTGGGCGCGCTCGATGTAGCGTTTTTCCGCGACGACATCTCGCTGCGACAAGTAGTTCCGCTCGGGGCTACTGAAGTGCCGGTCGACATAGGTGACCGCATTGTTATTTTGGTCGACGATGTTCTTTTTACCGGCCGCACCGTGAGATCAGCCTTGGACGCCATAACCGAACTGGGTCGGCCGCGGTCGGTGCAACTGGCAGTTTTGGTCGATCGGGGCCACCGCGAACTACCTATTCGCGCCGATTCGGTGGGTAAAAATTTACCGACTAAAAAAGTTGAAGATGTTCGAGTGCGACTTACCGAAGTTGATGGTGCCGACGACAGCATCGAACTTTGGGGCCCAGTTGACGAACCTTTCGACCCGGCGATTACCGAAAGCCAATGATGAAGAGTCTTTTATCAATCGACGATCTCGACCGCTCCGGAATAATCGAAATATGCGATTTGGCGGAGTCGTTCTTGACCGTAACCCATCGCGATATTCCTAAAGTCCCTGCATTGCGCGGAAAAACTGTGGCATCAGTTTTTTACGAAGAGTCGACGCGCACGCGGCTTTCTTTTGAGACCGCAGCCAAGCGTTTATCCGCTGATGTAATGACTATGAACATGTCGTCGTCGTCAGTTAAAAAAGGCGAATCTTTGCGCGATACGGTCCAAACCATCGAAGCAATGGGAGTTGACGCCATGGTCATCCGGCATAGTGGAGCCGGCGCACCCAACCGGGTGGCGACATGGGTAGATCTCTCGATCGTTAACGCGGGTGACGGTCGGCACGAACACCCCACGCAGGCTCTACTCGACGTCTACACCGCTCGACGCCACCTAGGAGCCGACTTATCGGGTGCGCGCATCGCCATCGTCGGCGATATCCGCCGGTCTCGAGTTGCTCGCAGCACGACTAAAGCTTTTGCGCAACTCGGAGCCAAAGTTACTTTGGTGGCTCCGCCGACCATGCTGCCGGATTCCTTGGTGGGATGGCCGGTTGTCGCGTCAAGTGATTTCGATTCAGTGCTACCTGAAGTTGATTTGGTTTACTTGCTGCGCATCCAGCACGAGCGAGAAGACTCCTTAGCGTTCCCATCGCTGCGGGAATACACCGAACGCTACGGACTTACTCGAGACCGCGCGGATCGACTCCGTCCTGAAGTTTTGATTATGCATCCGGGTCCTATGAACCGAGGAGTTGAAATTGCTCCAGAAGTCGCCGAGAGCGACGCGTCGGTAATTACTGAACAAGTTGAAAATGGAGTAGCGGTACGAATGGCCGTTTTGTATCACCTACTTGGATCGGGAGCTGCAGTTGCCTGAGTCAATCGTTATTCGGGGTGGTCAAGTAATCGACAGTACGGGTGAGAAGACCGCCGATGTCTTGATTGAATCAGGACAAGTCGTTGAAGTTGGTACGAAGTTGAAAGGCGACCGCGAACTCGACGCGTCTGGTTGCGTGGTTTCCCCTGGGCTAGTCGACATGCATGTTCACTTGCGCGAACCTGGTATGGAAGAAGCAGAAACTATCGAGACTGGATCGCGAGCGGCTGCGTTAGGAGGGTTCACTGCGGTAATCGCAATGCCCAATACTGAACCCGCGCAGGACGATCCGGTGATTATTCGTTCGGTGTTGGCTCGTGCGGCCGACGCGCTCTGTTCAGTACATCCTGCTGGCGCCATCACCAAAGGTCGGGCCGGACTCGAACTGGCGCCCATGGGGGAGTTGTATTCCTTGGGGGTTCGCGTTTTTACTGACGACGGCGCGTGCGTCGCTTCCGCCGGAGTAATGCGCAGCGCGTTGCAGTACGCCCAGTCATTGCCAGGAGCAGTATTGGCCCAGCACGCTGAAGACGAAACTCTTGCGACTGGTCATATGCACGAAGGTGAGTGGTCAAGCCGATTAGGAATACCCGGGCGTCCGGCGGAAGCGGAAGAAATTATTGTGGCGCGCGATTGTATTCTTGCCGCGCAAAGCGGAACTCCAGTTCACTTCTTGCACTTGTCAACGGCCGGATCGGTGGCAATCGTTAGGGCGGCCAAAGCGCGCGGCATTCCCGTTACCGCGGAAGCCGCACCGCATCACTTCACTCTCACCGATGCCAGTTGTGCATCTTTTGATCCGTTATTCAAAGTGAACCCCCCTTTGCGTACCGCCGACGACATCGTTGCAGTGAAGGCAGGATTAGCCGACGGAACTATCGATGTAATTGCGAGTGATCATGCTCCTCATCCCACCGAAACCAAGGAAAGAACTTTCGAAGAAGCTCCGCCCGGGATGCTGGGGCTGGAGACGGCGTTGGCTTTAGGTATAACCGAATTAGTGGATACCGGAGTGATGACTTTGGCGCAACTGCTCGCGGTTATGGCTTGGAGCCCAGCTTCCCTCGCGCGCATGCCCGACCAGGGTGTCGTCATAGAAAAAGGTGCTCCCGCCAATCTTTGCGTAATCGACCCGAACCTTTCTTGGGTTCTTGATCTGACAAAACTCGCCAGTCGATCGCGAAACACGCCCCTAGGTGGACGCGCTTTAAAAGGAAAAAATCGCCATACGATTTTCCGAGGCGAAGCGGTAGTAATCGATGGCCAGGCAGTTAGATGAGGGTTGAACAGTGCTTTTAAACGACAGCGTTTTAGTTCTCGCCGACGGAGAGCAGTTCGAAGGATATCTGGTGGGGGCCGATCTCGATGGACAAGCCGCCGCCGGTGAACTGGTTTTCAATACCGCGCTGTCGGGCTATCAAGAAATAATTACCGACCCGTCTTACTCCGGGCAAATCATTACCTTTACCTATCCGCAAATAGGCAACTACGGAGTAACTCCACTCGACTCTGAAAGTCGGTCACCGCATTGTCGGGGGATCGTTGTACGCGATCTGGTGCGTAAGGCAAGTAACTGGAGAGCCGAAACTGGTTTGCATGAGTTTTTGGAGCAAAGTGGCATATCCGGAATTGCCGGCATCGACACTCGTCGCTTAACTAAACATCTGCGCACGGTAGGAGCGATACCCGGCGCTTTCGGTCAAGATGAAGAACTCGTAACGCAGCGGGCAAAAATCGAACCCAGTACCGAAGGGCGCGATCTCGTCTCGGGAGTAAGTACCGATGCGCCTTATACGGTCGGCTCCGATGCGGCAGAATTTTTTGTAGTGGCCTACGACTACGGCATCAAGCGCACTATTTTGCGCCGACTTGTCTCTGCTGGGTGTCGAGTCGAAGTTGTCCCGGCCGCAACTTCTGCGAATGAAGTTATCTCTCGCAATCCCGACGGCATATTTCTTTCCAACGGTCCGGGCGATCCGGAAGCGGCGCCGGGCGCAGTCGAAACCGTGCGGTCTCTTTTAGGCCAGCGACCGATATTCGGGATCTGCTTGGGCCATCAAATCCTTGGACTATCTATTGGCGCAACTAAAGAACGCCTATTGTTCGGTCACCACGGTGGCAACCATCCGGTGCGTAATGAAGAAACTGGGCGAGTTGAGATCACTAGTCAAAACCATAATTACGCCATCAATATTGATTCGGTAACCGATGCCCAGTTGACCCATGTCAACCTCAACGACGGAGGAGTGGAAGGGTTTCGCGTGACCCGCGCCGACGCTTTCGGCATTCAACACCATCCTGAAGCCGGCCCCGGTCCTCATGACGCCGCTTATCTGTTCGAAGAGTTTACGAATTTAATGACTACTACCAGAGGAAGAGGATAAAAATTGCCTCGTCGTGACGACATCCGCTCAATTCTGATTATCGGTAGTGGTCCGATTGTGATTGGTCAAGCTTGCGAGTTTGATTATTCCGGAACTCAAGCGTGCCGAGTTTTGCGTAGTGAGGGTTACCGAGTGATTTTGGTGAATTCGAATCCCGCCACCATCATGACCGACCCTGATTTCGCCGACGCCACCTATGTCGAGCCGCTCGACTTGGAAACAATTGAACGGATTATTGTGCGCGAGAAACCCGACGCGTTGCTACCGACAGTTGGCGGCCAGACGGCGTTGAACCTAGCCATCGAACTTCATGATGCGGGGATTCTAGAACGCCACGGAGTCGAGATGATCGGTGCTGGCGTGGAGGCCATTCACACCGCTGAAGATCGATCGCGGTTCAAGGCAGCCATGGCTGAAATCGGTTTGGCTACTCCGTTGTCGGGTCTGGCGCACGACGTCGATGTAGCGGTGACCGTGGCCGACGATATTGGCTATCCGGTAATCGTGCGACCCTCGTTCATTCTTGGCGGTAGCGGTACTGGGTTTGCCAACGACCGCGACGAAATGCGAGCGGTAGCGGCTAGCGGTATTAGTGCTAGCCCGGTGGGCGAAATACTCATTGAACAATCAGTACAGGGCTGGAAAGAATACGAACTTGAGGTAATGCGTGATAACGCTGACAACGTGGTCGTGGTTTGTTCTATTGAAAATTTTGACCCCATGGGAGTCCATACCGGTGATTCGATAACGGTGGCACCCGCGCAAACGCTTAGTGATGTTGAATACCAAAAATTACGAGAAGCGTCTTTTGCTTGTATCCGCCGAATTGGAGTCGAAACGGGGGGGTCAAATATTCAATTCGCAATTAATCCCGCTAATGGCGATGTAGTAGTAATCGAAATGAATCCCCGAGTATCTCGTTCCAGCGCGTTAGCTAGTAAGGCCACCGGATTTCCTATCGCCAAGATCGCCGCTTGCCTTGCGGTTGGCTATCGGCTTGACGAAATTGCTAATGACATAACTAAAAAAACTCCGGCTTCGTTTGAGCCTTCAATCGATTATGTGGTTACTAAAATTCCGCGGTGGGCGTTTGAAAAACTTCCGGGATCGCGTGCAGTACTCGGTCCTCAGATGCAGTCGGTAGGAGAAGTCATGGCGCTGGGGCGCACTTTCCCCGAATCGATCCAAAAAGCATTACGCAGCTTGGAGACGGGTCGGCTAGGACTCAACGCCGACCCTCAGGAAAAAAGTTTTGACCGCAAGTTTCTTACTGACCTTGTAGCGGAGGCCGCGATAGCAACGCCAGATCGGATTTTTATGGTCGAAGCCGCGCTGCGTCGCGGTGCGGGCGTGGAAGCGGTACACGAATCAACTCGAATCGATCCGTGGTTCCTCAACCAAATCCTCGACATTACGGAAGCCCGATTTGAGATTGAAACTCAGGACCCCAATTCATTGACTGCGGCGCAATGGCGAGCAATCAAACGGTTGGGGTTCAGCGACGGTCAATTGGGTTACCTGTGGAGTCTGCCCGCGGTGACGATACGACAGATGCGCATCGATCTGGGCATCGCTGCTACGTTCAAAACGGTAGACACTTGCGCCGCTGAATTTGCGGCCGAGACTCCCTATTACTACTCCACTTATGAAGACGAAAATGAAGTATCTCCGCTAAAGAAACCCGCGGTCGTAATTTTAGGAAGTGGTCCTAATCGAATAGGACAAGGGGTTGAGTTTGATTACTGCTGCGTTCATGCCGCCTTTGCTCTTTCGGAAGCGGGCTTTGAAAGCGTGATGATCAATTGCAATCCGGAAACGGTTTCTACCGATTACGACACGAGCGATCGACTGTTCTTTGAGCCACTTACGGTAGAAGAAGTTACTAATGTGATCGACACTCTAAGCGCTAACGAGCAACCCTTAGTCGGAGTAATCGTTGCCCTCGGTGGACAGACTCCGCTCAAATTGGCGGCAGTATTAGAGCTGGCCGGCGTGCCAATTCTCGGTACGAGTCCGGCGTCAATCGATCTGGCGGAAGATCGAGCGGGGTTCTACGAGCTCTGTCAGCGACTGGGAATACCGCAGCCGCCAGGAAGCACCGCCATTGGAGTAGAAGAAGCCTTATCCGTAGCTCGCGAAATTGGATTTCCGGTTTTAGTTCGTCCGTCCTACGTGCTGGGGGGACGAGCGATGAAAATTGTGTACGACGAGTCGAGCCTTACCGCAGCCATGGTGGAGTTGGCCGAAGAAGGAAGTTTGGGTCGAGAAGGTGGTCTTTCGGCTCAACGCCCGGCACTTGTCGACCGATTTCTTGAAGACGCGGTTGAAGTTGATGTCGACGCTATTCGTGATCACACCGGCGAAGTACTAATCGGCGGAATAATGGAACACATCGAAGAAGCGGGAGTTCACTCCGGCGACTCGGCCTGCGTTCTTCCGCCGATTACCCTTACCGCCGAAGTTATCGACACCATCGAAAGTCATACCCGCGCGTTGTCTAAAGCTCTTGACGTGCGCGGACTGCTAAATGTTCAGTACGCGGTAAAGGGTACCGAAGTATTTATTCTCGAAGCTAATCCGCGCGCGAGCCGAACCATTCCCTTCGTGAGCAAAGCAACCGGTATTCCACTAGCCAAGGTCGCGGCGCGGGTGATAGTGGGTTCGTCACTCGCCGAACTTCGTCAGGAAGGTTTATTGGGTGAACCAGCGCGCGGTCATGTCGCGATAAAGGAAGCAGTGCTGCCGTTCAATCGTTTTCCGGAAGTCGATATCATCCTCGGACCCGAGATGCGGTCTACCGGAGAAGTCATGGGTATTGATAAATCTTTTGGTCGCGCCTTTGCTAAGAGTCAGGCGGGTGCGGGTAATCACTTGCCCGAAAATGGAATGGTTTTCTTTTCTCTAGCCGACCGCGATAAAGCCGACGGTGTAAAAGTTGCCCAGAAGTTATCGGAGTTAGGTTTCTCGATCGCCGCCACCGGCGGAACTAGCGCGGCGCTGGAAGCAGCGGGAATAAAGGTAACCATGACGGTGGCCAAAGTGGGAGAGGATCAGGGAGAAGACGCAGTGGCGTTGATTTCATCTGGAAAAGTTGATCTGATTGTCAACACTCCGCGCGGCCACGGGTCGCGTTTAGATGGCGCCCACATACGCGCCGCCGCGCTTCGGCACAAGGTCGCCTGCATTACTACTACCGCCGCCGCGCTCGCTGCTGCCGATGGAATTGCCGAGCGATCCGCTAATCCCGAGGAAGTACTTTCTCTCCAGGAGTACCACCGGAGCGTAATCTCGCCGCAATCGGTTTCGAAATCGAGTCAATGAAGAGTCAAGTAGATCTTTCAACTCAATTAGGAACCATAAAATTAACGAACCCGATTATCGCGGCGTCCGGAACATTTGGTCACGGTGATGAAGTGGCAAAATTGTGCGATCCAAAGATGCTGGGCGCGGTTACCGCCAAGTCGCAAGCGCCGTTTGTGTGGGCCGGTAATCCCAGCCCGCGTCTCTATCCCGTTCCCAGCGGCATGGTTAATGCCGTGGGACTTCAGGGACGCGGGATTGAACACTGGGTAAAAGAAGATCTACCGGCGTTGAGGGCGCAAGGTGCTCGAGTGATCGCCTCGGTATGGGGATTTGAAGTATCAGATTTCGCTCAGGCGACTAAAGCCTTAGCAGAAGTTCGTGATGAACTCATTGGTATTGAAGTCAATCTGAGCTGTCCGAATCACGGAGCCGGTTCAACTGTTTTCTCTCACGATCCCGAATTGTCGGCAACCGTCGTACGAGCGGTAGTCGATGTTAGCGGGGGGTTGCCGATATTGGCAAAGTTGAGCGCGGGCGTAGCGGATCTTCCGGAAGTGGCCGGCGCAGTAATTGCCGCGGGAGCAATGGGGCTAACGCTGGTTAACACTTTTCGCGCGCTGGTAATAGATACCGAAACTCGCCGCCCCGCTCTAGGCGGTGCCGGGGGAGGTTTGTCGGGACCAGCCATAAAAGTAATCGCCCTACGGGCGGTGCACGATGTTGCTCAAGCCTTTCCCAGGATACCAATTGTCGGTACCGGCGGCGTTCTTACTGGAACCGATGCAGTTGAAATGCTGATGGCGGGCGCGTCGGCCGTCGGGGTCGGCACCGCTACATTCACCGAACCGCGCGCGATGCACCGAATCTCTAATGAACTAGAAAAATGGTGTCGGAAGCACGGAGTGAGTTCAGTGAGTGAACTCGTCGGATCGCTGCAGGAGCCAAAATCGTGAAGCCGACCTTACTTGAGCCTCGTGATCGTTTAGTCCTTGCGCTCGATGTTGGTGGCCTCAATGAAGCGGTAGCACTCGCGCGCGAGTTGGTCCCATTTTTTGCCACGGCAAAAGTCGGTATCGAGTTATACGCCGAGGCCGGACCGGACGCGTTTTCGATAATCCACGATCTCGGCTTTGCCGTCTTTGCCGACCTCAAGCTGCACGACATACCCAACACGGTTGGTCGCACCGCGCGGGTACTTGGAAGTAGTGGAGTGGAGTTCCTAAATTTTCACGCCGCGGGAGGAATTGAAATGATGCGTGCGGGAATAGAAGGCTTGCGCTACGGGGCTGAATCGGTCGGAATACCATCTCCGGTAGCACTGGGAGTAACGGTGCTAACCAGCAGTTCTGACGTGTCGGTATTTCCCGAACGGCTCGACGCGGCAAGGGTTGCCGGTTGTGACGGAGTGGTGTGTTCGGCTCTAGAAGTAAAGCAAGCAATAGCGGCCGGTTTATCGACGATGGTTCCTGGCGTCCGCCTCGCGGGTAGCGATGTTGACGATCAAGCCCGGGTTGCTACTCCGGCGGAAGCGATTAGCAATGGCGCCGACTGGTTAGTAATTGGGCGTACGGTTACGAGTGCGGCCGATCCAGTGGCTGCCGCTGCCGCCGTACTGGCGGAAGTGTCATGAGTAGTTCCGTCCGTCCACCGCCACCGGTACTCACCGACGACCAACGGCGCGCCGCTTTAGCTAAGGCCGCCGAAGCGCGACAAATACGAGCCGAGCTGAAGCTGAATTTAAAACAAGGACTAGTTTCATTGCCCGAGCTCTTAGCGCGAGCTGATATTGAAGCGGTGGTTGGTCGGCTTAAGGTTCTCAGCATGCTAGAGGCGATGCCCGGTACTGGAAAAGTTTTAGCTCGACGCATAATGCGAGAGCTCGACATTAGCGATCGGCGTCGACTTAAAGGTCTAGGCCCGCAACAGCGCGCGGCTTTGCTGCTTCACTTCGCGCAACGTTCGACAAAATGAGCGGCGGCCGGTCGGTGATGTTGGTCTTGGCGGGAACATCAGGTGCGGGCAAGGGCACCATTGCTCGCGAACTCGTCGCGCGTAATCCCGCTCTTTGGCTTTCGGTTTCGGCCACCACTCGCAGTCCGCGTGCGGGGGAACGCGACGGAATCGATTATTGGTTTTTGACGTCCGAAGAATTTACTGCCCAAGAAACCAATGGGGGATTCGTCGAATCGTTTTCAGTTTTCGGCAATAGGTACGGAACCCCGCGGGCTCCGCTCGACGAACGAAGAGCTAACGGCGACGATGTGGTGTTGGAAATCGATGTCCAGGGCGCGGCGGCGATCAAAGCGACCTATCCCGACGCGCTGTTGGTATTCGTCCGGACTTCTTCCCGAGCGATACAGCGACAGCGACTCCTCGCCCGTGACCCTGATGTCGATCCCGATATTCTTGAGGCCCGGCTGGCGGCGGCGCCCACAGAAGAAGCCGAGGCCGAAAACTTTTCTGCCGTGGTAATAAATGAGAACTTTGAGCAAGCCGCGCAAGACATTGAGCTCCTTATGGCTCAAAAGCGCAATAGCGAGTAGACTAGGAACCTCAGGATTTCGTCGTCAGCTTGAGACCTGCCCGATGACGAACCTCAACTATAAATTTCAACTATAAATTTCAACTATAAATTTAAGGAGTACGGCTAATGACCGAGCGACGGGAAACGTTCTTGGAACCGAGAATGGAAGACTTGTTGAAGCAGGTGGATTCTAAATTCACTTTGGTCACGCTGGCGTCAATGCGAGCACGAGAGATTAACGACTATTACAACCAACTTGGTGCCGGACTGGGCACGATAGTCCCACCTCAAGTTTCTTCAGTTTCGCGTAAACCGCTAACGATCTCCTTGGAAGAAATTGAAGCCGGAAAGATTGAGGCCGTAGATCGACCCGAAGAGGTAGAAGTAATAGAAATTGATGTTGAAGTAGAGGGCGACGAAGTTGCCGCGCTAACGATCACTGACACTATTGTCGAAGTGGCCGAGAACGATTCCGAGACTCCCGACTCCGAATAGTTTCAGATTTCTCAAACAGGAGAGAGTCGATGAGCGACTTAAATGCACTCCGCGGTCGGCGCGTAGTCTTGGGCGTTACTGGCGGAATCGCAGCCTATAAAGCGGTTGAAATTTGTCGACAACTCGTAGACGCCGGTGCGCACGTTATTCCGGTACTGACTAGCGGTGCCCAAAAGTTTATCGGGGCTCTGACCTTTTCCGCTTTGGCGTCCGAGCCGGCGCGTACTGATTTATTTGGCAACCCTGATGATCCTATTCCGCATACCCGGCTAGGACAGTCAGCTGATTTAGTTATCGTGGCCCCCGCCACTGCTCGTTTCGTCGGAAAATATCGAGCCGGAATTTCCGACGACCTACTTAGCGCCACACTCTTGGCCACTCGAGCTCCGGTTTTAGTTGCGCCCGCCATGCACACCGAAATGTGGGAAAACGCAGCCGTACAAGAAAATATTGAAGTGTTGCGACGACGGGGAGTGCATATCGTCGATCCGGAAAGCGGTCGTTTGGCGGGCGGGGATTCTGGCGAAGGTCGGTTAGCCAATCCACAAACGATTGTTGCCGCGGCCGCTCAAGTATTGGCTCGCAACGGCGACCTAGCGGGAGTGCGAGTGATCGTCACTGCTGGTGGAACGCGCGAGCCGATCGATCCCGTAAGATTTCTAGGGAACCGCTCATCAGGGAAAATGGGTCACGCGTTGGCCGCCAACGCCGCGCGGCGCGGTGCCGCAGTGACTTTGATCACCACCAGCCCGCAGGCCGACCCCGATGGTCTGGCAATCGAAATGGAAGAATTGGTCAATGTTGGTACCGCGCAGGAACTCCACGATGCGGTGCTGAGTCGTTTTTCGGCCAGCGATGTTGTCATCATGGCCGCGGCCGTCGCTGATTTTCGTCCCAAAGTAATGGAAGTGAAGAAAATTAAACGGTCGGAGGGCACTCCCGAGATTCATCTCGAACCCACCCCCGATGTACTGGCGGCTCTCGTAGATCGACGAGATGGGCAGATTCTGGTTGGATTTGCCGCCGAAACTGAACGGGTGGCCGAGCACGCGGCCGAAAAACTGCGTCGTAAAAAGGTAGATCTCATGGTGGCGAATAATGTTTCTCAGATCGATGCCGGCTTCGAAGTTGACACTAATCGAGTCATTATTCTTGATGCCGCGGGGACAGTTGACGAACTGCCGCTACAAACAAAAGCCGCGTTAGCCGACGTGATTCTAGATAGAGTTCTTAATCTCGTTAACCAACATCTCGTTAACTAACATCTCGTTAACTAATAAGGAGAAGTGTGAACAATTATCCATTTACGTCGGAGTCGGTAACTGAAGGCCACCCCGATAAAATGTGCGACCAGATCAGTGATGCGGTACTCGACGCAATACTTGAGGCCGACCCTTACAGCCGAGTGGCCTGTGAAACCATGGCTACAACTGGTTTGGTTGTAGTAGCAGGAGAGATCAGCACTTCGGGATACATAGATATTCCTAGGATCGTGCGGGACACCGTTTGCAGCATCGGCTACGACCGTGAGTCGTACGGATTCGACGGGAAAACCTGTGCGGTGATCACGTCGATCGATGAGCAGTCGCCCGATATTGCTATGGGGGTTGACAAAGCCGCCGAACAACGCATGGGAACTGGTGAAATTTTTGACGAGATCGGCGCCGGTGACCAAGGAATGATGTTTGGTTACGCGTGTGATGAAACCGAAGATCTTATGCCGATGCCGATATGGCTGGCTCATCGCTTGGCTCATCGCTTGGCTGAAGTTCGTAAATCGGGTGTGCTTCCGTATCTTCGTCCCGACGGCAAGACGCAAGTGACAATTGAATACGAAGACGGAGTACCTAAACGCTTAGGAACTGTTTTGATCTCAACCCAGACGGGTCCGGGAATTGATATCGAATCAATGCTGAAACCCGATCTAGAAGAGCATGTGATCCGCCCGCTTCTTCCCGAACAGTTTGCTGACGACTCGTTCGAAGTGCTTACTAATCCCACTGGCAACTTTGAACTGGGCGGTCCTCACGCCGACTGCGGGTTAACTGGACGCAAGATCATCGTCGACACTTACGGAGGAATGGCTCGACACGGCGGTGGTGCATTTAGTGGTAAAGACCCAACGAAAGTTGACCGCTCGGCGGCCTACGCAGTGAGACACGCGGCTAAAAACATTGTCGCCGCGGGTATCGCTCGTCGGTGTGAGGTTCAGGTGGCGTACGCGATTGGTGTTGCTCATCCGGTGTCGGTCATGGTGGAAACCTTTGGTACTTCTGAAATTGACCCGGCCAAACTCGCCTCGTTGGTAGAAGAATTCTTTGACCTTCGCCCGGCGGCGATTATCGAACGGCTCAATTTGCGGCGGCCAATATTTCAAAAGACGGCAGCCTATGGCCATTTTGGTCGTCCCGAGCCGACTTTCACTTGGGAAAACACCGACGCGGCTGGAGATTTGCGTAAGGCCGCCGAGGAGCAAGCCTGAGTGAATCACTCGAACGCATCGATCGGGTTTTACCCGATACGGCCGCCCGCGGTCGTTCGTTCGATTACCGATCGCTACCCGACGGCCTTGCTCAAGTCGGGTCATTAGTCCGCGTCCCTTTACACGGCCGCAATGTGCGGGGCTGGGTTGTGGCTACCGATGTAATCACCGAAGCCCCCCTCGATCGGTTACTCGATGTTCGGGCCAATATTTCGGCGGGACCACCGGCCGAAATTGTCGCGCTGACTGAATTTGCCGCGTGGCGATGGGCCGGATTGCAATCAGTCTTTCTGCGCGCGGCGTCACCGCCTAATAATGTTCCGATTGAGTCTGAGGTAATTGAATCGCACGCGCTTTATCCCGAGTTCCCATCACCCATCGCGATAACCGGCGACGGACCGCAACTAATAATTTGGCCCCCCAGCGAACCCCGGGTGGATTTATTGGCCGCGGCGTTAGCGTCCGAAGGGTCGACACTTTTAATAGTTCCGGACCCTGGTGAACAGGATTTTCTCGCGCGAAGTTTTATCGATTTAGGCCGTGAAGTGCTAGTAGTTCGTTCCGAACTGTCGGCCGCAGATCGCACCCAGTCTTGGGCTAAGGCGCGTAGTGGCGCACGGATAGTTATCGGTGGTCGCACCGCGGTGTTCTCGCCCGTGCCGGATCTCAAAACAGTGATCGTTCTGGATGATGCCGACGAAGCGCTCGCACAAGAAGGAGCACCGACTTGGCACGCGCGCGACCTTGCTATTGAACGGGCGCACCGAACGCAGGCTCGACTCATTATCGTGAGTCCGGCGCCTACGGTTGAAGCGTTAGTTGCGACCGGCACCCCCGTCCCGATTCCTTCCGCAATCAAAACCCGCGGCTGGCCACGATTTGAAATCGCGGATCGCCGAGAGGATCCTCCTGGACTCGGCATGTTGGCTCTCGCGTTAGGACCGGCGTTACACCGAGCACTTGACGCCGACAAGCGCGCCTTATGCGTTTTGAATCGACGCGGACGCGCCCGACTTCTAGCCTGTCGCACTTGCGGAGAGTTAGTTCGGTGTTCTCGCTGTGATGCCGTTATGGGCGAAGTTGAAGACGGGTTTATGTGTCATCGGTGCGCGGCCGAAGAACCTCATCGCTGTCGTCATTGTGGAACCAGTCGATTTCGAGCAATCAAACCTGGGGTCACGCGCGTGCGTGATGATTTAGCTGGATTAGTTCCGCACCATGAAGTAGTCGCGATTGAAGCCGGCGAAACCGAGCGGCCATTGTTCGATGTAGCCATTGGTACCGAGACCGTGTTGCACGGATTAACTACCGAACGAGAACTGGCCACGGAACGCCCCATCGGGTTAATCGCGTTTCTTGATTTTGATCAAGAGCTACTGGCTCCGAGATATCGAGCGGTTGAACAAGCGGCGTGGCTATTAGTTAGGGCCGCTCGGGCGGTTGGGCCGCGGTCGGACGGGGGAGTGGTACTAGTCCAGACGCGCGCGCCTAATCACGAAGTCCTAGTAGCGGCCGTAGCGGGCGACATGGAACCGTTGTTAACGAGTGAGCTGAATCGGCGCCGCGACCTTAACTTTCCTCCGATGGGCGGACTCGCGGCCGTATCGGGCAATCCCGAAGCGGTGGCAACCGCGTGCGACCTACTCCGAGACCAAGTAGTGGTGATGGGCGAGGGCGCCGAGGTTTTGTTACGGGCCCCAACTACCGCCGACCTTTGTCGGGCGCTGGCCGAAGTCGATCTAAGTCCTGCTCGGGCTAAAGGCCGCCTTCGCATCGATGTCGATCCTTTGCGAGTTTGATTTAGTTCGGTTTAGTCAAACCAACCGGTACGCTATGAATGTGGGAATTTTTTCAGTGCGCATTCTTGGTGACCCAGTTTTACGGCAACGGTCGAGTGATGTAGTCGAGTTCGATGGCGACCTTGCTCGACTCGCAGAAACGATGATCACAGCTATGTACGAAGCTCACGGCATCGGGCTGGCCGCACCTCAGGTTGGCGTACTTAAACGCATGTACACCTACGACTTGGGGTCGGGGCCCGAAACTTTAATTAACCCCACGATCGTTGAGTCGGAAGGCGAATGTCTTTACGGTGAAGGCTGCCTGTCAGTCCCCGGGCTAACCGTCGACATACTGCGTCCCGAGCGAGTAACCGTACAAGGACTCGATCTCAATGGTAAAGAAGTGGTTTTTTCGGGTGACGATCTTATGGGTCGGCTTATTCAACACGAGATTGATCACCTCGACGGAGTACTTCTTCTCGATCGTCTCGACCCCGATGCTCGACGAGCCGCGCTCAAAGAGTTTCGCCGCATTTGCGAATTAGGTGGCGAGCAGAGGGCGGACGATGGCGTCCCGAGACTCTAGCCAGTTACTACCAAAATGCGCATAGCTTTTCTCGGTACTCCGGTTGCGGCCGTTCCTGTTCTTAATGCTTTGGCCCAATCGGATCACGAAGTGCCGGTGGTAATAACTCGCCCCGAGCAGCGACGCCAGCGCCGAGGCGCGCTCGTTGCTACCCCCATAGGTCAGGCTGCTGTCGCACTCGGACTTAATGTCGTAACCGCCGAGTCGTCGGCCGATGTCGCCGCCGCGTTGGTTAACCAAGATATTGATTTAGGAGTTGTAGTCGCGTTCGGCCTGGTGCTCAATGAAGCAGTGTTAGCGATACCGCGCTTAGGGCTGCTGAACATTCACTTTTCTTTATTGCCCCGATGGCGCGGCGCGGCACCCGTACAACACGCGGTTATGGCGGGTGATGCCAAAACCGGAGTATGCGTCATGCAGTTAGAAGCCAGACTTGATACTGGCGCGGTCTTGGCGCAATCGGTATTACCGATTGCCGCCAACAGCACCACAGGGTCACTCCTGGATTCGCTGAGTCCGCTCGGCGCGGATTTGCTGACGGAGGTCTTGTCCGATTTTGATAGTTATCCCGCGGTTCCACAAACTGGAGACGCGGTATGGGCACCAAGCTTGCGCGTTAGCGATTTTCGTATCGATCCGCATCGTTCGGCGGTAGAACTTGATCGACTAGTTCGAGCTGGTAATCCTGACCCCGGCGCTTGGACCATGGTCGCGGGTCGGCGATTAAAAATTGTCGAGACCCATGCTGAATCCGACGGGCCGTTACTCGGAGTCGTAGACCGACAGGGCCGACTCGGCACCGCGTCGGGCGCGCTAGTACTTGATTCGGTGCAACCCGAAGGGCGTCGAGTTATGTCGGGGCGAGCGTGGCTGGCCGGGCTGCGAGCCGACGAAGTTGTTATCGACTCATGATCTCAACTCGAAGCGTTGCCGTAGAGGCGCTGGTAAGAGTCGAAGAAGGTGCTTATTCCCATGTCGTAGTGCCAGCCGTATTGCGACAAAAAAATATTCCTGTACGCGATCGGGCACAAGTCACTTCCTTGGTGTACTCCACTTTACGAAATCAGCGTCGACTCGACGACCTGATCGCGCGAGTTAGCCAGCGCCGGATCAGTCGGCTCGATCCACCGGTGCGGGCCGCATTACGTATTGGTGCGCAACAGTTGATTTCCGGTGTTGCTCCGCACGCGGCAGTAGGAGAAACAGTGAGCGCCGTTCCTGAACGGTCACGCGGTTTCGTTAACGCGGTGCTACGAGCACTAACCCGTCTTGGCCCGCCGTGGCCAGTTCCTGATTCACTCGCAGTGGAGTTGTCGTATCCCGACTGGATCGTAGATTTATTTACTGACGAATTAGGCGCCACTACCGCTCGGGGTGCACTCGAGGCGGGCAACCTCCCCGGCGTACTTACCTTGCGGCCCCAGATAAGTCTCGCTACTCCGGAAGAGTTAACCGCTGAATTGGAAGCCGACGGAATCCAGGTGGAGCGGGGGAAGCTGATTCCGAGCGCGTTGTTGGTAACCGGCAGTGGCGATCCCGGAGTATTGCCCGCGATAGTGAGCGGTCGGGCTACTCCACAAGATCAGGCCAGTCAGGCCATCGTTACCTATCTCGATCCGCAACCGGGCGACCGGGTGCTCGATGTTGCCGCGGCACCTGGTGGTAAGGCCACCGCCACCGCGGAATTGGTGGGCCCGAGTGGTCATGTTTTTGCCCTCGACACCAACTGGGGTCGACTGCGTTTAGTGCGCGATGCAGCAATGCGGTTAGGGCTGGCGATAACGACAGTGGTAGCCGACAGCACCGCGTTGCCATTTTCGGCCAACGAGTTTGATCGAGTTTTGGTCGATGCTCCGTGCAGCGGTTTAGGTGTTTTACGCCGCCGTCCCGATGCGCGCTGGCGTATCGAGCCGGAAACCATCAACGATTTAGCTGCTTTGCAAAAACAATTGGTATTAGCCGCCGCCGCCACTTTGCGCCCCGGTGGAGTGTTGGTGTATTCGGTCTGCACCCTGACCCACGCGGAAACGATAGCGGTGGCCGAACAGGTCTTGGCTCAACTACCCGAACTGGAAATATTGCCACTGCCAAAATCACCGTGGCAACCATGGGGACCCGGTGCGCTGCTCTTGCCCCAAGCCGCCGAAACCGATGGCATGTTTGTCCTCGGGCTAAAGCGACCTGAGCGGTAACATCGCTCCATGCCGCTTCCGAAGATTGCCCCCTCGATACTTTCTGCTGATTTTGCTTTTCTTGGTGACGAGATAAACAGGATTGAGGCCGAATCAGATTTACTTCATGTTGATGTTATGGACGGACACTTTGTCCCCAATCTCACGATTGGCCCGCCGGTGGTCAAGTCGCTACGCGCTCACACAGAGATGTTTCTTGATTGCCATCTCATGGTTAATAATCCCGAAGTACTGCTAAAAGATTTTGCTGATGCGGGAGCTAATCGTTGCATTGTCCATATAGAAATTGGCGATCCGCGACCGCTGTTCGACCAATTACGACAATTGAATGTTGGCGTCGGACTTACCCTCAATCCCGCCACACCAATAGAGACGGTACTTCCGTATTTGAGCGAAATAGATCTTTTATTAGTGATGAGTGTCAACCCTGGTTTCGGCGGTCAAGCCTTTATGCCTGAGGTCTTAGAAAAAATTACGGCAGCTCGGCAGGAAGCCAACAATCTCGGTCTAGATCTTGATATCGAAATTGATGGAGGAATCAATGTGACTACCGCACCTATGGCCACCGCCGCGGGGGCAAATGTTCTGGTAGCGGGGAATGCGATATTTAAAGATTCCGATCCCGCCGCCGCGGCGCGCGCTATCCGCGCGGCAGCTTGGCCGGAGTAACCCAAACAGTTATGACTTCTAAAATCAGATCGGCCAAAGTCTTAACCGTTTCCGATGGAGTGGCCCAAGGAACTCGAACCGACAACTCGGGCTTGGCGCTAACCGACTTTTTAGCTAGTAATGGTTTTACCGTTTCCGAACACCGTGTATGTGCTGACGGTATTGAAACAGTGGCCGCAACTTTGCGAGAAATGATTACTGGATTCGCGGGTTTAGTAGTCACAACCGGCGGCACCGGATTCGGTCCCAGAGACCTCACTCCTGAGGGAACTGTCCAAGTCATTGAACGCTCGGCGCCGGGAATGGTAGAAGCGATTCGGCAAATGAGCGATCGGGACGGTCGTAATTTCGGAATGCTGTCGCGCGGAATCTGTGGCACGGTCGATGCCACTTTGATATGTAATCTTCCCGGTTCGACCGCGGGTGCGCTAGAAGCTCTGGGCGTTATCTTGCCCGCATTGCCCCATGCCCTTGATCTATTGGGCGGCAAGCGACTGCACTAGTTGGCCGCTGAGCCTCTCGCGGGGCCTTTCGCGGGCCTTTCAGGTTGAAATAGAACCTGTTTCAGTTTTCCTATCTCCGATTAGTATGGCAGTACGCCAGGAGTTGCCATGAAACCGCCAAAGAAATCGTCGTCGCCGAGCGCACCGCTACCGGAAGATGATGAACTGATGGCTAGGGCCGGCGCACTCGGGCAAAGGGTTCGTAGTGAAACTGCCCCTAATCCGTGGGTCGGTGCGGTCGTAGTTAGTGACGGCGAAATAGTAGGTGAAGGCAGTACCGAACCACCCGGCCGCCGTCATGCCGAAATAGTTGCTCTTGATTTGGCGCGTGAGCGAGCCTCGGGGGCCACGGTTTACGTGACTTTGGAGCCATGTGTTCACGATGGCCGCACGGGTCCGTGTGTTGAAGCATTAATAGCGGCCGGAGTGAATCGAGTGGTAGTGGCGGTAGAAGATCCTGATGAACGCATGCGCGGGCGCGGAATCGATGCTCTGCGCAACGCAGGTATTTCGGTTTCAGTTGGCGTGGGCGCAGAGTCGATCTCAGAATCGCTAGCCCCGTACCTTCATCACCGACTAACCGGACGAGCGTGGTGTCTCCTTAAAGTTGCCGCCAGTCTTGACGGTCGGGTAGCAGCCGCCGATGGCAACTCTAAATGGATTACTGGAGTCGAAGCGCGTGCCGATAGTCACCGTCTTCGTTATCAGTCGCAGGCGGTGGTGGTTGGATCGGGTACCGCTATTGCCGATAGTCCGTTATTAACGGTGCGGTTGCCCGAAGAAGTCGGTAATCAACCGCTAAGAGTGCTGCTCGACGGCCGCGGTCGAGTTTTGGCCACCGGTCCGCTTTTCGATACCGAATTAGCTTCGACGCTAGTAATAACTACCGACAACGCATCCAACCGAATTATTGATGACTGGCGCGCCGCGGGAGCCAAGGTGGAGACGGTTAACCCCAGCACTACGGGTCAAGGAGTTGATCTTCGACAAGTTCTCGAGCTGCTCGGTGCTCACGGAGTCATTCAGGCCTTGTTCGAAGGTGGCCCTAAGGTTTCCGGTGCCCTAATCGCCGACGACCTTGTCGATTACCTAGTGGCGTATACCGCCGGAATAGTTTTAGGCACTGACGCGACACCTAGTTTTGCTGCCCAAGGAGTGCCCTCTTTAGACGAAGCCCCCAAGTTTGCTCTGCGTAGTTGCGTGGCAGTAGGTACCGACGCCCGGCTCGATTTTGTACCAGTTAAGCGGTCTTGATGTTTACCGGAATCGTTGAAGAACTGGGAACGGTAGCCGCCGTCGACAAGCATGGCGGTGGTGCCCGTCTTACCTTTTTGGCTACCAAAGTTCTTACTGACGCGACCCTAGGAGCTTCGATAGCGGTCAACGGCTGTTGCTTAACTGTGGTTGAACACGATGACGCGTCTTGGACTACTGATGCTCAGGTCGAAACCCTTATGCGTTCTACCTTAGGTGATCTCAAAGTAGGAGACCGGATTAATTTAGAGCGGCCGGTTCGACTGTCCGATCGTTTAAGTGGACACGTAGTGCAGGGCCATGTTGATGGCGTAGCCGAAGTTTTAAAACTGACCCCAGAGTCAGACGGATCGACCCGTTTTGCGTTGTCGATACCTAAAGATCTGGCCCGCTATGTGGTGGAGAAAGGATCGGTGACTTTTTCTGGAGTCAGTCTGACGGTAGCTAAAATTTCCGGAACTCAATGCGATGTTGCTTTGATACCGCATACTCTGGCCCAAACAACTTTTGGAACTTTAAAACCCGGGGATCGTGTGAATATCGAAGTAGATGTATTGGCGAAATACGTCGAATCTTTGTTGTCTCATAATTCAATTTCAGACCAGATTGAGCAATAAATGATTAAAATGAAATGTGCGGAATCTAACCAAACCGGCACCACTTAAGGGGAATTTTAAAATGCCTTTTTCTAGCATCGAAGATGCAATCGAGGCTATTCAACGAGGAGAATTTGTAATCGTTGTCGATGATGAAGATCGTGAAAATGAAGGTGATCTTATTATGGCGGCCGAGCACGTAACCGCCGAATCGATGGGATTTATGATTCGGCATACCAGTGGAGTGATCTGTTTGCCGCTAGAAGGGGATCGCTGCGACCAATTACAACTGCCATTGATGGTTTCTAATAATACCGAAATACAGCGCACCGCGTTCACCGTTTCGGTTGATGCCCGCGACGGCATCGCTACCGGAATATCGGCCGCCGACCGTGCTGCTACCGTCGCAACGCTGATTAACCCTGATAGCAAACCTGACCACTTGGCCCGCCCTGGCCATATATTCCCACTTCGATACCGCGAAGGTGGTGTGCTGAAGCGTGCTGGTCACACTGAAGCGGCAATCGATTTGGCTCGGCTTTCCGATTGCTATCCGTCAGGAGTTCTTGCGGAAATAATTAATGACGATGGCACCATGGCCCGGCTTCCAGAATTAGAAAAATTTGCGGCCGAGCACTCGCTACTAATGATTTCGATAGCTGAGTTGATCCGCTACCGGCGCCAGAGAGAGAAATTGGTGCGGAGAGTATCGCAGGCTCGCATCCCTACCCGTCACGGAGATTTTACCGCGCATGTGTTCGAGAGCATTCTTGATGGCGTTGAACACATCGCTTTTGTTAAAGGTGAAATTGAAAACCAAGAAAATCTATTAGTAAGGGTCCACTCCGAGTGTCTTACCGGCGATGTGTTTGGGTCGCTGCGTTGCGATTGTGGAGTGCAACTTGATTTTGCGTTAGAAAAAGTGGCAGCCGCGGGGCAAGGAGTAGTCGTTTATTTGCGGGGTCACGAGGGCAGAGGAATAGGACTCGGACATAAACTCAACGCTTACAAACTTCAAGATCAAGGCCGCGACACAGTTGAAGCCAATGTCGAACTAGGTTTTTCGGTTGATTCCCGTGAATACGGAATTGGTTCTCAGATTTTGGTCGATCTAGGAGTAACCACGATGCGCTTGATGACCAATAACCCGGCCAAGTACGGCGGGCTCGTCGGCTTCGGGCTTGAGATAGTCGAACGGGTGCCCGTACAGGCAACTCCTAACGCGGAAAACATTTCTTATCTTCGAACCAAGCAGGACAAATTGGGTCATCTGCTCGATTTAGATGAAGCAGAAAAGTGAGAAGTTCCTGTGGGTGACACCGGACCCAAATCAGCAGATCTGAACGCCGCCGGTATGAATTTGGCGGTAGTGGCCGGTCGATTCAATCATTCCATAACCGAACTGTTGGTAGCGGGCGTGCAAGAAAAAGTTTCGGAACTCGGAGGTGAGGCCGCCCCGGTCTACTGGGTGCCGGGTGCTTTTGAGATTCCGCTGGTCGCCAAAGAGCTGGCGAGCAGTGGAGCGGTCGACGCGGTCATCTGCATTGGCGCGATCGTGCGGGGCGATACCCCTCATTTTGAATACGTAGCGGGTCCGTGCGCTGAGGCTTGTGCGCGAGTCGCGGTCGAGACTGGGGTCCCGATTGCTTTTGGAGTGCTTACTACCAATACCGAGCAGCAAGCTTTTGATCGTTGCGGTGGAAGTGAAGGCAATAAAGGCGCCGATGCCGCGGCCACCGCGGTCGAAATGGTGGAATTATTAAGAGGTCTGCGCGCCGTCCCGCGTGGGAGTATTTAGGGATGCTTAATCTCGTTCTTCCTAAGGGATCGCTAGAAGCAGCCACTCTTGCTTTATTCGATGACGCCGATTTAGCCGTAATTCGCTCTTCCGATGTCGACTACCGGGCAACCATCGCCGATCCTCGCGTCAATGATGTACGTATTTTGCGACCACAAGAAATCCCCGGATACATCGCTGAGGGCCGCTTCGATCTCGGCGTTACTGGACGCGACTGGATAGAAGAGACTCAGTCAGAAGTAGTAACGCTTACTGAACTTCCGTATTCGAAAGTGAGCGATGCGCCAGTACGAATCGTTCTTGCGGTCGGTTCGCGTACAACTGCTAAAGATGTAAGCGAACTGCCCGCGGGTTTACGAATTCACACCGAATACCCCGAACTGACCCGTCGTTATTGCGAAAAAATTGGGCTTGATGCGGTGATCTCGCTGTCTTACGGCGCGACCGAGGCCAAAGTCCCCGACATTGCTGATGCGGTAGTAGAGATAACCGAGACCGGTCGAGCATTGAACGTGGCGGGGCTGCGAATCATCGACACCATACTTACCTCTAGCACCGAACTGATCGCTAGCCCCGAGGCTTACGCCGATCCGGCAAAACGGGCCGCCATGGAACAGTTGATGGTTCTTCTCACCGGGACTCTCGATGCACGAGGGCAAGTCTTGGTGAAATTAAATGTGGCGCGGTCGCAACTGTCTGAGATTTTAGCCTTGCTTCCCGCACTCGATGCTCCTACAGTTTCCGATTTAGCTGGCGGCGACGCCTGTGCAGTAGAGACGGTGGTTAATAAACGAGAAATAAATATTCTTATTCCCGCGCTTAAAGATTGCGGTGCTACCGGAATTATTGAATTAGCGATTAGTAAAATCGTTCCCTAGCTAGTCGCCGCACCCGATCGGGTATGAGCGGGACCGGTGACTCCGCTTAGGTTGTAAGCAGTGTTGATGAGAGATACATGGGTCATTGCTTGAGGAAAGTTACCGAGCATTCGCCCCGATTTAGCGTCGTACTCCTCGGCGATGAGACCGACATCATTAACTAATCCGATTAACCGCTCAAAAAGCTCCAAGGCCTCATCATTGCGACCCATAAGGGCATAATTGTCGGCTAGCCAAAAGGAACAAGGCAAAAACGCTCCTTCGCCTTTAGGCAATCCGTCGACGCCCGAATCGCTTTTGTAACGCTGAACAAACCCGTCAACCGTCAGCTCTTTAGCAATGGCATCGGCAGTACCGACAATCCGAGGGTCGGTAGCCGGCAAGAACCCGACCAATGGCAGCATGAGACAACTGGCATCAAGGTTAGTTGAGCCGTACGACTGAACAAAGGTATTGCGTTCTTTATCAAAACCTTTTTCACACACTTGGGCATGAATCTGATCGCGGATGATGGCCCACGGTTCGACATCTACCGGCAGGTCTCGGGCTTTTGTCGATTTAATAGCCCGATCGAAAGCAACCCACGCCATCACTTTGGAATGAGTGAAGTGCTTGCGTTCGCCCCGCATTTCCCAAATTCCGTCGTCGGGCTCTTGCCACGCTTCCTCTAGGAATCCCAATGTCGCTAGCAATAAAGGCCACAGGGTCGGCGACGGCGGTAATCCGACTTTAACGGTCTGGTGTATGGCGTCGAATACCTCGCCGTACACATCGAGTTGAAACTGTTTGGCGGCGGCGTTACCAACGCGCACTGGCGTCGAATTCTCGTAACCGGAGAGCCAATCAACTTCGTACTCTTCCAGCCGTCGTTCACCGGAGGCACCGTACATGATTTGGATTTTGTCGGGAGCACCCGCTACCGCGCGCAGAAGCCAGTCGCGCCATTTTTCGGCTTCGTGGCGATAGCCCAGACTCATCAACGCATAAAGTGAAAAGGTTGCGTCACGCAACCAGCAGTAGCGGTAGTCCCAATTGCGTACGCTCCCAATCCACTCGGGTAGCGAAGTCGTGCCCGCAGCAATAATGCCACCAGTGGGTTCGTAAGTAAGAGCCTTAAGAGTTATAGCTGATCGCTGTACGAGCTCAGCCCATTTTCCGGTATAGGTGGATTGTGATGACCAACTTTTCCACCACGCGTCGGTTTTGGCAATTTCCTTATTGACGTCGAGTGGCTTAGGTAGAACATGGTGCGATGGAAACCAAGTAAGCACAAACGGAACTTGGTCGCCTTCGTTAACGGTAAATGTAGCGACTGATTTAAATCTTTCTCCTCTTATTTTTATCGGCGTCGAAAGCGCCAGTGCTTCGGGACCAGCAATAGCGACTTCTTGATCGTCAAGGCGTCTGACCCACGGAATAACCGATCCGTAATCAAATCGGACTGCCAGTTCCATGCGCATTTCTACGGTCCCGCGCAAACCTTCGACGCGGCGAATTATATTGACATTACGGTCGCGTACGGGCATGCAATCAGTAATACGAACCGTGCCGGTCGGTGTTTCGAATTCGGTTTCGAGTACCAGAGTTCCTTCGCGGTAAGTACGACGAACCGCTCGGCCGCCGCCTTCCGGGCTTATTTTCCAAAATCCATTGTTAGAATCGCCTAGAAGCCGCGCGAAAGAAGCAGCAGAATCAAAACGGGGGGCGCAAAACCAATCAATCGATCCGTCGTTACTCACGAGCGCAATCGTCTCGGTGTCGCCGATCATGGCGTAATCTTCGATTAACGAACCGGCTTCGTCTTTTACGGTTTTTTCAGCCATAGACGATTTCGGTTTTAAGTATTAACTTGTTCAGAAATTTCGACATAGGCCAACCTAAGTTGAGAAAGCGCCTCTTGCAAAGTTTCTGCGTTCTCGCCTAAATCGGCACCCAGTCCGTCGACTAAACAAGCCATGGCGTCGATAGCGAGTCGAGCTTCATCAAGCCGAGCGGCGCGGGGCTCTTCTGGGGAGAGGTGGATAATCGCTAGTTGCCACAGGCCGATAGCGTGGTTAGCAATGTGGTCAGCGACCGCTACGGAAGCGATCTCGGATCGAATACGATTCATTTCTGCCGCCGCTTCGGGCGACATCGAAGGTCCGGGATCGGGTCCGGGCTCGGGCTTGGACGGGCGCGCGGGTTCCCCTTGCACAGGGTTGGGCTCGCCGTCCCCAGGCGTCCACAGCGTGCTCATGCTGATAACCTCACGGGCTAACGATAGATGTTTTGGGTGGCCAAGATTGGTCAAAAATACCCAGTCCAAAATCCTGATTAAAGATACGAGGTAGAGCTATCGCCACCGACGAACCCAAGATCAATGATCGAATAAGAGCCCGCGAGGTTCGGTTGATTGACGAAAATGGCGAACAACTGGGGGTTCAGACCCTCCCTAACGCATTAGTTATTGCCACTGAACGCGATCTCGATTTAGTTGAAGTGGCTCCCGATGCTTCGCCACCGGTATGCCGCATCATGGACTATCGCCGCCATCAATACGAGGAACAGCAACGAAAAAAGGAATCTCGCAAGAAGACCGCCCAGGTCGTAGTGAAGGAGATGAAGTTTCGACCTAAGATTGACATTCACGACTACATGACCAAGATGCGACACGTTGAACGGTTCTTGTCCGAAGGAAATAAAGTCAAATTGACCATAATGTTTAGAGGGCGAGAGATGGCTCACCCCGAACTCGGACTAAGAATTCTTGAACGGATAGCGGAAGAGGTTACGGAGTATGCCGTCGTTGACTCCTCGCCTCGCCAAGATGGTCGGAACATGACCATGGTCCTACATCCAATCAAAAACCCCGGTCGCAAAACGAAACCGGTGGTAGAGACACCAGAACAGACCGGAGCACGCTAATGCCAAAGATAAAGACTCACCGAGGAGCGGCTAAACGCTTCAAGATTACCGGCTCAGGAAAAATCCGTCGTCGGAAGCAATATCGATCTCACCTGCTCGAAAAGAAATCGAGCGCTCGGAAGCGTCGCCTCGGTCGCGGTTCTGAAGTAGTAGGTAAAGACAAAAAACGCGTCGAGCGATTGCTCGGACGCGCCTGATAAGGAGAAATTGTGGCCAGGGTCAAGCGTTCCGTACATTCAAAGAAACGGCGTCGGTCGATACTCGAAAAAGCCGAGGGTTACACCGGTGCTCGTAGCAGACATATTCGTAAAGCGAATGAGCAGGTCATGCACTCGGGCCGCTACGCGTATCGTGACCGGCGCGCGCGCAAAGGCGAATTCCGCCGACTTTGGATTGTTCGGATTAATGCCGCCTGTCGGGAAAACGGAATTTCTTATTCCCAATTTATTTCAGGGTTGCGGATCTCAGAAGTTGATGTCGACCGTAAAATTTTGGCCGATATCGCGGTGCGGGACGCGGCAGCATTTTCTGCGCTCGTTAAAGTTGCGCAACAGTCTCTCGCAGCCGCTTGAGCGGAGCGCTCGGCCCTCGTAATACCGAGGTGCGCTGGCTGCGTTCGCTGCTACGCGATCCTGAATTAAGGCGAACTGAACAGCGTTGCGTCTTGGAGGGTCCTCGCCCCATCTTGGGAGCCTTGGATCGCTCGGCCCAATTAGAAACGCTATTTCTGGGTCCGGGCGCCGACCGAGCCTTCGCCCCTTTAGTTGAAAGAATTAGCATTGCTGGAACCGAAATTATTCAGCTCAAAGACGACGCCATCGAACGAATTTCAACTACTCGTTCTCCTCAGCCGATTCTGGCGTTGGCGGCACTCCCTGCGCCCGCTACCTCACTAGCCAAACTCACCGGCGGAGGAACGCTGGTGGTCACAATAGGCATCAATGATCCCGGGAATCTAGGTACGATTTTACGTAGCGCGGAAGCTTCAGGAGCAGCCGCGGTCATGTCGTGCGGTTCGGCAGTAGATCTTTTTAATCCCAAGGTGGTGCGTTCGAGTGCGGGAGCAATTTTTGGCATTCCGGTACTGGAGATCGAAGATTCGGTGGCAGCCATGAAATCCTTAACCCCCGAATGGAATCGGGTCGGAGCCTATGTAAACGACGGCGAACGCTACGACACAATCGATCTCCATTCGCGCAGCGCGGTGGTATTCGGTAACGAAGCTCATGGATTACCGAGGTCGCTGGAACCACATATCGATCAACGCATGACAATTCCTTTAGCCGGATGGGCCGAATCCCTAAATGTGGCCATGGCGGTATCAGTAGTTTGTTTTGAAGCGGCTCGACAGCGAAATCAAAACCGTATTAAGCCATGACGATGGCATCCATCACCGACGATCTCGCGGCGGCAGCGACGACGGCGGCAGCGGCCATTGCTGAAATTTCGTCCTTGGCTGCGCTAGACGAAGCGCAACGCGAACTGCTGGGCAAGCGTTCGGTGGCGGCCAATGTTAAAGAGGCGATTAAATCGCTTACGGCCGAAGAACGACCTGAAGTCGGGCGACAACTTTCTCAGTACACCGCTGCTATAGAAGAATTATTGGCTGAACGCCGGGCTCAGTTAGGAGCGAGTACAACATCAGGCGACGGAATTGATTTAAGCGCGGGTGGTCATGGTAACGCTCGCGGTCATCTTCATTTAGTAACGCAAATACGCCGACAGCTAGAAGACATTTTTATCGGACTGGGTTACCGGATTGCCGAAGGGCCCGAAGTCGAGGACGACTGGCATAATTTTGAGGCACTCAATATTCCCCCCGCCCATCCCGCCCGTTCGATGCAAGACACTCTTTATGTCGACTTGGGCGCCGATGAACAGGTAATGCTGCGCACCCACACCTCGCCCGTTCAGATTCGCACCATGGAAACCGAGGAACCCCCGATTTATGTAGTCGCGCCCGGCCGCACCTATCGCAACGAAACTTTAGACGCTCGTCATTCTCCTATCTTTCATCAAATGGAATGTTTAGCGATTGATCGCGATCTGACGATGGCCGACTTATTCGGAACCATCGAAACTTTTGCTCGGCAACTTTTCGACGACAACTCAGTGCAGACTCGTTTTCGTTCCGATTATTTTCCTTATACCGAACCCTCGGCCGAGCTGGCCGTTAGTTGCGTGTTTTGCCAGAGCCGCGGCTGTCGAGTGTGCTCACAAACTGGGTGGATCGAACTAGGTGGGTGCGGAATGGTCGATCCGGATGTTTTGCGCGCAGTAAATATAGATCCTGAAGTGTGGCAGGGATTTGCTTTTGGCTTTGGTCTTGAACGGATTGCGATGATTCGCTACGGCATCGACGAGATCCGTACTTTTTTTGATAATGACCTTCGATTTTTGGCGCAGTACTGATGAGATTACCGCTGTCATGGGTTCGCGAATTTACGCCCTTAGACCATCCGGTCACGGAGATCGTAAGCGCGCTTAATCAACTCGGTCTTGAAGTTGAGCAAATAGATAACCACGGCGCCGAAGTGGTTGGAGTTAAAACCGTGCGAGTACTTTCGGTGACTTCGCATCCCGACGCCGACCGCTTAGTGCTCGTTGACATCGATACTGGTTCAGGGGCGACCCAAGTGGTTTGCGGTGCTTCTAATTTGGTGGCCGGAATGGTTGTTCCTCATGCCGGAATCGGAGCTCAAGTTCCGGGCGGGTTAACTCTGGCGAGTAGAAAAATTCGGGGACAAGTATCAGAGGGGATGCTGTGCTCCGCTTTAGAACTTGGTCTCGGCGACGATGCTCGCGGCATCCTCGAACTCGATCCGAATAGTGACCTCGGAATAGATGTTAAAGAAATGCTTAATCTCGACGATGTCATACTCGACATAGCCGTTACTCCCAACCGGCCCGACGCGATGTGCGTAATCGGCGTAGCCCGCGAGCTGGCCGCCTTTTTTGGGGAGCCGCTTTTGGTTAGTAAACCCAGTTTTTCTGCCGATCGCGCGCTCGATTCGTCGCTCGATGTGACTATCGAAGAATCCGCTCGCTGCCCTCGCTATTACGGCCACCGCGCTTCGGTGACGGTGGGGCCTTCCCCCGCGTGGCTGCGCGAACGCTTAGTAAAAGCGGGTTTGCGCAGCATTAACAACGTGGTTGATGTGACTAACTATGTACTGCTGGAGCGTAATCAACCGCTGCATGCTTTCGATGCCGCCAATCTTGCCGGTCCAGGAGTGATTGTCCGGCTCGCCAAGGACGGAGAGCGCATCACCACTCTTGATGGAGTTGAGCGAGTGCTCGAAAATAGCGATCTGCTGATATGTGATGCCAACAGCAACCCGCAAGCGCTGGCCGGAATTATGGGGGGAAGCGTCGGACAGGTAACCGACGTCACCACTGAGATCGTTTTGGAAGCGGCCTATTTCGAGCGCATGGGAATCGCGCGCTCGTCTAAACGCCAAAAAGTGCGAACCGAGTCGAGCGCGCGGTTCGAGCGGGGGATTGACCCCGAAGGCGTTGTTGACAGCGCAACACGCGCACTCGAGCTATTAGTACAAGTTGCGGGAGCGCGCGTAGCGACAAACGGAGTCGATAAATATCCTGAAGCCTACGCAGAAAAACGAATTACTCTTCGCACGGATCGAGTTAATCGGCTGTTAGGTACTGAACTTGTTCCGGACGATATAGACAAAGCGCTAACGCCAATCGAAATTCAACTTAAGCCGATTAAAAAGTCTCACGACTTTGAGTGTACGGTTCCCAGTTTCCGCCCCGACCTCGCGCGCGAAGTGGATCTAATTGAAGAAGTTGCTCGGCTTATCGGATTTTCTCGGATCGGGCGCACAGTGCCGCGGCCACAAAATCAGGTTGGGGGATTAAGCGCGCGTCAATCCGCCCGCCGAGCCGTCGCCGATGCACTAGTAGGCGCAGGATTTTCAGAAGCTATAACTGTTCCGTTCGTAAGCGAGGCGGCATTAGTAGGGTTTGAAAATGATAAAGCAGTAGCGTTGCGTAACTCGCTTAGCGCCGAAGAACCGTTTCTGCGCACTTCACTGATACCTGGTTTGATTGATGCCTTACGCCTTAATTATTCACGCGGTATGAAAACGGCACGGTTGTTTGAATTAGGTGCAGTTTTTCATACGCCTACATCAGATCAACTATTACCCAACGAACCGGAAAGAATTGGTGGCGTACTGGTAGGTCGGGTAGCTCGCCGTCCAGTAGAAGATGATCGCACTCTCGACGGATTCGACGCGGCCGATGCCGTACGAGTGGTAGCCGACGCGCTGGGCGTAAAGGCCCTAGAAATTTCCTCTAGCTCCAGCCGAACGGCAGGACAAGGATCGGGATCTTGGAGTGAAGTTAAAGTTGGTGCTACAAGTTGGGGTTGGATCGCGGTTTTGAATAAAGTTTCGGGCTTTGACGACCCCGTAGTGATCTTCGAGTTGACCCTCGAAGATCAACTCGATAATCAACTGGAAATCGAATCGGCGCGGCCGTACCTTGCTCCGTCTTCGTATCCGCCGTCGACCATTGACTTAGCGTTTGAACTCAATGAAGACATTTCCGCCGGTACGGTTTTGGCCACTTTGCGCCATTCAAGCGGAGCGTTACTGGAATCAGTCGAGCTCTTCGACGAATATCGCTCCGATAACCTTGGCGCGGGTCGGAAGAGTTTGGCTTTTTCGCTCAGGTTTAGAGCTTCTGACCGCACTCTCACCGATCAAGAGGTAGGGGCAGTGCGATCGGCCTGCGTTAATGCGGTAATCGACACCCTCGGCGCCACTCTGCGGGGGGTTGAATAAGTATTCAGTCCCCTGTATACTAAAGGGATGACTTATCGCACGGGAGTATTGGGCGCTTCGGGTTACACCGGCGCCGAATTACTTCGCCTGTTGGCTAATCACCCCGAGTTCGATGTCGTCTTGGCTACCGCGGGAACGAATGCGGGCCAAGCCGTGGCCGAGCTCTATCCGGCCCTAGGTCCGGCCTATCCTCGTTTAAATTTCGAAACCCTCGCCCCGGACAGTATCGATAATCTTGATCTAGTTTTTCTTGCCTTACCGCACGGCGAATCACAAAAATTGGTTCCTGATTTAGTGGGACGAGTCAAACACATTACTGATCTCGCCGCTGACTTTCGCCTTCCCGCACCGATTTACTCCGAATGGTACGGCGAAGCCCATTCGGCTCCCGAGTTATTAAATGATTTTGCTTACGGCCTGCCGGAACTATTTCGCAGCCGACTCAACTCGGAAGTATTTGTTGCCGCTCCCGGTTGTTATCCGACTGCGAG